>Ga0233438_10000031_pt1 | contig 184734 bp, 169 predicted proteins | sample SI_123_September_FD_182720 | JGI IMG/M metagenome (GOLD analysis project Ga0233438, IMG submission 182720) | Seawater microbial communities from Saanich Inlet, British Columbia, Canada - SI_123_September2016_10_MG | ecosystem: Environmental > Aquatic > Marine > Inlet | place: Canada: British... | reverse complement strand
AGACAAAATGGTAGACGTGGATGTGCCTTTGACAATGAACTAGAGGGGTGTCAACATCAGTAAACACAAGGATCAGGGGTGTTGCTAGAGCCTAGCTGAGGCAATGACTGGCTCTCCGGGTGCACCAATTTAGTCGATAGAGCACAGTTACATTTCCGGCTCTAGCCACACAACCTGCAAGACCCCAGCAGACTCAATGGCCAACCGAGTCAGCATGGCTTACCGCCCTCGCCATGCACTAGGTGCCTCGGCCATTGGTTGCGGTTAAAACAATCACAACATAATGGATCAAGCCCGCCGCTGTCTGCTTACAGTTTCGAGCGCCCATACTCCAATGAACTATCCCTCATAGAACCAAACCGCAAGCTGAGAATATCGAGAAGATAGTTTTGATATGGCTTCCAGGGAGCTTTGGTTCCCTGCTTCGGAAACTTATCTATAGAACGGTCAACATAACCTGAGGCCAAATCTAAAAATGCCGCTCGCTGCATGTTTGGGTTGCGGTTTCGGGGCACGCAGTACTGTAGGCCTTTTTTGTCCATATGGTTGAGCATACGACAAACGTATTGGCTGGTTAGGTCACACTTCAATGTCCAAGACGCATTGGTGTAGCCAGCGGCGAGAACAAAATTAGGCACATCACTGAGCATCATTCCACGATAGCCCAATGTGTCAGGCAGTGCTACGGCAGTGCCATCAACCTCAATGTCCATACCTCCCATAGCTAACAACTCAAGCCCTGTCGCTGTTACCACTATGTCGGCATCAAGTAATTCTCCCGACTCTAGCTCGACCCCTGTTTCGGTAAACGTTTTAATATGGTCAGTCACTACGCTGGATGTACCTTTGCGCAGCGATTTAAACAGATCGCTGTCTGGCACTAAACAGAGGCGCTGATCCCAGGGGTTGTACCTGGGGTTGAAATGGGTATCCACGTCGACTTTATTGCCCAGTTCTTTGCGCGTAAGTTGCAAAAGCCCCTGCTTCATCTTTGCAGGAAAGCGCCTGCTGTATTGGAAGATTAGCGCCTGAACGCTGACATTCTTCCATCGGGTAATCAGGTAAGCCAATTTAGCGGGGAGATATTTAGCCAGTTTGCGGGCAAACTGGTCCTCGCCCGGGCGCGACACTACGTACGTCGGTGAGCGCTGCAACATGGTGACATGGGCTGCGGTTTTGGCCATAGCCGGCACAAGTGTGATCGCTGTAGCACCGCTGCCAATTACAACAACCCGCTTGCCGCTGTAATCGAGATCCTCAGGCCAGTGCTGCGGGTGAACCAGCTGGCCATCGAAGCGGTCAACGCCGGGGAAATCTGGTGTATAGCCCTGATCGTAACGATAGTAGCCTGTGCAGCTGTAGATAAAATTGCAGCTGACACTGGCTGTCCCACCTTCCTGATCGAGACTCAGAGTCCAGGTGGCACTGTCACTGTCCCAGGCTATTTTGGTTACCCGCTGGTTGTAGCGGATATGTTTTTCTACGTCATAGTCTTGTGCAGTTTGTTTGATGTAGTCGAGAATCGCAGGCCCGTCGGCGATCGCTCGTTCATGTTTCCAGGGTTTAAAGCTATAACCCAATGTGTGCATATCGGAATCAGATCTAACACCAGGATAGCGGAAGAGATCCCAGGTACCGCCCATCGCGCTGCGGCTCTCTAAAATGGCATAGCTCTTATTGGGCGAGTGCTGCTCTAGGTGACAGGCGGCCCCTATTCCCGACAGACCAGCTCCAATGATGACAACATCGACATGACTTTTAGACATAGGACTCTTATTACCCGCTTGTAGTTATTGGTTTATTTTACGTTGAGATTTTCGGTTTCGATGTCTCCAGCGCGACAGGCCTAGAAGAGCCATCCCTTTACTGACTTATCAAGCTTGGGCTGACATTCCTTTAGTTGCGCACCGTAGACATTTGACTGACGCTTAACTTTTTGTGCGACCTTTAATAGCTGGGGCTTTTTATTATAGGAACCCCGAGAATAACCCCCCCAGCCCTCGTGGTAAGCCAAATACTGGTTATAAGGATCCCATTTCGACAGTCCCAGCCGCTTTTGCGATGTATGGGTATACCAGCCAACAAAATTAATAGCGTCGCCAAAATCATCGCGATCATGGCTCCAGTTGCCTGTATCTTTGCGGTAGTCATACCAGGCGGCATCCTGAGCCTGGGCATAGCCATAGGCCGAAGATTTGCGCGGTAGTGGAATAAATAAAAACTTCGGTCGTTGCGGTCTTACATCGGCGCGAAAGGTAGATTCTTGCTTGATAATAGCCATCATCAAACCTATTGGCGTACCCCAACGCTTATTAGCACTGCGAGCATCTTTGTACCAATCGGTCTCGCCCCAAAATATATTGCAAAGGTTGTCGACCTGAGTGGGCTTATAGGTGGAACAGCCCGTTAAAGCGATCAGCAAAAGGCAAACTTTGAAAAGATAAATTTTCATAAGCCGAATAATGGCGGGTTTGTCGACGAATAGCCACAGTCAGTAGAATAAACATGCCCTCAGCATCACTGGAATTATTTGCTGTAAACTGCCCTCCGCGCGAGCAGTTACAATACGTACATTGGATTTTTGATTAGCAGAATTTCACCTGATCAGTAAAATTACTTACGTCATTCTGCAAAGGTTGACCAATTGATCACGGAGCCTGCATCATCCGTGAAACCCAAACAAGAACCGGCAGCTTTCGGCTTTCATTGACAGGCTATAATGGCGGACCACACATTGACCAGGCGAACATCATGACCACCATGCCTCAAGAGGCCAACAACTATATTTTTACTGGAACCTGCCGTGCCGGAACCGGTGTTGTCGCCGCTGTTACGCGCTTTTTAGCAGAGCGCGATTGCTACATTTGCAGCCTCGAGCAATTCGATGACGAATCGACCAATAAATTTTTTATGCGCGCCGTGTTTCGCCGCCAAGCGGAGTCACCAGCTATTGAAGTGATGGGCGACCAATTCAGCGAAGTATCCGACCAATTCGCGATGGACTGGCAGTTCCACAATCCCGAAGTTGCGGTCAAGACGCTCTTGATGGTTTCCAAGTATGATCACTGCCTAGATGATCTGCTGTATCGCCAGCGAAAAGGCGAATTTAATATGGAGATTACCGCTGTAGTCTCCAACCATCAGGATCTCCGACCCATGGTGGAGCGCGAAGGTATTCGGTTTATCCACCTGCCGGTCACCAAAGACACCAAGACACAGCAAGAGCAGCGGCTTCTGGAAATAATTGAAGAGACAGACACAGAATTAGTGGTGCTGGCTCGCTATATGCAGATCCTCTCTGAAGATTTAACTAAGAAACTTTCAGGGCGCTGCATCAACATTCACCATTCGTTTCTGCCGGGCTTTAAGGGTGCCAAACCCTACCATCAGGCCTACGATCGCGGCGTAAAGGTTATTGGTGCCACTGCCCATTATGTGACCTCTGATCTAGACGAGGGCCCGATTATTGAGCAGATTCTGACGAGAGTTGATCACAACTACAAACCTCACCACCTTGTGCGTGTGGGCCGTGACAACGAATGTATGGCACTAGCCAAAGCAGTGAAATATCACGTTGAGCGACGCGTGTTTTTAGACGGTAATAAAACCGTCGTATTTTTGGGAAGCTAATTCTCCGAGGAGAAGGGACTATGCCATTTGGTCTGTTAAAATACGGTCTCAGCAGAGACTACCCAGCAAAGCACCACTTTACCCCAGCTACCGAGCTCAAAAAGCACTATGACGTGGTCATCATTGGGGCTGGAGGGCATGGTACGGCCATAGCCTACAACCTTGCCAAATATCACGGTATCACCAATGTTGCTGTGCTGGAAAAAAGCTATCTGGGCGGCGGCAACACCGCTCGCAATACAGCGGTTATCCGGTCCAACTACCTGACTGAAGAAGGGGTAGAGTTCTACCGAGAGTCAGTCAAGCTCTACAACAACCTCAGCAATGAGTTCAACTATAACGTGATGATGGAAAACCGCGGTCAGTTAACTCTGGCTCACAGTGATGCGGCAATACGCAGCTTTCGCTGGCGAGCAGAGGTCAATCAGCATATGGGAGTTCGCTCGGAGCTAGTAGATCGCCAAACCATCGCTGAGCTAGTGCCTAACCTAAACATGTCTGAAGATTCACGCTTCCCCATTATGGCGGGTCTTTGGCATGCCGATGGCGCCACCGCTCGTCATGATGCAGTGGCCTGGGGATACGCCAAAGGAGCCTGTGAACGAGGTGTAGAATTACATCAACTCACCGAAGTAGAAGATATTGAAGTTACTCAGGGACGTGTGACTGCTGTCAAAACTAACCGCGGGCGGGTCGAGTGCGCTGCGGTGGTTCAGGCCGTGGCAGGGGCCAGCTCAGTGGTAGCAAAAAAAGCCGGCATCCGTCTGCCGATACACTGCTACCCCTTGCAAGCAATGGTCACCCAACCTTACAAACCTATTTTGACACCCCATGTCAGCTCACCCCATGTGCATGTCTATGTGCATCAGACATCGCGAGGCGAATTTGTAATAGGTGGAGGCTCTGACCCCTACCCGCTCTACCACACCAGAGCCACGCTGGATCAACGGGAATCTTTAAGCGCGGCTGCTCTGGAACTATTTCCGTTTTTATCTCAGGCGCGTATGTTGCGCCAATGGGCAGGTACCACGGATATGACGCCGGACTACAGTCCAATCATGGGGCTCAGTCCAGTAGAAAATTACTATCTGGATGCAGGCTGGGGAACCTGGGGTTTTAAAGCCACGCCTATCTGCGGAGTGACCATGGCAGAGCTGGTGGCCACCAAGAAGGTGCCAGATATTATCAAGCCATTCGAGCTTGAGCGCTTTTATAACTACGAACAAATCAACGAAGCCGGCGCCACTGCCGCCAGCCACTAGGGGGAAAAGACATGAAATTACTGACCTGCCCTCTCAACGGCCCGCGCAATATTTCAGAGTTCACCTATGGCGGTGAATACCACCCGATGCCAGATCCCAACAAGACGGACCCAAGGCAATGGGCTGAGCATGTATTTTTCCATGACAACGAAGCAGGCATAGTGACTGAATGGTGGTGTCACAGCGCTAGCTCATTTTGGTTTTTGGCCGAACGCAACACTATCACTGATCAGGTGATTCGCACCTTTGAAGCCAGCGAACTTTTCAATCAGCGCGTTGATTTCGCTGCGGAGTCTGGAGATAACTCATGAAAAATCGCCTCCCAGCGCCCTATGGTCAGCTAATTGACCGTGAGCAGCAGATAGACTTTAGCTTTGAGAAAAAATCCTACAGCGGCTTCGCCGGCGATTCGATTGCCAGTGCACTAGCTGCCAATGATCAGTGGCTACTGAGCCGCTCTTTTAAGTATCACCGTCCGCGCGGGGCTCTGACAATGGCGGGTCAGGATGCCAACACATTGGTTCAGTTACCGTCCAATCCAAATGCTTTGGCAGATCGTGAGACTATTAGCCAAGATTTGGCAGTGATGGCACAAAACTATAGCGGCAGCCTCAACCATGATCGCGGCGCTCTCTTAGGCCTGTTCTCGAGATTTCTGCCGGTTGGCTTCTATTACAAAGCCTTCTTTAAGCCCAGGGGCATCTGGGAAAAATGGGCACCATTAATTCGTAAAAAAGCTGGGCTGGGTGTGATTGACCAGCAGCTTGAGCCTGAGTATTACGACAAGCAGTACAAATTTTATGATGTGGTGGTTGTAGGTGCTGGCCCAACCGGCATGCAGGCGGCATTGACGGCGGCTGTTGATGGTTGCGAGGTCCTGCTAGTTGATGAAAACCCAAGCCTGGGTGGGTCGCTGAACTATGCGCGCTTTGATGCCGAGGGCACCGTAGCTTCCGAGACAAAAGAGCGACTTATTGCGACGATTAAAGCCAATAAAAATATTAGCTGTATGACCAACAGCCTGGTCAACGGCTGGTTTGGTGACAACTGGCTACCAATCATCAGTGGTAAGCGACTGTATAAGGTACGTGCCAAGCAAACGATTCTCTGTACCGGTGCGCTCGAACAGCAGGCAGTCTTTCACAACAATGATCTGCCAGGCGTAATGATGAGCAGCGCAGCGCAGCGCCTGATGCATCTCTATGCCGTGCGCCCAGGTAAGGCCTCGGTGATTGTCACAGGCAACAATGATGGCTACGCCAACGCACTGGATCTTATGGACGCGGGCGTCGAGGTCAAAGCTATAGTTGACCTCCGCGATCAGCCTCCAGAAACCAGCCTAACCAAGGCAGCTAAGCTGCGCGGAATCCAGATAAAATTGGGTTATGCAGTGTATGCTGCCAAGAAAAAAGGCAACCATTTAAGCGCCGTTGAGATCAGAAAAATTAGTGCTCATGGTCTGTGCGAACATCAGTATCAGACGATTGCCTGTGACTTGCTGTGCATGGCAATTGGTTACACGCCAACCTATCAGCTTGCCTGTCAGGCAGGTGGGCAGCTGAGCTACGATGATCAGTCTTCAATGTTCACCCTCAAGAACTTGCCGGATGGGCTTCAGGTCGCCGGATCGGTCAACAGCTACTGGGAGCTCAGCAACTGCCTTGAAGAGGGTGCCAGAGCTGCCAGAGCAGCCACTCATGCGCTGGGCTTTACTCAGGGAGACGCCGAGCAACCGATTCCTCGAGAAAACCAGAGCCCAAATCATAGCTGGCCAATTTTTTCTCATCCCAAGGGCAAAGAGTTTGTGGATTTTGACGAAGATCTAACCATCGCAGATATTATTAATGCCACCAGCGATGGCTACGAGCACATTCAGTTGGTCAAGCGCTACTCTACCTGCGGCATGGGCCCATCTCAGGGTCGACACTCTGCGCTGGCTGCAGCTCGCCTTGTTGCCGCAGCAACTAACCGTACAGTGGCCGAGACCGGTGTTACCACAGCTCGACCACCGTTTGCGCCCGAGCACCTGGGGCACAGCGCAGGTCGTAGCTTTTACCCAGCCCGACGCAGCAATATGCACTACCGGCATCTAGAGGCTGGCGCAGAAATGCTGCAGGCTGGCGCCTGGTATAGACCAGCATTTTATGGTCGATCAGAAGAGCGCGATCAGTGCATTAACAATGAGGTTAACAATGTTCGTAATAATGTTGGCCTGGTGGATGTGTCTACCTTGGGTGGGCTTGAAGTGCGCGGCCCAGATGCAGGAGAGTTTCTCAACCGCATCTATACCTTCGGTTTTGTGAAGCAACCCCTGGGCAAGGCCCGCTATGCGCTACTCACTAATGAAGCCGGTGTGGTTATTGATGACGGTGTCGCCTGTCGCTTTGCAGAGGATCATTATTACGTCACAGCAACGACCGGTGGGGTCGATCGCGTCTATCAGAGTATGCTGAAATGGAATGCTCAGTGGCGACTGGATGTGGATATTGCCAATGTCACCTCAGCGTACTGCGGCGTCAATATTGCCGGCCCCAAAGCGCGTCAGGTGCTGAGTAAAGTATGTGATGCTATAGATCTTTCCAATGAGGCGTTTCCCTACATGGCTGTGCGCCAGGCTGAGGTTGCCGGCATCCAAGCCCGTCTTATCAGGGTCGGCTTTGTCGGCGAACTGGGCTACGAGGTTCATGTCCCCCAGCAATATGGTGAAGCCCTTTGGGACGCCCTTATGGCTGCAGGTAAAGAAGACAATATACAGCCCTTTGGCATCGAGGCTCAGCGTGTACTGCGCCTTGAAAAGGGCCACATTATTATTGGCCAAGACACTGATGCCATGTCAAACCCTACGGAAGTTCAGATGGGCTGGGCTGTCTCTCGCAACAAGCCTTTCTTCGTCGGCGGTCGCACCATTAGCGAACTGGAAAACAAAACCATTAATCGTAGCCTCGTCGGATTTGTAGTGCATGACCCCAAGGCACCTATACCCAAAGAGAGCCATCTGGTTCTGGATGGCCAGCAAATGAGTGGGCGAGTCACGTCTTGTAATTATTCACCCACGCTAGGCAAGGCCATAGGCCTAGCTTATGTTGAACCCAGCAAAGCCGCGCCTGGCAGTCAGATAAGCATTAAATCCACTGCTGGCGTATTGGTGTCCGCAGAGGTCGTGGCACTGCCCTTCTATGACCCACAAGCTGCGCGTCAGGAGCTATAAGTATGACTCATGTAAATTCTAGTCAACCCGCCATGCAGAACCAGCGCCGCAGTCCGCTTTACCGTCGCCACACCGAGCTTAAAGCAGAATTTGAATCTCTGGGCGATGCATCACTTGTCAGTCGCTATGGCGAGCTTGCAGCCGAGATTGAATCAGCAGCGCAGCTCGGGCTTGCAGACCTATCGGCTCTACCGCGTATTGGATTCAAAGGCGCAGGGGCACCGCAATGGGCCATCAGCCAAGGCATTAAACTTCCAGAGTCGCCCAACCACAGTGTCGTGCAGGACGATGGCGCACTGGTAGGTAAACTCTCTCATCAAGAACTGCTGATCCTTTCAGATCTGGCGGGTTCGTCAGCGCTGGTCAACAGCCTTGAGCCAGTTCAAATCGAGAGCCTAAAGCAGTCAGAACCCGCAGCCCAAACCTATCATCTGCCCAGAGCCCACAGCCACAGCTGCCTCGCCGTCACTGGTACAGCCGCCGCGGAGATGTTCTCCAAGGTCTGCGGCGTAGACCTGCGCAGCCATAAGTTTGCTCAGGGGCAGATTGCACAGACATCTCTCGCTAAAATTAATGCGGTTATTGTGCGCCACGATTTGGCAGAAACTCCCTGCTTTTATGTGCTCAGTGATATTTCTACCGTGGAATTCCTCTGGGACTGCTTACTGGATGCCATGCAGGAATACGCCGGTGTCCCAGTGGGTGTCGCTGCACTGCGAAGCCTTGCCGCCAGGGGATAACGCAAACGGCGCCGCATAGCTTATACTCGGCGTCATGAAAAATAATAAAAACATAGAAATCGGCGCACTGCGTATTTTTGCAGCCGTCACCGAGGCCGACACCTTAACCCAAGCAGCCGAGCGTCTTGGCGTTACTCAGTCAGCAGTATCCCAGACCATTAAACAGCTTGAGACTCAAACCGAAACCCAGTTGGTGGTAACCAGATCCAGGCCAATAAAGCTCACCCCCAGCGGCCAGGTACTCAAGGATTACGCACAACAAATTATCAATGACACTCAGCGGATGTTGGCTGATGTGCGCATGACCGCTAAGGGGGGGCTGCTGCCACTGAATGTGGGTATGGTTGACTCTTTCTGTGATGTCGCCGGGCTACAACTCATGCAACAGGTGAAACCCTTTGTTTCTAAGCTAGCTCTGCGCACTGGGCTCGGCTCATCACTGTCGCAGGATCTACTCAATCGCAATCTGGATCTGCTAATAACCAGCGACCCTATCGATGAACACCCAGAGTTACAGCGCCACCCCATTCTGCGCGATCCCTTTGTGATGATAGTGCCGGAAAAATATGCTCAGGGCGGTGCGGTTACACCCGCCTGGCTAGCAGAAAACATTCCCTTTATCCGCTACACCAGACAGTCACGGCTGGGTGCCCTCACAGATCTCATAGCGCGACGCCTAAATATCCAGCTGCAAACCGCCTACGAGCTAGATAGTACGCAGACATTACTGCGGTTTGTGCAGTCGGGACAGGGCTGGGCAATCACCACGGGGCTCTGTATGGTTCGCTACCCAGAGCTACTCAAGGGCTGTCGGGTAATGCAGTTGGCACGAGGTTCAAATGCCAGACATCTGACCATGCTCTGTCGGCAAAATGAACTGGGCGCAGTGCCCGACAAAGTTGCCGGTATCTGCCGAACTATTTATAGCGACGAGATTGTCCCTCAACTGATTGAGATTGCCCCTTGGCTGGAGCAGCAAGCATACTCAATAACAGAAATGCCCGCGATTTAATGGAGCCTTCGTAGGAGAAGGTTGAGCCTGTATCCAGAATACATGGTATACAGGCTGTGTCCCGAAGGTACCAGCAACAGCCGGCCAAAATTGATACTGGTGGTTATGGCTACTGCGGTCTATGAGATAAACATATCGCCATCGTTAGACTCAATATCGACCCAATCTAAAGCCGCTGCATCCGCTGCACCCGGAACAGTAGTTGAAACTGTTATGAGCTCTCCGAGGCTGTCTGCAGGCAAAAAGGTTTTACCCCAGCCCAACCCGGCAACTCCAAGTTCAAGCATTTCTTCAATCTCAGCCTTTGAATAGCCCACAGAGGCCAGTACTTCTCGCGTAGATCGCCCATGGGCCTCTGTTGGTTTGACGGCCTTAATCGAGGCATTAGTAGGTCTAATCGCATAGTGGTCAATTTGTGTTACCTGGTGACCACTGGGATGATCCGCATAAATAGAAAAAGCAAAGCTTCCCCGATCTATGCCCACGGTACCATCTGCTGCTCGACTGTTCTGATCACGCAGGGTCTCAATGGAAATTGGCTGAGCGGCAGCCACATCCGCAGTCAGCAGACGTTGCATCCATCTACTTGATGAGGCCTGCTTAAATGCTACGGTCAAAAACACCTGTATATCAGCGGTGGCAGTAATACCTTCAAGCCCCTCAATCGCCTCAAGTTTAGGTAGATCTGCTATCTCAGCATCGAGGAAAATCCAGTCGTCGGCTGTCTGGTAGAAATGCGACAGCTGATGATTGCCCATGACCTGTCTGCCGGAGGGCTCATTAAAGTCTTCAAGGCCCTTATAATCAAAACAAAAGGGAATCTGCGCCAGATTAGTGACAGCGGACAATGAGGTTCTCGCGCGGCTGATATTGCCGGTGGTCGCTTTGTAATAGAGCGCCACAGCCATAGCAAGGCCACCGGCAAAGCCACAGTTGACGTCAAGAGTACCCAGATGAGCGTGCTCTTCAGGAGTCTCAACACCACCGAAGCGACTCATAATTCCGCTGTTGGCCTGGATAATATCGTCGTAGCCGATATAGTTAGTTTTTTGCCCTGGCATGGGGCCCCCCAGACAGTCGAGACGGCAGAACAACACACCTGGATTAATGGCCTGCAGCGACTCATGGTCGAGGCCAAGGGGCTTCATTTGGCGTTCGGGGGCATTAATAACCACCAAATCTACCGAGCGTACCAGCCGATTGAACGCCTCGCGGCCCTGGGGTGAATTGATATCAAGAAGCGCATTGCTCTTGCCCATATCGGCCTGGAAAGCAAACAGAGTTCCTATCAGCGGGTCATACATGGGAATCACTGGCTCGAGCTTAATAATCTCAGCCCCAAAGCGTCCAAGAAACGCGCTTGAATGAGGCCCAGCAATTACATTGGTGAGATCCAACACGCGCAGACCATCCAGCCAGCCTTTCGATAGATCGGCTTCAGGTTTGGGTGAGGGAGGCAGCGTATTAACAGCAGCCAGCGAGGCCAGTGCCTGATCAAAAGAGACAAAGCTACGCGCCGATGGAGATAGCATTTTGTGCGCTGTCTCCTCTAGCCAGGCCACTGGGCCAGGCTGTTTCATCAAACCGTACTCCGGGTCATTGACTTCGACTATGAGGCCAGCGTCATTGCAATGCTTGCTATTGACCCACTCTCTCGTGGTTCTGTGCGGCGCGCCGGGGATACGGCTCTCGCCAAAAATACGCCCCCATTCTGAAGAGGTTTTGGTTTTCATAACCAGTTTAATTTTCGCGGAAATAATATCTGCCCAGCGCTTTGGCAATGGGTAGACACCCAACGAACTCTCACCCTCCCACTCGCTGACCGGCAGGTGAAGATCGACCACCTCCGGCATACCCTCTGCCATGACTTCCTCATACAGGCCCAGCACCTCAAGACAGCGGCGGGCGTGATTGCGATGAGAGGGGCAGACAATATAAAACATTCGCCCATCGGCACATTCGTAGGTTCGATAGAAGGGATCCAGATATTCCTGCAACTCATCGTAGCTGAGATCGAATTCAATCCCTTCTGCACGGCGACGCTCTATCTCTAACTCGCGCATAGTTTTATAGCGCTCAGGAAGACCGGCCACCTGGTAGGAGTTATAGGACAGCCCTTCCATCATGGCTGCAATTACCGGTACTTCTATACTGTCGCCGTAGCCCGTATTCTGCCGCGCCAGTAGCGCCAGAACAACCGAGCTCGCGGCCAGTGTAATAGTGTAAGAAGATGCCAGAGGCAGCGGCGAGAAACAGGGGTTAAGTCCCATCAAAACGCGGTTAAATCCCATATCGGTAAAGGCACCGGCCGTTGCCGCGACCACGGCCTCGGTGGCCTTCCATTCTCTGCGCAGCTGGTCGTTGCTGGCAAAACCAGGCACCGACAGGGTGATAAGCTCAGGGCGACTGTCTCGCAGAGCAGCAAAGTCCACACCTAATTTCTGCATGACACCAGGGCGGAAAGACTCGATAACGATATCGGCATGATCAATCAACTGCATGGCCTGCTCTAACCCAGCCGGAGTTTTTAAATCCAGCGACAAACAGCTTTTATTGCGATTGAGAATAGCATTGGCTTGATGTTTCCACTGCGGCCCCTGTGGCGGATCGATATGTACCACGGTGGCGCCTAAATCAGCCAATACCATGGCCACAGCTGGGCCGGCAATCTGCTGACCAAAGTCGACAACTCGTACACCTTTGAGTGGTAAATGAGCCTGTTCTTGCATGGTAAAACCCCATAAAAACTGCCGTCTCTGCGGCCTGATAAGTAGCAGATTACACCCCTGCTGTATGGGCGGGATCATAGAAATCAAACCACATTCAGACCAGCAACAAATACAGCCTCTTAGGCATTAAAAATTTTATTGCTTGGATACAAGAGGATAGGCTACAGGCCCTGTCATAACTGGATTTATCCAGGTTGACTAGTTTTTTTATCGCTGCGTAATTGGCAGCTCCTGAGCTGCCACAGAAATAGGGGTTGCGCTGGGTTTTTTTATAAATAACAATATGATTTGTATCGTTTTAAAATAAAAATACTAATCAACGGAGACGGACCCAGATGCCCCCAGCAAAACCCAGGCTGTTAACCAGTATACAGCCAGCAATGGCCATAGGATCTGCGGTGCTAGTCACGGCATTTGTGCTGTTTACGCTAATCCAGCCAACCACTGCAGATGCGCTGTACAGCGCCGCCAGAGATTTTATCGCCACCGAGTTGAGCTGGTATTACATTTTACTGATGAACCTCTATTTACTGTTGGCGCTCGTTGCGGTTACGAGCAAGTATGGAAAAATTCGACTAGGGGCAGATTCGGAGCGTCCAGAGTTTAGCTATTTTGCTTGGTTCTCCATGCTGTTTGGCGCCGGCATAGGTATTGGCATTCTATTCTGGAGTGTGGCTGAGCCTATCTATTATCTGCAGAGTAATCCGTTTATCAGTGATGCACAGGCGATGACGCCAGAGGCAGCTCAGGTCGCTATGCGTATTACATTATTTCATTGGGGCCTCCATGGTTGGGCGCTGTATGCCTTTTTAGGAATGTGCTTTGCCTACTTTTCCTATCGCAAAGGTCTACCCCTATCTATTCGTTCAACACTCTATCCGGTCTTTGGGGAGCGCATCTATGGCCCCATAGGCTATGTGGCTGACATGCTAGCAGTGCTGGGTACGGTATTTGGTATAGCCACCTCCTTAGGTATGGGGGCGCAGCAGATGAATGCAGGCATAAATTACCTGCTGGGTATCGAGATTAGTGTCTTTATGCAGTGCCTAATAATTGCTGCCATATCTTTGGTGGCGACGATTTCTGTACTAACAGGGGTCGATCGCGGGATTCGTATTCTAAGCGAACTCAATATGCGCCTTACGCTACTAATTCTTGTGTTGTTTCTTGTATTTGGCCCTACCATTTACCTGCTGACATCGATTTTCAACAATGGCCTAGACTATTTTATCAATGCACCGGCGCTAGGCGTCTGGCTTGCGCCAGCACAGCACAGTCAGTGGCAGAGTGACTGGACCATTTTTTACTGGGGCTGGTGGATTGCTTGGTCACCGTTTACCGGCATGTTTATTGCTCGTATCTCGCGGGGCAGGACCATCCGAGAATATATGCTTGGAGTACTGCTGGCACCCACAGTGCTAAGCATTTTCTGGATCACCCTGTTTGGCAATACTGCAATGCATATCGAATTATTTGGCACTGGTGGTGTTACCTACGCGGTCAATGCCGACCATACTCTGGCACTTTTTAAGACCATTGAACTGATGGATTTAGGGATCTGGCTTACCACCATTATGTCAACCATCTGTACCCTGATGCTGGTTACGTACTTTGTAACCTCTGCTGACTCTGGCACTCTGGTAATCTGCACACTGGTAGCAATGGGAGGAGAAAATCCTCCTGGGCGCCTGCGTATTTTCTGGGGTATTGCCATAGGCACAGTGGCTGCCGTTCTGCTCTTTGCAGGCGGTTTAAAGGCGCTACAAACTGCGTCCATCGCTGCTGCCCTGCCCTTCTCTATTGTTCTTCTTCTGGCCACGTACGGGCTGTGTAAATCTCTCTATACCGAGGGTCAAAGCCCCGCGGAAAAACCTATAACAATTAAAACTGGGGACTGATTATGTCGACTCAAATCATTCTGCCACGCATCCTACAAGTGGGTGAAGGCGCTAGCCAGGAAGCTGGTAATATTCTCAACAGCCTTGGCTGTAAGCGGCCGCTGATTGTCACGGACAAGATGATGGTTGAACTGGGCTATGTTGGCCGCCTGCAAGCCAGCCTCGAGGCTGCGTCTATTCCAGCAGATATTTTTGATAATACCGTGCCCGAGCCTACGGTAAGCTCTATTCAAGAAGGTGTAGATAAGGTACGAGATGGAAACTACGACAGCATAGTTGCCATTGGCGGTGGCAGCCCGATTGACAGCGCGAAGGCGATCGCCATTTTGGGTAAGTATGGCGGCGCCATGCGAGACTATAAGTTTCCGCGAGTTGTCAACGAGCCCGGCCTGCCTATTATTGCCATCCCCACTACGGCTGGTACCGGCTCTGAGTGCACCAAGGTCACCATTATCACCGATGAAACTACAGATGAAAAAATGCTCTGTGTGGGTATTGGTTTTATGCCGACTGCAGCGCTGGTGGATTATGAACTGACTCTAAGCCTGCCTCCACGCACCACTGCTGATACGGGAATTGACGCTTTGACCCATGCTATGGAGGCCTATGTGAGTAAAAAAGCCAGCCTCTACAGTGACAGTCAGGCCATTGCAGCTATGAAACTGTTAGCCCCTAATCTGCGCACCGCATTCCACAATGGTAGCGACCGCAAGGCACGCGAAAAGATGATGCTAGGTGCCACTCTAGCCGGCATCGCATTTTCTAATGCCTCTGTGGCACTGGTACATGGTATGTCGCGCCCTATCGGTGCTTTTTACCATGTTCCTCATGGTCTCTCTAACGCTATGCTGCTGCCAACTGTCACTGAGTACAGTATTCCCGCAGCGCCTGAACGCTATGCCGACTGTGCCCGCGCCATGGGTGTAGCAGGTGCCGAAGACAGTGATGACTTAGCCAACCGCAAGCTGATGGATGAACTCTACGCAATTAATCAGGAGTTACAGGTGCCCACCCCCGCGGAGTTTGGCATCGACCCTGAACACTTTTTTAACAATCTAGGCTTAATGGCCGAACAGGCACTGGCTTCAGGCTCTCCAGGTAATAATCCCCGGGTCCCCAGTGCGGACGAAATTATTCAGATCTACAGCAAGCTTTGGTAAACCAATTTTTCGAGGATATCGCAATGAACCTAGTAGGACATTTAATCAATGGTGAGATAGTCACCGACAGCCAGCGCGCGCAGGACGTTTACAACCCGTCGACCGGCGAGGTTAGCAAGCAGGTGTCACTGGCCTCCAAGCAAACGGTTGAGGCAGCCATAGCCGCGGCTCAGGCGGCTTTTCCGGCATGGCGCAATACACCAGCCATCAAGCGAGCGCGGGTCATGTTTAAGTTTAAAGATCTGTTGGAGCAAAACGCCGACAAAATTTGCGCATTAATCGGCGAGGAACACGGCAAAATCAGTCATGATGCTGCCGGCGAGTTACAGCGTGGTATCGAAAATGTTGAGTATGCCTGTTGCGCCCCGGAGCTTCTTAAAGGTGAACACAGTAAAAATGTCGCGCCCAATATCGACTCCTGGAGTGAGTTTCAGCCTCTAGGCGTGGTCGCCGGTATTACGCCATTTAACTTCCCTGCCATGGTTCCTCTGTGGATGTATCCAATGGCAATTGTTTGCGGTAACTGCTTTATCTTAAAACCCTCAGAACGGGACCCCAGCTCTACCCTGTTTATCGCCGAGCTGCTTAAAGAGGCTGGTTTGCCCGACGGCGTGATGAATGTGGTCAATGGCGATAAAGAAGCCGTGGATATCTTGCTTAATGACGAGCGCATCAAGGCAGTTAGCTTTGTTGGCTCGACCCCTATTGCTGAGTCAATCTATACCACCGCCAATGCCAACGGTAAACGCTGTCAGGCTCTTGGGGGCGCCAAAAATCATGCGATTGTGATGCCCGATGCTGATATGGATAATGCTGTGGCTCAGCTTTTAGGTGCCGCATTTGGCTCCTCTGGTGAACGCTGCATGGCGCTGTCTGTGGCTGTAGCTGTGGGAGATTCAGCGGCAGATGCACTGGTCAGCAAAATGAAAGAGGCCATGAAAACCCTTAAAATAGGCCCCTGCCATGATGACAACAATGACTTTGGCCCAGTGATTACAGAGCAACATCAACACAAAGTTTTCGGCTATATAGATAGCGCTGAAGAGCAGGGAGCTGAGATTGTGGTGGATGGCCGAAATCCAAACATCAATGGCTATGAGAATGGCTTTTATGTGGGTGGCACCTTGATAGATCGTGTGACTCCAGATATGGATAGCTACAAGGCAGAAATCTTTGGTCCGGTATTACAGGTGGTTAGAGTTGATAGTATGCAGGCAGCAATGGATTTGATCGACGACCATGAATATGGCAACGGCACCTGTATCTTTACCCGAGATGGTGAGGCTGCACGCTATTTTTCCGACCATATTCAGGTCGGCATGGTAGGTATTAATATACCTCTGCCAGTGCCTGTGGCCTACCATAGCTTCGGTGGCTGGAAGCGCTCACTGTTCGGTGACCTACATGCCTATGGTCCCGACGCGGTGCGTTTTTACACTAAACGCAAAACGATCACCCAACGCTGGCCATCGGCAGGTGTTCGTGAGGGTGCGCAATTCTCTATGCCAACTATGAGCTAAGGCTATGACTACTAGGGAAAAGGGCTCTGCGGTAAGCCGAGTTATGCAGATTATCGAAGCTGTGGCTCGAGCCGAGCGGCCAATGTCGCCCGGCGACTTGGCCTGCCAGCTAGATATACCCAAACCCAGTATTCACCGCCTACTCAACCAGCTGGAAACTGATGGGTTTGTGCAGACAAACATGCGCGGGCTAATTATTCCCAGCGCCAGAATGCACAGTATTGCTTGGGGTGTGCTGCACAGCGAACGCTTTAGCGCACTGCGTCGTGCGATTTTGCAAAGACTCACCAAAGAAATCGGAGAGACCTGCGGTATTGCCGTGCCCAGAGGCTCAGAGATGGTCTACTATGATCGCGTTCAAAGCGACTGGCCGATCCAGATGCATCTGCAAGTAGGTAGCCATACTCCGAGCTGGTGTACAGCCAGTGGCAAACTCTACCTCAGCTCGGTTTCAAAAGAGCGACGACAAGGTATTATTAGCAAGCTACCATTGACAAGGTATACAGTGAACAGCATTGTGGATGCAGATCGGCTGGAGATGGAATTACAAAAGATAAGAGTCAGTCAGGTTGGCACGGACAATCAGGAGTTTGTCGATGGTATGGTTGCCTGTGCAGTTCCAATTACTGATAGCAGCGATAGACTATGTGCTTGCCTGTTTACCCATGCACCGGTAATTCGCAAGAGCTTTGAAGAGCTGCTTCTGTTTACCGAAACCCTGCAGAGTGCAGCCAACCAACTGGGTGATCTGATTGATAACCCAGAACAATAATTAACAGGTTGTGCGGAAAAATAATAATGAAAAAAAGACTGCCCCCGCTAAACTGGCTGCGTGCCTTCGAAGCCTCAGCCCGTCACCTAAACTTTACTCAGGCCGCCACTGAACTGCATATGACTCAGGCGGCTGTCAGCCAGCAGATAAGAGGTCTAGAAACTAAACTGGGCTGTGCGCTTTTTAAGCGTTTGCCGCGAGGCGTGGAGCTTACTGACGCTGGTCGCGCCTATATACCAGGTGTTCGGGAGTCGATAGAGAAACTCGCCCTAGTCACCGATGAGGTGTTTGGAAAAGAGCGCAATCACACGCTAACACTTCGCGTCAATCTGGTGTTTTTTAATACCTGGCTGGCACCCCGGCTGGCTGATTTTAGAGCCAGATATCCGGAGATAGATCTGCGCTTCACCAGTAATATTTGGGTTGCTGGTGCCGACAAAGAAGCCGATCTAGAAATATCCTACGGCAAGGGAACATGGTCCGGCTGTATCAGTGACAGGCTGACCTGGGACCGTTTGATTCCCGTCTGTAGCCCGCTGCTATTGAATAATCAACCGCCGCCAGCGGCGCCAGATGATTTAGATAACTACACACTATTGCATGTAATCGGCTACGAGGAGGGCTGGGGGTTCTGGCTGAATCAGGCCGGCTATTACAGCATTGATGCCTCGCAGGGTATCCATTTTGACTCTTTGATGACAGCAATGGAAATGGCTGCTCAGGGCCATGGTGTGGCACTTAGCCGCACTTCGCTTGCAACTAATATGCTGGCCAGCGGGCGTCTCATAGCACCGTTTAAGCAACGGGTGGTAACCTCGGAATCGTTTTTCCTGACCACCCCCACCGATAAGCCTATAAGACCACATGTCGAAGCTTTTCGCAGTTGGATTATCGAACAGGCTCAGCAATTAAGAAGCCAATTAGATGAGCAGTAGGCTTAGTCGCCGGCACCAGCTCTTGAACTCTCGGTAGACTCTACCAAGACTCTCGCCACTAGATTATCCAGCTCATGCCAGAGCTCGGCAACTATCTCTATGCCCAGCTCTAAAGCCTGATTATAGCTTTCCAGCATGGCCTCAGGGCCAACGCTGTGGGCCTCTACACCAAGAGTTGTCTCAGCAATAAATTGATGTTCAATCTCGGCCAAATCTGTGCTGACAAAAATTAATAACGATTGCGCGCAGCCAGAATTAGCCAGCGAATACTGCCTATACTCTGGCTGCTGAGCGCCGGCTTCTATACTGAGTTTATGACCAAGGTTATCCTGCTGCCAATAGGCAACCAGTGCAGACCCCAGTTGAGCGGCGCCAACCAGACACTGACTAATTAGTTGCCGATTGTGACAGTTGTCCAGCTGCACTCGGCCATTACCCTTCTCACCCGCCATGGCACAGGCCAGACGAACAGCCTGAGTGCCGCAGAGCAACACAGAGCTATTCTGCCCATCTAGCACCACCTGCTGTTCAGTATTACTGATCAACTTGGCATTGAGACAGGGCGAGTTATCGAGAAACGGCAACGCCCTCTGTAGCTGGCTTAAGCCACCTAGTCCATGCATCTCGGACCAAACCACCATAGCCGCTGCATCCTGATAGTCGCCCACAGAAAAGCCGAGGCCTTCGAAGGCTTTCTTGAGCGATGCGGTTAATTCATTGCGTGAAACTCGCATGAGTTTTAGTCGGAAACACCAGTTGTCGGCTTGATTGGGAACTGCCAATCATCAAAGAAAGGCTTGCCGAAATCGCTGACCAGAGGGGCGCCTTGGAACATGGTGTTGCGCACCCAGAGTCTTGAGCGCGGATCAAACTTGCTAACGCCGAAGAAAGACAGCTTGCAGCGCAGCAAATGAATCGGCAGCACATCGGAATGCACCAGGTTTTCACGAATATCTCCGTAGAGTGCCGACCCCATAGTTTGGATACGACTGACAATGCCGCTCTGGGCGGGGTTGGATAGAATAAAGTGAGCCACATTCTGGTTGAGATTTTGGTCACTAAAGTCACAGAGTTGGTCATAGCACTCCCGCACCATGCGGCCAATAGCCAGAGGCATCTGCTTATCCATACCCAGATCAACATGAGTCTGACCAAGGCGCGGCTCCATCTTTTCTTCTGACCTGTACCAAAATGAGCCCTGGGCCTCTGGCCGGGTAAAGTCTATCGCCAGAGCCCAATCATACTTGTCTTCGATCAGTGCCATAAGATCTGCCACTGGCATCTGTGGCACCAGATGCTGCTCTTCGCTGACGTCCATCTGGTCTTCCAGATCATCCACCAACTCTGGGTACAGCTCGATCAGCATGGTATTAATCACTTCCTGGGTTTCAACGCGCCAATTAGTCTCTGCATAGGCAACTAGTTCAGCCCAAGAGTAGCCACCTGACACCATATTCGCACCCTGATCTGCCAACCAGCTACTCAGTACTTTGAGTTCTGCTCTGGTATTAGCATTGGAGGTATTCTGTCGCTCGTCACCAGTCACAATTTCGCCAAGATGCTGTATCACTCTTGTGGCGGCTACCTTTAACCTTTCTATCATTTCCAGCTCGATACCCTGGTCGCCGGCCATAATGACCCGAGCCAGAGCAGTCTCGCGCTGCTGGATCCACTGATTGATCAGCAGAGGATGGTTAATTAAAAAGGGTGCCATTCCCAACCCTGTGGAATTACCAATACCAAAATAACGCTTGATGTTATCGTCTAGGGTCACCGCAGTGTTAGGTGCGCGTTTGGCGGCTAAATAATCAGCGTGCTGAAAACTGAAGTGCCGCAGCATAAAGCAGGTAAACATTTCCGCAGCAAAGGGTCGGGCAAAATCCTGATATTTGGTGCGAACTTTTTCCCAGTCAGCCATGCCTAACTTGCCACTACCATAGGCTGCAGTGGTGCGGTACAGATAGCCGACTTCAGCGATCACATCTATGTTCGGCTGACGACCCTGAGATAACTCATCGACAACATATTCAAAAGTGCGACCACTTCGGTTAGCTCTTGAGAGCACAAATACTCTGGAATCCACGCGGCCAGCTTCTTGCTTGGGTACATTGTTGCGCAAAAACTCTACCTGCGCCGCATCGACTCGACCTTCACAGAGTGCCATGGTGAGATCCCACTGATTGGCAATCACCCGGTCATTGCGATTTTCTGGATCAAGATAGTGAGAAAAAAGCACAAAGCTATAGACGCCGTGCTTAGCCTGTACCTCGTAGATCACCGTGCCGTAACCTTCACCATCCAGATCAAAGACAGGACTGTGAATCTTCCAGTTCTCACGCATCATGCGGCGCACCAAAGTGCGCATAAAGCTAAGACGAGACTGATGAAAACTACCCAGGCGACTGAGCTGCATAACCTGACTAGCAGGCCGAAGCGGCAGTGCGGCGATCTCTGACGAGGCGTCTGCGCTGGCTGTCTGAGCAAATAAATGCATAGGGTGGTTCTCTCGAGAAAGCGGGCTTTGAAAACCCGCGACGGCTGTCATTTTAGGGGTTATCCTCTGTGACAGCTTCGCTTACACCGACAACAGTGTCGCAACAACGACATACTCGGATTTCTAACAAATCTAGCTAAAGCGGGGCTTTTAACGGCTGCTACCAGAGAATGATTGCTCGAAAAATGTCAGCCAATTAAGACCCATGATCTTTTCAATGTCGGCATTTTCAAAGCCAACGTCTTCTAGGCCCTGCGCCAGGGTAAGCATATCTTTGGAGCCTGCAAACCAATTCGGCTGTCTTGGCCAGGATGGGTTAGCTGCAGAGCCCTCACCATGGTCAACACCCATAGTCCAGCGGCCACTGCGCATCCACTCCAATGTGGAATAGTCCCAGTTTTCACAGAGATCTGAGCCTACTCCGATGCGATCTATACCGATCATTTCTGCCGTTCGCATAATCATCTGGCAGAACTCATCGAGCCGGCAGTCAGAACCATTCTTTAAATGAAATGGGTACATACTAAAGCCCAACATACCACCTGACTCTCCTAGGGCGCGCAGTACAGTATCCGATTTGTTGCGCAGCGCTGGATGGAAAAAGCTCGGATTGGCGTGGGTAATGGCAATCGGTCGCTCTGATATCTCTATGGCTTCGAGAGTCGATTTCTCAGCGCTGTGGGACATGTCAATTATCATGCCTACGCGATTCATTTCTTTAATCACTTCGCGACCAAATCTGGTCACACCGCTATCCTGATCCTCGTAGCAGCCAGTAGCCAGCAAGCTCTGGTTGTTGTAGCTAAGCTGCATAACCCGTACGCCTAGCTGATGAAGAATTTGCACCATCTTGACGTCGTCTTCTATGGGCGAGCAGTTTTGAAACCCAAAGATTATGCCAACTTTACCAAGGCGTTTGGCCTCAAGAATATCATCTGCTTGGTGCACTGGCATAATCAAGTCAGCATGGTTGATAAAGTGACGATTCCAGTTACCGATATTCTCTAGGGTCTCGCGAATATTTTCCCAGTACGCAATGGTTACATGGATAGCACTTAGGCCACTGCGCTGCGCTGTTTCAAATAGCTCACGGTTCCAATTGACGTATTGCAGACCGTCGACTAAGAGCATATCTCGGTTCATCAGATTATCCTCAGCAGGCGATTAGTAGGGCTTGCTGTAGTTAGTTTTAATAATGGTGTAAAAGTCCCTTGCGTACTGACCCTGTTCTCGCGGGCCGTAGCTAGAATTCTTGCGTCCGCCGAATGGCACATGGTAATCGGTACCTGCGGTAGGCAAATTGACCATCACACAACCGGATTTAGAATGGCGTTTAAAGTGTCCGGCATTGGCCAGACTGTTGGTGATAATTCCGGAAGTCAGCCCGAAGTCTGAATCGTTTGAGACTGCCAGTGCCTCTTCATAGCTATCGACCTTGATCACACAGGCGATAGGGCCGAATACCTCTTCGCGGTTGATGCGCATTTGGTTATTGGTATTTACAAACAGAGCCGGAGACATAAAGAAGCCTTGAGTATCTAGGCTGAGGGCCTCTCCGCCAACTACCAATTCAGCACCCTCGTCTTTAGCGATCTGCATGTAGTCAAGATTCTGTTGCAGCTGACGGCCATCGACCACAGGGCCAATCTGTGAGCCCTCCGCAAGCGCGTGTCCAACCACTAAATTGCTAACAGCCTCGCTCATCTTTGCGACAAACTCGTCGTGGATACCAGCCTGAACAATCAATCGTGAAGAGGCTGTGCATTTCTGACCTGTACCAAAATAGGCCCCGGCTACAGCACATTGCACAGCTACGTCTATATCTGCATCATCCAATACAACCAGTGCATTCTTGCTACCCATTTCCAGCTGAATACGGGCCATATTGTCTATAGCGTTTCGTGCTATGTGGCGGCCAACACCCACGGAGCCAGTAAAGGTTACAGCCTGTATGTCAGGTGAGGTGCAGAGCGTCTCGCCAACATCGCGGCCAGCTCCCATCACCAGATTAAAGACCCCAGCAGGCAGTCCACTGCGACTGATGATATCGGCCAGAATCCAGGCGCTTGCAGGCACAAGTTCGGCAGGCTTAAGTACCACAGCATTGCCATAGGCCAATGCAGGAGCCACTTTCCAAGCGGCCACGGCCATTGGGAAATTCCATGGCGTAACAATACCAATCACACCCAGGGGCTCGCGGTGTACTTCCACATCAACACCAGGGCGCACCGACTGGGTATTCTCGCCCATCAAGCGCAGTGTCTCGGCTGCGTAATATTGAAAGAACTGCCCAGAGCGATAGACTTCACCTACCCCTTCGGCACGGGTTTTACCCTCTTCTCTGGCCAGAATTTCCCCAATTTCAGCGCTGCGTTCAATTAACTCAGCCCCAATAAAGTCCAGTATTGTTTTACGCTGCTCCAGTGCACTCTGCGACCAGCCTTCAAAGGCGGCATTTGCCGCAGCAATAGCGGCAACACAGTCTTCATTTGTGGCCTTGGCGTAGCGTCCAATAATATCGCTAGTGTCCGATGGACTGATATTTTCAATAACCTCTGAACTGGCTACCCACTCGCCATTAATATAGTTGCAATGCAGATCCTGACTCATACTGACTCCGTTGATGAATTTGGGCGTGTACTTACGCCTTAACGTCCCATTTTTATACTTGTCAACCTATAAATCTAATGAAAAGTTTCTATAGATTTATAAGCATAATTAATTTATTCTTGAGTAGTTGAAAATCTAACTAATAATAAAAACGAGATAATTATCAAATACTTAAACGTGACCTTGCGTCATCTACGCACCTTTATCACTGTGGCTGAAGAAGGCAGTTTTAATGGTGCCGCAGAAAAACTATCGCGCACTCAGCCAGCCATTACGCTGGCAGTAAAACAGCTAGAGGAATTTATTGGTTTAAAGCTGTTAGAACGCACCACCAGGCAGGTGAGCACCACCACTGAGGGAGAGAATTTTATTCCCATAGCTCAGCGTTTGGTAAGAGATTTTGATACAGCTATCTATGATTTGCGTGCCACGGCTGAGCGCCGCAGTGGCCACGTTAGCATGGCCATTGTGCCCTCAGTAGCGAGCAACGTACTCCCTGATATCGTGAAGGCGTTCTCAACAGAATTCCCAGGTATTCACCTGCATCTTGATGATGACAGTTCTCAGGGCGTTCAGCGACGCGTTGAGCGAAATGAGGTGGACTTTGGGCTGAGCAGCCTGTGGAAACCCAACAAACTGTTGGATTTTAGACCGCTGTTTGCTGATAAATTGGAGTTAATTTGCCATGCCGATCACCCCCTAGGCAAGAAAACCGGCCCAGTGCACTTAAAAGAGCTGGAAGGCACAACATTTTTGGATACTGGTATTACGCAGACGCTGCGTATCAGAGAAAATTTTGGCGAGTCAAAGTTTGACTTTCCCAATATCACGACACTGCTGGCAATGCTCAAGTCGAATTTGGGAGTCTCCGTCCTACCATCACTGGCCATTCCAAAAACGGACGACCTCGTATCACGGCCCCTGCTACCCACAGAGGTTCGGGCAATCTATCTAATTACACGCAAAGGCTGGACGCTATCACCTGCTGCTGAGGCCATGATTGATACCATTATCAGGGAAATGCCCAAGCAGGTAACCAAGCATGGCCTTACTATGCTCAAATCTAGCGCAATCGAATAATCTTGCTTTTGAGCGCCCAGAGCCGAACAGCTAATCTATAAAAATTCTCGACAGCTGGCTAAAACGCTGTCTTTAACCTGGATACCCTCGGCAGCGGTTTTAGCCCTGTTGGCATATCGTCGGTTGCCTGGCATATGGGCTCCTTCCATACCAGCTAAACGCGTCAAAAAAGCCTCAGAGTGCTGCAACCAGTTATCTGCATCGCCGAATCGATTGGGGTCAATAGCCAGCATAAACTCACCACCATTGGGCGGGCCGCCATCGTTGTTGTCATTTTTTTGCGCTTCGTAGCTAAAGTCCATGCCCGTTAAGCCAGCGACTAGCAGCTCGATCATCATGGCGATGGTGGAGCCCTTGTGGCCTCCAAACGGCAGGAGCGCGCCGCCTTCGATAATTTTTTGTGGCTCTGTGGTTGGATTACCATCGGCATCTACACCAGTCCCCAGGGGCACAGCGTGACCATCACGGGCTGCGATCATTACCTCGCCGCGAGCCATTGAGGCGGACGCCTGATCAAATACCATCGGCGGCCGATCACCGCGCGGCCAACCAAAGCACATAGGGTTAGTACCGAACAGCGGCTGTTTAGCGCCAGCTGGCACTACGGCAGGTTTATAAGTGGTAAAGGCCATAGCGGCACAGCCTGCCTCAGCTATGGGCTCTACCTCTACCCAAAGAGCCGCAAAATGATGGACATTGACCAGTGCCATGGCGGCAATACCATTTTCTCTCGCCGCTTCAATTAACGCCTCTCGACCTGCCTCAAGAGCCAATGGCGCGTAGCCGTGGTCTCCATCCACTCGTACCACTGCAGGCGAAATTCTGCTGACACTGGGCTGCGCATTGCCATTGACCTTGCCACTGCGCAGTGAAGCTATATAACCCGGCATGCGAAATAACCCGTGAGAAGCGCAGCCATCGCGCTCTGCAGCGGCTATGGTGCGCCCTACGGCGGCGGCATTTTCTCGATTGGCCCCATTGGCCATCAAACAGTTTTCAACCAGTTGGCGTACTTCCAACTCGGTCATGGTAGTTACTGACATAGGTCGCTCCGTTAAGCTTTTAGTCAAATTATTTAATTGGGTATCTTTCCAATACTGGACCCAGTGCTTCTTTGAGGGGATCCAGACAATGTTCAAAATTTCGCCACTGCTCCAGCCCACTGGTATAGATCGGCTGACGTACCTGCTCTGCACTGGGGGTTCTGACTGAGCGCTCGTTCTTATGAAAACTGATACAGCTGTCTTCAAATGGCAGTCCACAGTAATCCAAAATTCTGCGCACCTGAGTTTCCAGGTCGGCCACTACGTCCTCATACTGAACAGTTAACACTGCACCTGGCAGTACCCTATCCCAGTGATCCATAAGCTCTACATAGTTGCGGTAGTAAGTACCAATCTCTTCAAGGCCGTAGGTAAATTCCTGACCTTCAAAAAATAACTGCTTAAAGCCACTAAAACAGCAAGCCATCGGATGGCGCCGCGCATCAATAATTTTTGCATTGGGCAAAATCATTTTAATCAGGCCAATGTCGCGGAAATTGTTCGGCATCTTGTCAATAAAGTACGCCGCGCCTTCGCGATGAATTCGGGTGTCATCTATATAACTTTGTCCAAGTTTCTGGGCAATTTCCGGAGTTAGCTGATGCAGGACCTGTGGATATCTTGGCTCCTCATGCACAGTGCGGCGGCCGTTTAGACGATGACCTATTGCCGGAATATTATTTAGCTCCAGGGTGCCATCCACCATAGAGTGGGAGGCCAGAATTTGCTCGAGTAAGGTAGATCCTGCACGGGGCAAACCAACGATAAATATCGGATCTGACGCCTGGCAGCCAGAGGCGCCAAACTTATTGAACAGCTCTGCAGTGCAGAACTTTTCCTGCAACGATAACTTATAAGTCATGCGCTCTTTGTCGTATTGGGTTTCCTCTTTTTTCAGTTGGTTACCCAGCAGGTAGTAATCCGCTGCAGACTGGTAGTCCTTGGCATCTTCCATTGCTTTACCCAGAGCAAAGCAGAGGTGAATACGGTCGTCTAAACTGGTAGTCGGGGCTTCTTGCTGCTCCCGCATCATAGCAATTTCGCTCTCCTCAAACCTGTAGGTTTTGAGGTTGGCCAAACTCCAGTAGGCATCACCAAAATCAGGCTTAGCCGCATAGACCTTTCGATAGGCATCGACTGCGTCGTCGATTCGACCTATGGTTTTTAATGTGTGCCCACGCAATAGGTGAGCTGGCGCAGCCTTGGGGTCACTGGCCACAAACTCATCGTAAAGAGCTAGGGCTTCTTCAAAACGCCCCACCGCAACACATTGATTTGCATAGGAAAAACAGTATTTATTATTATCAGGCTCAGCATCCAATAGAATTTGCGCCTGCTCCATGCAGAGCTCAAATTTCTGTCGCTTGTAGAGTACATTCATATAGTCGAAGCGCACCAACAGGTTGCCCGGGTCAAACACCAGAGCACTCTCTAGAATAAACTCAGCATCATCCAAAACATGGGTCTTAACCCCCAAGTCTGCAAGCAGACGCATAGCTTCAATATGTTTGGGCTGTTTTTGTAAAAAACTCCTGCACAGCTGCTCGGCTTTGGAAAGTTTGCCCTCTTCCATCAGATTGCGCACGCCCAGTAACTCCGGCGGCAGAGCAGCGAGTCGTTGGTATTGATCCTTAAAATAGCCGTGCGCTTTTGTATCCACTGCTGGATCAGTCAATGACATGAGCATCTGCCAACTAGCAATTAACGAGCTATTGAGTGTCACTGCCTGCTGAAAAGCTGCGCGCGCTTCTTGGGAGTTATTGCAGGCCATGTGCACATGGCCGCGCTCTTGCCAGGCACGACCATAGCTGGGCTCAACACTGGCTAACCTATCTAGTGACAGTAAGGCTGACTGGTAATCTTGGCTGAGTCGCTGACTCACAGCGGTCAAATATAGAGCTTCAGCATGGTTGGGATAATCTGCCAATAACTGCGTCATAAGTTTCTGAGCAGCTGAAAAATCACCGGACTGAATCTGTGCCTTACTTTGCTGTAGCATTTCTGCCGCTGTCTCTGCGGACAGTTTGGTTTGTGCACTGGTGTTGTCAGTTTGATCACTGGCAGACATAGAATTTCCTGTTACCTTAAAATGTATTAAATCCAAAGTATGGCAATTATAAAACCAACCTACTTATACAAGAAAGGCGAGCCTAAGCTCGCCTTTCTTGTTACTTCGATTTAACGATTTAAATTTAATGATTAATTAAAATCGTAGTTAAATCGCATACCAATGGTACGAGGACGGTTAGTCGTAGTTCTCTCTAAGAAGTCCTGACGGTTGATGTGCAGCTGAGCGCGCTCATCGGTCAGGTTGCTAATATAGAGCTCAACACCCCAGCCTTGATCAGTGGTCACACCAGTCGATGCATCCAGTATCACGTAGCTATCTTGCATAGTGTTTGGCTCTTCAGCAGTATCAACAATTGAGTTGAGTGCTTCACCAGAGTACTTACCGCCCAACTGCCAGAATGCTTCCATTCCGTTAGACATATCCCAAGTATAACGGGCTCGCATATTGCCCTGGAACTCTGGAGTTAATGGCAGTGGACGACCTTCGTCCTGAACAACGAACGAGAAACCTGGGTCTACACGCACCAGTTCAGTATCGTTGTAAGACATGGCGCCGAACAGAGTCAGATTATCGCTAACAGCCCATACCGCATCCATTTCCAGACCGCGGATTTCAGCGTCACCGCCGTTATCTACGATAGTAAAGATAGAGATATTCTGTGAATCGAACTGCGATACCTGAATATCGTTCCAGTCGATCTGATACAGCGAGCCGTTAACACGCATATCGCCGTCCATCAGAGTAAGTTTCCAACCTAACTCAAGATTTTCCAGAGTATCGGAATCAAACTTGTACGGCAGACAGTATCCTGGGAAACCATTGTTGGGGTTAGCTGCAACGTCAACACAGTCAGTACCGTTGTAGGTGCCTTTCTGCGCTGCGCCACGGTTAAACCCAGGTGGACGGTAACCTTCAGAAGAAGTCACATATAGCAGCGTATCTTCGTTTGGCGTCCAGGTAACAGTCAGCTTAGTGATAGTGTCTGTTGTGCTGATTGGCTGCAGAACATTAAACTTCTCCGCATAGTCACGACCACCGGTTACATTTGGAACAACGTCATTTGTGGGATCAGCGTCATCGATAAACAGAGGACGGTTACCATAGCGCCATGCACCATAACCTGTGAAACCGTACTCAAGGTCGTAGTAACGGGCCGATGCCGCAACTGTTAGCGTATCGCTAATGTCGTAAGAGAGTTCACCAAATACAGCAACCTGCTCTTCGTTACGATGGTTGTCATTACGGAACTGAGTAGCTGCGTTGACCTCGCCGCGTGCGTTAGCTGCAGCATTATCCAATGAAGAGTTAAGGTTGATGTCGATAGGCGTAAAGCCTGCTTCTGCTGGACCCATGTAGTTGAAGTTACCAACGTGAAGGATTTCAGCATCTTCATAGAAAATACCACCCGTAAAGCGCATATCGGCTTCTGGGTCTGTAGAAACACGGAATTCGTGAGTCATACGAGTGTTTTCGTTTTCGGCGTTGAAGTTGTTAGCAGGGTTACCACATTCGATCACACCAGTATTACCGCTAAGGGTTGGATCCCAGCTGTAGTTGGCTTGACCAATGTCTAGGCCATGATAGTAAGAACCGGTCAGGTACTCACACTGGTAACCTGGAATGTAGGCACCGATGTTTGAGTATCCAGTGTAATCCAAGCGCTGAGACACTTCTCGGTCAAGGTACGCACCGGTATAGACCATGTCTAGAGCGCCAGCACGACCTTCCAAAGTCCACGCGAACTGAGTAAATTCATCTTCCAATGAGTCCTCAGTGAAACGAGCCACTTTAAGGTCGCCCAATGCTTCATCGTAGTCGAATACACCCTGAGTCTTGAGAGACTGCTGGGTAAACTGCAGCAAAGCTGACCAGTCGTCATTGATCAGGTACTTAGCACCTAAGCGCATACCCTGATAAGACACGTCGTTGAAGTCATCTTCAACCAGACCAGCACTAGACGCTGTGGTGTAGTTAACTGGGATAGTCACACCACCGGCACCAACAACAGTTCCGTTACCGAAGATGTGGCCTTCACTGAAGGTAACTGAGTCGCCAGGATACGCTGGGTTCAATGCACTGCTTGCAGTAAACGTGCTTTCAACGTTATCGATGTAACCGCCTTTGTTGTCAGTGTAAACAGCAGCACGAACCGCCAGTTTACCTTCAATAACAGGGATGTTGATCATCGCTTCTACTTTGTTGCTATCTTCACCACCAGAGGTACTTGAGTAGCCTGCACCAAAGCTGGCATCGAACTCATCGATCACTGGCTTGTTGGTGATCAAACGAACTGTACCCGCCTGAGAGCTAGCACCGTACAGAGTGCCCTGCGGCCCTGGAAGTACTTCGATACGCTCCATATCAGTCACATACACGTCGAGGTTACGACCACCGGCAGTGACCGGCTGCTCATCGAGGTATAGTGCAACGTTAGGAGCAGAACCCTGTGACTCTGCTACAGAGATGTTAATTGCATCTACAGCAGCACCACGGATATAAATTTCATTCTGACCAGGACCACGGCCACCGGCGTTCACGCTGGGAAGATACTTCACGTAATCTTCAAAGCTGGTAACATTTTGCTCTTCGAGAGTCTCTTCGGTCATCGCCTGAACAGCAATAGGAATATCCTGCATGCTGGCAGATTTTTTGGTTGCAGTTACTACGATTTCTTCCAGCATTCCTTCAGCAACAGCTACACCAGCAGTGCTTGCAGCAATACCGGCAGCCATCACCGAGATCACAGCTCGGTTTACTTTTGTTTTACGAAACATAGGTGTCTCCCCAATGTAGATTTAATGTTTGTCGTGCTCAGCGGCCTTTTTTCTTACTTTAAGAAGCGCTTCAGATAGAAATTAGCCTTTTTTCTTATTAACTACCGTCCGATCGTCTCCCAGCCAGAAGAGAGACACAAATTAAAAAACTAAATCCATTTATAATTAATTCTTATTAGTTGGGTCTATGAGGGCTTTGCAGCGCGCCTAACTTATTAACGATTTAAACGAACAACACCACAAAATTCATCAGTAGCGCCCGCTCATATGAGACCTCAAGCGGCCCGCCTTACTAACACTGCCGCTAGTCTAATCGCTTGCCAGAGCTCAACAGTGAACCGGGGCGCAACTTTTATTTATCACCCAAATTCGCTGCCCAATATTAATTAATAAGTTTTATTTTGCTGGACTGAATCACAATTCGCTGGCTTTTATAAAGAGAACCCAATGCCTGCTTATATTTTTTCTTGGATACCTTAAACGTCCGATAGATCTCATCTGGGTCACCTTTGTCAGAGAGTGCAGATTCACCACCCTGTTCTTTGAGGTACTGGATAATCTGTTCGCCCAAATCATGATCGCCCTGCAGACTGGCTTGAGAGATCAGCAGATCAACCTTGCCGTCTTTACGGATATTTTTAACAAAGCCCGGTAACTTCTCGCCAATTTTTAAGGGTCTGTAGGCATCTTCCCGAAAAATCAGCCCTAGATACTTATTGTCGATAACTGCCTTGTAACCCAGATCGGTTCGAGCAGCAATCAGAAGCTGCACCTGTTGCCGCGGCTTTAGCCAGACTGGCTCTTCATCGAGATAGTGATTGAGTTTCGTAGAGGCTGCGATTCTGTCAGAATTCTGATCGTGAAAAACATGCACCACGTAGGAGTAGCCCACTTCCATAGGCTTTTGTTGCTCATTGTAGGGTACTAGCAAATCCTTACTTAGCCCCCAATCCACAAAGGCACCAGCATGGTTGATGTCCACCACTTTCAACATCGCACAGTCTCCCACCTGAGCCTTGGGCGTTTCGGTGGTGGCAATTAGTAGATCATCAGAATCAAAATACAGGAAGACATCAAGCCAATCGCCTATGGCGCAATCGGTCGGGACATAGCGCAGAGGCAATAAAATTGTGTTTGAGTCTCCGCCATCCAGATAGACGCCAAAGTCTACCTGCTTAACAACCTGAAGGCGGTTAAAAGTGCCTACTTCTATCATGCAAACGAATCTCTGCTGTAACTGCCGGGGCTGGGCAGTATACAGAAACCCTGCCTGACAAGGCAGGAGTTTACCCAATCATTTCAGTTGACTATTTGGATGAATTTAAATTGGCCTGCTGACCTGACTCCTGCAATAGCTCTGCAGGCACAGAGTCAGTCTCACTGGCAGTCATAGCCTGCCTCACGGCTTGGATAATATCTGCAACTGATTTCCATGACTCTATCTGGTCATCAGTCAACTCGATAGCACATCTGTCTTCGAGCTCCATACCAATTGATAGCTTTTCCAATGTGTCTATGTTGAGTTCGGCGAGCGACATCTCGGCATCGACATAGTTGGTTTTCACGAGAGGATTTTTACTGACAAATTCGCATACGGTCTGTTCGACCGATGTCTGATAGGTATCGTCCATAATATACAGTCTCTTATTGTAGTAATTTGTAGACCTCGACCCAACGCCCTATCCCAGAGCCTGAATCCAACAGCACAATAACTGCGTCCGTTACTATAAAAGTAGTCTAGAATACTCACCTTGGCAAAGTTATCCAGCAGCCGCCAAGCTTCTATAACAGGGTATCTATCATGAATCTTATTTTCAGCCAGAGCTTTAAAAACGTCTGGATACTGACCATCAGCAGCGCCTTGGCTGGATCGCTTATTCCTGTGATGCTAATGGTGGGAAGCCTGATTGGCACTGAACTTGCTCCTAACGCCAAGCTGGCCACGGCTCCACTAGCTTTAATGATTCTTGGTACCGCGGCTAGTGTAGTGCCGATTTCCGCCTGCATGCGCAGCCTAGGCCGAAAAATTAGCCTGTGGCTGTTTATGGCCGTTGGTATAGCAACATGTGGCTTGGCAGTTGCCGCATTACAGCTTCAAAGCTTTACGCTCTTTTGCCTAGCTTCGCTAATCCTTGGCTCCTGCAATGGTGCCATTCTACAAACCAGATTTGCTGCCATGGAATCTGTGCCTGCCGAACAGGGCGCCGCTGCGGCTTCAATGGTGATGGCAGGCGGTATCATCGCTGCATTTGTTGGCCCTGAACTCGCAGTAATTGGGCTACACCTAACGGGCGTAGACTATCAGGGCTCATTTATCCTGGGCGCCGGCTGCGTGGCGCTCGCTATGCTGGTGCTGGCTCTTTACAGGCCTGCGACCACTGCGGTCGAACCCAGTGTACACAGCCAGACCCCAGCACTCAGAATTCTGGCTAACCCCTCTTTTTGCCTAGCCCTTGCCAGTGGCTCAGCAGCCTACATAATTATGTCCTTTGTCATGACAGGCACTCCTATCAGCATGCACCATGTTTACGGGCATAACCTGATTGATACTAAGTGGGTAATCCAAAGTCATATTGCGGCCATGTTTTTACCATCGTTTATTGCACCACTGCTTTTCAAACTGATCAGTATTCGAGGCATGATGCTACTGGGACTGGCATGCTACAGCGCCACCATTTTGGTCGGCATATCCGATACCAGTGTCAACGGCTTTTGGCTGCAGCTAGTTTTGCTGGGAGTGGGCTGGAATTTCTTGTTTGTTGCGGGCACCTCGCTATTGCCGAACACCCATGTCCACCGGGATCGCTTCAAGGCTCAGGCCTTGAATGACTTCACTATATTCTCACTTCAGGCAATAGCCGCACTGTCTGCTGGCTGGGTTATCAATCTAGTGAGCTGGCAACAGATTTTGCTTGGTTGCTTGGTGCCAATGGCAGCCATGCTGACAGTTCTAGTTTGGGAAAAAATTAAATCTCCCCAGCTTCGCGGTGCTACTGATTAGCCGCGATAGATACAGCCGCTGGTGCAGGTCTCTTTGATGGTAATGCACGACAACTCAGGTAGCCTAGGCTTGAGTTGCTGCCAAATCCACAGAGCGAGATTTTCACTAGTGGGATTCTCTAAGCCTTTAATATCATTGAGATAATGGTGATCAAGCTGATCATAGATCGGTGCAAAAGCAGCTTTAATATCGCCAAAATCCATTATCCAACCGGACTGCTCTCCCACGGGGCCCTCAACGGCAATCGAAACCTGAAAGGAATGACCATGAAGGCGAGCGCATTTATGCCCTTCTGGAACATTTGGCAGCCGATGGGCAGCCTCTATACTAAACTCTTTATAAATCTGCATTTTTGCTTTAAATACCCGAAAATTAGGCCGATATATTAGGGCTGCAAACCCGATATGTATATAGTGCCAGAAAAAGTTTGACAGCCCATTTTAGTTATGTAGAATGCGTCGCTCTCTCAGGGGGTGGTTAGCTCAGCTGGTAGAGCATCGCCCTTACAAGGCGAGGGTCACAGGTTCAATCCCTGTACCACCCACCAAAGAGTTTAAGCTTCAGCGGACCGGTAGTTCAGTTGGTTAGAATGCCGGCCTGTCACGCCGGAGGTCGCGGGTTCGAGTCCCGTCCGGTCCGCCATTTAGCTTCTTAAAACCCCTGTGTTTTCGCAGGGGTTTTTTAGTTTATAGCTCTGGGCAAACCCTTACCCAGAAAGCCCTCTGTTCTGCATCCTAAATAACTATCCCTGCGCACCTCTAGCTCTGCCTGAATAAAAAGTCATTGCACAGCCGGACTAAGATTTCTAATAATGAGTTATGTCTTAGGAACCAAAGCCACTGCCACTTAAAATAATGAGCTCTTTCAACGACCCACATTTTGATCATCTGGTGATTTTTGTCGCGGACTTAGAGACTGCGATCCAGGATTTTAATGGACTTGGTTTTAGTGTCGCGAGGGGTGGCTCTCATGGCCTCACCGAAAATGCATTGGTGTTGTTTTCAAATCAAACCTACATAGAACTGCTAGCTTTAAAACCTGCTTGGAAAAACCCAATGGCTAGGTTGCTGAACTGGCTGGGCATCCCCAGATGGCTTTATCGACAAAAAGGCAATATTTATTGCCGGCTTATTGGCTGGATCAATGCCGACGCTGGCCCAGTCGACTGGTGCCTTCGCACCCAAAATCTGCCAGCTATGCTCGATCACTGGGAACGAGCAGGGCACCGGGTTCTTGAGCCCGAGCATTTTTCCCGCCAGCAAATTGATGCTGGGGAGCTTCACTGGCGGCTAGGTGGAGCAGATAACCCCGATTTGCCGATATTGCTTGAGGACATAACTCCCCTGCATCAGCGCCTGATCCCAGTTAATGATGACATACATGCAAATAGAGCAACTCGGCTTCTAGAGATGCGGATTAGAGTGACAGATAAAGCACAGGCTTATATGGCTGTAACCCAAGCTCTGGCTTCCGACCTAGGCAATTCAGATTTGCACATTGGTGGCGTAAGAATAAGTTTCACAGAAGAGGCTGACGCCCATAAATTTTCACTGAGCCTGTGCTATCCGGGGAGAGAAACCAAACTGCTGAATTCAGAAAAAAGCCATGGCGTTCTTATTAGACTGGTACCTGATCGTCAGTAGAATAAACGACCATTCGGCCCTGTGCGCCATGCCGTCACCCCTGTAGGTAGCAACGCCCCCCCACTAAGGCACCTCATGCCCATTGGCCGCCTCGTAGAGCTCATACCAGGACTGCCTGTCTAGCTCCACCGACAAAGCCTCGGAAAAACACTTAATTCTATCCACTCTATTGCTACCCATCACCGGTAGTATGTTGCTCGGATGCTTGAGTAGCCAGGCTACAGCTAGGGAGGCGGGCTCCACACCATAGATCAGAGACATATCTCTAAGCCTCTCAGCCAGTACTGGGTTGTTATTGTTGAATAATGTGCCTCCCGCAAGAGGTGACCAAGCCATAGGGACAATGTTTTTGCGCTGCAGGTAGGCTAAGTCCCCATTGGTCAGCGCAGAATTATCCTGCAGGTTGATTTCAATTTGGTTACAGACCAGTTTGTTTGTCATATTCGCCTGCAGCAACGCTAGATCAAAAGGTCGAAAGTTTGAGACTCCAAGCGCCTTGACCTTGCCACTTTGTATCAGTGAATCTAGGGCTGCTCCGGTCTCTGCTGCATCCATTAATGGATCTGGCCTATGCAGCAACAACAGGTCAATCTGCTCTAAACCCATCTCTCGCAAAGACCGATCCACAGACTGTTGGATATGGGCCTGGGATGTATCGTAGTACTTCAATCTTCGATCAGCATACACGCCGGTGGGTGTCACTATATTGCACTTGGTAATAATTTCCATCTGGTCGCGCAACGCTGGTGCCGTTTTAAGAGCGCTACCAAACAGTGTTTCTGAGCTGTAGCCCCCATAGATATCCGCCTGATCAAAACTGGTAATCCCCTGATTTAAACAGGCTTCAATTTTAGCCAAGATATGGGATGGCGACCTGTCTTTATCGTCGGTCAACCGCCAAAGGCCATAAATAATTCTCGATAGCGCAACGGATTCAGATAGTTGAGTTTTTTGCATAATGTAACCTGTTCAGATGACTAAGTACCAACTGACGATCAGCCGTCGGGAAATGGACACAGATTCGAGCTGTTGGCCTGCTGTTCGGGGCGGCGATATTTTTCAGGGGCATTCCATGCGCTATCCTAACTGGTGTACTATCTGGCGCCAACAATAACATCCATAGTTTTGACGTAAAAAGTGGAGCTCAATTATGTCGGTAAAGTTCGACCATCAATTTAACGCTACAGCAGATGCGCTGTGGGCCATTGTCGGCACACCAGACAGAATAGATTGGGTGCCCGGCGCAACCAGTTGCACGTTTGATGGTGAAGTACGCTCTCTGCATCTTCCTGGTGCCGGCGACATCAAAGAGCGTATTCTCAGTCGGGATAACAAATTGCGGATAATGGAATACTCCTGCTTTGAAACTCCGGCACCATTGCAGTCCCACCATGCGCGCATAGAAGTGTCCGCCAACGCCGAAGGCTGTTGCCTGCACTGGGAGACCAGAGTAACTCCGGTTGAAATTGAAACCTTTATTCGCAGCAGCATGGAAGCCTGTCTAGAGCAGCTCACTGAGCTTCTAGAAAAGTAACAGCCAAGGCTGCAACTCAGCTCGATCAATGAAACTATTAAAAACCATATTTATAGGCGCCTGTCTGCTAATCCTAGGTTTAGCGGCTCTTATACTATCGCCATTAAAAGAGTCCGTACTAGACGAAATACAGATGGAGGCCAACGCCCTTCTCAACGAATTTATTACTTCACCTGACTCACCTCGGCTTGCGCCGCTGACTGTTATCTCAGGGCAACCTATCGAGATTCGTCAACAGTCTAAAACGGCGGCTAATACCCCAGAGATAGATGCGTGGCTGTCTCAAAGCCAGACTAAGGTTCTGTTAATTCAGCGGCGTGGAGAGATCATCTACGAGAGTTATAGCGCGGATTCTAAGATGGGCCTTCAGATAAGATAAATAGTATGTCGTTGGTAAAAAATCTGGTGGCGCTGCTAATAGGTATGGCGATTGACGATGGGCATATTGCATCTCAACACAGCAACATTCAGATCTAATTTACCTGAATTAAACATTAATGGTGACCGCAAAGTCAGCATTCGGGATCTACTAAACCATCGATCCGGCCTATTAAGTGATACTTCGGACCTAGAAAAAACAATGGCCGGTAACTCCTTGGCAGAGCTACTACCCGCAATGCAGTTTCGCGATAATCGAGTATTTAACTACAACAATATCAATTACCACCTGCTCAGCCTTAAATTGAGTCGCGCCTACAACAAACCTTTGGGCCTGCTTATTGAGGAAAAGCTCTGGAAGCCCCTAGAGTTAGAACGGGCTGGCATAGTCGAAAACAATGGTTACTGTTGTCTGTTCGCCAAGGCTAGATCCCAGCTAGCCCTGGGTCAACTTTATCTCGACAAAGGCAGCTTTAAAGGGCGCCAGCTAGTGCCAAGGCAATGGATAGACACCATACTGTCAGATGCAGATCAGCCAGCTTGGTTCTTTATGCAGAACACCGGTATCTCCAAGGGTAATAGCTATGGCTACCATATCTATCGTGGATTAGAAAATTATCCTGACCACTGCTGGATCGAGGGCATGGGCCTCCAATTAGTAATGATCGACCCTATTACCGACACTATTATCGTGCGATTGGGGGGGGTATCCCTTCAATTATTCGTTATAGTAGCAATCGCTGGGACAAGTTTCTTATCGAAGATTTAATCAGTGCAGTATCTCGGGAGCCTCTATAGCCCAATGACGCAAATAGTCGCTAACACGACGCGTTTAGACAGTGCATGCATTATTGCGAAAGTTATGATAGATTCAGATCTGTTGGTGTTGTAAAGCCGGCTGTATCACTGAAGTTCACTGATAAAAGTACCAAAGAAAGATAATAAGTAAAAAATTCGCTGCTCAGGTTATGCATCGAAGCAGCAATTATAAAAACGACGGCGCCAGCCGTTATAAATAAAATGTTGAGGGGAAAAAATGATGAAAACGTCATTACGTACTATGAGCGCGTTAGCTTTGGCTATCGCAACTGCTTCTAGTGGTGCAATATCTGCGGAGTTAGAAGAAATAATTGTAACCGCACAGAAGCGTGCAGAAAGCTTGCAAGACGTGCCTATATCTATGACCGCGATTGGCGGCGAAAAAATTTCCGAAGCCGGCATCCAGAGCATGACGGACCTGGGTTCTTATGTTCCCAACCTGGGAATTTCTGAAAACGCGGTGAACAGTATTGTTTCTATGCGTGGTATCGGTGTAGGTGCTAACCAGTCATTCGAACAGTCTGTAGGTATCTATGTAGACGGCATTCACTATGGTAAGAGCCGTCAGGTTCGTAGTGGCCTGTTTGACCTAGCGCAGGTTGAAGTACTGCGTGGCCCACAGGGTATCCTCTTTGGTAAAAACACCCTTGCCGGTGCGATTAACGTAACCACTGCGTCTGCGCAGGTTGGTGAAGAAATGTCTGGCAAAATTAGCGTAAGCCGTGAAAGCAACCAGGGCGAAATCGCTGAAGGTATTTTCAACATGCCTGTTACAGACGATTTGGCAATCCGTCTGGCTGTGAGAGATCGTAGCGACGATGGCTACAACACCAACAGCTATGCTGGCTCAGGAAGATCTGCACCAGCAAACATGCCAACTACTGACGAGCAAATCTGGCGTCTTTCGGCAACTTGGGAGCCAAACGAATCAACGACTGTAAAGTTTGCACACACTGAGAGCGACTTTGTTCGTCGTGGTTCAACAGCTGCGCTCAACAGATTCCAGCCTGAAGCAAACATTGCTGCCTCAAATGGCCTGATGTACGCCGTGATGGGCATTATGTTCCCAGACTATGGCGGCAACTCAAACACCAACATCGATGGTTACAGAGATTCCATTTCCATTGGTGGTTTGGCTCTAGCTCAGAGCCTGGGCAGAGACCTTGATCAAACTCAAGAGAAACCTGAGGGCACTGACACTCAAACTAATGACAACTCCCTGAACATTGATGTTGAGTTAGATGGTGGCTACACGTTCTCGTCGGTAACCGGTGTTTCAGGTTACGAGTATGAAGACGGTATTGATGCTGACTTCTTGCCTGTTCAGTTTATCGGCCGCTCTGACATTTCTGAATATAGCCAATCAAGTCAGGAATTCCGACTTGCCTCTGATGCTGACCAGGACTTCTCTTTTGTCACTGGTGTTTACTGGCAGTCGCAGGAGCAGGAAATTGACCGTACCGTTATTATCGATGGTACCCTGGGCAACCCTGGCCTGATGCAAGCCATCGTTGGCTGTAGCTCATTCCTGAACATTCCAGCTGCCCTAACCGGCCCAGCTGCATTCTGCTTAAACGGTATTACTTCGTTCAACCAGTCTGGTCGAGTGTCTAACTGGAAGCAGGACACTGACTCTTGGGCTGTATTCTTCCAAGGTACTTACAACCTAACTGACAACCTGAGCTTAACTGCTGGTGTTCGTTACACTGAAGAAGAAAAAACCGTTCACGCAGAAACTGCGCTGACTCATGACAGCACTGGCCTGGCTACGCCAGACAACAACCCATACAACGCTGCAATTAACGCTTCAAGCTTTGGCTCTTGGGCGCACGTGTTCGACGAAGATCGTAAGACAGATCAGTTGATGCCAGCGGTCAATCTGCAGTGGGAAATTTCTGACACAAGCCTGCTATATGCTAGCTACTCAGAAGGCTTCAAAAGCGGTGGCTTTAACGCTGTAGACGATCAAAACCCAGCGTTCACCGAAGATGGCACCGTACTGAGAACCACTCCAGGTATTGGTTTTGAGTACGAAGATGAAAATGCTGAATCTATTGAGATCGGTGGTAAGCACACTCTGTTAGACGGCGCTATGACGTTTAACTGGGCTTACTTCAACAGTGAGTATATGGATCAGCAGGTTTCTACCTTCGTTGGTCTCGGGTTCGTTGTTGCTAACGCAGCAAGCTCTGAGATTGAAGGTGTAGAGATGGATATGAAGTGGCAGTACTCAGACAATCTGGTACTTGGCGCTAACGTTGCATTCCTAGACGCTCAGTATGGCGAATTTGATTCAGCTGGCTGTACTGCTGCTCAAGACTCCGCACTTCTTGGTCTAGGCACCATCACTTCAAGCTCGCCAGTTACTTCAGCACTGGGCTGTCAAGCACAGTTCAATCCAGATGGAAGTAAAGCTGGTCAGAGTCAAAGCCTGTCTGGTGACAGCTTCGGTGCAGACTACTCTGGCTCTTTGAGCGCTGACTACAGCAGAGCACTGTCAAATGGTCTGATGGCCTTTGCAAGTGTTGACTACAACTTTACTGCTGCGTTCAAGATGACCGGTGACCACGATCCAATCGATATTCAAGATGGGTTTGGTAAGGTTAATCTGCGTGCCGGTGTTCGTGCTGACAGCTGGGACTTCATGTTCTACGGCAAGAACGTAACCGACAAACTAACTGCTTCGGGAGCATTTGATATTCCTCTGGCAAGTGGTTCGCATGGTCGCTACAGAGATTCAGGTGCAGTTTGGGGCGGTCGCTTTACCTATAGATTCTAAACCTCTACAGGTAGACCAAAAAAGGACGGGTATGCCCCGTCCTTTTTTTATGTCTGGTCAAAATCGTCTTCTAAGTTGACGTAGACAATCTGTCCGAGCTTGCGACACCTCTGGCCGCAGAAGTCAGTGAATAGATCTGATTTTGAGTTATGATTACCCCTCAGCTTCAACAATAAAAATTATAAAAAGAGTATCCACAATGACAACAGCATTAGTCACAGGCGCATCTGAGGGTATAGGTCTGGAGTTTTGCAAGATCCTTGCAAGCCGCGGCTACGATCTTATTCTAGTTGCCCGACGCCAGGAGATTCTCGAGCAAATTGCCAAGGATCTAACAACAGCGCATGCCATTAACTGCCATGTAATTAGCAGTGATCTCGCCAGGCCTCAGGCTGCTCAGCAACTGTTTCAAGCCACCTTGGATCGAGGCTTACAGGTAGACTTTTTGATCAACAATGCAGGCCTACTACAGAATGGTTTCTTCACCGAGCTAGACTTAACTACTCAGGAAAATATGATCTCGGTCAATATCATGGCACTAACATCATTGAGCCATCTGTATGCTAACGCTATGGCCAAACAAAATGGCGGGCATATTCTCAATGTCGCCTCGCTGGCAGCCTGGTTACCCATACCGAATCAAAACGTTTATGCGGCGACTAAGGCCTATGTGCTGTCATTTACCCAGGCATTGCATGACGAGCTCAATGCTGCACAGTCCGGTGTCAAAGTATGCGCACTCTGCCCAGGATATACGGCCACTAAAATGATGGATAATCCAGCTCAAGGCAAAAAACTTACTGTGCCTGGGAGCATGCTGCAATCGCCACAGGACGTCGCCCTCCAAGGCATTGAAGCCTGTCTAAAAGGCAAACCAACGGTAGTGCCAGGGCTGTCGAATCGCATGACCACCTGGATAAGCCATCTGTTTTCGAAGATGGCACTGGCCAAAACCGCTGGCCGTCTATATCGCAAAAACCTCAACTAATTAGTTATCAGATAACCATAAAACAGAGGTCATTATGGGCCATACAATACCTTCAAAAGTGTTAATTACCGGTGCCAATGGTTTTATTGGCAATACTTTGATGCGCCATTATCAGACGCAGGGGATTGCTGTGGTGGGAGTGGATCTTTGCGGCAATGGCGAAGATATTATCGAAGCTGATATAGCGCAGCCAGAAACTATCAGCCATCTATTGCGGGAATCTGATGTTGTTATTCATACAGCGGCATTGGTATCCAACTCTATTGCAGACGCTGATATGTGGCGCGTCAACGTACAGGCCACAAGAAATCTGGTTGCCGCAGCTGAAAAATATCATGTTAGACGTTTTGTGCAGCTCTCTTCTGTTGTCGCCTACGGTAACTCAGCCGAAGGTGAATTAGATGAGGATCACCCAGTCCATGCAGATGGCGGTAGCTATGTGTTAACGAAACTGGCTTCAGAACATGTGGTGCTGGCCGCGGCAGCGAAAAGCAATATGGAAGTCGTAATTATTCGCCCGGGTGATGTCTATGGGCCCGGCAGTCGGCCTTGGGTAATACTGCCGATTGAGGCCATAAACAAAGGACAATTTATTTTGCCCGCCAAAGGCGAAGGTTTCTTCCGCCCTATCTATATTGACGACCTTATCCGCGGCATAGAGCTCGCGGTGAGCAGCGATGAGGCCAACGGAGAAATTTTTAATCTGTCCTGCGAAGGCTATGTCACCACCAAAGAGTTCTTTAGCCATCACTACCGCTGGATGAATAAACGCGGGCCGCTCTTGGTGTCCACGAGAACGGCCATGATAGGCGCAGCGATATCCACCAAGATTGCCGATCTATTTGGTGGAGTCAATGAAGCTTCTACCGCCACAGTGGCTCAACTATGCACTAAGTCCTGGTTCAGTATTGCCAAAGCAGAGCGAATACTCGACTGGAAGCCAGAGATGCCATTTGCGGAAGGTATGGAGCGCTCTAGACTCTGGGCTCAAGAGCAGGGGTTGATTAAATAACTAGCGCTGGGCAGCTCGATAGGCACCAGCAGTTTGACCTGTCCACTGCTTAAAGCTGCGATAGAACGAGCGCGCCTCAGCGTAGCCCAGTTCATAGGCGATACTCTCTAAACCTAACTCTGTATTTTTTAAGAAATATAGGGCTAGCTCCAAGCGCAACTCATTCAAAACATCTTTGTAATGGCTTCCTTCCTCTCCAAGCCTACGTTGCAAAGTACGACTACTCATACCTAATTTTTCAGCGATCACTGCACTGGACGGCGCCTGCTGCTTGATCATCAGACGCAGTAGATTTTTAACCTGATCCGTAACTAACTGACTGTGATTGAGTTCAGCCAGCAGTCTTGTTGCATGATCCAGCAACATCTCCAGTAGTTTTTCATTGGCCTGAGGCAATGGCACATCTAGCCTGTCTTCTCGCATGCGCAAGCCACTGGACACCTGATCAAACAGCACCGGGCAACCAAATATCTCAGCATAGTCTGCAAGAAGCGCTGCATCACTGGGGGCAGAATGCTGAAACCAGACCTCATCTTGAGGAGCAAAATTCAAAAACTTGCGCGCGTAGGTGACCCAAGAACCAAGGACATGCTCAACCTCATGTCGTGCAGCTAGGTTATCACTAAACTTACATTGCCAGCGCTGCAGCACATAGCCGTTCTTGACCTCCACCGAGGTTACGCCCATATCGCCGACAATTTTCTCAAAGATAGGGATTTTAGCCTGCATGGCCCTCAGAGTTGAGCAGTTCATACAAATGTAACCCAGCACTGAATAAGATGCAGGCTCAACAAACTGAGACGAGCGCAACCCAAAACAGTTATCGCCACTGGCTTTGATTAACAGCAGCAAGAGTTGCTCCATGGCAGAGCCAGCAATGTGTTTACTATTGTCTGACAATACCTGGGCATCTATTCCAGCTTGCTTCAATAGGGGAAAATAATCAATCCCGCAGGACTCAGCCGATTTCAGGTAGGGAATAATCGCCGGCACAGACGCCAAATTATTAGCACTGGTTTCAATCATTGTGTCACTGCTTATTTTTCACTGGCCGAAATAGTGACTGCTCTGTCGTGCTGAGACAGTGACCATTTCTACCCGAGCTTTATGATACTGGTTATGGGTTATAGTATGATTTAAAACAGCTGGGTCAAGGGCAGAATCGAATGCCCGATATTAAAATTATAAATTGCAGAGGGTAACAAATATGCGTCGCTGGAATGGCTGGGGAAACGAAAATAGCGAGCTGACAATGGAGCTCAATAAAGGACTAAAAATGCTGTTAGGCGCTTTAGTGGGCCCCTCTCACTCCCTTCCTGAGGCAAGCCTCTCTGAGGTCATTGCCAAGGTGCCTGAATCACGTCTTCAGGCACATCCTCTAATTAGTTTAGACCCAGAAATTAGAGTACGACATGCCCGTGGGCAAAGTCTGCCAGACTGGCTAGCCATGCACAGTGGCGAAGTGGGTACGTTTCCGGATGGAGTTGCCCACCCTGAATCTAGTGAACAGGTTCGCGAATTACTCAATTACGCAGCTGAGCTTAATATCGATGTTATCCCCTATGGCGGTGGCACCTCCGTGGTGGGACATATCAATCCCAACGCTAGCGAACGGCCGGTATTAACCATCAGTCTGGTCAGGATGAATAAATTGATCTCTCTCGACTCAGAGAGCCAACTAGCGCGTTTTGGCGCAGGCACGGCCGGCCCAGACCTCGAAGCTCAACTTAAGGCCAAAGGCTTTACATTGGGACATTTCCCACAGTCTTGGGAGCTCTCTACTCTGGGTGGCTGGGTGGCCAGCCGCTCCAGTGGCCAGCAGTCGCTGCACTATGGCCGAATCGAGGGCCTGTTTGCCGGAGGTCGCATGGAGACCTTGCAGGGCACACTTGATATGCCCACTATTCCCGCCTCATCCGCTGGTCCTGACATTCGAGAAATGGTGCTGGGGTCCGAAGGCCGAATGGGCATCATTACTGAGGCCGTGGTGCGCGTGACACCTCTGCCCGAGGACGAACAGTTTCAAGTCGTATTTTTCCCTTCCTGGGACAGCGGCCTGGCCGCAGCCAGAAATCTAGTGCAACAGCGGGTAGCTCTCTCTATGGTGCGCCTAAGCAACCCCTTAGAGACCATTAGCTTGCTGCATATGGGTGCTGGAGAAAATACAGCTGGCGTAACAGCTCTAGAGGCATCTCTAGCCGAAAAAGGCATAGGAGCAGGCAAAGTTATGATGACCTTTGCTATTACTGGCAGCCACAGACACTGTGTCCACACCAAGGAGACGGCACTGCAACACTGTGCTGATCAGGGCGGTGTCGCAGATCAATCTGGTCTCGGCGACAACTGGGCCCACGGTCGCTTTCGGGCGCCCTATGTTCGCGACCCACTTGGCAGTGCTGGCTATGCGGTGGACACTATGGAAACTGCGGTCGACTGGTCGATGGTGACCGAATCTATGGAAAAAATTGAGCAGGCGATTCGCACTGGCTTGGCTGATGAGGGCGAGCAGGTACATGCTTATACCCATCTCAGCCATGTCTATGGGCAGGGATCAAGCATCTACACTACCTATGTCTATCGCTTTGGCGATAGCTACGAGCAAGCACTGCAGCGCTGGAGAAAACTCAAGGCAGCAGGTGCAGCACAAACCGTTGCCTGCGGGGGTACCATCAGCCACCAGCATGGAGTAGGTGCCGACCATCGTCAGTATCTAACAGCAGAAAAAGGCGAGTTAGGCATAGCAGCCATTGAAAATCTCTGCCAACTGTTTGATCCCAAATGCCAGATGAATCCGGGGAAGTTGCTCCCTGACGCGAATTAGCCCATGACTAAAGCCATGACCCCTAAGGTGCTTCTAGACAGTATGCGAGCAGGTAACTCCCTAGACTGGGACGTTATTATCGTGGGTGGCGGTATCACAGGTGCTGGGGTACTCAGAGAAGCTGTAAGGCGTGGCTACAGTGCTCTGCTAGTAGAGCAACAGGATTTCTCCTGGGGAACATCTAGCCGATCATCAAAGATGGTTCATGGCGGTCTTCGTTATCTTGCTGCAGGCGACCTCAAACTAACCAAACACTCTCTGCAAGAGCGTGAACGACTGCTTAAAGAGGCCCCGGGGCTGGTTGACCGGATTGCCTTTTACTTTGCTCTAGGTAAGGGAAACTTCCCCGGTCGTTTGGCGATGACGATCATTCTAACCATCTATGATTTCTTGGCGGGGATTCGCGACCACAGGTACTGCAAAAATAGTGGCCTAGAAAAACGCTTTCCGGGCGTCTACACCAACAACCTTAAAGGTGCCTGTTATTACACTGATGCAATGGTGGATGACTCCAGGCTGGTATTGAGGGTCTTGCAAGAAAGCAGCAGCAGGGGCGGCCATGCCCTAAATTACTGTAAAGTGAGCGAGCTAAAAATTGAACAGGGCCAGGTAACTGGTGTTGTTATTAATACAGATCAGGGCGATCACATTTCCCTGCGCTCACCCGTGGTAATTAACGCCACAGGGGCCTGGGCAGACAAATTGAGAAATCAGCTTAACCCAGAGCAGCGAGTTCGCCCTCTGCGCGGCAGTCATCTGATTATTCCCAAACATCTTTGCCCTGTCACTGATGTACTGACCACCTTGCATCCAAAAGACAAACGCGGTGTCTATGTCTATCCCTGGGAAGGTGCCACGGTGATCGGTACGACAGATCTAGATCACCACGAGGATCTAGATATTGAGGCGAGTATTTCTGAGCAGGAAACCCAATACCTGTTAGAAGCGTTTAATACGGTTTTTCCGCAGCAGACCATATCTCGGGCTGATGTAATTTCAACCTGGGCTGGCGTACGCCCAGTGATAGGCTCAGAGAGTAGCAAAGATCCCTCCAAAGAGCGGCGCGACCATGCCACCTGGTCTGACAATGGCCTGATTACGGTCAGCGGCGGCAAACTGACCACCTTTAGATTGATCGCCATGGATGCACTAGCGGCGGCCGCAGATAGATTGCCAGAACCCAAAGCATTCAGCGACGACAGCGTATTTAGCCTACCAGAGCTAGATGCGGCCAGTCTGACGCCCCACAATCCCGAATGGGGTCAGCGACTCATAGGTCGCTATGGAAATCAGGCATCTAACCTGTTGGCCAACGCCAGCGCAGGTGAACAGGAGCCTATCGGTAACACCCTATTCTGCCTAGCCGAATGTCGCTGGGCAGCGCGCCACGAAGCGGTTCAGCATCTAGACGATTTACTGTTGCGGCGCACCAGGCTTGGTATGTGTCTAGCCAACGGTGGCGAAGAAATTTTCGATTCAATCCGGGCTATCTGTATGGCCGAACTGGGTTGGGACGACCAGCAGTGGCGGACAGAGCTAGCCCGCTATCGGCAAATTTGGCAGCAGTTCTATTATTTTCCGAACCCTAGCAACGGACCATAAAACAATAATACGGTGGCAGTTATGGACAAACCGAAATACTTTCTCGCCATAGATAACGGCACCCAGAGCATTCGTGCCATGATCTTTGATCAGCAGGGTACACTGGTCGCTAAAAGTAAGGTCGATATTGAACCCTATTTCTCGAGCCAGCCGGGTTGGGCAGAACAGCAGGCCGATTATTTCTGGGCCTGTCTCTGTCAGGCATGCAATGCTCTCTGGCCTATGCTCGACTTTCCCCGCGAGGATATTCAAGCTGTTTCCATAACCACCCAACGGGCCACTGCAATCGCTATGGGGCAAGACAATCAGCCCTTGCGCCCGGCTTTTAGTTGGCTGGATCAGCGAACCGTCGACAGCCTACCAAAATTAGGTGCCATTGAATCTGGTCTAATGAAATTGGTCGGCGCCAAGGCTTTTGTAGATCTGGTGCACCAGCAGGCCGAGGCCAACTGGATGGCTCAGAAAGAGCCAGATCTCTGGCAGCGGGTCGCAAAATTTATACTGCTGTCCGGCTATCAGACCTATAGGCTCACTGGTCAATACACAGATGCCATTGCCAGTCAGGTGGGCTATGTACCCTTCGACTTCAAAACGCTGGACTGGGCCTCTACCAAGGATTGGCAATGGCGCGCCCTAAGCATTACGCCGCAGATGTTGCCAGAACTTAAGCCAGCTGGAGAAATTCTCGGCCACATCAGCGAACAGGCTGCCGAACAATCTGGAATACCACTGGGTCTACCACTTATTGCCAGCGGCTCTGACAAGGCCTGTGAGGTCCTGGGTACTGGTTGCGTTGACGCAGAGACTGGGAGCCTGAGCTATGGCACCATGGCTACGCTGAATATCAGCAGCGAAAAATATCTCGAAGCCATTCCTTTCCACCCAGCCTATCCAGGTGTAGTACCTGGCTCCTTTAATGTTGAGATGATGGTTGAGCGCGGCTACTGGATGGTCAGCTGGTTTAAACAGGAATTCGGTCTCCATGAGCAGACCCTAGCAGATAGTAAAGGCGTGGCTGCTGAAACACTTTTCGACGAACTACTAAAAGCTGTGCCCGCAGGATCTATGGGCCTGACTCTTCAGCCGTACTGGGGAGGCGGCACCAATCATGCTGGCCCTGAAGCCAAGGGAGCAATTATTGGTTTTACTGAGGCACATACCAGAGCTCACCTCTACCGGGCCATGATTGAGGGCCTTACCTACGCGCTTCGCGAAGGTAAAGAGCTATTGGAAAAACGCAGCGGCAAAACGCTTAAGCGACTCGTAATATCTGGGGGAGGATCCCAAAGTGACCAAATTATGCAGATAAGTGCCGATATTTTTGGCATGCCCGTCGAGCGACCCCATACCTACGAGACATCGGGCTTAGGTGCTGCCATTGCAGCTGCAGTGGGCAGCGGAGTCTATGAAAACTTTGATGCCGCTGTGGCTCAGATGACCCATGTAGCTGATCGCTTTGAACCACAACTGGACAACCAAAATATCTATCAGCAGCTGTACAGCAATGTTTATAAAAAAATGTACGGTAATCTTAAGCCCACCTACGAAGCTATAAGATCAATTACTGGGCATCCAGCTTAATTATCGATAACAAAAAAGGCGGAGCCTGTATTCGGCTCCGCCCAATTGACTAGGTTCCTTAATTTTTAGCGCAACCAACCGCTAAACAGCGGCTGTAGTTCTCTGATTTTGCAGCTGATTATAATATTGGATTATATCTACCGCCGTACCCTTGGCTAAGACCGCTTGAACATCTTCTGACGACATCCCGACAGTCAGTTGAGCATTATTAACATTGAGCTCAAGGTGTAGATCTCCCGCCTGTTTATACGCCATACACCATTCTGTGCTAGCGTCTTCTAGGTCTGATACCACCGCTGAAAAATTAGCGGAGCTACTATCGGAAATCGCTGATCTTAGGTCGCCGACAGCGGTATTTACGTCAGCTTCCAGCGCTTGCCACTCCAATAAAATAGCCTGCAAGTTACTCTCTATCTCAACTGTCTGGTTAGACATAGCGGCAAAATTTTTAGACAGGATGTGAAGAGTAGATACGTCTGCTGTCAAACCACTAATTTGCTGTTCATCAGCCTCTATGGCCGCCTTATCTGCCTTTATTTTCAAAGCATCTATGGCGATATAGGTGGTGGCAACCGCGACTACTGGACCCAGCACAAACCACACAAATGCGCCCTCCGGAAAAGCCGCTATGGTGGCAACAGTTGCCAAGGTCAGGGCGATGCCATCAGCAATTCCCAGACCAACCAAAGCCGCTGTGAGACTTTTAATCTCATTGTGGAGGTTATCGATATCTGTATTAAGTTTGTCGATCTGAGCCTGATCCACGTTGGCTGCCTTTGTTGAATTGTCTGCAATACTTTGCAGGCTAGTCGCCATTGACGGCAGCTCATCTTTGAAGCCTTTAATGGCATTCAAGGCACCAGTTATGAAGGTAACTACCAGGCCAAAGGTACTACTGAGATTATTTAAGTCAGCGTTTAATGCATCTAGCGCGGGCTTGTTGCCAGGATCGCCCTCTAAGGACTGCGCCTGCATTTTGGCATTGGCTAACAGCTGAGTGATATTGTTGTTGTAAGTTTTTACATCACCCGGAACATTAAGTAGTCGCGCCATAACATTGTTAACCCAGGTTAGTGCCCCTGCATCAGCTTTCTCGTAGGCAGATACAAATTCATTCCAGTCCGGAGGGTTTTGATTAAGTGTTGGCAGGCTAGAAGATAAAACACTGGTAATCAGTGTGTTTACAGCAACTACATTCTGCTTATAAGACTGTTGTTTAACCGCTAGTGATACCGCATTTTTTTAATTGCGTAGGCTAGAGCCATGGTAACGTCCTCTGTTTTTATTGAATAAATGTGTTGCTTCATTGCTTGAGAAGCTCGGCAAGATTAGTGAGCTGGCAATGACAAAAACAGGAACGGGACCGCAGTTTTGCTGCAGTTAAACAGGGATCAGCAACAACGCACGAACGCTCTGGGACGCTGTTTGCATTGTGCTGGCAAAAATGTGATGCCTGGGGTCAGGACAAAAGAACACGACGGAGAACTTTAGGCTGTTTGAGACTGTGCCCAAACAGCCTGCTGTCTTACACTAAGAGTTTTTCAGCCTTGCAGTAATCAAGAGTCGCATCCAGCGCTATAGCGACTTTCTCTATCATTTCATCAATCTGCTGATTGGTGATAATTAGTGGTGGACAGAAACCCAAACAGGAGCCTGCCACGGTGCGTATTAGCAGACCATTATCCTGGGCCATCTTCTGAGCATATCCCCCCACAGCACCGCCGACAAAGGGCTCACCAGTCTCTTTGTTGGCGACCAACTCAAGTGCACCAATCAGTCCACTACCGCGAACTTCACCGACCAGAGGATGATCGGCAAACTTAGCTAGACACTGTTGCATGTACGCACCAGTGACCGCGGCCTTTTCGAAAATGTGATCGCGCTGATAAATCTCTAAGGTTTTATTGGCAACAGCACAGGCCACAGGATGGCCAGAGTAGGTATAACCATGACCAAAGGCTCCAGCATTGGCACTCTGGTCTATCATTGCCTCATACATATCACGGCGGATGGCGGAGGCACTAATCGGCATATAGGCCGATGATAGCTGTTTGGCAAATGTCATCATATCCGGTGATTGGATACCCATAGTGGTGCAGCCAAAGTCATTGCCTGTGCGGCCAAAACCAGTGATAACCTCATCAGCCCAAAACATAATGCCGTATCGATTCAGTACTGCCTGCACTTTCTCATAGTAGCCTGCTGGCGGCACAATAACGCCACTGGCACCAGTAATCGGCTCAGCAATAAACGCCGCAATAGTCTCTGGCCCCTCACGTAGAATCATAGCTTCAAGATTGCCAACTATTCGATCGACAAAGTCCGCTTCAGACTCATCACCCTGCTTTCCACGATAGTAATGAGGATGATCAGTACGCAGAATGCCCAGGGCATCAACCGGCAAATCAAAATGGTTTTGGGTGACCGGCAGACCGGTTAAAGAAGCAGCCGCAACCGTTACACCATGGTATGAGCGCTCGCGAGCAATAATCTTACGGCGTTCGGGTTTGCCTATAGCTTCGTGGTAATAACGCAGTAATTTAATATGCGTATCATTGGCATCGCTGCCAGAATTACCAAAGGAAAGCACCGCATCTTGCATAGGAATCATATCGGCGAGCCTATCCGCCAGGTCAATAGCTATCTGATGGGTCTTGCCGCCAAACATATGACTAAAAGTCAGCTTACTCATCTGCTCTGTGGTAGTGTCAATCAGCTCCTGATTGCCGTAACCCAAAGCAGTACACCAAAGGCCGGCTAGACCCTCTAGGTATCGATTGCCGTCTTTATCCCATACATAACAACCCTCACCGCGCTCGATGGTGATCTGTTCAATGGCTTTAAAATTAGTTGTTGGGTAGATTAAGTGGGTCATAATATTTCTCGTTTTCTTATTATTTTCAACACCAGATAGCCCGAGCTCTGCTGGGCTATTATTTAGCGATCTATGCCGCCCAGACAGATATATTTAATATCCATATAGTCATCCATACCGTACTTGGAACCCTCGCGACCAGAGCCAGATTCTTTCACGCCACCAAAGGGAGCCATCTCGTTGGAGATGATGCCCTCGTTTACACCAATAATGCCGTATTCTAGTTGCTCGGCCACACGGTGAACCCTTCCTATATCGCGAGAGTAAAAATAAGCTGCTAGACCAAATTCTGTGTCGTTCGCCATCTCTACGACCTGCTCCTCTGTTTCGAACTTAAACAGTGGTGCAACTGGCCCAAAAATCTCTTCAGAGAACACCCTCATATCTCGGTTTACATCAGTCAAAATTGTCGGTTCTATAAAAGTTCCGCCCAACTCGCTGCGACCGCCCCCTAGTTTAACTGTTGCGCCTTTAGATACGGCATCGTCGATAAATTCACAGACACCAATGGCGGCCTTTTCGTCGATTAACGGGCCCAGGGTAACGCCCTCTTCGACACCATTCCCCAACTTGAGCGATTTTACCGCCTGAGTTAATTTGGCCGTAAATTCATCGTAAATCCCGGCTTGAATAATTAGACGATTGGAGCAGACACAGGTCTGGCCAGCATTGCGATATTTCGACACCAGAGCTCCCTGCACTGCGGCGTCGATATCCGCATCATCAAAAACAATAAACGGCGCATTGCCGCCCAGTTCCATGGAGGTTCGCTTAACAGTTTGTGCACATTCCGCCATCAGCTGTTTGCCCACCGGCGTAGAGCCAGTGAAGGTGACTTTGCGAACAATAGGATTACTAGTGATCTCAGCACCAATATCTGCGGTGCGACCAGTGACCATATTCACTAGACCTTTGGGGAAACCGGCTCGCTCTGCCAATTCCATTAAAGCCAGCGCCGACAACGGTGTGGCATTGGCCGGCTTGCAGACAACAGCGCAGCCAGCAGCAATAGCTGGAGCAATTTTTCGAGTTAACATGGCATTGGGGAAATTCCACGGCGTAATACAGGCTACTACTCCCACCGGCTGCTTGATCACCATGATGCGCTTATCATTGGAGGGTTGAGGAATGATATCGCCATAGACACGTTTTGACTCTTCGCTAAACCACTCGACATAGTTAGCACCGTAGGCAATTTCGCCCCTAGCCTCTGCTAGAGGTTTACCCTGCTCTGCCGTCAACAGTTGCGCCAGATCCTCTTGATTCTCCATGATCAGGTCATACCACTTGCGCAATAGCGCAGCGCGCTCTTTAGCAGTGGTTTTTGCCCATGCTCTCTGAGCCACCTGTGCAGCCTCAATCATGCGCCTTGTCTCGGCGGTGCCACATTTGGCAACCTCAACAAGGGTTTCATGAGTAGCTGGATTAGTCACCGCAAACCTTTCACCTGAATCGGCATCAACCCATTGGCCATCTATGTAAGCTTGGGCTTTAATCAAGCTGCTATCTTTCAATTTGACTGTCATTTACGGACCCACTGTCATCTGTTTATCTGTTTTGGTTTAGCCCAAAAGAGGCCTTGGCAGTCCTGACTATAAATCATTTCACGCTATTATTGGTGTGTTTTGGTGATGGCGACAATACCCATGAGGCGGTAGTTTCTAAACTGATGAAAGACTCTGTCCGCGGTCTACAAAAACCTGTAATCTTTAGGCGCGAGGTGTCAGCGTATGTCTGAACTACAACTAAATTTTATTCGCGACGGTATCCACACCCATCTAGTGCTACCAGCAGAGGCATTGCTGTCAAGGGTGCCGTCTCTCAAAGAGTATTTTAAAGGCTACCAGTGGATCAGGGTCGGCTGGGGAGATTATCGGTACTATGGTGCATCCCACCAACCTGTGTGGTTGGGCCTGCGAGCGCTATTCTTACCTACCTCCGCGGTTATAGGCCTGCTGGGTACTAATGATATAAATCAAGAACTCAGCGATCAGGCAACCCTGTACAGCATTACCGTCAACCAGGCTCTTATGGAATCAGTTGCCCTGTTTGTAAGCCGTCACGTTAAGTTGGACAAACATCAGCAACCCACCAAGGTGCGCGACAGACATTGCGGCACACAGTTTTTTAAATCCCATGGAATTTATCTCCTTCTCAATACCTGTAATAACTGGACCTCCTATGGTTTGAGTCGCGCCGGTCTTCATCTGCACCCCATGTTGAACTTCTTACCCGGACAGGTAGAGCGCAGTGTGCGCAAAAATGGATACACCCCTCTGAATCAGCAATTACCCAGTTGAGGGTATTAGCCTTCGTATAAGTGGCTAAGTACCCTGTGTATTGAAATAGACTGTTTAGGTAATCCATGAGCTCAATAGATCAAATCGACTTCAACCAGTACGACACCCAGGCCATTAGCAATAGCGACAGAGAGCACTTTTTGCACCCCTGGCAAGTATTCGATGCCATTGCAGAAGAAGGGGCTCTGCCTATAGCCGCGGCCGAGGGTGCCTATATCTATGACACTGATGGCAAGCGCTATCTGGATGCCGTAGGTGGCCTCTGGTGCACTAATATTGGCCTTGGTCGTGATGAGATGGCAGAGGCTATTGCAGATCAGGTCAAGCAGATGGCCTATGCAAGCCCATTTGTGGATATGACTAATGTCCCAGCAGCAACGCTAGCGACAAAGCTCGCCCATTTGGCACCTGGGGACCTAAATCATGTGGCACTTTCCTGTGGTGGCTCCACCGCCATAGATACAGCTTATCGACTGATTCATTTCTATCAAAACTGCCGTGGCAACCATGACAAAAAGCATATTATTTCTCGGGTTAACTCCTATCACGGATCCACCTATGCCTCTATGTCAATCGGTGGCAAACCCGGCGATCACCCCCCGGAATTCGATTATATTCAGGACATAATCCACCATATCTCCTGTCCCAATTATTACCGTGCTGAAGCTGGTGTAAGCGAGGCGGATTTTCTGGCAGCAAAGTTAAAAGAGCTGGAAGATAAAATTCTAGAGGTGGGCCCCGACAAAGTAGCGGCATTTTTTGCCGAGCCAATTTTTGGTGCCGGTGGCGTGATTGTTCCACCCCAAGGCTATCATCGCGGGACCTGGGATATCTGCCAAAAATACGATGTGCTCTATGTCTCCGATGAGGTAGTGACAGCCTTTGGCAGACTTGGCCACTGGTTCGCCTCCAAAGAGGTTTTTGACTTTCAGCCAGATATTATTTGCTCCGCCAAAGGTCTGACCTCTGGCTACCAGCCACTGGGAGCCACAATATATTCCAGCCGTATACATCAGGTAATCAGTGAACTGGGGCATGGGCGTTGTTTCACCCACGGATTTACCTATTCTGGTCATCCCGTTGCCTGCGCTGCAGCCCTTAAAAATATTGAGATAATGGAACGCGAACAGTTGCTGCCTCATGTGCAGGACATTGGGCCCTATTTCCAAGCACAGCTGCGAACTCTGGCAGATCTGCCTATTGTTGGCGATGTACGCGGCATGGGGCTGATGGCCTGCATAGAATTTGTAAAAGACAAAGCCAGCAAGGAGCGTTTTCCAGAAGATTTAGATATTGGTAAGTGGGTATCCAATCAGGCAGATAGCCGGGGCTTAATTGTGCGGCCGATTGTCAATCTCAATGTAATGTCGCCACCGCTGATTATTAATCGCCAACAGATAGATTTTATTGTGTCCACCCTGCGCGAGAGTATTGTTGCCTGCGTGGATGATCTAAAACGTAATAACCATCTGTAGAAGATTAATTCACTGCGCACTATTGATATTTAAGTACCTGACCCCATCTCTACTCTAAGCAAAAGATGAAAGGTAGTAATTGAGATGGAACAGTATCGCGGAACAACCATTCTGTCTGTGCGCCGCAATGGCAAAGTGGTCATTGGTGGTGACGGTCAGGTCAGTCTTGGCAATACCATTATGAAGGGCAACGCCCGCAAAGTGCGCCGACTTTACAAAAATCAGGTAATCGCTGGATTTGCCGGCGGAACTGCCGATGCCTTTACGCTTTTTGAGCGCTTTGAAGCCAAACTTGAGCAGCATCAGGGCAATCTCACCAAGGCAGCCGTTGAGTTAGCTAAAGATTGGCGTACTGACCGAATCCTACGCAAACTTGAAGCTCTTCTTGCCGTTGCAGATAGCGAGGCCTCTCTAATTATTACCGGTAACGGCGATGTGATTCAGCCCGAAGACGATCTTATTGCGATTGGCTCAGGCGGCCCCTTCGCACAGTCTGCAGCTAGAGCTCTTCTAGACAACACCGACATGGGCGCGCGCGACATTGTGGAACAGGGGCTCAAGATCGCTGGCGATATCTGCATCTATACCAATCACAATAGAACTATCGAAGAATTAGATGCTAATGCTTAAAACAGCACTCACCCAATTCAGCCAGGTATCCTTATGTCTCAAATGACCCCCCGTGAAATCGTTCATGAACTAAATCGCCATATTATTGGCCAGGACGATGCCAAACGCGCCGTAGCAATTGCCCTGCGTAATCGCTGGCGCAGAGCGCAACTCGATGAAGAGATGCGCAATGAAGTCACGCCCAAAAACATTCTGATGATCGGCCCCACTGGAGTGGGTAAAACGGAAATTGCCCGGCGTCTTGCTCGGCTTGCTAACGCACCCTTTGTAAAGGTCGAAGCGACCAAATTTACCGAAGTTGGCTATGTGGGTAAGGACGTCGAATCTATTATCCGCGACCTGGTCGAGACCTCGGTCAAACAACGTCGCGAGCAGGAGATGGAAAAGGTTGCTCAACGCGCTATGGACGCTGCCGAAGAGCGCGTACTTGACGCCCTTCTGCCTGCAGCGCGCAGTGCAGATGCCCAGAGCGAAAAGGAAAACTCAACGAGACAGATTTTCCGCAAGAAACTTCGTGAAGGGGCGCTTAATGAAAAAGAAATCGAAATAGAGCTCAGTCAGATTCCCGCCGGCGTTGAAATAATGGCGCCTCCAGGTATGGAGGAAATGACCAACCAGCTGCAAAGTATGTTCAGCAATATGGGCAAAGGCAAAACCGCCAACCGCAAGGTTACGGTGGCCGAAGCCCTAAAACAGCTGAAAGCAGAAGAAGCCGCTAAATTGGTCAATGAAGAAAAGATTAAAGTCGCAGCTGTTGAAGCAGCTGAGCAAAATGGTATCGTTTTTCTCGATGAGATCGATAAGGTCTGTCGTCGAGGCGAAGGCAGCGGCGGCGCTGATGTCTCTCGAGAAGGCGTGCAGCGCGACCTCTTGCCTTTGATCGAGGGCAGTACGGTATCGACCAAATACGGCATGATTAAAACAGACCATATTCTGTTTATTGCCTCTGGTGCATTCCACCTGTCAAAACCCTCAGACCTTATCCCCGAGTTACAGGGTCGCCTGCCTATCAGAGTCGAGCTCAACTCACTGGAAATTAACGACTTGGAACGTATTCTGACTGAGCCAAAGGCCAGTCTCACAAGACAGTACTGCGAGCTAATGGCCACTGAGGGTCTCAGTATAGAGTTTACTCCTGATGGGGTACGACGCATGGCTGAGATTGCCTTTGAGGTTAATGAGGGGACCGAAAATATTGGTGCGCGACGCCTGCACACTATATTGGAGCGTCTGCTAGAAGAGATTTCCTTTGAAGCTTCAGATCTGGGTGCCAAAGGCGAGACCATCAGCATTGATGGTAACTTTGTCGATAGACATCTAGGCGAACTGGCCAGCAATGAAGATCTGACTCGGTTTATATTGTAAATGCCCATTCCTACACGCATTTTAGTCAGTGAGAAAAAAGATGCTCTCATCCTTGAGTATCAAGGCGATGTGCGCTTTACCCTGCCTGCCGAGTACCTCCGCGTTTTTTCCCCTAGCGCGGAGGTGCGCGGCCATGGCAAGGGCCAAGAGGTCCTGCAAACTGGCAAGCGTCATGTTCTGATCAATAGGCTCGAGAAGTCTGGCAATTATGCTATCCAGATTACCTTTGACGACGGCCATGACTCAGGGATTTTTTCATGGGACTACCTGTTCGAGCTAGGTGCCAACCAAACCCCTAACTGGGCCGACTATCTGCGTAGACTTCACGAGGAAAATCAGTCCCGAGATCCCGACATTCAGGTAGTTAAACTTTCCTGAACCCCCTAACAACAGCTACAATACCCACCTGAATTTAATGAGATAGCTGTGCCAATGTCCGACAAAACCACCCACTTTGGTTATAAAACCGTCAATGTTGAAGAAAAAGCTGGAAAAGTAGCTGAAGTCTTCCACTCAGTCGCAGGCAAATATGATCTTATGAATGATCTGATGTCAGGCGGTATCCATCGTCTATGGAAACGCATAACCATTGAGATGTCTGGTGTTCGCCGCGGTAATACTGTGCTGGATATTGCCGGAGGCACGGGCGATCTAACGGCAAAATTCTCACGCATTGTTGGCCCCGAGGGGACTGTGGTACTGGCGGATATTAACGACTCTATGCTCAAGGTGGGTAGAGATCGTCTTATGGATCGCGGGGTGGTAAATAACATCCAGTTCTCGCAAGCTGATGCTCAGTACCTGCCGTTTCCCGACAATACCTTTGATGTGATTACCATCGCCTTCGGATTACGTAATGTGACTGATAAAGATCTGGCCCTTCGCTCCATGCTGAGGGTATTAAAGCCCGGAGGCAGGCTGTTGGTGTTGGAATTTTCGAAACCAGGCAACCCCCTATTATCAAAGGTATATGACACCTACTCGTTTAGTATTTTACCCAAGCTTGGCCAACTATTTGCCAGTGATGCTGATAGCTATCAGTACCTGGCGGAATCAATTCGCATGCATCCAGACCAGGCTACCTTGCAAGCTATGATGGATGAGGCAGGCTTTGCCAATACTGACTTTCATAATATGACCGGCGGCGTGGTAGCACTGCACCGCGGAGTTAAGCCCTAGTGATCTTCGGCGCACTGCAGGCCTCGGCTCTCGAGGGCCTTGAACAAATCATTAATGGCGTGCTTATCCATGACCCAGCCTCAGCGCAACAGCTGGCAAAAATGCAGGGTAAAATTATACTGATAGACAGCTCATTGCCAGCCATTCGCGTCGCTGTAGAGCCCAGCACTAAGGGCATTATTCTGCATCATAACTGGCCAGATGCGGCAGATATCACAGTTACTGGCTCACTGGTGGCTATCGCTGGAATGGCCATCAATTCGGCTGAGACTGTTTCGCTATCTGGCACTGGTGTCAATGTGAGTGGGAACCTAGAACTGCTGCGCCAGCTCAATCAGATCATGGCAGGCCTAGATATTGATTGGGAAGCAGCGCTAGCAGAATTAGTCGGTGAGATTCCAGCTCATCTCATAGCAGAGAGCATCCGCAACTCAGCACAGTATCGCACCGCCGCGTTGCAACGCGCCCAAACAGCACTGGCAGAGGTCTCTCAAGAAGAATTACGGCTGACGCCCAGTAAAAATGAATTTGATGAATTTATGGCATCAGTACGCCATGTGACTGCGGATATTGACCGACTGACCGCGCGTGCCAACAAGTTACGTCTTATGATTAAAGAAGGGGCGGCCAGCCAGTGACCAGACTTCGACGCCTCGCTAAAATTGCCCTTGTTGTGGGTAAGTACCGCCTCGACCTATTACTGCAAAAAGAGCACCTACCTTTCGCCATGCGCGCTCTACTAGCGCCAGCGGTGCTGTTTGGCAAGACTCAATTAGGCGGGGGTGAGCGTCTCAGGCTAGCGCTGGAAGAACTGGGCCCCATATTTATCAAGTTTGGACAACTACTGTCGACGCGGCCAGATCTGGTGCCGGCCGATATCTGTGCAGAGTTGGCCCAGCTTCAGGACAGAGTCCCGCCTTTCTCGTCAAATATTTTTAAAAGTAATGTCGAGGCCGCACTACAGGGTAGTGTAGACGATTTATTTTACAGTTTTGAGGCTGACCCCCTGGCATCCGCCTCGGTGGCACAGGTGCATGCGGCTGTCCTAGCTGATGGTCGGGAGGTAGTAGTAAAAGCAGTGCGCCCAGGCATCGAAAAAATTATCCGCCAAGATATAGCGCTGATGTACAGCCTTGCCGAGCTACTAAAAAAATACAGCGAAGATGGTCGTCGATTAAGACCACTGGAAGTCGTATCGGACTACGAGGTGGTGATTCTCGAAGAGCTAAATCTGCAATCAGAGGGCGCCAATGCTTCATTATTGCGCCACAACTGGGATGGCTCACCACTGCTGTATGTACCGGAGATTTACTGGCCCTACTCCAATCAAAATGTTCTGGTCATGGAGCGCATTTACGGTATCCCTGTGACCAATATGACAGAGTTGGAAGCAGCTGGTGTCGATATGAAACTGCTGGCTGAACGGGGCGTAGAAATCTTTTTTACCCAAGTATTCGAGCACAACTTCTTTCATGCGGATATGCACCCTGGCAATATTTTTGTCGATGCTAGACAGCCAAAGGCGCCGAGTTACCTAGCCATCGACTGCGCCATTATGGGCTCGCTGTCAAACGATGATCAGTTTTATCTAGCGCGCAATCTGCTGGCCATTTTTAATCGTGATTACCGACAGGTCGCCGAACTCCATATCCGCTCTGGCTGGGTACCCAAGGGCACCCCTGTCAATGAGTTTACCGGTGCAATCCGCTCAGTCTGTGAGCCGATTTTCGAGCGACCTTTAAACGAAATATCACTTGGCCATATGCTGATTAATCTATTTACCACAGCGCGGCGATTTAATATGGAAGTGCAGCCCTCGCTAGTGCTGCTGCAAAAAACCCTGTTGAATATTGAAGGGCTGGGCCGACAGATGTACCCCCAATTGGATCTGTGGAGCACCGCTCAGCCATTTTTAGATAAATGGTTAAAAGATCGCTACTCACCCAAAAGTATAGTTAGGCAATTCAAACGGCATCTGCCTGATTGGTTGGAGCATCTGCCCCAGATACCACCGATGATATTTCAGGCCTTGCAGACAATGCAGCAGCCTCCAGGCCAGGTCAGTACCACTGCACCTGCGATTCATTCGGAAAGCCCGGCCAAATCCACTAAATGGCTCAACCGAATTGGTGCTGCTGTGACTGGTGTAGGCGTGGGTCTGGCATCCCCCCACTGGGCGGAATCCATAAGTCAGATTCCTGGTAGTAGCCTAATACTGATCAGCTTAGGGCTACTGTTACTGCTATTGCGCTAGTTCGAGTTCGGCTATACTTGGCCCCATGAACGATTACCTAGATCAAATTGCTTGGAACAGCGATGGCTTAGTGCCTGCCATAGCGCAGGATGCGGAGACCGGGTTGATTCTGATGGTGGCCTGGATGAATGCTGAGGCTCTCGAATTGACCGTGGCGGAAAACCGTGCAGTCTACTGGTCCAGATCCAGAGGCAAGCTTTGGCGCAAAGGCGAGGAATCTGGCAATGTTCAGCGCCTTAAAGAATTGCGCTTGGACTGTGACAATGACGTCATCATGATGCAGGTGGAACAGGTGGGTGGCATTGCCTGCCATACTGGACGAACATCCTGTTTTTACTCAGTTTTGCAAGATGGTGAATGGCGAGCAGTGGATGGGGTAGTAAAAGACCCCAAGGAAATATACAGATGAACGAAACGGTACTTACCCAGCTCAGCCAGATACTTGAAGCGCGCAAAAGTGCGCCTGCAGATCAGTCATACGTAGCCAGCCTACATGCTCAAGGCCTCAATAAGATTTTAGAAAAAGTCGGTGAAGAGTCTATTGAGGCTATTCTGGCTGCGCGCGACGCTGAACAGAGTGGTGACAATAGTAAACTGGTGAATGAAACTGCCGACCTCTGGTTTCACAGTTTGGTAATGCTCTCCCATCTGGGCGAGAGTGCCGACTCAGTGCTTGCAGAATTGGCACGACGATTTGATGTATCGGGCCTTCAAGAAAAGGCTCAGCGAACTACTGATAAGGGGAATTAAAATGGGTTTTGGTTGGCAAGAACTACTGATTATTCTAGTGATTGTGGCGCTGATCTTTGGCACCAAAAAGTTGCGCAATATTGGCACTGATCTAGGTGGCGCGGTAAAAGGCTTCAAGGACAGCGTTTCAAGCGACGCAGACTCTAACGCCGAGGCTGAAGAACCATCGAATAACGGCGAGAAAAAAGATACCGCTGAATAAACCATGTTTGATATAGGGTTTTCCGAGTTACTGGTTATTGCCGTCATTACATTGATTGTGATGGGCCCCGAGCGCCTGCCAGAAACGGTGAGGACCATAGGTCTATGGGTAGGTCGCCTTAAACAGATGCTCAGTTCTGCTCGCAATGAGTTAGATAGAGAGGTGGGCATGGGCGAAGTGCGGCGACAGTTGTATAATGAAAAAATTATGCGCGACCTAGAAAATAACAAGGCAACGCTGGAAGACGCCCTGCAGCAGAGCAAAGATCAACTAGAAGAGGTTGCCACGGACATCAGCCAAGTGGCAGATGGCACAGGCGACAACAAAGCATGAGTCACGAGCAAGAAGATCTCGCCAGTCAGCCTTTTATGGATCACCTGATCGAATTTCGTGATCGCGTGCTGCGAATGTTTATCGCCGTGTTAGTCATTTTTGCTGGTCTGTTTTCTTTTAGCCAAGAGCTTTATCTGTATGTCTCAGAGCCCATAAGGGAATACCTACCGGCCTCTTCTACTATGATCGCCACAGAGGTTGCCTCGCCGTTTTTAACGCCCTTTAAGCTCACACTGGTGTTATCTCTGTTTGCTGCTATGCCCTATATCCTTTATCAGGTCTGGGCGTTTGTGGCTCCTGGTCTATATCAACGTGAGAAAAAAATCGTTCTGCCTCTGTTTTTGTCCAGCGTACTGTTATTTTATGGCGGTATGGCCTTCGCCTACTATGTTGTGTTTCCCTTGGTATTCATGTTTTTTACCAGCATTGCGCCAGAGGGTATTAGCTTGATGCCGGACATTCGCAGCTATTTAGACTTTGTTTTAAAGCTATTTTTCGCATTTGGTCTAAGCTTTGAGATCCCCATTGCAGTCGTCATTCTGTCTTGGATGGGTGCTTTAGACCCAGATAATTTGGCTAAGAAACGCCCCTACGTCTTCGTGCTCTGCTTTGTCTTAGGTATGCTTCTCACTCCGCCGGATATTATTTCGCAGACCCTGCTGGCCATTCCCATGTGGCTGCTTTTTGAAGTGGGTATTTTATTTGGCCGCCTAGTAAAGCCCGCCAGCACAAAAGCCTGATTTCCCTTAACTTCGCTCTGCCGTAAACTTTTTAGCCACTAGTCAGGCAAAGGAAAAAGACCCCGTTTAGCTGCACTGTAATGCTCCGCTCGGGCTCTTTTGGAGATTTCGGCATCTGGTACGGTAAATTCGAAGGCATGAAACCCACCGAGAAAAATTTCTAATTGGGTTTTCACCCTCGCGGCAGAAAGCCTTTGGGCATAATCACGATTTTCATCTACAAAGGCATCCACCGAGCCCACTGCTATGTAAGTAGCTGGTAAATCGGCCAGACACTCAGCGCGTGTGGCTGCTGCGTACTCAGACACATCTTGGTACTGCTGCTGGTCACTGTTATGGTCACGGCCCAAATAATATTTCCAGCCCATAAGGTTTGAGTCGCGATTCCACACTCTTGAATCAGTAATCATATAACTTGAGTCTGAGACATTTCGATCATCAATCATAGGGCAGAGTAAGAACTGAAATATCAGTTTGATCTCGGCGCGATCTCTGGCCAGAAGAGCTACGCCGGCTGCCAAGCCGGCACCGGCACTGATCCCCCCAATTGATAGGGCAGCGGGGTTCACACGCAATTGCTTATTATTTTCAGACAACCATTTTAGAGCTCGGTAACAGTCCTCCACCGGCGCGGGAAACGGATGCTCTGGAGCTAATCTATATTCCACAGACACCAGTACGCAGCCCACCGACTTGCAAAGGTTGCGTGCTAGATAGTCGTCCTGCTGAAGGCTTCCTAAACAGTACCCACCACCATGTATCCAGAGCATTGCCGGCAGATCGGTAGCCTGTCCCTCAGGCCTGTATACCCGAACCTGTATCTCTGGTCCTTCGAGATCGACACTGCGAAGGCTAGGGCTTTGAGGGGCCCGCTGTGAAGAGAGCTCCAGATCATGCCCTGATGTTGCGGGTATCTGATAATCTGCAACCTCAACAGCCTCAACCGGCGGTAATTGCGCCATAAGTTGCGCACGCATCTTGGCAATGAGTTGACGGCTTTTATTAAGATCAGTCCACAGGTCTCCGGGTGGAAATTTTTCTAGGGCAAGTGCCAGCTCCGGGTCAACTAAATTGAGGTCCATAGAACTACCTTCTCAACAACGGAGAATCAGCAACCTGCTGAACCTCTCCTCCTATGTAAAACCACTGCTGGTCAATAAGAATAAAAATGGATTTTTCGTGCATTTCGCTGATGGTATCGCCCTCTTGATACTTTGCCTTGAATTCAACCCAGCCTTGGTTACCACTTTTATCAGAGCCCAACACCTGTAACCCCAGCCAGTCTTGGTCTCGTCTAGAGAGCAGCGCTTCCGACAGACCCTTGGCCATAGGGGCAAACCAGGTTTTTAGTAGATAGCGACCGTAGCCACCAAGGGCATAGGCACTGTACCTTGAGCGCATTAACTGCTCAGGTGTCAATGCTGACTGCTGCTCCAAAAGCAAAGGCTCACAGCAAAAGGCAAAAGGTTTTTTACTGCAGCACACACATCTGTCGTTCATTAAACAAAGTTACCAAAGTTTTTTTATTAGTCTATCTTAGCCTGCCCTAGCCTGCCATAAGGTCAGGGTGCCTTTTTATTACCCTACCTCCACAGTCTGGTTTAAGATAGTCCCCAGTTAAATAAACAATGAGTATTAGCATGCCAAGTCTAGATATAGTTTCTGAAGTCGACACCGCAGAAATACGCAATGCCACAGAAAACTCTACCCGAGAGCTGGCGACACGTTTTGATTTTCGTGGCGTTGACGCCAGTATCAGTTTAGCTAATGACATAGTGACCATTAAAACTGAAGCTGACTTTCAATGTCAGCAACTGCTGGATATTTTTCGTACTCAGCTGATTAAGCGTAATATAGATCCAAGAATTATAGAATGCGACGAAGAATCTCTTCACAGCGGCAAGACCTTTTCATTAATGGTTAAGTTTAAGCAGGGAATTAGCAGCGAAATCAGTAAGAAAATTGTCAAGCTTATAAAAGACAAAAAACTTAAGGTTCAGGCGAGCATTCAGGGCGATCAGGTGCGAGTTACAGGTAAAAAGCGCGACGAGTTACAGGCTATTATGGCCATGGTGCGTGAAGCCGATCTGGGTCAGCCTTTTCAATTTAAAAACTTTAGAGACTAGGGTTAGCTCTCCAGTAGATTAACCGTACGAGAAATGCCCGATAGACTCTAATCCAGAGCTTCAAAGCGCATGGAGATGCTATTGACGCAGTGCCGTATATTCTTGGTGGTAAAGCCTTCGCCCTCAAATACATGCCCTAAATGACCATCGCAATTAGTGCAGACAATCTCTACACGCCGACCATCGGCGTCTGGGTAACGGCTCACAGCACCAGGTATTTCATCGTCAAAACTCGGCCAGCCGCAGTGTGATGGAAATTTATGCGCGGAGAGGTAAAGCGGTGCATTGCACTGCCTACACAGGTACCTGCCCTCTGCCTGATTGTCGGTATACTCGCCGACGAATGGACGCTCGGTACCTTTGTGAAGAATTACATATTGCTCGTCTGCTGTAAGCTGGTTGTATTCTCTATCGCTCAATGTCATCTCCTAATTCTAAAGTTGCACTGCCAGCCATAACTTGTCCATGGCCTGTTTGACCTGCAACAGAGCCTGCAATGACTCCTGTTGCTGATGGTTGTTAATATAATCTGCTCCATATAGACGCAGAAAATCTAGCCCTGGATGACCCAAGGCGGCGTATTCCCAATCGATAATAAACAGCCCCCTGTCAGTCTCGATTATATTCTCTGGCACCATGTCGTGATGGCAAATCACTGGATGCCAATCACCTTCGTCCACTAACTTAGCCGCCCGCTCTATATGCTCTCTTACCTGATCAGAGACCGTCTGACTGGACAGTTGACGAAGATACTGCTGGCAGTACTGCAAATAGTTGCGTGGGCTATCCCCGGGCATTTCAATGTTTTGGACTCTGCGCAGCGCTGATGAGAGCGCCTCCATGGTGTGACTGTTTTTAAGGCTCTTTTGGCTAAGGGTTAGGCCGACTATGAACTCTGAAACCATGACCTCTGGACCAATTGAGTAGACCTTTGGAACAACCCCTGTTGGCTCCAATAGCTTGAGTATCTTTGCTTCGCGATGACGATCTATGCCGAGCTTGACACTGTCTGCAGAATTAACTCGTACGACTGCCTGAAACGCGCCAGAGGCCACTAGGAAGGTTTCATTGGTTCGCCCACCCACAAGCTCCTCTAGGACCTGGGGAGCCTCGGAAAGCATATCAGAGTCTCCTATGTCCCACTGCTGCCAGTTAGATAGGGTCTGTTGTAGCAGTTGCTGCGTTCTGTTCGAAATAGCTGTTTCTCCAAGCAATATAGCCGACCACCGACAGGCCCAAGTATAACGTAAGCATAGCCGCGGTTTGATAGAGCTCTCTATCAATAAACAGATAGATGGAAACAGAATTAATAACCATCCAATAGAGCCAGTTTTCTACAACCTTCCGCGCCACCATCAGAGTAGTAACAATACTGGCCCAAGTGGTGAATGAGTCCAGATAGGGTAACTTGGCATCCGTGGTGACTGTTAAAAAATAACCGGATATTAGACTGGCCGACAGAGTCAGAACCACAGCGCAAAGGTGCTGCTGCGCAGTCCAGCGACAGAGGGGCAATCCCTGTTTAACTGTGCCACCCCGCTGCCATTGATACCAGCCATATACCGCCATTGCCATGTAGTAGACATTAAGAGCCGACTCCATATAAAGGCTAACATCGCCAAATATCCAAACGTAAATGGCAGTGCTAAAAAAGGCACAGTACCAGCACAGACTATTTTCTTTCATGGCCAAGACGAGGTAGGCGATAGACAGGGCTACCGCCAGACTTTCAAGATTCAGCCATGCAAACATCATTTAAAGAGCCTCATAACCAGGGATAATCTTGGCGACATAGATTGCCATATTGAACTCTCGATAACATTCGGCAATTGTCTCCTGCACAGCAGCCATGGCGTGCTCGAAGCTACCCTGCACCACAGTACTGGTTGGGAACGTGGAGACCTTAAGATTCTCGTACTGATTAATTTTTTGGATAAATCCATCAATGGGAGGAATAAAATCCTCCCGAGTGGGATACATACTTATATCAATGGTAACTTGCATGATCGCTCCTTATTCGCCAAGGACTGTTAAAAGTCATATTTGCCAGTCAGACCAAATACTCGCGGAGCGCCATACTGATAGTAGGGTTCAGTTTCGTACCCTTTGCGAGGATCGTTACCAAAGCTACCGAAGCCACGTACAATCACATCTTCATCGGTAAGGTTGCGACCCCATAGAGATAGCTGCCAATCTCCAGTATCGTAAGTCAGATTGGCATTGAGTAGCTCATAGGATTGAGTCTTTGCACTGTGACGCGATGATAGGAAGAATTCATCCTTACCTTCGATATCCAGACCGACCGCAAGGCTGTCAGTTACTTGAAAGCTGGCGCCTAGCGCAAATTGATAGCTGGGAGCATGCGCCTGTTCTCTACCATCTAATGTCTCTGAAAGCGGCGTATCGAATTCTGTCTTGAGTAACCCGATACTACCAAACAGCGCCACAGTCTCGCTGGCAAACCAATTGAACTCAAGTTCAGTACCCATATTAGTGCCCTTGGCAGCGTTGCCAAAATAGTCGGTGAAACTAGTCGCATTAGTCTCGTCGATGGGCTGCACAAGGGACTGCTTAATTTGAATATCATCCCTTAGCTGATAAAACACAGCCAACTGCGCCTGCAACGACCCATCCAACCAGAGCCCTTTTACACCGCCTTCAATATTCCACATCTGTTCAGTGTCAAACTCACGATCTACGGCATCGAGAGCAGGGTCACTATTGACACCACCAGCTTTATATCCACGGGATACCAGACCGTAGACCATGGGTCCTGAAGCAGTCCTGTACTGCAGTGCAACACGAGCACCCCAGAGGTCTTCATCCACGCCGTGATCTATCATCTCAGAATCGCTGTAGTCAGCCTCTCGATTCTCAAGTCGCAGTCCCGTCACCAGTGTTAGATTGGAAGATAGATGGCTGTCCAACTGCGCATAGATGGCCCGATTGCTAGTTTTAAAATCACTAACAAAATCACCGGCGGCAAAACTGTACTGTCTCAAAAGCGCCTCGTCCTGCTCTCGCCAATATGCCCCCAACACCCAGTCAGTGCTGCCATTCAAAATCTGTCCGCCATCCTTAGAGGTAAGACGCACATCTAGGCTACCGTTATGGCTATCGCGAATATAATTATCCACCGACTCATAGCCGTCATAGATGCAGACGAAATCAACGCAGATATCGCTGTAAGTCCAGTCTTCGTCATAGCCATATTCAAGATTGTTATTGGCATAACTCAAAGTACTGGCTAGCTCGAAACTAGCATGGCCCTGCCAGCTACCCTGCAGTGCAACAGCAGTTGCCTCGTGGCGATCCTGGCCTGGGTTGTCTGACAATGTGTTACGGCTGTTATCCAGACTAAAGGCGTCATAGCCATTATCAGCTTCCACATGGAAAATCGTGAGCTTGAGGTTGGTATCCTCAGTAGCCTGCCAATCTAAAATAGATCTCAGACTCAGCTCATCAATATTGTTGGTGTCCGAGCGACTTAGAAAATCATTTTCAACATAGCCATCACTGCTGTGCTTTTGCACTGCCAATCTAAAACCAAGGTTGTTACTAAGCGGCCCACCGACCCCAGCACTGAGGGTGCGGCTATTATAGTCAGCCAATGCGACCTCTAGATTGCCCTGTAACTGCTCAGAGGGCTGCACAGCTCGCAGACTTATCAGGCCAGCTAGTGCGTTAGCACCATAGAGGGTCCCCTGCGGACCCCGCAGTATCTCGACTTGCTGAATGTCCATCGTGGTGGCAGCTCCAGCTATTCCGGTAAAATCAATACCATCCACCATAATGCCGACAGAGGGATTGAGGGGTTCAATAAACTGACTGCGCTCACCAATCCCACGAATCTGGATAAAGCGCCCTCGGGACGCGCCGCTAGAAAAATTCACATTGGGGGCCGAATTAAGCAGGTCCTCCAAATGCCTAGCTTGGCGCTTAAGGATCAATTTATTATCGAACAGGGAAATACTTGCTGCAGATTCCAAGACTGTGGAGTCTCGAAGATCACCGCTGACAATAACTTCGTCAATGCCTGTGTCGGCAGAAGCTAGGGGCGCAAAAAAGTAGCAGGTCAGCGCAAAAAAAAGCGGTCTAGGTGTGGAAAAATTAGTGGTATTCATAGCATGAGCCTCAGTAACAATGGTTAAGGAGACCCGGAGTCAAGAGACGGAGTGAAGGGCAAAAAACCAGTAGTCCTATTCCTACGCCGGTATAATCCGGATCAGGTTCAAAGGGTACTTCTCAGGTCTGTTTGGGACCGCCCCTTAGGAAACGCAGTCATGATATCACCACGTGGATTAATCTTTCAACAGAGCAAATAATACCTAGACGGTGCAAGACAGAATGCGACTTATCTGACAGAGAGGCCGCCCAGACTCGGCCCGCAGATCCTCAAAAACCTGCTCTACCAGCTTCAAGTCACGCTGCGAGGTAGGACTAAATTTCTTCATAAAACCATGATTAATCAGAGCATCGCAGACATCCTTGGTCAGCAAAAATGTGTCTCGGCCCATACTTCGCAGCATCATTGGCCCAGTATTACCACCTAGACGCGAACCCTGCTTTTTCATCTCGAGCCAAAGGCCAGTGATATTATCCTCGGGCCAGTGGGCTATAAATTCAGCAAAGCTGCCATGGCTACGCTGACGATCGAGAACATAGACCGCATTGTTGCGCACTGCAACAATCTTAGTGAAGTTGCGCACAATACTCTTATCCTGAGCCAAGGCTTCTAATTTCTCATCACTAAAGTGCGCCACAGCCAACGGATTGAACTCAGCAAAGGCAGTTTCAAATCCTGACCATTTATTATCTATCACGCGCCAAACAAACCCTGCTCGGAAAATACAGCGCGACATCATCGACAAATAGCGCGAATCTGGCTGCTCGGCTAACTGCGCTGCGGTTTTAGGGCGGGGCAAAATCGCCTCGAGTAACTCGGTGCCACCACGATTGGCAGCGGCAAGTTTATAAAGAGCACTAAACGAGGTCATGGAGATGATATCCTTTTGGGCAGGCTCTACTCTAGAGGGCGTAAGCTAACGTTGAGATTATTAATACCGGATTTAAACAAAATTAGCCCTTAGCATACTAGCCATAAACTGGATAGAAATAATGAATAAAATAAAGCTAAAAACCTTATCCAAGATCCAACTATTACGTTGAAACCTAATAATAGTACCGGACTGCGATAATAGTAAAACGACCAGAATGTACCAGAGCGCATCAACGCCACCGGCAATCGCGGTCAGAGCAAGTTTTTCCCATGCTTCACTTTCAGGTCGCACAAACTGGCTAAATAAAGCTGTAAAAAACACCAGAATCTTTGGGTTCACCAATGCAATCAGAAAGCCATCTCGCGCTGCGGCCCAAGGTGATGATTGCACAGCCACTGCGATAGTAGGTTCTTTACGAGTTGATGCGAACGCAAGTTTGACCGCCATATAAAGTAAAAAAAGACTTCCGGCGAACTGAATCACATCAAAGACGACAGGATTTTTATCGACCGCTACCACCAACCCGAAAGCTGTTAAAAAAGCGAATAGCGCTATGCCAAGACCATGAGCTGAGGCGGCACACAGCCCTGCAACTTTACCCTGAGATACAGAGTGATTAACAATCAGTGCCAAGCTTGGGCCCGGTGACATTGCACCAAGCAGGCAGGCGAAAATCGCAGAGGCCCAAAAAAACCAATCTGAAGAACTGCCATAAAGTATGTCCATAGGGGTTTTATACAGGCCTACAGGGATAAAACAAGTTTAATTTGATCGTTGATATTGAGGCTCATAGCAATACAAGTAATACTTTAGTATTAGCTCGTAAGAACTATAGGAACTAGTCGCTTAATCAGTAAACTTAGTCGGGCTAAAGATTTTATATTTTTGTTTAAAGCCCGGAACGGACACCATGCGGCAGATGACCCTCTTGAAATAGCACTGCTATGCAAGACTATTTACCGACCTTAGGAAGTGTTGACCATGGATTTAGCTACAGACATAACAGGCACTAAAATCGCAAGCTGCACTGATATCGCAAGCCGCACTGATATCGCAAGCTGCACCAATCAGCCAATACCACTAATATCTGGACCTTTGAATGGGCTATGTCTGCAGAGCGCCTTTGAAGGAGGGTTAGACAAGTTTATGGACTGCGTGAAAAGCCTGCCTTTAACGGAAAGACAAAGACTGCTGAAAACACTCCGCGAAAATATTAATTGAGCTCTTTGGTGACCTTATCAAAGAGCAGAGCGCGATCCTCTTCGCTCAACGCTGAAATCCGACTGTAGAGTTCTTCGATAGAGCTGGCTTCTCTAGCCTCAGCCGCCTTACTGGGCGCCTGATAAAGAGACTCGGGTGTAACGCCAAAATAATTAGCAATACGCACCACTGAGTCTCGGCGCGGCTCTCGCGTCACTTCGCTCAGAATGCGATTAATAGTCGGCTGCGGAACCCCTGTTGCGCGTGACAGTGCGCTTTGAGAAAGCTTTCTCTCGCGCATTAATTTTTCTAATTGTCTGCTAATATCAAGATTCATAGTTGGCATTATGCTATCCATTGCTATCCATCTCTGTATTATTTTTAGACTAGTTTTAGCTTAAAAGCGACACTTAAGTAATAGCATTAAACGGCACTGGATCGGCCTTCAAAGCCTAGGGCTTCTCAAGTATTGCGCTCAATAAATCAGGGCGGTCAGTGATAATACCGTCCACCCCCATTGTTATTAGTTGCTGCATTATATCAGGGTTATTTATGGTCCAGACATCAAGTCGCACATTGAGGTTATGCGCTGTTTGAATCAATGAGGGTGTAAGAACAGTAATGCCAGCATAACTCATGGGCACCTGCACTGAAACCGCGTTAGGACTCAGAAGATGTCCAAGACCGAGGCGACTTAGCACTACCATCAAAGCCACCTCAGACTCTCCCATGGAGGTGGGGATACTGGGACAGGTCTGACGAAAATATTCTAAAACAGAACTGTGGAAAGAGCCGACAACCACTTGATCCTCCAGACCATAATCTTTAACAAGCCGGCAAAGATGGTCTGCAACTCTAGTTTCAACCGGTTTCAGTTCAATAAGATAGCGACTTGAAGGCATACGCTTGAATAGAGACTCTAGAGTCGGAATAACAATACCAGCCGGCGCTTTGAGCCCAGGATAGTCTATTTCATGAAACCCCACATCGAACTGCTGTATCTGAGCAAGGGTCATATCGGCAATCCTGCCAGTGCCATTAGTTGTGGTATCAATTATCGCGTCATGCCTGACAACTAGCTGATTATCTGCCGTTAAGTGGACATCCAGTTCCAGAATATCCGTACCTACGGCCAGCGCATTGACCGCAGCCTCTAATGTATTGCCAGGCATTAGGGCACGACCATTGCCATGGGCAATAACCTCAAATTGGTCTTTCTGATAAAAAGCCACAGATGCAACTGGGCCGGACCCTGGCACAATCAGTAGCCCTAAATAAATTAGTCCTGCGCAGGCAAGGGTAGAAAATAACCGCTTCATAGCGACCCCTTATATTTTATTTTTTTATACCTGCTAATCTTGTATCAGCAGCAGTTAAGTTAATGTTTTCCTGGCAACCGCTTCATCCAGATCAGTATTTATCGGTTATGCCGATTATTAATCAGCTCATCAACAACGCTGGGATCAGCAAGGGTTGAAGTATCCCCCAAACTATCCAGCTCATTTGCGGCCACTTTGCGTAGGATCCTTCGCATAATCTTGCCTGAGCGGGTCTTGGGTAATCCCGGCGCCCATTGAATGATATCTGGCTTGGCTATAGGCCCTATCTCAGCGACGCACAGTGCAATAAGTTCTTGGCGCAACAGCTCATTGGGCTCCACATGGGCCATGGGTGTCACATAGCAATAGATGCCTTGCCCCTTAATGTCATGGGGATAGCCAACGACAGCGGCCTCAGCGATACTGTTGTGCAGCACTAGTGCGCTCTCAACTTCTGCGGTTCCCATACGGTGACCGGACACATTGAGCACATCATCCACACGCCCAGTAATCCAGTAGTAACCATCCTCATCTCTCCGCGCGCCATCGCCAGTAAAGTAATAGCCGGGATAAGCACTAAAATAGGTATCTATACAGCGCTTGTGGTCGCCATAAACCGTTCTAATTTGACTGGGCCATGAAGTTTTAATCATCAAAAGACCTTCGCCTGCACCCTTAATTTCCTCGCCTTCAGTATCTAAGAGCACCGGCTGAACACCAAAAAATGGCTGAGTAGCCGAGCCCGGTTTAAGATCCGTCGCTCCTGGCAAAGGCGTTAGCATATGAGCACCTGTTTCAGTCTGCCACCAGGTATCCACAATAGGGCATCGCGAATCACCTACGACTTGGTAGTACCACTCCCAGGCTTCCGGATTAATTGGCTCGCCCACCGTGCCCAATAACTTTAGCGAGTTACGGGAGGTCTTCTCAACAGCCTCATTGCCAGCGGCCATTAGGGCGCGGATTGCCGTGGGCGCGGTGTAAAACTGATTAACCTTATGTTTGTCGATCACCTGCCAAAAACGCGAGGCATCGGGATAAGTGGGCACGCCCTCAAACATTAGCGATATCGCACCATTACAGAGCGGCCCATAGAGTATGTAGCTATGCCCTGTAATCCAACCTACATCAGCTGTGCACCAATAGATATCACCCTCTTTGTAATCGAAAGTATATTTGTGGGTCATCGCAGCCATCAATAGGTAGCCGCCGGTGGTGTGCATCACACCTTTGGGTTTACCGGTGGAGCCCGAGGTATAGAGAATAAACAATGGATCCTCAGCATCCATACTTTCGGGTTCGCATGTCGAGGCCACAGACTCAATCGCCTGGTGATACCAAATATCCCGGCCATCAACCCAGTTAATTGCGCCTGAGGTGCGCTCTATAACCAAACAGCTGTGGACATTTGGACAACCTTCAAGCGCTTTGTCTGTATTCCCTTTTAGAGGGATAGTCTTGCCACCCCGCACAGCCTCATCCGCTGTAATCACCACCTGACAGTCAGAATCTAAAATTCGATCTTTTAGGGCCTCTGGAGAGAACCCACCAAACACGACCGAGTGCACAGCCCCAATTCTGGCGCAGGCCAACATTGCATAGGCAGCCTCAGGAATCATCGGCATGTAGATGCAGACACGATCCCCTTTTCTGACTCCACGATCTCGCAGCACATTGCCGAGCTGTGAAACTCGCTGGTGAAGCTCTCTATAGGTAATTATCTTGTCGTCTGTGGGCTCGTCACCCTCCCATATGAGAGCGGTCTGATCTGCGCGACTGTCCAGATGGCGGTCTATACAGTTGACCGCAACATTCAATTTTCCGCCCTCAAACCAACTGGCTTCACCAACAGAAAAGTCGGAGCGAGAGAGCGTCTGCCAAGGCTTATCCCAGGTCAAAAACGACTCCGCCTGCTGCGCCCAAAACTGCTCAGGTTGCTCAATGGACTGCAAGTACATCTCGCGATATTGCTCTTTATTGATAAAAGCCGTTTTTTGCCAGTGTGCAGGAACAGGATGCAACGGGAAATTAGACATGATGATGGCCCTCTGGTATTGCTGGATAGACAGCGTCAACGCTTGTCAAAAGATTGTTATGCATTTTTGGCACCCTCGTCAACCGAGCGCCAGCCGCTGCGCACTGGCCTATAGCCCTGCCCGCCCGGACGACCTTTCGATAAATAGGTCAGGCTTTCTAGCGACCAAACCAGTCTAGTAGATTGACAACTGTTGACTCAAGATTTTTGAGGAGATTGGCGCAGAATAACGGTTAAAAGTCGCGCAAAAGAATAACTTGCTAGCTTTCGCTACGATACCTTGTCGGCTTGAGACTATTCTTGATTTTCTCTAGATGAGGCAGGAAATCAGGCCCACGTCGCAGGGTCACACCTGTCGCTAGCACATCCAAAATAACCAGATGCACGATGCGTGAAGCCATAGGCATATATTCGTCAGTGTTTTCTGGCACATCCACATCGAGAGTTACACTGCTCATGTGGGCCAGCGGCGAATCAGCAGCGGTCAGGCCGATCACTGTAGAGCCGTTGCTGCGCGCAATTTCAGCAACCTCAACGACCTCTTTGGTGCGCCCAGTGTGAGAGATGATAAAGAACACATCCCCCGTCCCACCGGTCGAGGCGAGCATTCTCTGCATCAGCACATCATCGTGACTGGAGACCGGCAGATTAAAGCGAAAGAATTTGTTTTCAGCGTCACGAGCAACCGAGCCAGAAGCTCCCAGACCGAAGAAGTAAATACGTTTTGCCTGAATCAGACAATCGACCACCTGATTTACCCTTGGGTGACTAATCTTATCCCTCACAAGGGCTAACGTGTTAATAGTGCTGTCAATAATCTTTGGGGTGTAACTGCCCACATCATCGTCTGGATCCACGTTGCGATTGACAAAGCGAATACCACTGGCCAAAGACTTTGCCAACTTGAGCTTAAAATCTGGGAATCCCGCAGCATCAAAGCGCTTACAGAAACGATTGACGCTGGGCTCACTGACGCTAGCTTTTTTAGCGAGGGTGGCAATGCTTGACTGGGTAGCCGCATCAGGGTCGGAAAGAATCACTCGGGCGACCTTAGCCTCAGACTTATTGAGCCCGGGCAGTGCATCTGTGATTACATTGATAAGATTCTGACTGTGCATGGCCCTACCCTCTAATTGGAATTTAGTTACGTAATTTAACCTAAGACTGCAGTCATTTTAGATATTTCAGCCTAAAAAATCCTCAAAAACTCTATTTTTGTAAAAAAATTCCGACATATAGTGAGAATAGGTAAATAGCTGACGTATTTTGGTAATTATACGTAATAAAACTCCGCATTCATTGCTTAAAATCCTTGCTAAGTCTATAATTTACGTAATTTTATTACACATCAAAGACCCATACTATGTACAAAATCGCTATCAATGGCTTTGGCCGCATCGGACGCAATATTGTTAGGGCTCTCTATGAGCGCCCCGACCTTCAGGACAAATTACAAATCGTCGCGATCAATGATCTGGGCGATGTCAATATTAGCGCTCACTTGCTGCAGTTTGACACTGTGCATGGTCGCTTCAACCAGCAGGTTGAAGTTGGTGAAGATTCTCTGACTATTAACGGCGATAAGATTCGCTGGTTCTGCGAGCGCGACCCCGCCAATATCCCCTGGGGCGACCTAGGTGTGGATCTGGTATGTGAATGTACTGGCGTATTCACCAGCCGGGACAAAGCTGCCCTGCATATCGCCGGCGGCGCAAAGAAAGTTCTGATTTCTGCACCGGGTTCCAATGTTGATGCCACGGTTGTCTATGGTATCAACGACAATGTACTGACCCAGAACCACCAGATTGTCTCCAATGCGTCCTGTACTACAAACTGTTTAGCGCCTCTGGTAAAGCCTCTACAGGAAGCTATGGGTATTCTGTCCGGCTATATGACCACAGTTCACGCCTATACCAACGACCAACAGCTCAGCGATGTATATCATTCAGATGTTTACCGTGCGCGATCTGCAACCCAATCTATGATTCCTACCAAAACTGGTGCTGCGGCCGCGATTGCCGATGTACTCCCAGAATTAGCGGGCAAGCTGGACGGTCTGGCCGTTCGCGTACCTACCATTAATGTGTCATTGGTAGATCTAACATTTAACGCAGGCAGAGAAACCTCTGTTGAAGAGGTAAATCAGGTGCTTAAAGCCGCTGCTGACGGTGAGCTGAGTGAAGTATTAAGCTACTGTGACAAACCTCTAGTATCTGTTGACTACAACCATATCCCTTACTCCAGCAACTTTGACTCACTCCAAACTCGCGTCAATGGCTCCTTAGTGAAGGTAATGGCCTGGTACGACAACGAGTGGGGTTTCTCCAATCGTATGCTGGACAATAGTATTGCCCTATTGTCAGCGGAATCTTAATTCCATGCCCAGAAGAACTAAGATTCTCGCCACTCTGGGTCCCGGCACAAGCCATGAAGCTGGAATTCGTGAATTAATAATCGCCGGTGTTAACGTCTTTCGCCTGAACTTTTCCCATGGCAGTGCGGAAGAGCATAGTAAGCGAGCCGAGAGCATTCGAGCGATCAGTAAGTCTCTAAAAACGCCTGTGGGTATTCTCTGCGACATGCAGGGGCCAAAAATCCGCATTGGCAGTTTTGCTGAGGATAAAAAAATTGTTCTCACTGAGGGTGATAGTTTTCGACTAGACAGCCAGCTCGACTCCAACCTAGGCGACCAAAAGGCGGTATTTATTGCTGCAGAACTGCTTGCAGACATAGATCAGAATGACATCTTACTTTTAGACGATGGTCGATTGACTCTAAAAGTTATAGAAAAAACAAACCATGCAGTGCAGTGTCAAGTCCTTCAGGGTGGCGTTCTCTCAAGCAAAAAAGGTGTTAATAAATTTGGAGGCGGTCTTTCTGCTGACGCCTTAACAGACAAAGATCGAGCTGATATAAAAACCGCTGCTGCACTAAATACAGACTACTTAGCTATCTCTTTTGTGCGTTCAAAGGAAGATGTAGAACTTACAAGACAGCTGCTCACAGACGCGGGTAGCAATGCTCATATTATCGCTAAGATTGAGCGAGCCGAAGCCATTACCGAAGAGTTTTTGCCAGGAATCATTGAAAGTGCCGATGGCATAATGGTTGCTCGCGGCGATCTGGGTGTAGAAATTGGTGACGCTAACTTGGTGGCGATACAGAAACAACTAATCGAAGCCGCTAACGCTGCTAACAAAGTTGTGATAACGGCCACCCAGATGATGGAGTCTATGATCAGTGCCCCAACGCCAACCCGCGCTGAGGTTTTTGACGTCGCCAATGCCGTGCTAGATGGCACAGATGCCGTGATGCTATCAGCGGAAACCGCTGTGGGTGATTTCCCTGTCGAGACTGTGAAGGCGATGGCTAGAGTTATTGAGGGCGCGGAAAAGCATCCTCTGGCTCAGCGTTCCAAGCACCGAATAGACCAGACATTTCAACGCATCGATGAGTCGCTAGCCCTGTCTGCTATGTATGTAGCCAATCATCTGAAAGGGGTGAAGGCGATTATCTGCATGACAGAAACCGGCTTTACGCCACTATTAATGTCTCGAATCACCTCCTCTCTGCCTATCTATGCCATGGCGCAAAAACTGGGTACCTGCGAGATAACCGCACTTTACAAAGGGGTTGTACCCATACCATTTGACACCTCAACGCTGGATCCCTCTGAGGTAAACCACTGCGCCGTGGAGACGCTTCGCGCCCACGACGCTGTGAGTGATGGCGATTTGGTTCTGATTACCAAAGGTGACTTCGTCAATGTCCACGGCGGCACCAACACATTAAAAATTGTTCGAGTGGGCGACACTATTCGCTAACTTGAAAAACCGTCTCTTCCCAGGCCACGGAAGGCCTACTTTATATCGGCAGAAGCTACTTCGCCCAATAGATTGAAAGAGGTGCAGCCTGTTGTTTGAGGATTGCACGAATAGGCAACTCAGCAACATCGTCACCCGCCTGCGCCGCCTGCAGTAAACTTTGTTTACCCGCACCACTGATATGAATGATCAGCTGTCGACTATTGAGCAACCGCGGTAGGGTTAAACTAATCCGCTGATGGGGCGCCTCTGTAGGTGTTACTGCTATCGCAGTGCGGCCGGAATCCATCGCCAATCCCAGTGGCAACGCCTCGGCGCCGGGAAACAATGAAGCCGTGTGACCATCATCCCCCATTCCAAGAATAACCACAGTGAATTGACCAATAGCGGCCAACGCTAATTCAGTCTCCACTTCGCCTTCCAGAGCATTGTCAGCAGCGGTTTTTAGGGGAACAAAATCAGCATGACGAGCTTCATTGATCAACAGGTTTTCCCGCACTAGCTTTTCATTACTATCCTTGTGCTCGTTATTGACCCAGCGCTCATCAGCCAGAGTGACCTTGACCGAATGCCAATCCAGCATCTGTTGGGACAGCAGCTGAAAAAAACCCATTGGTGTTCGGCCACCGGATACCACCAGAGAAGCCTTACCTTTAGCTGCTATATCATCAGCCAGCAGACCAGCCACTTTCTCAGCTAGCTCAATGTCCAGTGCAGAGGTATTTTCATATTCGAGGATTTCCATAACTACTCCTCGTGCCAACTACGGTTGTCATTTTCAATAAGAATTTCTGCTTTGGCTGGGCCCCAAGAGCCGGCGCTATAGGTTTTGGTTCCAATATTCTTATCAGACCAGGCGTCTAGCAAGCGATCACACCAGCGCCAGGAAGCTTCAATTTCCTCGCGACTCACAAATAGCCACTGATCGCCTTTTATCACCTCTAATAATAGGCGCTCATAGGCATCGGGGATTCTTGAGTCAGTCTCAGAGTCAAAGAAATCTAGATTAAGGGTGCGCTTCTCAACGCCCATTCTCTGTTTGAGGCTCTGCCGCTTGGAGACCATTTCCAACTGAATACCCTCGTTGGGCTGCAAGTTAATAATCAACCGATTATTAGCTTCGCTATCAGTCTCCGGGAACAATGAATGCGGGTTGTCCTTATAGGTAATCACCACCTGAGTTACCTTGTCTTTCATACGCTTACCGGTACGCAAGTAAAAGGGCACGCCCGTCCAACGCCAGTTATCGACAAAGACTTTTAGAGCGACATAGGTTTCGTTGTTACTACTGTCACCTGAGCAGCCCTCTTCTTCCATATAGCCAACAACAGGCTGACCTGAAATCCAGCCAGCGGCATACTGGCCACGCACAGCTTGGTCCGCAACGTTATCGCGATTAATGGGGCTCAGTGCACGTAACAGCTTGACCTTCTCAGCGCGAATTTCATCCGCTTCAAGAGAATTTGGCGGCTCCATGGCCACCATACAGAGCAGCTGCAAAAGGTGGTTTTGCACCATATCGCGCAACTGGCCAACCTTATCGTAGTAGGACCAGCGTCCTTCAATACCTACAGTCTCAGCGGCAGTAATTTGAATATGGTCAATGCAGCTGTTGTCCCATTGGGAATTTATCATGCGGTTGGCAAAACGTAGAGCCAACAAATTCTGCACCGTCTCTTTGCCCAGATAGTGGTCAATACGGTAAATATTGCGCTCGGGAAAATAACGACCCACGGTATCGTTGACTTCTTGAGAACTCTTTAAGTCGTGGCCAATGGGTTTTTCAAGCACAATCCGAGATGTTTTAGCGACACAGCCGGCCTCATCAAGATGCTTGCAAATTGATCCAAAGATGCTTGGCGGGGTAGCCATGTAATAAACCATGGTGCGCTTATCGATGGACCATTCTTTTAGTGCCGCAAACTGTTTCTTCTGAGAAAAATCAATTCGGATATACTGCAAGCGATGACTAAACCTACTCCAAACCTTTTCATCCCAATCCGCCTCGCCTACAGTAGCTTTAAGGGCATCGTGGGTATGCTGAATAAAACTTACGCTGTCCATATCCTCTCGGGCCACGCCGGCAACACGAACGCTGTCCGCCAACAACCCTGCTTTGTCTAGCTGATAAAGCGCTGGAAATAACTTCCGCTTAGAAAGGTCGCCTCGGGCGCCAAAAATAACCAGATCAATATTACTGCTCATTATAAACCTCAGTGGTTCTGTACAACGTTAAGACTTTTTATACTGCATTTGGCCGTCTTTAGACTAGCTTGCAAGCTCAACTGCCTCTCGCGCCAACTGCTCAATGTCGGCCCAGCGCTTTTGTTTAATTAACTTTGGCTGCGCGATCCATGAACCGCCCACACATAATACATTTGGAAGCGCCAAATAATCCTTCACATTAGACAGCCCAATACCGCCAGTAGGGCAGAAACGTATATCGCCAAAAGGGCCCGCCATTGCCTTTAAAACAGGGGCTCCTCCAGCTGCCTCGGCTGGGAAAAACTTAAAATCGCGATGACCGTATTCCATACCACGCATCAATTCGCTAACTGAAGCAATGCCAGGTAAAAAAGGAATCGAGGACCTTTGCCCCGCCTGTAAAAGCGCGTCGGTTGCGCCAGGAGAAATCATAAACTGGCAGCCCAGATCTTCAGACAGCTTCATCTGCTGCTCGCTGCAAACTGTGCCAGTACCTACAATTGCCTCTGGAACATGCTTCACAATCTGCTTGATACCCTCAACCGCGGCCTCGGTTCGCAGGGTGACCTCTAAAACCTTCAGACCGCCAGCGACTAGCGCCTCAGCCAGAGGCACTGCATCTTCTACTAAATCTAAAGTAATAACTGGAATAACTGGGTTACCAGCTAACAAATTACGCACTTACAACTCCTTAAACTTGCTGTAGTTTTTTCGCCGCGCCCAATAGACCGAGATTGCTTCGGGTCACCAGATAGACGGGGATTGGTTTCATGTATTCAGCAAAACGACCTTTGTCCTCAAACTTGGAACGGAAGGAGCTGCTGATAAAAAAGTCTTGGAAGCGAGGAATTACGCCTCCTGCAATGTAGATGCCACCCTGGGCGCCGAAGGTCAAAGCCAAATTGCCCGCTGCGGCACCCATGGCATCACAAAAAATATTCAGCGTCTGCTCTGCTTTTTCATCGCTTCCAGCCTGAGCTGCGGTAACGATCTGCGCCGGGTCGTCAAATTTCGCCTGGGCACCCTGAATTGAGCAAAGCGCAGTATAAACATTGAGAATACCTTTGCCTGATAGAATCCTTTCAAGGCACACTCGGCCAAAAATCACTCGCAGACGCTCTACAACTGCATGCTGGACTTCATCCAGTGGCGCAAAATCAGCATGTCCGCCCTCGGTGTCGATGACATGATAGCCATGGGCATGACGCACCAAACCCGCCACCCCCAAGCCAGTGCCTGCACCCAGAATACCAATCGGCTTGTTGTCCAAAGCTTCACCGCCGCCCAATTTTACTAGATCATGGTCATCTAACTCGGTAATACCATGAGCCACCGCCTCAAAGTCATTGATTACCCAGAGGTTTTCACAACCTAAGAGGTTTTTAAGCTCAGCTTTATTAAACTGCCAATGACTATTGGTGAAGGAGATATTTACCCGATCTGCAGGGCAGGCGACTGCAAGACAGACGTTGGTAGGCGCATGATCCCAGCCAGTGGCCTCAGCGATCTCTGCCAGTAGCCCACCAATTAGATCAGAAAACTTAGGATACTCCTCAACGGAATGATGGAACTCATAGTTACTTTCGAGGCTGCCATCATCAGGTATCGCTGAAAATCTCGCGTTAGTACCGCCAATATCGGCAACTAGATTCCACGCCTGAGCCATCACTTAGGCCTCGCCAAACAGATAGGAGGCGCCCTGCTCTGCACTGCTGATACGCTCGCGGTTAAGCGCAAACAGTTCACGTCCGCAGCCACGCTGCCCTGCGTTCGGCTGAGGTGCATTGTCGCGAGCTTCAAATTGCTCTAAATCACCCACATAAGCTAGCTCACCAGCTACACCATCAACACGTATGACGTCGCCATCGCGCACCTTGGCTAAAAGACCGCCACAGGCAGCTTCTGGTACCAAATGGATGGCCGCGGGCACCTTACCTGAGGCTCCCGACATACGGCCATCAGTGACAAGAGCGACCTTAAAACCTTTGTCCTGTAATGTTCCCAGGAACGGCATCAACTTATGCAGCTCAGGCATACCCAACGCTTTAGGGCCCTGATAGCGCACAACAATGACACAGTCTCTATCTAGAGACCCGGATTTAAATAGAGGCTCCAGGTCATCCTGAGCATCAAACACCACAGCAGGTGCCTCAACAATCTGATTCTCAGGCGCCACCGCAGACACTTTGATCATGGCGCGCCCAAGGTTACCGCTCATCAAACGCAGACCACCCTCTTTAGAGAAAGGTTTATCCACAGTGGTTAGCACCTGGGTATCAAGAGGTAACTGAGGAGACTCAGACCAAACAAGCTTGTTGTTGGCATCCAATTTTGGCTCCTGAGTAAAGTCGGAGAAATTAGTGCCCCAAGACGTTTTCGCATCGCCGTGCATAAAACCACCGTCCAGTAGTTGGCGAAACATACAGCTGGTGCCACCAGCCGCATGAAAATGATTTACGTCTGCTTGGCCATTTGGGTAGACCTTGGCCAGTAGTGGCACTGCGGCACTGAGGTCGGAGATATCATCCCAGTTGAGGATTATTCCCGCCGATCGCGCCATAGCTACCAGATGCATACTGTGGTTAGTTGAACCCCCAGATGCCAGAAGTGCTACGGTGCCATTAACCACGGCGCGAGCATCAACTACCTCACCTACAGGACGGTAATCATTACCCAATGCAGTAATGCGCGCCAACTGGTATCCAGCTTCCATGGTCAGTTTTTCACGAAGGGGATTTTCCGGATTAACGAACGAGCTACCAGGCATCTGCAAACCCATGGCCTCGAGTACCATTTGGTTGCTATTGGCTGTGCCATAAAAAGTACAGGTGCCAGCGCTGTGGTAGGAATCAGACTCTGCCTGCAATAACTCATCACGGCCAATCTGGCCCTGTGCATAGAGCTGGCGAATACGCTGTTTTTCCTTGTTGGGCAGGCCTGTCTCCATAGGGCCTGCAGGCACAAAGAGTGCTGGCAGGTAGCCAAAGCTCAATACACCCATCACCAGACCAGGAACAATTTTGTCGCAGATGCCCAGTGCTAAGACGCCATCAAACATCTGGTGAGATAATGACAGTGCAGTACACTGGGCAATTAGGTCGCGACTCAGCAGGCTAAGCTCCATACCGTCCTGACCCTGGGTCACACCGTCACACATTGCCGGGACGCCGCCAGCGACCTGAGCGGTGCAGCCAATTTCTCGCATTGCTTGCTTTAATTTGTCTGGGTAAGTCGCGTATGGCTGGTGGGCGGAAAGCATATCGTTATAGGCAGTGACAATAGCCATATTGCCCGCTTCCATGAGCTTAAGGCTGTTTTTGTCCTCTTCGCCACAGGCAGCAAAGCCATGAGCTAAATTGCCACAGCTTAATTTACCACGCTCTGGTCGATTGCTATGATCCTCAGCGATTTGCTGTAAATAATCGTCACGCAATGCGGCGCTGCGCTCTATAATGCGCTGCGTAACTGCAGCAACTTGATGATTAATCTGGCCCATATTGGCTCCGATTTAAAAGTTGACTAATTGTAACAAAATTACATAAATTGGCCATAAATAATCGATAAAACTGGCGATTAATGTAATTAAATTACATTATTGGGAGCCTTGAGCAATCCCATGAGTACCGCGATTTTACGCTCTAACCATTGAGTCTCAAACAGGAAATAATCTAAAGATGAACCATAATGCTTATTCACCCACAGCTACTAGTGCCTGGTCCAAGTTGGAAGAAGCCGCCAGTGCTGAGGCGCCATCTATCACCGACCTGTTTGCCGCAGACCCTCAGCGCGCAAAAACCTATTCAATCAGTGTCGGCGAACTGTTTTTAGATTATTCAAAAAACCTGCTGAGTAACGACGTTTGGTCGCATCTGCAGGCACTGGCCGAGCAATCACCTCTGCAAAGTCATCGCAAGGCAATGTTTTCTGGTCAGGCTATCAACACTACAGAAAATAGAGCTGTGCTGCATGCTGCCCTGCGAGCAGAGCCGCAGGATGCCAAAACACAGCAGGAGACTGACAGAATTGCACAGGTTAAGAGCCAGCTCCAAGCGGTGAAAGAAGCCAGTGATAAAATCCGTAGCGGTCAGTGGCTGGGGAGCACGGGAAAAGCAATTACCGACGTGATCAATATTGGAATAGGTGGCTCCGACCTTGGCCCCAAACTAGCCTGCAAGGCCCTAGAAGAATATTCCCATCCAGATATCAATCTTCACTTTATCTCTAATGTTGATGGCGCTGAGATTCTTACGACCCTTAAAAAGCTCAACCCAGAAACCACGCTTGTGGCTCTGGCAAGCAAGACATTTACCACTCAGGAAACTCTGCTTAACGCCAAGACCGCCATTCACTGGTTTCAGCAGACTCTAGGGTTAGAAACCCCTCAATCCAGCAGTCACTTTGTAGGGCTTACCGCTAATGCAGCTAATGCCATGGCATATGGAATTCCGCAAAACCAAATTCTAGAGTTCGCTGAATGGGTGGGCGGTAGATACTCATTGTGGTCGAGCATTGGGCTTTCGATCGCTATAAGTATTGGCTTTGAACAGTTTGAAGCCATGTTGGCAGGTGCTCGAGAAATGGATCTGCATTTCCAGAACGAACCAGTGCACAGCAATATGCCAGTTATCATGGCGCTGCTGGGCATCTGGTACAGCAATTTTTTGGGCGTACAGTCGACCGCTGTTATCCCCTACTGTGAACGTTTACTGCTACTGCCCTCTTACCTTCAGCAGCTGGATATGGAAAGTAATGGCAAATCCACCAGTCTGCAGGGAGAAGCGCTAGACTACAATACTGGACCGATTCTCTGGGGCCAGACTGGCACCAATGGTCAACATGCATTTTTCCAGCTACTGCACCAGGGCACCAGAACAGTGCCGGTGGACTTTATTGCGGCCACCAAAGACAGCCTTAGTAACCCCGAACACCACAGAGTATTACTGGGCAATATGTTGGCTCAGGCCTCGGCATTAATGGCTGGTCAGGCTGCGCCTGATGGACAACAGCACAGATTCTATCCAGGTAATAAACCGTCAAATACTCTGCTGATGAATGAGCTATCGCCAAAGAACTTTGGCGCTCTGGTGGCACTTTATGAACACAGAGTGTTCGTGCAAGGCAGCATTTGGAATATCAATTCGTTTGATCAGTGGGGTGTCGAGCTAGGCAAGAAAATGGCTAACGAACTACTGTCAGAGAACAGTCATGGCGCTGAATTTGACCCTTCAACAAAAGCACTGTTCGCCCATATTGCCGACAACAGTTAGGAGCGCAGCTCCTTTGGCAGAGAGAAGCTAATATTTTCTACCACCCCGTCAAGCTCAAGGGGTGGCTTGGCCCCTAATTCTTCAAGGCGACTAATAACGTCTTTGACCAAGACTTCTGGCGCTGAGGCGCCAGCGGTCAATCCAATCGAGGTTTTGCCAGAAATCCAACTGGGCTGAATGTCCTCAGGACCATCGATTAAATAGGCCTCACAACCACAGCGCTCCGCCAATTCGCGCAAGCGATTGGAGTTTGAACTAGCTATCGACCCCACCACCAATACCAGATCAGACTCTATAGCGAGTTGCTTGACAGCATCCTGACGGTTTTGAGTGGCATAACAGATATCGTCTTTTCTTGGCCCCTGAATCAGTGGAAACTTCTGCCGCAATGCATCTATAACAGTTGCGGTGTCATCCATAGACAGAGTGGTCTGAGTGACAAAGGCGAGCTTAGCTGGATTAATAACCTCAAGCCGAGCAACGTCCGAGGCATTTTCAACTAGGTACATTTTGCCGCCCGTAGACTGATCGTACTGCCCCATGGTGCCCTCGACTTCTGGGTGACCGGCGTGACCTATGAGCACACATTCCATGCCATCCCCGGCATATTTAGTAACCTCAATATGCACCTTGGTCACCAGCGGACAGGTGGCATCAAATACTTTCAGGTTGCGCTGCTTAGCCTCCTGCTGAACAGCCTGAGAAACACCGTGGGCACTAAAAATGACGATCACATCATCGGGAATCTCGTCTAATTCCTCGACAAATACAGCGCCGCGATTACGCAGTTTGTCGACGACAAATTTATTATGCACAACTTCGTGACGCACGTAGATTGGTGCACCAAAAATATCCAGCGCTCGATCAACTATGTCGATAGCGCGATCAACCCCGGCACAAAAGCCCCGCGGGTTCGCTAGCTTAATATCCATCAGTGCACCTGCTCCGGAGAAACGCTAATAATCTTGATGCGAAAAATAATATTCTTTCCTGCCAAAGGATGATTAAAGTCAATCATTACTTCTTTATCGCCCACCTCAATAATAACGCCAGGCAGCTCACCATCACCATTTTGGAACGAGTAGATCGCACCAATCTCAAGATCTTCCTCAGCAAAATTGCCGCGCTCTACCGACTGTATATTTTGTGGGTTGTGCTGACCAAATGCGTTTTCTGGAGGAATAGTAAACTCTCGCTCATCGCCATCCACCAGTCCCATTAAAACAGCCTCAAACCCCAGTAGCAGATTGCCGTCTCCAACTTTGAATGTTGCTGGCTGGGATTCAAAATTGGAATCTACTACATGGCCATCTTCCAACGCCAGAGCGAAGTGAAGCTTGACGCTAGTGCCTGTATCTATAGCTATAGTCATAATATTTAATCGCTGTCTGTCGCAGAGTCTGCGGGCTGGTTAAAAAACCCATCAATTATTATAAGTACCGCACCTACTGTGATGCCGGCATCTGCGACATTAAAAGCGGGAAAATGCACCCCTGACCAGTGAAAGTCTAAAAAGTCGACCACATAGCCTAGAGTCAGCCTGTCGTATAGATTCCCCAGAGCACCGCCTAGAATAAGGGCAAGAGCCAAGCCTTCTAACCTGCGTCCCTCTGGTAATCGAACAATCCACAGGGAGATAATCAAACTCACCACGGCAGCTAGAATACTAAAGCCCCAACGCTGCCACCCGCCTGCATCACTGAGAAAACTAAAGGCCGCACCATAGTTGTGAGCGCGCACTAAATTAAAGAAACTACTAATTACCTCGCGATCGCCATAGGCGTAACGCTCCATGACCCACAGTTTAGTCCATTGGTCTGACAGCAAAACTACAGCTGCAATCGCAAATAGACAAAGCGTATAAGGTCGCAATCTAGGCACCAGTTTAAGCATAGTATCGCGCTTCAGCTTGACCTGAGATATTGCTGATACAGCGACCGCAAACCTGCGGATGCTCGGAGTTACTGCCGACATCATCGATAAAGTGCCAGCAACGCACACACTTTTCTGCCTGTGAGCGCTGTAAGGACACTTTGAGACCATCCATAGAGGAGTCCTCCGCAGCTTGAGCCTCATCCATAGCAGCCAGAGAGGCCTTGGATGTGATGGTGACAAAACGCAACTCATCACCCAACTTGGCCAGTGAATGATGGAGCGATTGATCGGCAAATACCTGAATATCCGCCTCCAAAGAGCCCTTCACATTGCCCTGATTGCGCTGTTCTTCAATCACCTTATTTATCGCTTCCTTGGCCTGCAAGATAACGGCCCAATCCTGTTGGCTAATAGCTTCATCGTCCGCGAGTCGCTTCAGTGGATACCATTGAGCAACAAACACCGAACTACTGCGATCGCCGGGCATAAAGCCCCAGATTTCATGAGCGGTAAAGCTGAGGATAGGCGCAATCCAGCGTACAAAGGCCTCGGCAATCTGATGCAAAGCAGTCTGAGCAGAGCGTCGCGGCAGGCTATCTTCAGCACAGGTATAGATGCGATCCTTGATAATATCCAGATAAAAACCACCCATATCCCGTACGCAAAAGTTGTGCAGCTTCTGATAAATCTGGTGGAACTGGAAATTGTTATAGTCGTTGATAATCTCTTCCTGCAACTGGGCTGCGCAGTCAATTGCCCAGCGATCCAGCGCCAACAGGTCGCCATGACCAACGCAGTGCACAGCAGGATCAAAGCCATCGATATTGGATAAGAAATACCGCGCCGTATTGCGGATTCGACGATAGGATTCGCCGGCACGCTTGAGGATCTCATCAGATACCGTCATCTCAGCACTAAAGTCGGCACTGGCAATCCAAAGTCGCAACACGTCGGCACCCAGCTCGTTAATAACCTTTTGGGGAGGTATAACATTGCCGATCGACTTTGACATCTTGCGACCATTTTCATCCACGGTAAAACCATGGGTTAGCACCGCCTTGTATGGGGCAGTTCCATTGATCGCGATAGCAGTTTTCAAAGACGACTGGAACCAGCCGCGATGCTGATCCGAGCCCTCTAAATACAGGTCAGCAGGATACTGGAGCTCCTCGCGAGCATTTACCACAGAGGCATGGGTTACACCGGAGTCAAACCAAACATCCAGAGTATCCGTAACTTTTTGATAATCCTCAGCATCAGCGCCAAGGATGTCAGTGGCATCTACCTCATACCAAGCATCTATGCCCTTGTCTTCTACCAACAGAGCGACTTTCTCAATAATCGCTGCAGTATCGGGGTGCAGCTCACCGGTTTGTCGGTGCACAAAAAGAGCAATGGGCACCCCCCAGGTACGCTGGCGTGAGACACACCAATCTGGACTGCCATCAAGCATGCCTTCTATTCGCGCCTCACCCCATTCCGGGTGCCAGGCCACATCTTTAATCGCCGCTTTAGCCTTGTCTAAAAGTCCATTCTTATCCATAGAGATAAACCACTGCGGCGTAGCTCTGTAGATCAGCGGGGTTTTAGTGCGCCAGCAGTGAGCATAGCTGTGAGTGATTTTCCCACAGGCCATTAGGCGGTTGCGCTCACGCAGCACTTCAATAATATGGTCTTCAACCTTGTAGACATGCTCGCCAGCAAACAACTCGACATCGTCGCGAAACAGGCCATTGTCCATCACATAGTTGAGGGTCCCGATACCGTATTGCTTGGCGACAGTAAAGTCTTCCATACCATGATCTGGTGCAGTGTGAACACAGCCGGTACCAGCATCCGTAGTGACATGGTCGCCCAACAGAACGGGAATATCACGCCTGTAGAATGGATGATCAGCAACGATATTTTCCAAGGCCGAACCCTGACAGGTTGCCAGGACAGCATAGTCTTCGATTTCAAGGCGCTGCATTACAGACTCAAGCAGTGCCTGAGCAAAGATCAGACGCACTGGGCCGGATGCTGTCCGACACTGCACTAGCGCATAATCCAAATCAGCACCCAAGGAGATAGCTTGACTGCTGGGGATGGTCCAGGGTGTAGTGGTCCAGATTAAAACATTGACCGACCCTTCACCTGGCAGGCCCGCGAAGGCCATAGACAGTTTTTCCAGCTGTTCTGACGCAGATACTTGGTAGGCAACATCGATTGAAAATGAGGTTTTGTCCTGATATTCCACCTCAGCTTCTGCCAGAGCAGAGCCGCCAACCACACTCCAGTACACAGGCTTGTAGCCTTTTACTAGATGTCCGTTTGCGGCGATTTTGCCAAGAGCTCGGATAATATCTGCCTCGACTCCGAAATTCATGGTCAGATAGGGGCGCTCCCAGTCTCCAAAAACCCCGATGCGAATAAAATCTTTGCGCTGGCCCTCAACCTGCTTCATAGCATAGTCGCGGCACTTTTGGCGAAACGTAGAATAGTCCACCTTGGCCCCAGCCTTACCGACTTTCTTTTCAACATTGTGCTCAATAGGCAGGCCATGGCAATCCCAACCGGGGATGTACGGCGCATCAAAGCCACTCATAGTTCGTGACTTGACGACAATGTCTTTTAGGGTTTTGTTAACCGCATGGCCCAAATGAATATCGCCATTGGCATAGGGAGGGCCATCATGGAGAATATATTTTTCACAACCGGCTCGAGCCTTTCTAATCTGCTGATAAAGATTATTATCTTGCCATTCTTTTAGAATGCCAGGCTCTCTCTGAGCCAAATTAGCTCGCATTGGGAAAGCCGTTGTTGGGAGATTCAGGGTTGCCTTGTAATCCATCGAGTCGCTCATATCAGCCTTAACTAAGATTCTTATTTACGCCTGCAAACCAGGCTCTAATTTTTTTGACATCTCGCTGGATACTTTCAACCAGTTTATCCAGCGTAGTAAATTTTTCTTCGTCGCGAATTTTGGCAACAAACTCAACCTCAATTCGCCGACCATAGAGGTCGCCTTTAAAATCCAACAGATGAACCTCTAAGATTGGCTTCACCAGATCGCCCAATGTTGGCCTTATACCCACGTTGGCAGCGCCCTGATATTCAACACCATCAATCTCCACAAGTACCGCATAGACCCCGCGGAGTGGTGCACTGTAGCGATTTAACTGCACATTAGCCGTTGGAAAACCCAGCTCACGACCCAGTTGCTGGCCATAGGCAACACGACCCTTTATCGAGAAAGGTCGCCCTAACAGCTCGGCAGCCTGAGCAAAATCAGCACGCTCCAGCGTCTGACGCACCAGAGTGCTGCTAATGCGTTGACCATCAATGGTCAACGTCTCGGTGTCTTGCACCTCAAAGTCATAGGCCTCGCCCATAGTCAACAGCATTGTGAAGTCACCACTGCGATCACAGCCAAACCGAAAATCGTCACCCACAATTAGGTGTTTGGTTCCCAACCCCTGAACCAAAACCCGCTCTACGAATTCAGCTGCAGTGAGGGCTCGTAACGTGCGATTAAATTGCAAGCAAACTACCTGATCTATGCCGAACTCCAGCAGGGCATGAACCTTCTCTCGCAGTCTCATCAGTCTGGCTGGAGCTTTCTCGCCAGAGAAGAATTCTTGCGGCTGGGGTTCAAATGTCATAGCCACAGAGGGCAGTCCAAGCTGCGCCGCTTTGTCTATAACCTGTTTGAGAATAGCCTGGTGGCCCAGATGCACACCATCAAAAGAACCAATGGTCACCACAGATCGCTGATCGCCCGCCTGCAAGCCCTGCAGATCGCGAATAAAGGTCATTTTATTAGGTTCTGAAGCCAACGTTATCACTCTTCCCACGGGTTTCAGAGTATACCTAGCAACGGCACGAAAGGTAAGGCATAGGCATAGATTGACCCACAGATTTTTGCAGCCTGCAGTTGATCAACCTAGTGCTGAGAGGTCGTTGCCTTCGCGGGTGCGCGGAAGTTGGCCAATTTAAAACCAGTCGCCATTAAACAGGCAGCATAGGTAACAAAACCAAGCCCGCAGAGCAGGCCAATATTGAGGCAGCGTTGCCACCAGCTAAGCTGCTGCCAGACAACAGCTTGAGATAAAGCCAATTGGTCTGCAGCGACCATAAGCACAGCTATCATTAGGCTTACTGAGACAAACAAACCCAGCCAAAAACGCAACCACTGCCCCGACGCAGTGTAAATGCCATTTTTGCGCAGATAGATAAACAGCAATCCAGCATTTATAAACGCAGATACTGAGGTTGCAGCTGCCAACCCCAGATGACCAATTTGATAATAATGATGCAGCGGTAAAACAAACATCAGATTTAGAAACATATTAGAGACCATAGCAATCACACCAATACGCACTGGCGTGCGCATATCTTGGCGCGCAAAAAATCCTGGCGCCAAGACCTTGATCAGCATAAAGGCTACCAAACCCACCGCATAGGCTCGAAGGCTTAGGGTCGCCATAGCCATATCTCTCACCGTCATCACATCGCCGTAGAAAAATAATGTCACCAATATGGGTTCGGCTAATAGCACCAGTGCTGCAGCAGCGGGGACCGCTATGATCAGGACCATTCTGAGCGCCCAATCTAGGGTATCCGAGAAGGCTTGCTTAGACTCCGAGGCATGATGGCGCGACAGGTTAGGCAGAATGACCGTCGCTATGGCTACTGCAAACACGCCCAGCGGCAGTTCAGAGAGCCGATCTGAGTAATACAACCAAGAGACGCTACCCGTGGGTAAAAAGGTAGCCAGCACAGTGTCCAGCAATAAATTAATCTGACTAACCGAGACCCCAAAAATCGCTGGCCCCATTAATGCCAGTATTTTGCGTACGCCTGAATCCTGCCAATCCACAATCGGCGTCGGTAACATATGAATGCGATGTAAAAATGGCAGCTGAAAAAGCAATTGGACAACACCTGCTGCAAACACACCCCAGGCTAAAGCAAAAGCCGGCTCATCAAACAAGGGAGCCGCTATCAGTGCAGCAGCAATCAACGTGACATTAAGTAGCAATGGCGTAAAAGCGGGAGCCGCAAATCGATCGTAGCTGTTGAGAACCCCCCCAGCTACACCAGTCATCGAAATCAGCAGAAGGTACGGGAAGGTAATCCTTAGCATATCAGCCGTAGCCGCGAACTTAGCAGGGTCATCAAAAAACCACTTGGGGGCAAAGAGTGCAGCCATGGCTGGCGCTGCCACTACAATCACCAGCGTCAACGCCAACAGGCTAATACCCAGAGTGCCAGTCACACGATCGACCAACCCCTTGACCGCGGCCTGACTGCCCTTCTCGCGAAACTCGCCAAGCACAGGCACAAACGCCTGGGCAAAGGCGCCCTCGGCAAATAGCCGACGGAAAAAGTTTGGGATTTTAAAGGCGACAAAAAATACATCCGCCAGAGCTTCTGCACCTATAACTCGCGCAAATATAACATCTCGGGCCAGCCCCATAAATCTGGACAGCATAGTAAAGAAACTAACCACACCACTGGAACGCAGCAGTCCGCTATCTTTTGCCTTACTTTCAGTCTGCACTGGTTCCTGAGTCAAAAAAACGGCCCTGATTTCTGTTATGAGTGTTGCAGTTTAACCATCCCCGTCAACTTGGCCAAGCGAATCTGAGAATCTACAGACTGCCGGGGCTTGAGCCAGCAAAAATCGCTATTAAAAGCCTCTGAATTTGCATAAAAATTGGCTTGAATCTCAATTCATAACCCTGTATATTTCCGCGCCTTCAGTGAGAGCCTTTGAGAGGAGAAACTTCAGGTGGCAAATTCAGTACAAGCAAAGAAACGCGCACGCCAAAACGAGAAACGCCGCCAGCATAATGCCAGCCTGCGCTCAATGGTTCGCACCTATTTAAAGAAAGTAGACGCAGCACTTGCGACCGGCGATCATGCTGCGTCTCAAGAAGCTTACAACAGCGCTGTGCCGGTTATTGACCGCATGGCAGACAAAGGCATTATTCATAAGAATAAAGCTGCTCGCCATAAGAGCCGCTTAAATGCCAAAGTTAAAGCCCTAGCCGCGAGCTAATCGCCTCTAGGACTAAAAAAAACCGGCTTGCGCCGGTTTTTTTATGCCTGCCTTAAACAGCCTAGGCTACATCAGTCAGGTTGAATCAAACCTTTATATGGCCGGCCATAAACTGCTGCACAGTCGCTGCATCATTAGCCAGCACAGTAAAGTGCTCCTCACGCTCAAATAGATCAGCCATATGAGGCGGCAATTCAGGATCCTGTGGATACCCAGCCTGCTTGACCGCATCGGGGAATTTTGCAGGGTGCGCAGTTGCCAAGGTCACCATGGGTGTCTGAGCGTTAGTTCGGCATTGACGCGCCGCCTCAAGACCAATGGCAGTATGTGGATCAAGTAAGTAATCACAGTCTGCATAGGTGTCGCGAATAATTTTTACCATTCCCTGATTGTCGCAGCGATAGCTGGAGAATAGTTCTCTAGCTTGCTGCAGAGCCTTGTCACTGAGATGCATTTGACCAGCTTTGGCATCGGCCATTAGGCCTGCTATGGCCGCGCCATCTCGATCATAAAAATCAAATAACAGGCGCTCAAAATTACTCGAAATCATAATGTCCATGCTTGGCGCCAGGCTTTGTTCCAAAGGCCGCGTGCTGTGGTCATTATCACTTATACAGCGATGCAAAATATCATTCTGATTAGTCGCGATAACCAGCTGTTCGATCGGCAAGCCCATTTTATGAGCTAGGTAACCCGCAAAAATATCCCCAAAGTTTCCGGTTGGAACCGAGAATGAAACTTTGCGCGCCGGGCCGCCAAGTGACAGCGCCGCCCAAAAATAATACACAATCTGCGCCATAATTCGCGCCCAGTTGATGGAATTAACCGCTACCAGTTGTCGGCCATCAGGGAGGAAAGATTGATCGGCAAAGCTTGCCTTGACCATATTTTGGCAGTCGTCAAAGTTTCCTTCGAGAGCAATATTATGAATATTGTCGGCTATCACCGTAGTCATCTGACGGCGTTGCACATCAGATACTCGATTGTGCGGGTGCAGAATAAACATATCGACATTGCTGCAGCGGCGACATCCCTCTATGGCGGCCGACCCAGTATCTCCAGAGGTGGCGCCCATAATGACGACTTTTTGATCGCGCTTCTCTAGCGTGTAATCCAGTAGATTACCCAAGAATTGAAGAGCAAAATCTTTAAAGGCCAGAGTTGGGCCATGGAAAAGCTCCATTATCCATTCGTTGTGGCCAGTCTGTACCAAGGGTGCAATACCGCCATGACGAAAGGTAGCGTAGGAAGCATCGATTAACTCTTTGAGATCTTGCTCTGGAATGGCATCGGCCACAAAAGGCGTCATTATGCGATGCGCAAGGTCCTGATAGGACAGACCAACCCAGGACGCAATCTCCTCCTGACTGAATTCCGGTAAATGTTCTGGAACAAATAACCCGCCGTCGGGCGCCAGTCCAGTGAGAATAACATCTTCAAAATTTTTCGGCTCTACGCCACCGCGGGTACTGACAAATCTCATTTACTGGTCCAAATGTTCGACGCGGATAAAACTCACATTCCCGCGCACGGTTTCAAGTTGCTCTATGTTCTCGACAGCTGCATCCAACAGCTTCTCCTGAGTGACATTGGTAAGAATAATCACATTGACATAGTCTTCACCAGCAGGCTGCTCCCTCTGGATAATCGCTTCAATACTGATTCCGGCGTCGGCCATAATTCCAGTAATATTCGATAGCACACCAGATTTATCCAGCGCAGAAAAACGGATATAGAAACTGGTTTCAATATCCTGAATATCCATTATCTTATTGGCCTGTAGGTCAGCCGAGGCAATACCTAGGGCCGGCACCCAGCAATCGGCTCCCGCACCCATGGTCCGAGCCACATCAACTATATCCGCAATCACAGAGGACGCTGTAGGCTCCGAGCCCGCACCAGGGCCATAATACAAAGTGGTACCCACAGCGTCGGCATTGACCATCACCGCATTCGAGACGCCGTTCACACCTGCGATTAGGCAGCTCTCAGGTACCAGTGTCGGATGCACTCTCAGTTCGATACCAGCATCTGACTGACGGGCAATACCTAGATGTTTAATCGCATAACCCAACTCGCGAGCATAGGCGACATCCTGAGGCTCTAGTTTAGTAATGCCATCGGTAAATATGCCCTCCAAACTCAGCGGCATACCAAAGGCTAAGGAAGCCATGATCACCAACTTGTGTGCGGCATCTATACCTTCGACGTCAAAGGTGGGGTCGGCTTCAGCGTAACCCTTTTCCTGAGCCTCGGTCAGTACATCGGCGAAATCGCGCCCTTTGCTGTCCATCTCAGAGAGGATAAAGTTAGTGGTACCATTAATGATGCCCGCTAACCAATGAACCCGGTTGGCAGCTAGTCCCTCTCGCAGAGCTTTGATAATTGGAATACCACCAGCAACCGCAGCCTCGTAGGCGACCATAAGGCCTCGGGATTCAGCAGCAGCAAAAATTTCCATACCATGCTGAGCAATCAATGCTTTGTTGGCCGTGACCACATGCTTACCATTGTTCAGTGCAGTCATCACTAATTCGTAGGCAACGTCGGTGCCACCAATTAGCTCGACCACAACGTCAACAGCTGGGTTCTTAGCCACATCAAAAATATCTCGAGATACATCGGTGGAACCAGTATCACAATTGGGATTATCGCGACGCGCACCTACCTGAGATATGACAATATTACAATTGGCGCGTGAATTAATGTGTTTTGAATTGCGGCTTAGTACATTGTAGACGCCGGCACCCACTGTGCCTAAACCGCAGATGCCGATATTGACCGATCGCACCCTGTTTCCCCTAACTAATTAATGAACACTGAATGCAAAAAACACCCAACAGTTGTTACCGCCATCGACAGACTCGCTGAGGCGATCTGTCAAAAGGCAATTTTATACTATTGGAGAAAATATTCAGGAGTTTTTTAACGAAAACGCCTAGATTCCGGGGGTGGACAGCCCCAAAATTTTAGCAAAGTCCTCTGCTGGCTGATATCCGGGAATCAATGTGCCATCCATTAGGATAATAGCTGGCGTTCCGGTCACGCCCATCTGGCGACCCAGTCGGAAATGTTCTGCCACAGGGTTGTCTGAACAGACAGCGGTTGGAACCCTCTCTCCGTTCTTTGTTCTGGTCAATGTATCTGTGGCATTATCGGCACACCAGGCGGTGGCGATTTTATCGTAGGACGCCGAGGGAATACCTGCTCTGGGATAGGCGAGGTATCTCACTTCAATGCCCATAGCATTAAGCTGTGGCACTTCATCATGAAGCTTGCGGCAGTAGCCACAGTCAACATCGGTAAACACATTCATAATAGCCTTAGTCTGACCCTCGGGCTTGAAGACAATCATATCTTCGGTGCTCCGCGTGGCGAAAACCTGCCGTCGCTCCTCGTTAAGCTGCATATCGCGAATATTAATAAATTGGCCTGGACGCACTTGATAAAGACTTCCGTCGAAAAAATAGTTGCCATCGCCAGACACGTATAAAATCGGGCCGTTTTCGACCTGAACTTCATAAAAACCAGCCACTGGGGCATCGCCGATCACCTGATAACCTAAGTCAGAACGAGCACTATTAAGTTTGTCCAAAATAGTCTTCTCAACCGACTCAGAGACCTCACCAGCAGCCTGCACCGATACCAGTGCCATTGCTAGCCAAGCCGTCAAAAATTTAGCCTTGATGAAACGCGAAAACAGTCCGCTGAAACAGCTTTTAGTGAACAAAATAGAGTTCCTATTTAAGAGTAATTAAACAGTTGGAGTATTTCTAAACCCTGGGGTTCCGTCTTCGCACAGGGGCTTACCTGAAAAGGGGCCACAGAGTGGGGCCCCATATAGCAGAAATTACAGCGCTTCTTCGCCAGTCTCACCTGTACGAATACGAATCACTTCATCCAGAGAGGAAATAAAGATTTTTCCATCACCAATCTTGCCAGTCGCCGCAGCTTTGGTAACAGCTTCGACAATGCTATCTACCATATCCTGACCCACGGCAATTTCGAGTTTAATCTTGGGCAGAAAATCTACTACATACTCGGCCCCACGATAGAGCTCAGTATGACCCTTTTGACGCCCAAAGCCCTTTACCTCAGTTACGGTGATTCCCTGAACACCGATATCTGCCAATGCTTCACGCACATCGTCAAGTTTGAAAGGTTTTATAACAGCAGTAATTAATTTCATAATTATTAGTCTTCTCTGTAACAGGTTCTGTAAAAGTATGGTCTATAAAGATACCTGTTTCTATTTGAAATTGCATCTTCACATTTTACCGTCCACAAAAAAGCCGGGACATGATGTCCCGGCTATAACTTTGGGGAAAGTTTGTATACCCAGAGATCCTAGAGCCTCAGGCAGTTAGGCCTTTGAGTTAACAAACTCTGGATAGGCTTCCATACCACATTCAGCGATATCGACACCGTTGAACTCTTCTTCTTCGGAAACTCGGATACCCATAGTCGCTTTAAGAATAGACCAGACCACCGCACTGGTACCAAATACCCACACAAAGATAGTGGCAGCACCTATCAACTGGCCGGAGAAAGAAGAACCGTCATTAGTAATAGGCACCAGCAACAGGCCAAGGAGACCTACAACACCATGGACAGAGATTGCACCAACCGGGTCATCGATCTTCATCTTATCTAGCGCCAAAATACTAAAGACAACCAATACGCCGCCAGCAGCACCGAAAACTGTTGCTTGCAGTGCAGTAGGCGTTGATGGTTCGGCCGTGATAGCAACCAAACCAGCCAGAGCACCGTTGAGTGCCATAGTCAGATCAGCCTTGCCAAACAATACCTTGGCAACCAGCAGAGCACCGATTAGACCACCGGCTGCAGCAGCATTGGTGTTCATAAATACCACGGCTACAGCATTGGCGCTCTCGACGCTGGCAGTGGCCAGAACAGAACCGCCGTTGAATCCAAACCATCCCAACCAGAGGATAAACGTCCCTAGGGTAGCCATCGGCAGGTTGGCACCAGGAATGGCATTTATTTCACCGTTGGGGCCGTACTTGCCTTTACGAGCACCCAACAGCAGAACACCAGCAAGTGCGGCAGAGGCACCAGCCATATGGACAATGCCGGAACCAGCAAAATCTGAGAATCCGAGATCACCTAGTGTATACAGGCCAAATACAGACTCACCATTCCACGTCCAAGCGCCTTCCATAGGATAGATAAAGCCCGTCATTACCACAGCAAAGGCAAGAAATGCCCACAGCTTCATTCTCTCGGCAACCGAACCAGACACAATAGACATCGCTGTAGCAACAAAGACTACCTGGAAGTAAAAGTCGGCTGCAGGCGCATAGGTAGCAGGGTCTTCTGCACCTGTAACTCCATCACCAGTAATTGAACTGAGGAAAATATCGCCGCCATACATAATTGAGTAACCACAAATCATGTACATGGTGCAGGCTACTGCAAACAAAGCGATGTTTTTAGTCAGAATTTCAGCGGTGTTCTTAGAGCGAACCAACCCGGCTTCCAGCATTGCAAAACCTGCGGCCATCCACATAACTAACGCACCGCACATCAAAAAGTAGAACGTATCTAGTGCGTACTGTAATTGAAAAATATCAGTCATCATTAAGTCCTCGAGTTAAACGGCTTCTGCACCGGTCTCACCGGTACGAATACGTATCACATCATCAAGTGTTGAAATGAAAATCTTTCCATCGCCGATTTTCCCCGTTTGAGCAGCAGAGGTAATGGCTTCCACTGCGCTATCGACCATCTCGTCAGTCAACGCAATTTCTAGTTTTACCTTTGGTAGAAAGTCCACAACATACTCAGCGCCTCGATAGAGTTCGGTGTGGCCTTTCTGCCGTCCAAATCCTTTGACTTCCGTTACTGTTACACCAGCGACGCCCAGTTCGCCTAGAGCCTCGCGTACCTCATCAAGTTTGAAAGGTTTTACAATTGCAGTTATTAATTTCATTTGAATCTCCATAGGGTAGCCAGGGCCACCCACTTTGAATTAGCCAAATCGTTAGATAAAAATTACAGAGACTTAGAGATAGTCAGGACAATCTCATTGTCTGCAAACAGACCGCCATCTTCAGAGGAGTCAATCCAGCTCAGATCAAAACCAAGACCGGCAGCTTCAGTGCTAAGCGACAGAGAATAATCATCAGCTTCGTTAGCAGGATCATCGGCAGACATGGTGCCGTAGTGAATACCCAGGCTCACTGAATCACTTAGTGCCACGCCGTAGTCAACATAGAGGTAAGTAGAAGAGCCAGTCGATGCGTAATAGTCGTCAGAAATAGCAAAGCCTACAGTGGCATCAGCAAAAGAGACGCTACCATAAATTTCTTCGAACTCTTCAGATGATGGGCCCTGAGGATAGCCATAGAACAGGTAGCCAATATCATAGCTCACTGATTCGCTAAAAGAACCGCCGTAACCAGCGTAGTAGTCCAGTTCTAGGCCACCGCTAAAGTCAATGCTCGAGGCCCAGGTACCAACGTAGAAGCCGTTTTCGAAGGCTACATCAAATCCACCAGACAGGGCTTCACCACCCGACTGATCGATACCACGGAAAAAGTAATCAGAACTCAAAGCTACGTTTCCAGATACCTCAGCGGCCATTACAGAGGCACCAGACATAAGAGTTGCAGCGACAATTGCAGTTTTCAAAGCTTTCATGGATATATCTCCCAAGACATAAAGTTATTGTTAAATTAATTAAAAGTTAAAAGGTGTTACTCAAGGTTTCATAAGAGACTTTGCATTTACCGTGCCAACATTTAAAAAGCCTAAAATATAAGGCTATCTTTAGCGTATTTACCTTGTAATGAACCATATTGGTGCGTTAATTCAGTAGCACCTCGAGAGTCGCGCACCAATTTGGACTAATGTGATAGCCCACTTAAAACAGCACATGACTTTGTAATCTAGTCTGTTATTGGCAGGCAAAGATTTGTTACAGTGGGAGCCCCAACGGAGTATCAGCAATGGACCCAGAAAACTTAGCCAAGCAGGTTTTAGAGCAACTCAGCAAATCCTTTTCCGATGCCCAGGCCATGGGCGACGAGGTTCAGGGACATCTGCGCACTGCCATGATGAGCACCTTTAGCAAGCTGGATCTGGTAACCAGAGAAGAGTTTGACGCCCAGCGAGCGGTCTTGATGAGATCACGTGAAAAAATTGAATCTCTCGAGAAACAACTGGTAGAGCTTGAACAGGCACTGGCTAAACAATAACCCATCGCGACAGGATCAGCTGTTTGCCCGAGTAACCAGAACTTCGCGTAAGGACCTAATCGCATAGACATTGAGGTCTTAGCGTATGTCACTTGCCACTGTGCAAACCCGAGCCAAATTAGGCATAGACGCCCCAGCCGTATTTGTCGAAGTCCATCTCTCCAACGGCCTGCCAGCCTTTCATATAGTCGGCCTCCCAGAAACAGCCGTCAAAGAGAGCAAAGATCGGGTTCGCAGTGCCATTATCAATTCTCACTTTGAGTTTCCGGCACGCCGTATCACAATTAATCTAGCACCAGCCGAACTACCCAAAGAAGGTAGCCGCTTCGACTTGGCTATTGCCATCGGCATACTGGCAGCCTCTGGCCAGATCCCAGAGCCACAGTTACATCAATATGAATTTATTGGAGAACTGGCACTGTCCGGCAAGCTGCGCGCAGTGGAGGCCGTATTACCTTCAGCACTGGGCTGCGCCGATGCTAACAAACAGTTGATTATCAGTACCGCCAACGCTACTGAAGCTTCACTGGTTGAGTCGTCAACTGTACTTGCAGCAGACCATCTACTGGAGGTGTCAGCTCATTTGCATCAAAGACAAAGACTCCCAGAGCACTCCTCCATAATTAAACAATCAGAGTATCAGGGGCCACAACTCGGTGAGGTTATTGGCCAACAGCATGCCAAGCGTGCACTCGAGCTCGCAGCAGCCGGCGGCCATCACCTACTTTTATATGGCCCCCCAGGGGCGGGTAAAACCATGCTCGCCAGTCGACTTACCGGTCTGTTGCCTCCATTAACTAGCGACGAGGCCCTGCAAGTTGCGGCCATCTATTCTGTCGCCGGGAAAGGTCTGCGCGAAAATATCTGGCGTCGCCCCTTTCGTTCACCCCACCATAGTGCGTCGGCCGCAGCTATGGTGGGTGGCGGTACTAACCCTAGACCAGGAGAAATTTCTTTGGCTCATCATGGCGTACTGTTTCTCGACGAACTGCCAGAATTCCAGCGCCCTGTATTAGAGGTGCTGCGAGAGCCCCTAGAATCAGGAGAGATCTTACTCTCCAGAGCGGCTTCGCAAGCTCGGTATCCCGCCAACTTCCAGCTAGTAGCCGCAATGAATCCCTGCCCCTGTGGCTATCTGGGAAGTCCAAGCTGTATCTGTAGTCCAGATCAGGTGACCCGTTATCGCAATCGCCTGTCAGGCCCAATGCTGGACCGCATCGATTTGCAGGTACAGGTCAACCAGATAAGTAACAACGAATTATTTGCGCAGCCACCAACAGTCACAGGCAACAGCAATCAGCAGATACAGCAAAGGGTATACAGCGCCAGACAACGCCAGCTAAGCCGTCAGGGCGCGGCCAACAGCCTGCTGAATAGCCAACAGATCACCCAACTGTGCCCGCTGACAGCGTCGCAAAAAAACCTGATGGATCAGGCAATCCAGCAATTCTCTCTATCTACCAGAGGCTATTACCGAGTGCTGCGTATTGCCAGAACCATTGCCGATCTGGCCGATGCTAAGACACCCAAGTTAGAGCATTACCAAGAGGCCTTAAGTTACAGAGTAAAAACTAATTAGCCGGGTTATATCCTGCTCTCTGGCAGAGTCACACCACAGTGGTAGCAGTACTCGGCCTCGGGATGATGACCGGTGCGCTCGCAAATATTGCAGCGGCGATTGCTAGTTTCGTTGTTTATTTCCCGCGCTATCTCGGCAGTGAAGATACCGGTAGGAATCGCAATAATCGAGTAGCCTGTAAGCATAGCCATGGTAGCTATTACCTGCCCCATAGCTGTCTGGGGGGTAATATCACCGTATCCCACAGTGGTGATGGTCACAATTGTCCAATAGATACTGCGGGGGATACTAGTAAAGCCATTCTCTGGGCCCTCAACAAAAAACATTAGACTGCCAAATATTATGCTGAGTACTAATACCACGGTAAAAAAGACAAAAATTTTACGCCGCGATGCATACATAGAGCGCAACAAAACATTTGCCTCCGACAGATAGCGAACCAGTTTGAGCACTCGGAAGATCCGCAAAACCCTTAGCAAACGAATCACTAGCCAGTAATTTGCGCCAGGGAATAACAGGGCCAAATAGGTTGGCACGATCGATAGTAAATCCACCAACCCATAGAAGCTGAAAATATACCGCAGCGGTTTGGGAGAAGAATAAATCCGCAAAATATATTCAACGGAGAAAAGTAGCGTAAAAAACCACTCTAGACGGAAAAGCCAGACACCATAACCTGCATTAATTGACTCAATGGAATCTAAAATAATCGCTAGCACACTTAGCAAGATCAGATAAATCAACGTGATGTCAAAATACTGGCCCGCAGGCGTATCAGTGCCAAATATCACTCGATAGATTTTTTCTCTCAGAGATACTTCTACCATTAGGTTTGCCTTTCACCGGATCATTCAGTTTATTGTATGCAGTAATAGTTCAATTGACTATTATGCAGTGCAGAGCACACAGTAGAGAAAATCATGGATCTTACTCAGGGCCTACTTCTTATCACCTCAGTCCACCTATTGGCGGCGGCATCACCGGGGCCAGATTTTGTGCTGGTATCTCAACAAACCTTATCCAATGGTCGGCGGGCAGGGCAACTTTCAAGTGCGGGTATAGCACTGGGACTGTCGGTACATATACTTTACTCCTCACTAGGCTTAGCCGCTGTTATCGCCAACTCCTCCTCTGCTCTATGGGGTATCAAATTACTGGGAGGCGGCTACCTAGTTTACCTTGGCATTACTGGCCTTAGAGCTAGAGCCAGCACCAACATTCAGGGGCAGCTCGAACCTACTCAGGCTAACTCCAGCCTAAAAATATTGGGCATGGGTTTTCTGTGTAATGCATTAAACCCCAAAGCGCCTATTTACTTTGTCTCGCTATTTACCATCGTTCTCTCTCAGGACACACCAGCGCAGCATCTACTAATCTATGGCCTGTGGATGATGGTTCTGCAGCTAGCCTGGTTTTCATTTCTAACCCTGCTACTGTCAAAACCACAGGTGACCAGCAAATTCCATCGCATGGGCCACTGGATTGATAGAGTAACTGGCGGTGCTATGCTGATTCTCGGCCTCAAGGTGTTGGCGACAAGAACCCAATAATAAAAATAGCACCTCGATAACAAGGGCTGATTATGATTAACCAACGTATGAGCGCATCAGACTGGGCAATGTTATTGCTACTGTCCTTTTTGTGGGGCGGTTCGTTTTTCTTTATTGGTGTCGCCGTTACTGAGCTCCCTCCCCTAACCATAGTGCTGCTTAGAGTGGGTCTCGCCGCTATCACACTCTGGGGTATAGCGTTTTTTTCCGGTTATAAATTTCCTAGATCGCCAGCGCTGTGGCGAGCATTCTTCGTTATGGGGCTGGTTAGCAACGCCATACCCTTCTCACTTATTGTCTGGGGGCAGACTCATATTGGTGCAGGACTAGCCTCTATAATTAATGCGGCCACACCACTATTTACTGTTCTAATTGCCGGCGTATTTCTTGCTGATGAGCATATGTCAGCCCAAAAAGTGGTGGGTGTGTTGGCTGGGCTTATAGGGGTAATTGTTTTAATTGGCCCCTCCTCCCTATTAGAGCTTGGCTTCGATATGGACAAAAGCACTCTGGCCCAGCTGGCGATCATAGGTGCCGCACTCTCCTATGGTTGCGCCACAGTATTTGGGCGGCGCTTTAAAACCATGGGTGTCAGCCCGTTTTATACTGCAGCCGGACAGGTGACGGCCTCTACTGTGATACTGCTACCTTTAGTGCTGATACTCGAGTGCCCTTTTCAGCTCGCCGCACCTAGCACCTATGTCTGGTTATCAATTCTTTGTCTCGCCGTTTTTTCAACTGCGCTGGCCTATATTTTGTTCTTTCGCATTCTTGAATCCTCTGGTGCTACTAACGTGGTGCTGGTGACGTTTCTGGTGCCAGTCACAGCCAACTTTCTAGGCTGGCTCGTTCTCGATGAACAACTCTATGGCAGATACTTTGCGGGCATGGCCATTATCGGCTTGGGCTTAGCCGCGATTGATGGACGACTATGGGCTCGACTGAAAGCATTGAGCACTAGATCTGGGGCTTAATCATGACTGTAGCTGGCCTAGAGAAAAGGCTACACTCTGCTTATAAAACAAAGAGTGCCACTAATGACCCAAACCAGCATCGAAATCACCCAGCCCGGCGCGTCAGATGTGCTGCAAGCCACATCTAGGCCATTGCCAGAACCCACTGCCGCACAGGTGCTAATCAAAGTTGCAGCAGCTGGGATAAATCGCCCCGATGTATTCCAGCGGATGGGTTTTTACCCACCGCCTCCAGGAGTCACTGATATTCCCGGCCTCGAAGTGTCCGGCACTGTGGTGGCTGTAGGCGAGGCCGTTACTCAGTGGAAAGCTGGAGATAAGGTCTGTGCTCTATTGGCCGGTGGAGGCTATGCCGAATATGCAGTAGCAGATGATTCCCTGTGCCTGCCAATTCCGCAGGGGCTCGACCTCTCCGATGCCGCCGCTCTGCCTGAAACCTGCTTTACTGTCTGGCATAACCTGTTTGAGCGTGCCGCACTTAAGGCTGGAGAATGGTTGCTGGTGCACGGTGGCGCCAGCGGTATTGGCACCACTGCTATTCAGATGGCCAGTGCTATGGGTGTGAATGTTATAGCCACTGCTGGTAGTGATAAAAAATGTGCTGTCTGTGAAGAGTTGGGTGCCGTCAAAGCAATTAACTATCACCAACAGGACTTTGTGGCAGCCTGCCAAGACATTACCGGTAGTGGTGTCAACGTTATTCTAGATATGGTGGGTGGTGACTATGTACAACAGAATTTTGCCGCCTGCGCCCCCAAAGCGAGAATTGTGAATATTGCCTTTTTGCGCGGCTCCAACGTTCAGCTGGACCTAATGCCACTCATGCTAAAGCAGCTGGTATTAACAGGCTCAACCCTGCGAGCTCAGCCCCTAGAAAGTAAAGCGCGTATTGCCGCTGGCGTAAAATCTCAGGTTTGGCCATTAATCGCTGATGGTAAGTTTAAGCCTATGATCCATAGCCGCTTTGCTTTAGCCGACGCCGCCAAGGGCCACGCATTAATGGAAACCAACCAGCATATTGGTAAAATTCTTTTAGAAAATTAAGCATCAGAATTATGAACAACAAAGAATCTAGACTGGTCTACTCCACCGAGATTGGTCGCATTAAAGAACCAAAAACCACCAGCCGCAGTTACGAGGGCGATGGCATATTGCGGCTCCGCCGAGAAACCAGCGGCCGTAAAGGCAAAGGTGTCACCACTATCAGTGGCTTTGATCTCAATGATGCAGACTTAAAAACCATGGCCAAAAAGCTCAAACAAAAATGCTCTACGGGTGGCACTGTTAAAGACGGCATTATTGAAATTCAAGGCGATCATCGCGATACACTTAAAGCCGAATTAGAAAAGCTCGGCCATAGCGTAAAATTGGCTGGTGGCTAAAATGGCTAAAACAACCCAGGTCTTTGGCAGCTGGCCCTCAGTGATCAGTGCCGAACTGATTACCAGAGCCGCACCCAGCCTCAACTTTTTGCAATCTCAGGGTGATAACCTTTTTTGGGTAGAAGGACGCCCCTGGGATGCTGGGCGCAGCGTGATTATGTGCCGAGGTAGCGATGGAAAAATCCGCGACCTGTTAAAGCCCCCCTACAGTCATCACAGTAAAGTACATGAATATGGTGGCATGGCCTATGTGGCGGACGAAACTTCTCTGTATTTTGTCAATGCAGCAGACCAGTGTATCTACCACCTAGATCTTGAGGTCGATTCAGAACCTAAAGCCATCACCGAACCGGGGCTACGCTTTGCCGACTTGGTGCTCAACGCAACGCAACAACAGCTGATTGCCGTAGGTGAAAAACATCACCAAGACCGCGAACCAGAAAACTTTATCGCCGCTATTAATATTGCCAGCGGAGAACTCAGCATATTAGCGAGCGGTGCCGACTTTTATGCCTATCCACGCATTAGCCCTAATAACAAAAAACTGTGCTGGATTCAGTGGCAACATCCCGATATGCCCTGGGACAGCACCCAGCTTTGGCAGGCCGAGCTGTCAGAGAATGGCCTTGCTGAATTATGCTTGGTAGCAGGCGGCGATGGGTCTCAGGCGATCTTTCAGCCCAGTTGGTCGCCAGATAACCAACTCTTCTATGTCTCAGATAAAAACAACTGGTGGAATATCTGCAGCGCCAGTGGTCTGCCCGTGCTAACCAAGGATGCAGAATTTGCTACGCCCCTGTGGCAATTTGGTATGAGTACCTATGATTTTATCGATACCAATACCATTGGCTGCCTGTGGACTGATCAGGGGCAGTGGCACAGCGGATTTATTGATATCCCCAGTGGCGAGTTAACGGAAGCAGAGAACCGCTACAGCAGCCTAGAAGCAGCCTGCTGTCATCAGGGACGCCTCTATATGGTGGCCGGTGCAGCTGCACTAGCGAATCAGATTGTTGGTATAGATCGCGATGGCCAGGTGAAATCTATTTATGCGCCCTCGACCCTCGACCTAGACGAGACTGATATAGCTCAGCCTGAGTCACTGTTTTTCCCCAGCGCCAATGGCGAACAGGTACATGGGTTTTTCTACCCGCCCACCAATAAAAACTTCTGCGGACCAGCGGACAGGCTGCCCCCGGTGATCGTCCTGTGCCATGGCGGACCAACAGGAGCAACCACCAGCGGCCTAAACCTTAAGATTCAGTTTTGGACTAATCGCGGTTTTGCGGTGATCGATATTAACTACCGTGGCAGTACCGGCTTCGGTCGAGACTATCGGCAGGCGCTAACCAATGCTTGGGGCGTTAAAGATGTAGAAGATACCCAATACGCTATTGAGTATCTGGCCGGACAGCAAAAAATTGACCCACAGCGCTGCCTTATTCGCGGCGGCAGTGCCGGCGGCTACACAGTGTTATCTGCACTGACTTTCACAGACACCTTTAAAGCTGGCGCCAGCCTCTATGGCATTGGCGATCTGGAAACCCTGGCCACTGATACCCATAAATTTGAATCACGCTACCTAGATAGACTCATTGGCCCCTATCCGGAGCGCAGAGACATCTATATTCAGCGCTCACCTATTCATCATGCTAAAGGTCTTAATTGTCCCGTAATTTTCTTGCAGGGCTTGGAGGACAAAGTAGTACCCCCCAATCAAGCCGAGATGATGGTTAAGCTGATCGAGGATAAGGGTATCAAGGTGGAGTATGTCACCTTCCCCGATGAGGGCCATGGCTTCAGAAAGGCCAACAATATTATCCGCGCTATGGAGGCAGAACTGGCTTTCTACCAAGATGTGTTTGAACTTGAGGCCAAGGACTAACATGGGTCGCTATCGCCCGCCACGCCCCAAAAGCTCACCCTATATTACCAGCGAAGGCGCCGCCAAAATGCGCGCTGAGCTAAGACAGCTATGGAAGGTAGAGCGCCCACAGGTAACCCAAATAGTGCATGAGGCCGCTAAAAATGGTGATCGCTCAGAGAATGGCGACTATATCTACGGAAAGCGCCGTCTGAGAGAAATTGATAGCCGCGTACGTTACCTTACCAAGCGCTTGGAAGATGCCACCATTGTCGAAGACAAACCCAGAGACCTATCTAAGGTGTTCTTTGCCGCTTGGGTAACAGTGGAGGATGACGAAACTGGCAGCGAACAAACCTACCGACTTGTGGGCGCCGATGAGATCGACCCCAAACTCAACTGGATCAGTATTGACTCACCCATGGCTCAGGCACTGATCGGCAAAACTATTTATGATGAGGTGAATGTAAAAACACCGGCTGGAGACCGGTGCTTTATTGTGACAGGAATTAAGTACTAGCCATCAGGGCGACAGTCGATCGATCTGCCAGTCGCCGCCATTGCGGCTGTAACTAAAGCGATCATGGAGGCGGCTCTCACCCCCCTGCCAAAACTCAATTTCCTCAGGCACCACGCGATAGCCACCCCAGAAATCCGGCAGAGGGATATCACCTTTGGCAAACTTCTCTTTTATCCGAGCAAACTGAGTTTCCAGCGCCTGACGGGAATTAATCCGACTGCTTTGTTTAGAAGCCCAGGCTGCTAGCTGGCTCTCTTTGGGGCGGCTGATAAAGTACCTCATGACCTCATCCGTCGATAAGCGCTCAGCGCGCCCACCAACAATCACCTGTCGATCCAACTGCAACCAAGGAAAATGCAGACTTACCTGGGCATTAGCCTCAATCTCTTGAGCCTTGCGGCTGCCCATATTGGTGTAAAACACAAAGCCCCGAGCATCAAACCCTTTCAACAATACCATGCGCTGCCATGGCTTACCTTCCGCGCTTACAGTCGCCACAGACATAGCTGTAGGATCCTGCACCTGGGCATCGATCGCCTGATTCATCCACAGGGTAAACTGAGCAAACGGATCACCCGCCAACGACCCACGGCTTAAATTACCGTAATCATATTCCCGTCGATTATCTTCTAAGCTCATAGCCTTCCTATCTTGGTATTAAACAATCTTACATACGACCAATACACTGACCGCCATCTACAGGCAATGCAATGCCATGCAGATAGGAACCAGCATCACTGGCTAACAATAAAAACGGTGCAGTCATCTCGTCCATATCACCTGGGCGGCCCGCGGGAGAGGAATTCAGGTAAGCCTGAGCCTCCGGAGAGTCAAAAGCAGCTGCAGTCATCTCAGTCAAAAAATAACCCGGGCACAGCGCGTTAACACGCACGCCTTTGCCAGCCCATTCTAACGCCATAGACTTGGTTAACTGAATGACTGCCGCCTTAGAAGCACTATAGCTAGACTGACCAAAGGCCACCCGCAAGCCCAGGATGGAAGCAGTATTTACAATGCTACCGCTAACCCCAGCGGCAATCATGCGCTTAGCCGCCTGCTGACCTGCAATCCATACGCCCTTAAGGTTAGTATCGATCATCCTATCCCAATCATCCTCGCCAATTTTCAGCGCACTACTGACCTGAGCAACACCAGCATTATTCGCCAGCATAGTCACAGTACCAAACGCCGCCTCAGCCTGATCAAATGCCGCAATAATAGAGGCCGAATCAGTCACATCCATAGCCACAGCAAGAGCCTCACCGCCATCGGCTTTAATCTCAGCCACCAGCGCCTCTAGCCGCTCAACACGGCGGGCCGCCACCACAACCTTGGCCCCACGCGCCGCCATAATCTTTGCAAAATGCACCCCAAACCCACTGGATGCCCCGGTTACCATGGCCACTTTGCCGCTCATATCAAATTCTGTAGTCACTGTTCGATTCCTTAATAGTCAGTTATTCGTTGTTATTGATTTAATTTTCTGGCCGGTAGTTTAACCCGTGGGGGGCTGGGCAACTAGGGGGAATGGGACTGTTGGGTTCTTGCGTCGGCGCTAAGACGCCCTGAGAACTCGAATTGAGAAATATTCTTATAAAGCCATCTGTGTGAAAAGAATCTCTTTTGACGCTATAGCGTTATAACGTTAAAATGCTTTTTTAGACGAAGATTGCGCCATGAGTAATTTATCCAAAAGATCGACAGTCTATTTTGACCCTGCTATCCACCAAGCATTAAGGCTCAAAGCCGCTTCGACCCACCTGTCCCTGTCAGACCTGGTCAACGAAGCAGTGCGAGTTCATCTAACTGACGACCAGGAAGATCTTCAGGCGTTTACCGACAGAGTGAACGAACCTGAGATGAGCTACGAAACTCTACTTAATGACTTGAAAAAGCATGGCAAAATATAAAGTCACTTTCAAAAAGTCAGTAGCTAAGGATTTAAGAAATATTGCCAATCGGGATGTGCAGCGCATTCTTGCACAAATTGATCTACTGGCAGATAACCCAAGATCAGAGGGCTGCCTTAAACTTTCAAATAAGCAGCAATACCGAGTGCGTGTTGGGCTCTATCGAATAATCTATGAAATTCAGGATACTAGACTGGTGGTTCAGGTCGTAAAAGTTGGCCACAGATCTAACATCTGCAAAGCCAACTACCCATAAGTCACATACTGCTCCATTTCATTCGTATCCAAATGGGGAATCCCATTAAAGCCAGTTAAATTCATCTTGTGCTTATTAAAGAAAAAATGGCTAATCGCGGTATTTTTATACTGCAGGTTTAGGTCAAAAATAGTCTCATCGGGAATCCCCAACACAATACCCACAAAGGTACTTATGGACCCACCAGAGCCAATCGCTAAAATTCGGTTGCCACTGGTAGACATCGACATAATCTGCTGCTGGGCATCCTGCACCCTACCTTTAAACTCTGCCCAGGTCTCTGGTACATTCTCTACCCGATCCTGAGTCCATAGGGTCAGCACTTTGCGCAGCAGCCGAAAATGATGCCGCTTATCATTGGGGTTGTCGGCGATTTCCTTAATCAATGGGTCATCGCCATTGGCCTGAGTATAGGAGTCGGTCATGGCAACAAAGTTATATTCATTAAGCCCAGGTATCACCAACCGCTCTGTACCATCAACACCCATGCCCGCACAGATGCCATTCATGGTTTCATGGTGGCGCACCATATCCCCCACCACCAGCTGATCAAACTTGGCACCACGCATATTTAGATGGTCACCCAACCAGCGGGACTGCTGGTGGCCAAGGTCTGATAGCTGGTCGTAGTTGGCTGCGCCAAAGGATGCTTGGGCGTGGCGGACTAAATAGAGTTCACTCATGGGGGTTCCTGCTACCTTGGAGAGTTATTTTTATGATGAGTATTTAAACTTAGTTTCCCCGTTATGAATAGCCAGAGTATGCCAATAAAGGCTATTGGTATATTTGATACTAATTGGTGCCAGCGCACACTTGGGCTTCACTTGCAGTTAATATGCTAACGTTAATGTTATTTAGAATGCTAAGGAGTAAGTGATGTCTGAATACAGTGCTAAATTAATTTGGACGCGCGGAAAACATGAGCCCTTTAATGACAATAAATACAGTCGCGGCTACCGATGGGAGTTTGACGGCGGCGCAGTCGTGCAGGCCTCTTCCTCTCCCAATATAGTGCCGACACCATATTCTGTCGAAGCTAATGTAGACCCCGAGGAGGCATTTGTAGCGTCCCTTTCAAGTTGTCATATGCTGTTTTTCTTAGCCATTGCCGGCAAACAGAAGTTTGTTGTTGATAAGTATCTGGATAACCCTGTTGGCACAATGGAAAAAGGTACTGATGGAAAGATATCTATAACTAAAGTGAGATTGCGGCCTAAGGTTATATTTTCTGGCAATCAGCCAAGTTTCGAGCAGCTTACAAAGATGCATCATCAATCCCACGAGCAGTGCTTTATCGCTAATTCCGTTAAATCTGAGGTGGTGACTGAAATTATTACTGATTAATCACCAACTATTGAAGTAGCGTCCATACTGCTGTGAAAAATTCTGATTAGGTGAATATTGCTGTTAAGCATTACTTTGCAATCAATAATATGGCCGCCCAAAAGGGAATTTTTAATAACCCTTGTATTCCGTAGAGCCATTTTTTTATTTGATCGCTTACAAATTCATTGAAATGCATAACCAGATTAACGCTTGTATTCTTAGACGTGCTTGACCTCATAGGTACCAGTTAAATGCCTAATCTAGGTACTATTTTGATCAAAAGGTAACTCCGAATCGGTCTCAATAGACACTTCAGGTCGGTAATTATTGCATCATAACCATCCAACCCTAGCAGCAAAAATAACCCCCAAACCCCTATAAAAATTAACAACTTACGCGTATACTCCGCGACCTCTAAATCAGGGGCCTAATCTCCCCAAGCCACAGGTAAATTAATGTCATCCGTTGACTTCGAATCACTGGGTCTTTCTGCCCCCGTTCTCAAAGCCGTAAAACAACTTGGTTACGAGCAACCCTCTCCCGTTCAAGCGCAAAGTATTCCTATTTTGCTGGACGGCAAAAATCTACTGGGTACTGCCCAAACTGGAACGGGTAAAACCGCTGCTTTTGCGCTGCCTTTTTTGAGCAAGATTGATGAGAAGCAAAGATCGCCACAGATTCTGGTATTGACACCAACCCGTGAGCTGGCGATTCAGGTCGCCGAGGCCTTCCAGAGCTACGCTAAACATATGAAAGGCTTCAATGTGCTGCCAATTTACGGTGGCGCCGATATCGGGGGTCAGCTGCGCAGTTTAAAGCGCGGTGTGCAGGTTGTGGTGGGTACGCCCGGGCGCATGCTTGACCATCTGCGTCGCCGCAGTCTCGACCTTAGCCAGATTAAAGGGCTGATATTGGATGAAGCAGATGAAATGCTGCGTATGGGCTTTATTGATGACGTCGAAACAATTCTGTCGCAAACACCGCCGGAATGTCAGCGCGCTCTGTTCTCAGCCACTATGCCCAATCAGATTCGTCGTGTAGCTGAGAAATATCTCGGTGATGCTGAGCGCGTTAGCATCGAGGCAAAGACTAAAACAGTTGAACGCATCGAGCAGCAGTATGTGACTGTTAAAGCACACCAGAAGATGGATGCGTTGACTCGAGTTCTGGAAGTCGAATCCTTCGATGGCATGATTATTTTTGTGCGCACCAAATCGTCTACCGTGGATATTGCCGAGCGCCTAGAAGCTCGTGGGTTTTCCTCTTCGGCGCTTAATGGCGATCTTAGCCAGGCACTGCGTGAGCGCACCATCAACCGCTTGAAAAAAGGTCAAGTCGATGTGGTCGTGGCCACTGATGTGGCAGCTCGTGGTCTGGACGTTGAACGCATCAGCCATGTAATTAACTTTGATATTCCCTACGACAACGAGTCCTACGTCCACCGCATTGGTCGAACCGGTCGTGCTGGTCGCGAGGGTAAGGCGATCTTGTTTATTACCCCCAAAGAAACTCGACTATTGCGTTCAATTGAAAAGTCGACTCGCCAATCTATTACGCCACTTACCATGCCCAGTAATGAGCAGGTCAGCAACCAGCGCATTCAGCACTTCACTGACCAGCTGGTTAAGACTCTCGAAACACCCCGCTTAGATAAATTCCGTGATCTCATCACCAAGTTCGCCGACGAAAATGGGCTGGACATGGCTGATATCGCAGCTGCTCTAACCTATGAGAACCAGAAAGAACGCCCATTGTTTCCCAAGCTGGATAATATTGTTGCTCCTCGCGGAAATGACAGCCGTGAGCGCAACGACAGCCGTGAGCGCAACGACAGCCGTGAGCGCAACGACAGCCGTGCGCGCAAGGACAGCCGTGAGCGCAAGGAAACTCATGAACGCAGCGAAAGCCGTCGTGAGCACCCTGAAAACCGCGACCGCAAAGACAGTCGCCGGGACGACCGTCCAAAGGCCGATCCCGGCCTTCGTGACGAAGACGGCAACGACATTCCAATGGTCACCTATCGCTTAGAAGTAGGTAACAATGATGGCATTACGCCATCCAATATTGTCGGTGCCATCGCTAACGAAGCGGATATTAGCAGCCGCTACATTGGTTCCATCAAGCTGCATGATGACTACAGTACCGTTGATCTGCCCGACGGTATGCCTGACGATTTACTAAACCATCTTAAAAAGGTCCGTGTCTGCGCTAAGCCGATGCGTCTAAGCGTTTATAAAGCAGAAGAAGCCACACCTGTTAGAGAGCCGCGCAAGAAGAAAATCATTAGCCGCGATGTGGAAAATAAGCGCAGCGCCGACGATTATCAGGCGGGCAAAAAGAAGCCTGCTGGTGGTAAGTTTGCCAAGGGAGCGAAGAACCCCAGGGGTCATAAAGATGCCGGGGAGAGCCGCTCATTTAAGGATAAGAAGTCTTTTGGTGCCAAGCGATCTGCCGATGGCAGTAGCCCCATTAAAAAGAAGACTTATACCAAGAAACCAAAGAAGGCCAAGAGCTAGCGCCAGCGCAACTCAGGCCTGGGTTATCAATCGATCTATCGCAGCTAAATGCTCTAGCAGCGCTGCACCTGCGATCGCCTCTCGTTTTAAAAACTCCTCTGCCATGGGTGCGACATTGCAGTTCTCAGGCAGTGGTGCCTGAGCTGTTACAAGCACCCGAATGCGCGGTAAAAAAATAAACTGTAACCACTGATTGAACGAGAGCTTATCGACCGCAAAAGGCTGGATGCTAGCTAGTTCTTCAACTGAGGGACGAGTTTGTTGCCAAAGTTCCAGAGCGCGCAGTTCGGTCTCTACCGCCTGTAGCAATTCATCAAGCTCTGAATAAAGCCTCATCAACCAATCTCGCGCCGGAACGGCGGTAGTGCATTTAACAGCTGCATGCCGTAACGCTTGGTTAGTAGGCGTTTATCCAAAATAGTGACGGTACCTGTATCCTTTTCGGTTCGCAGCAGGCGACCGCAGGCCTGAATCAGACGCAATGAGGCGACGGGTAGGGAGATATCAAAGAACGAGTTTCCTCCGTTATCTTCAATCCATTCAGCCAGCGCCTCCTGCAAGGGGTCGTCGGGCACCGCAAAGGGTAATTTGGCAATAACCACATGTTTGCAATAGTCGCCGGGCAGGTCAACACCCTCTGCAAAGCTAGCTAGGCCCATCAGAATACTGGTACGCCCCTGATCGATACGCTCTTTATGCAGACGCACCATTTCGCGGTTAGAGTACTGGCCCTGGATTAATATAAGCTTGTGTAGATCTCTGGGCAGTTCATCGTACACTTGCTCCATCTGACGCTTGGAGGAAAACAACAACAGGGTGCCGGCGCGCTCTTCGATAAGAGTCTCAAAATTATCCACAATATAGCGACTGTGCTCATCCACAGCATTACCCTCAACCGCATCATTGGGCACGCGTAATGTGGCGGCAGCAGCGTAGTCAAACGCCCCAGCTACTGCCAAAAAATTTGCTGAGCTCGGCATCCCTGTCTCTCGTTGAAGCGCGTTAAAGTTTCCTAGCGAACGCAGCGTCGCCGAGGTTATTACCGCGGCATAACAGCTGCCCCAGAGGCTGTCACGAAGGATCTCCGCAGCCTGAATCGGGCTAGCATTAATACTAATATCAATATTGCCGCCAACGCCCTCGTCCAGCTTCAACCAGCAGGCCATGGGGACAGCATTCTGCTGCAACTCCTTGTGTAACCTATCCCAGAGGGCCAGTAATTTCTCGGCACGCCCGAGCCAGTTACCAGCCTGTTGATAAAATAGCTCAATATCTGGCAATGGCACTGGGTACTGCTTATCACTTAGCGCCTCACTCAGCGTGTCTTCCAATACCTCCAGGCGCCCCAGCCAACCACTGGTGGCCTTGGTAATCTGCAACGCCAAGTCTCTGATGGCGGTTCCCACATCACCGTGGGCAAATCTAAAGCGACCCTCAGCATGGTCAGAGCTATCCACATGCTGTTTTAGCAACGGGTAGGCCAGACCCAGTAGTTCGATAATTTTGGTTGCTTCTTTTTCTATTCTCGGGAGCTGTTCGGACAGTGTAGAGTCTTTGGCAAAGATAGGGGTTTGGCCCTTTATCTGTTTTGGCAGTCTCTCTAACCAACTCAGGGTGCTGTTTATGCGGCATTCAGCGCCAAAGTGACGCACTGCTGTATCGCCCAGCCTGTGGCCCTCGTCAAAAATATAAATGCAGTCTTCGGGTGGAGGTAAAATTGCGCCCCCACCCAGGGCTAGGTCAGCCATCACCAGATCATGGTTAGCCACAATACATTCACTTTCGTCGAGATCATTGCGAGCATTAAAAAACGGGCATTGATTAACAAAGCGACAGCGTCGACCTGTGCACTGACGCCGATCAACGGTAAGGGCACGCCATTCAATATCTTTGATGCGTGTTTCCCAAGAATCTCGCTCACCGTCCCAGGTGCCCTGTTCCAGCGCCTGAGCCATTTCGCGGTAGAGCTCTTCGGTCTCTACATTGGGGTTAAATTGTTGCTCGTCTTCGAAAAGAAATAACCCGGCATCTTTGGATTTAACCGAGTCAATAATCTGCTCCATACGCAGATTACAGGCATAGCGCCCGCGACCCTTTACCAAGGCGCAGCTGTAATCCCAGCCACAGGCTTCTAACAGCTCTGGTAGATCTTTATGAATAAGCTGCTCTTGCAGAGCAATGGTGCCCGTGGCGACAACCACAGTCTTTTTTAACGCGCGCGCTATAGGCAGTGCAGAGATAAGATAACCGACGGTCTTTCCTGTACCTGTGCCTGCCTCTATCACGGCGAGGCGTTTATCAGCATCCTGAGCACTCAGAGCATTGGCGACCGCAGCAATCATCTGTTTTTGGCCCAGTCTGGGACTTAGATCGCGTGACTTAAGAAACTGCCGATAGCCTTGCTGAATAATGTCCCTGACGTCTGCGTCTAACAATGATTAAGTTCCCTGTGGCTGGGGTTGCTGGCTGAGTATAGCCAGCTGATTGTCCACTGGTGCGGCGTAGGCATCAATAGCGATCTGTCGGTGAGCGCTGGGAATACTGGCCATCTGTGAATCAAACCTTACTCGAGCTTCTAACCAGTCTTCATCTGGCCACTGCTGTTTGAGTCTATCTAAGGTGGCGCTATCTCGATCAGACTCTGTTTGCCAGGCGATGATATTGCTGGGAAACAACCTATAGCTGCCAGTAATTTGCCGATCTATCTCGGCTGCTAACTGGTCAGCACTATCAAAGCCGGCGGTAATCGGAGTACCAAAATTAACCTGAATGCGACCCTTTTGGCCGACTAACCCCTTTACTATGGTATCGAGATCTTCAAACTCATCTTTGACATAAGTCTGCCCCTGAGCAGCTGCATACATCTCTCTTGCCTTATCTGCAGCACAGGGATCGTATTCATAGGACACAGACACTGGAATAATATTCAAATGCCCTAGGGCATCAGTAAAGCTCTGCCCCTCTTCCTTTGACAGAGCGAGCATTTTTAATAATGCGGTCTCTGTGCGGTCTATACCGTTTTTAGCACGCCCCTCTGCCTGAGCAATCCAACAGGAGACCTTTTCTTTGCAGATACTATGGCGAATATAGCTCGACAGTGTTTTAAGCGCGTCGAGTTTTTCTCTGCGGCCTGTAGCTGACCGTTTAACGATAAAACTGCGGTTAACGCGCATTAGATCTGAGGCATAGGGTTTACGTAGCAGGTTGTCGCCGATGGCAATACGCACCGTATTGAACTCAGCTTCGACAAGCCCCAGATTAATCAGTGCTGGGTCCAAGGCAATATCGCGATGATTGCTCATAAATAGATAGGCCTGGCTTTTATCCAGATTATGCAGCCCAGAAAACACAACACCATCAGTGGTTTTATCTAAGGTATTTCTTAGGGCACTGGTCATGTGAGCCTGAAAATCTTCGACTGTGCTAACGTCGGCGGCTAGCTTGGCCAAGCTATTGCGTAAAATAGGCCGCATCAAAAATCGGACGGGCACAAGGTTACTGAGCCTTGGCAAACGCCTTGATAGCAACAGGTCTAAAAAATCATTGTCTCGAAGCAAACGGCTGATAACTGAGGGGACCTCGGCATCATCATAGGGACGTATATCGTCAAATTCATTCATGGGTGTAGGGGCTTATTGTTTTTATTATCAAGGTCAACTCTGACGAGAGTTGTACCAGCGCACATCGTGAGAGTATTTATCGACAAGGTGACTTACATCAAGCACTAGGGCAAATAGCGCCATACGTACTAACACACCGTTGTCGGTTTGCCGGAAGATCGCTAGATTTGGATTGCTATCGAGATCAATATCCAGCTCGTTGGCATCGGCTCGCGAGTCTCTGGGAAGTGGGTGCATAATCACTGTATTAGGTTGGCAAAACTCTGTGTATATCGCCTGATTAAGGCGGAATTTGCCACGATAGAGGTCGGCCTCTTCTTTACTGGTAAAGCGCTCCTCCTGAATTCTGGTGGAGTAGACGATGTCGACATCACTTATGCTGCCTGTCAGCTCGTGTGAGACGGTTACCTGTACGCCAGCGCTGCGCATTTGATCGACTATCGGCTGGGGCAGCATCAACTCTTGCGGAGATACCAGCACTACCTGGACATTGTTGTAAAGGCTGAGCAGTTTGCTCAGTGAATGCACAGTGCGACCATGGCGAAGGTCACCTATCATGGCAACCTTTAAGCCATCGATATCGCGCCCTATATGGGCCATTTCGCTGCGAATAGTATAGAGATCTAGCAATGCTTGAGTGGGATGTTCGTTGGCGCCATCGCCACCGTTCATGACTGGTACTCGACTGGCCGAGGCAAAGTCTGCCACTGAGCCTTCCGCAGGATGACGCATACAGATCACATCACTAAAGCCGGATAGAACCCGTGCCGTATCTTGCAGTGACTCACCTTTCACTAGGGCTGAGCTTTCAAAACCCGCAGTTTCGCGGACTTCGCCACCCAGCAGGTTAAAAGCTGAGCCAAAGCTAACTCTGGTTCTGGTGCTAGCTTCAAAGAACATATTGCCAAGAATGGCCCCTTCCAGCACTCGTGTTACGCGCTTGCGCAGAGCATAGGGCTGCATCTGATCGGCGACAGCGAAAACTCGTTCAACGTCTTCACGCTGGAATTGGTTTATAGAGAGAATATGGGCGCCAGTGAAATTCAAGCGATAGCCTCAGGGCAAGTTTATTTGCGGGATTTTAGCCTGTTTAAGCCAATCACTCTAGTTTGAGAGACCAAATTCCGCTGCTATATTGCCACTCCACTGCTGAAGAGTGAGCAAAACTGCCCGTTTTTCTTCACTGAGACCCCTATCGGCCAATAATTGGTTAATTTCACTGCCTTGTTGTTGCAGGGTTAAATAGCCAGAATTCTCATCGGTCAGCCGCCATTTACAGCTGTCAAACCAGATTTTTTGCTCTTCGGCCGTTAGCGACTGCGCAAAGTATCTGGCTCTGTAACTGAAGAGTAACTGGTTGTAGCGACTATCGCTAAAATGAAAACTCTGCTGTTTAAAGTCATCCAGAGTGGCTCGCCTTACCTCGTCCAACAAGGCTCTATCCTGATTGGGTATAAATCCAGCATAGAGTTGCTGCTCTGCCTCTGGCCTTGCAGGAAAGGGCTTCTCGGCAAACACTAGCTGCACCTTCGACGCCAAGTCGAGCTGGATGAGTCGCTGCCAATGATGTTGGCAGCGCTGCATATTTATCTTTAGGCGTTTGGCTGCGGCCTCATTCACCAACTTATGGGTAGTCACCACTGGCACCTTGTTGAGATGTATTACTTTCAATGGGATGCGCTCTTCGCCCTCGGCTAACTGGTCTGCAGAGGTAAATACTAGGCGCTGAATCTGCTCGACATCCAACTCAATAAGTGGCTCGGGGCTGGCAGACAGATCAACGCAGATAACGCCATTACTATTGGTGGGATGCATTGCCAGCGGCATCATCACAGCGCCATAGAGGTGATCTTTCGACAGCATGCCAGATATATGAAAAAACGGTTTGCGCTCTTTCAGGTTTAGCATCTCAGCTACGGCTGTTTTACTGCGATGATTCACCACATATTCAAACAGGCGCGGCTGTTTTTGTTTAATTAATTTTGCCATGGCTATAGTCGCAGTGACGTCGCTCAGGGCGTCATGGGCCGCTTCGTGAGCAATGCCATTAGCTCGGGTAAGGTCTTCAAGTTTAAAGCTGGGACGCCCCGGCTCGTGATCTGGCCATTCAATACCCTCCGGGCGCAGAGCACGGCAAAGTCGCAACATATCAATAATATCCCAGCGCGAGTTGCCGTTTTTCCATTCACGTTGGTAGGGATCATAGAAATTCCGATACAGGCTATATCTGGTGACCTCATCGTCAAATCGCACACTGTTGTAGCCCACGCCACAGGTGCCTGGCATAGCTAACTGTTCGTGGATCTGCGCCATAAACTCGGGCTCTGGTAAGCCCTGCTCCATAGCATGCTGAGGTGTAATTCCAGTGACTAGGCAGGCCATGGGAGCGGGTAAGAGATCTTTCTGGGGCTGGCAATAAATCACTAGCGGCTCGCCAATCGGGTTGAGATTTTCGTCGGTGCGCAAACCGGCAAACTGAGATGGCCGATCCACTGAGGGATCAACACCAAAGGTTTCGTAATCGTGCCAATAGAATGTGGTACCCATGCTCAACCCTCATTTTAAGATAGTAAAACGGCGCCTTTGGGGCGCCGCTTAAGGTCAGACTATTTTAACGTAACTACTTGCCTCGTACTGTTAGCAAGTTTTTACCTGAGCCTGGCTATTTATCTAAGACTCAGTCTGAGACAACCTCAGAGAAAGACATCTCACCAACAACACGGCGATTGCGGGCACGCCCTTCATCTGTGTCATTGCTGGCAATTGGTCTTGACTCTCCGTAGCCCACTGCGGAGATACGCTCTGCTGCAATTCCATAGTCGTCCGACAGCTTGCGCTTTACAGCTTCTGCGCGACGCGACGATAGATCATCGTTGTAGGCATCTGAGCCACGGCTGTCTGTATGGCCCTCGAGCACTAGTTCTATATCTTCGTGAACCTGCATCGCAGCTGCAATGGCTTCTAGCTGATCACCATAGACGGCCAATACCACGTCTTTGTTGAATTCAAATTCTACATTCAGACGAATAGTAATGGTGCGTGTCTCTGGCGCTTTTTCAATCACAGGCGCAGGTTCTGGCGCAGGTGCAGGTGCTGCTACTGGAGCAGTAGCCTGCGACTTACGTCCAAATACATGGTTGATAGAGAATTGGATACCTACATCTTTATCCAGATCTTCCCAACCCAGCATACCGCGGATATCAGCGCGCATCTGCACTGAGTCGTTGATATAACCACCCATACCAATACCAGCGAATGTCTGAGTAGAGTTGCCGTCGTGGCCAACTGACAGGTTGCTCTGCTCTTTAAAGTCGTAGTGATTTAAGCCCAGCATAAAATAGGGACGCCAGTTAGCAGCGTCGTCACCCAGCCATTTTACGGAGGCTAGAGATATGATATCAAAGTCGTCATGACCCGCATTTGAACCATAGCCCAGCTCGATGGCCAAATCTTCGGCAATATATTTGCCTAACTGAAGCCCTAACTGCGAGCCCTCAAAATCACCTTCGATTGCGCGCTCACTGTCCAATACATAATGACCAGCCGTACCGCCTAGATACCAGGCGTCCTCTGCCTGAGTCAGGCTGGAAAAAGAAAAAATCAGTGCTCCTAGCACAGATAACGATAACTTCATGGTTGTTTCCTTTAAAATTAAAGCCCTTGGGGCTGTTGTGTTAGAGCTCTCGCTCCAAAGCCAATCTCTTAAAGCAACGCTCTAAGAATATTGTTCCTAATCTCTAGACATTGGTTTGTTTCATTGTAGCCAATGGTCTAGAGCTATTCAAAACTAGACTACCAAACTAGGACTGTTAATCCAGCTTGATTGCCTTCTCTTCAATCTTTGCCTGCCAGATTTCTGGGCCAATTCGATGCACAGATTCACCTTTGGTATCTACCGCCACAGTGACTGGCATATCATTGACTTCAAATTCATAAATGGCCTCCATACCCAGTTCCGGGAAGGCTATCACTTCGGCATGAGTAATCGCTTTAGAGACCAGGTAGGCGGCGCCACCAACGGCGATCAGATACACTGCCTTATTGTCCCTAATGGCATCTATGCCAGTTTGGCCGCGCTCCGCTTTACCTATCATGCCCATGAGACCTGTCTCTTCTAACATGGTACGGGTGAACTTATCCATTCGCGTTGCTGTGGTGGGGCCTGCGGGGCCAACAGCCTCATCACCAACAGGGTCGACAGGCCCAACGTAATAAATAAAGCGCCCGGTTAAATCGACAGGTAGTTGCTCACCTCGGGCCAGAATATCAGTCATCTTTTTATGGGCCGCATCACGACCCGTGAGCATCTTGCCCGAAAGCAATAGCGTGTCGCCAGGCTTCCACTGTTCAATATCCTGCTGAGTCACAGTATCCAGATTAACGCGGCGCACGGATTCATCGGTTTCCCAGGTGATATCGGGCCAGTCTTCAAGGTTAGGCGCTTGCAGTTGCGCCGGGCCTGAACCATCTAGCTCGAAATGCACGTGGCGAGTTGCTGCGCAGTTGGGAATAATGGCCACAGCCTTGTTAGCTGCGTGGCTCGGATAATCTTTAATTTTAATATCCAATACGGTGGTCAGACCGCCGAGGCCCTGAGCACCTATGCCCAGTGCATTGACCTTATCAAACAGCTCTAGGCGCAGTTCTTCATTGCGGTTTTCTGCACCTTTGGCCTGCAGCTCCTGGATATCAATATGCTCTAAAAGGGCCTCTTTGGCCATCAGCATAGCTTTCTCGGCGGTGCCACCTAAACCAATACCCAAAATCCCCGGAGGACACCAACCAGCGCCCATAGTGGGAACAACATTAAGTACCCAATCAACAACCGAATCAGAGGGGTTGAGCATGGCAAATTTTGACTTGGCTTCAGAGCCGCCACCTTTGGCTGCTACATCAATCTCTACTTTGTCGCCCGGAACAACTTCATAATGAATCACAGCGGGCGTGTTATCACCGGTATTTTTACGCGCGCCGTCTGGATCCGCCAGTATTGAAGCACGCAAAATATTGTCAGGATGAGTGTAGGCTTCGCGCACGCCCTGATTGATCATATCCGTCAGGCTCATCTGAGCATCCCACTGCACATTCATACCCACTTTCACAAATACAGTCACAATGCCTGTGTCCTGACAGATTGGCCGGTGGCCCATGGCACACATACGCGAGTTAATAAGAATCTGCGCCATCGCATCTTTGGCAGACTTCGACTCTTCTCTGTCGTAGGCCTCTTTTACCGCTTTGATAAAGTCAGCTGGGTGATAGTAGGAGATGTATTGCAGCGCATCTGCAACACTCTGGATAACATCTTGTTGACGAATAATGGTCATAGGGCTTACTGGGGTGATCCTGTTGGGTTTATTTCGGTTGATGATTCTTGGGCCTTTGCATTGGCATTAGCCTCAGCGACGCGTTGCTCAAGATCATAAATTTTCTGGTTGATCTGGCGACGAAACGCATCGATAGACTGAATCGCATCCGCGTTGTTCTTTAGGTCGCGAGCCATAGTAGCCAGAGATGTATTGAGACGATTCAAGCCATCAGCCTGGCCGCGGTTAGTTTCATTAATCGCATCCACCTCAGCACTGAGACCGAGATAGTTGCCACTCAATGCTTTAAGGCTCTTGCTCTCTTTGTCGACCAGCTCGGTTAGCTCGTTGCGCTTACTAGCCAAAAAGGAGATGTCCTTTTTGTTGGCAGCAATTTTTCCTTTATTAATGTCGTTGGTAACACCCCAAAGCTTTTTTATTTCGCTCCAGTGCTTTTTGAGCTCTTCGCCCTGTTTACTTATATTGAGCTGCATCGCTGCACCGGACTGAGTCACTGACTCGTCAGTACTGCTTAGACGCGATTCGAGCAGATTAAAACGCTCTTGCAGTTGACTGTGATTGGCAGCGAGATCCTGATACTGCACCCAGCCAAATCCTGCTAGAGCGGCCAACCCAAAAAAGGCTGACAACACCAGAACCTTCCACCCGCCAGACAGTGATGAGGCAGCAGCAGATGGAGCAGCATTGCTCTCAGCGCCATCGGTTTTAGCCGAAGATGGTGAGCGGCCAATCATATCATCGCGATCAGCGATAATCGGATTTATACGGTTTTTGTCCATGATGCCTCTATGTCCAATCTGGTCTCAGAAAGTTCGGCTGATTATACGCCCATCCAATCCATTGGGCATCCCAGAAAAGCACATTTAGGAGGATTATTAATGGGCATAAAAAAACCGGCACTGCATAACAGCGCCGGCCTTTACTTACCTATCTGTCGTTACAGCATGCTGAGTACAGCAACCATAACAGCAGTTAGCGCCAGGCTTGAGCCGATTACACCGTTTACAGTAGTAATTGGGCCCATCTTGCCTTTAAGAGCATTAACTTCTATAGCCAGCACAATAACCAGAGCGACGATCAAGCCATTGCCACCTACCTCTGTGCCGTACTGACCGTAGTGAGGGCCTGCCAGCATGCCGAATAGCATAGGCGCAGAGAACAGAGTATTTGTTCTTGAAGCCAACAGCGCTTTAGCCGCTGCAGCCGCCTTATCACCGCCCTCTTCAATACCCAGGGCAATACGCTGCGCTGGCCAGATTACCATCCATACATTGGCTGCCATCAATGTGCCCATGGCCGCACCAACGATGATGTAGTTATTGAGAACATTAGAGATACTGTGCAACAGGTAGAGACCAGTGATAAAGGTGAACATTGCACCCCAACGGAACCACCACAATGCACTGGGTGCCAGCTTGGCTTTTGCATCCGCAGCGCCCTCGGCGGAGGCTTCCTTCATGTAACCACCATGAACAAAGTTAAAGTAGTAAAGCATGCCTATCCAGACAATACCAAACAGCACATGGCTCCAACGCGCTAGAAAATCAAATAATTCCATGACAACTCCTCTTAATGTTTTTGTCCCAACCGGGATCTGTGTTTTTTAGTCTCGGCAATTGTTCTGCAAACTAGGGCAAATAGCAACATCAACGGGGTCTAGGGGCGAATTTATTTTTAAAGGCAAAAAAAACCCGCTGCCATTATTGGAGCGGGTTTTTTGATCTTACCTGAGTAGCTGGCTTACATCATGCCGCCCATACCACCCATACCGCCCATGCCGCCCATATCAGGCATGGCAGGAGCACCACCTTCGTCTTTCGCGTCGGCAACCATTGCTTCTGTGGTAATCATCAGACCAGCGATTGACGCCGCAGCCTGCAGCGCAGTACGCGTTACCTTAGCAGGATCAAGAATACCCATCTCGATCATGTCGCCATAGGTGCTAGAACCGGCGTTATAACCGAAGTTTCCTTCTCCGCTCTTGATCTTATCAACCACTACTGAGCCTTCGCCGCCAGCGTTTTCAACGATCTGACGAAGCGGAGCTTCCATAGCACGCAGAGCAATGCCGACACCCACGGTCTGGTCGTCGTTATCGCCTTTTAGATCGCTAATCTTCTGCAGCACACGAATTAGAGCAACACCGCCCCCGGGCACAACACCTTCTTCAACCGCAGCGCGAGTTGCGTGCAGAGCATCTTCAACGCGAGCTTTCTTTTCTTTCATTTCGATTTCGGTGGTAGCGCCTACCTTGATCACCGCAACACCGCCAGCCAGCTTAGCTACGCGCTCTTGCAGTTTTTCACGATCGTAATCTGAGCTAGTCTCTTCAATCTGAGCACGAATCTGCTTAACACGGGCTTCGATCGCCGCTGCTTCACCAGCACCATCAACTAGCGTAGTGGCCTCTTTAGTCATGCTGACGCGTTTGGCGGTACCCAGGTGCTCGAGAGTTGCACTCTCAAGATCCAAGCCAACTTCTTCGCTGATTACGGTACCACCAGTCAAGATCGCGATATCTTCCAACATGGCTTTGCGACGATCACCAAAGCCAGGTGCCTTACAGGCCGCAACTTTTACGATACCGCGCAGGTTGTTTACAACCAGAGTAGCCAGAGCTTCGCCCTCAACATCTTCAGCGATGATTAACAGAGGTCGACCTGCTTTGGCAACAGCTTCTAGCAGAGGCAGCAACTCACGAATATTGGAGATCTTTTTGTCAGCCAATAGAATGAGTGGGCTCTCTTGATCTGTGCTCATGCTCTCCTGATTGTTGATAAAGTATGGAGACAGGTAACCACGATCAAACTGCATACCTTCAACGATATCCAGTTCATTTTCTAGGCCGCTGCCCTCTTCAACAGTGATCACACCTTCTTTGCCTACTTTGCCCATGGCTTCGGCAATAATGTCACCAACATGAGAATCGCTGTTGGCAGAGATAGTACCTACCTGAGCGATTTCTTTGCTATCGGCGCAGGGCTTGGCGATTGCGGCGATTTCTGCAACAGCTGCAATCACGGCTTTGTCGATACCGCGTTTTAGATCCATTGGGTTCATACCAGCGGCAACAGACTTCAGACCTTCATTGACAATAGACTGAGCCAGCACAGTTGCTGTGGTGGTGCCATCGCCAGCGTCGTCAGAGGCTTTTGATGCCACTTCTTTAACCATCTGTGCACCCATGTTTTCAAACTTATCTTTAAGCTCGATCTCTTTAGCTACGGACACACCGTCTTTGGTGACTGTGGGTGCACCAAAGGCTTTGTCTAGAACTACGTTGCGCCCCTTGGGACCCAGAGTTACTTTAACGGCATTGGCCAGAACGTTTACGCCGTCTAGCATGCCTTGGCGAGCGCTGTCGCCAAACTTTACTTCTTTAGCTGCCATGATTCTTTTCCTTCCAAATCAGTTACAAAAATTCACTTAACACTTTTTTAAAACGGGCGGTGACTCTAGGCTTCAATTACAGCCTTGATATCGCTCTCGCTGAGGATGATCAGCTCTTCTCCGTCGACATCGATCTTGTCGTTACCGGCATACTGTCCAAAAACTACGACATCGCCAATTTTTACATCGATTGCACGGACTTCACCGTTATCTAAAATACGGCCACTACCTACAGCAACCACCTCACCCTGATTGGGCTTTTCCTGAGCAGAACCGGGTAATAGAATCCCGCCTGCAGTCTTTTGCTCTTCTTCCTCGCGACGCACAATCACTCGATCATGTAAGGGGCGAATTTTCATATTTTGAATCTCCAATTAAAATCTGCAATGTTCGACAGTAACTTGCGAGACTACTATCTTCGCAATTGTTTACTCATATGGTGACTGGTGATTTGGTTTTCAAGGGTGATAGATGTTTTTTTCTGTAATTTTTTTTAGCGGTCGAATTTATCGATTCCGTCGCCGTTATCCCATGACTCCCCATCAATGACATCCCCTGAGCCAGAGTCATAGCGCTGGGAACTGCGATACTGATCTTGCCGAAAATTAGTGACTACCATCTTGCTTAGGATCTGCTGCACCATGTAGGCCCTAACTGGGGGAATCAGGCCTGCAAACCCAACCGCATCAGTGAAAAAACCTGGCGTCAGCAGCAGAGCCCCAGATATAGCAATAATCATACCCTCGGCTATTTCCTGAGCTGGCAGCTGCCCTTCCTGGAGTTTGCTGCGACCGCGCCACAGAGTGTCCAGCCCCTGTTCACGCAAAAGCTTAGCACCTATCACCGCGGTGAGCAGAACTAGACCAATGGTGTAGAGAGCTCCGATTTTGGTGCCTACGGTAATTAACAGCCACATCTCCAACACCGGCATAACGATAAACAACAAAAATAAAAACCGCATCTAACACCTCTTATTTGACCCTGTATCTAGTATGGGGGTAGTTTCCACTATTTCAACATGCTCGTGAATAGCGTAGTCTTTAGCCATGAGTGAGATTGAACCAGAACAGCGGGTCTATGCGGTGCTAGCGATGATACCGAGAGGGTCAGTAGTCACCTATGGGCAGGTTGCTGAACTAGCTGGACTACCCAGAGCGGCAAGGCTGGTGGGTAGAACTCTGCGCAATCTCCCTGAAAAGAGCAACCTGCCCTGGCACCGCGTGATTAATAGCTCTGGAAAGATTAGTCTGCCTCCTAACAGTGACGGTTTTAAAAAACAAAAAACGCGTTTGCAAGATGAGGGGCTATTGGTCGATGGCTCTCGCATTAGCCTTGCAAAATATAGATGGCGACCTTAAAAACAACAGGCGATAACATGACTTCTCCTAGCATTCGCGATGTACTGCTTAACCGGCGCATGCTGATCTGCATATTTACCGGCTTTGCCTCAGGTATGCCTCTCTACCTGCTGATCTCTCTGGTACCAGCTTGGCTGCGCTCTGAGGGTGTTGGTCTAGCAGAAATTGGATTCTTCGCACTTATTGGCCTGCCCTATACCTGGAAATTTATCTGGTCTCCATTTCTGGATCGCTATCAACTAAGGCTATTTTCCTACAGCCCAGGGCTGAGGCGCAGTTGGATGCTGAGCACTCAAATTGGCTTGTTTTTGGGTATAGCTGCGTTGGGCTTTCTAAATCCGGAGACCCAGTTGTGGCCTGTAGCTTGGCTGTGCCTAGGCATCGCCTTTTTAAGTGCTACTCAGGACATAGTATTGGATGCTTACAGGCGCCAGATCTTGCCCGATATTGAACTGGGCCTCGGCAATTCAATCCATGTCAATGCCTATAGACTGGCGGGATTGGTGCCGGGTTCACTATCACTAATTCTGTCTGATCTACTGCCTTGGCAGACTGTGTTTGTCATCACCGGCGCCTTTATGCTGATCGGCATCGCACTGACTCTGAGCATTCAAGAACCTGCCAAATCAGACCTGCATCCCACAACTCTCAAAGCATCTGTGATCGAACCCTTTAGAGAGTTCCTCACACGTCAGGGCGTCAAACAGGCCGGTTTTATTCTGCTGTTTATCTTGATGTATAAACTGGGTGACAGTCTGGCCACTGCTCTAGCAACACCCTTTTATCTAGATATGGGCTTTACCAAAACCGAAATTGGTTCTGTGGCAAAATTTGCTGCGCTGGTGCCTATGATTGTGGGTGGTATGTTGGGTGGGATCTTGATGGTCAAGATAGGTATTAATCGCGCGCTGTGGTTATTTGGCGCAGTGCAGATTATCTCTATTCTGGGTTTCGCCTTAATGGCTCGGATTGGCGAAGGTCTGTGGCTGCTAGCTCTGGTGATTGGTTTTGAGTATCTAGGTGTGGGTCTGGGCACAGCGGCATTTATCGCGTTTATCTTTCGCACAACAAATCCGGCCTTTGCCGCCACCCAACTTGCCCTGTTCACCGCAATCACTGCAGTGCCTCGCACCCTAGCAAGTTCGGTTACTGGTCTTATAGTCGAGGGTGTAGGCTGGGAGAACTTTTTCTATCTCTGCACGCTGCTGGCAGTGCCTGGAATGCTGTTGCTACTAAAGGTTGCACCCTGGAATGACGAGCCTAAGCCCGTCACTAACCAAGAATCACCAGAATCGCTATAACGACCAACCAGGTTGTCATCGCCCGCCTAAATAGTGCCACCACAGCATCTAGACTCTGCTGATTTAGGTCTAGTGGGGCATTTGATTCTGACAGCGCGCCCTTGACTGCACGCTGCAAAAACTCAGCGCTGGACACTTTTTTGGAGAACAGCGCAGCCTGCATCATGCCGGAGGTACGCGAGAAATTACCCATCAGGCCAACGGTCAAGCCCAGCGCTCTAACCGGCAACCACTCCAAGAGCCACAGAGGTCGGTAGGCATTATTAGTCGACTTTTCTGGATCCCCGTAGAGCGTCAGGTCACCATAGAGAGCGAGCAACCGATAGGCGAGCGCCACTGGCGCGCCTAGCAGGAAAAACCAAAATATCACGACAAAGCTGCGCTCAAACATTCTGTAGGGCAAGGCTGCAAATATCTCATCGCTAAGCGCCTGCTTAGTCTCTGCCTTCCCCTCGCGATAAGCCTGATTAAACCCGGCAGCATCATGGAAAGCCGCCTGAAAATCGTCAGCCTGAAAATCTGAGCGCAGTAATTCAATCTGTCTATCTAGGTTGCCCCGCCCCATGCCGTAGAGCAACACCAACAACTCAAGGCAGAACAACAACAGACCCCAGTGGCTTTGCTCTAGGGCGTCTAATACTAGGTATACGCCGAAAACTGGTACTGTGATAAACACTAGTAATCGAAGTGCACTGGGGTGCGTTTGGCGGTCGGAAAACGTACTGTTGCCCAGCCAACCAAACCATTTTTTCAGCCAGCCGTCACGCTGCACAGGGCCCAAGTCGGCATAGGCTTCAAGCAACACTACAGCTAACAGCACAATCAAAAAATTCATAAGCTTCCCTGAGCTAAATGAGCATCTGTTTAAATCTTGGCCAATCAAAAGCCGGGCCCGGATCAGTTTTACGTCCCGGCGCTACATCACTGTGTCCGACAATGCGATCTGCATTGATAGCTGGATACTGATTTAGCAACAGCTGGCTGACCCTAGCCAGTGTCGTATACTGGAGATCTGTGTAGGCTATTGTGTCTGCACCCTCGAGCTCAATTCCGATAGAAAAATCATTGCAGTTTTGACGACCATCAAACTCAGATACCCCTGCATGCCAGGCTCGCAGCTCAAAGGGGACAAACTGTGTGACGGCGCCCATTCTATCAATTAGTAGATGGGAGGACACCCTGAGGTGAGCTATCTCAGCAAAATAGGGATGTAAATTGGCATCCAGCTCATTACAAAATAGAGCGCCAATATGGGGCCCGCCAAACTGCTCTGGGGGCAGGCTAATATTGTGAATTACCAGCAGGCTAATGCTGATACCTTCAGGCCGATGATCTCTATTGGGGGACTGCAGCTGCATGGCCTGGGTCAGCCAGCCCTGAGCAATATTCATAACAAATCCTCTGTACCAAGCTTTAAACAGCGACAGATAGCTCTTTAATATCGTTTATCGCGCCTTTGATGGCTTTATCGAAAAGATGGCTGCTATCAAGCACTCGCGCCCTGCCCTCGAGCAGCTGTTTCGCCAGCCGTGCTCTGTTTAACTCTGCAACCAACTTGCCTTTATTATTCACGAATAGGTATTTCCAGGTTGGGCCGACTATGCCAACCAGCTTGCCGCGTGTCTGTGACTTTATATCATCCGATAATTCAATCCAACTACCCTTATGCAACTCAGCTAAACATTGCTTCTCTGGCATTTCCATGGATTCCATAGCATTGAGCGCTAGGCTAATATTTTCGCCGGGTATTTCTATCTCCACCGAAGAGACCACAATTCGCTTAACCTGATCTTTAGCAGACGGCTCTCTGCGCTCGCCGACATTTAGCGGAGTGACGTGAGCGGGCAGCCCCGGCTCTAAAATAAACTGCAATCGGTCCATTTGGTCAATAAGCTGTATAGCGTCAATGGCAATATGTTTAAGACGATAATCAATATCCTTTAGCAGCTGAGATACCAGCTGTTTTTCTCGTTGCTGCACCGGCACTAGCTCTAGCGCCAATAGTCTATCGAGAATTCGTAGGCCGTCCTGCCATTCCACAGAGCCCTCTCCGCCTCGCAAATGGGCGATATGCAAAACCTTGCACCAGTGCTGCTCGGCAAAGTTTAAAATGGCTACCGGCAGCTCATGACCCAGCAAACGGCTGTTTATTTCTTCCTCGACCCTAGTGAAAGCCCAGTTGATTTTTTCTTTAGCTGCCACCTCCTCCAACTGACGCTGTGTTTGAATTTTGCTTGAGCGGCGTTCAGTATCTACCGCGGACATAAATTCCATTAATATCTGAGGAACCTGCTGCTCGGAGAACGATGCACTTAGCATATGCTCAGAGAGTTTGAGAATATGCCGGTAAATTTTATTTTCTTCGCAGTTACCCTGCTCAAGACCAATAGCATAGTCAGCCATTTCATTAAAAAGCCTTCGAATAGGATGATTTTGCTGCTCCAGCACTAGAGGTTTTTGCAATGCCAATTTAAGCAGAGGTAACTCGCAGCGATTGATCACTCTCTGGACCTCTGCTGCCATAGGGCTTGTCTCGCTAAGGTGGCCAAAGGTCTTGCCCACCAACTTGAATACACTGGCATCATTGTGATGCAACCCCTGGTGGCCGTCAGCTGCCTCAGCGTTTAGGCTCCTCTCTAACGCCTCGCTGAGCTGACCGGGCTGCAATGGGGAGGTGTCAGACAACAGGTTTTGGCTGGCCACCTGCCTATCTATTGCGGCAATGACCTCTGGTTTACCAAGAAATACCTGATGACCCAGATTCTGTTGCCTGTCGCCGACTTCAAGTAGGCTGGATATTCGCGCTAACAATTCAGTCTGCACCCTAGAAGCCTGACTAGTACCTTCGTTAGTCGCCTCAATACCAGATTCTGCTGTGGTGGCAGAGCTTTCCTGTTCAGATCCGTCTATCGGGCTGATTCTCTGTTTAGAGGGCTGATTAGAGTTACCGGCCAAGGCACTGTTATCATCGTTGAACTTATTAATGCTCTCAGCAGGCTTTTGAGGGGCTGGTTTCGAAGGCGTGACAGCAGTCTTATCGTCTAATTTAGGCAGTACGCCGGCTCTCTCCAGCTGGGCATTGGCGCTGTCAATTAGCTTTTTGTACTCAGCGTCGAAACAGGCCTGACTAAAAAGATTGATCAAAATAACCTGAGTCTCTACAGCCAGCATACCGTCAGAAATAGCTTCAGCAAAATTTTCCATAAGCACGTCTGGTGACATGGGCATAGCGTTGACCAAAGATCTGCCACCGCCAAACAGGGCTTCGAAGCGTCTGCTCAGTAAATACAACGACTGCTTGTAGGTATCCATTGCTCTGGTGGTTCCATTATCTAGAGCAATCATTACTTCGAGGTCTTCATTGCCCAGTAACTCCAAATGGTTATAGGCTGTAGTGTGGTCGATATTATGAGATCTGCTGTGCTCGCTACCCTTGAGGCTACCTGATTCCAACAGGGCGAAGCTGGCAAGCACCTGGTCTAAGAGCCGAGTCTCGATACTGTTACGACGAGACCGCATTAACCGCTGAGCATCCAGATAAAGGGTTTGCAGACGGTTTGTTTCAGCCTTTGACGCGAGCTCTAGCAGGCTGGTTGAGGCACAGTCGAAGAAACTTTTGAAAACATATTTAAGATGCCGCTGGCAGGACTGCCGCAGCGAGCTGACAAGCTCTTTTTTACTGTATTCGAATCCCTTTCTCATTGACCCTGCCAACTCTATGGCTAACCAAACCGCGACTGCTCAGCAGACTAAGCAAATAGGTTTCACAACTCCCGCAAGCATTGAAACAGATCAAGGGGCAAAATCCAAACCCATTATTACTGCTATAATGCCGCCGAATACAAGGTCAGTAGCACTTACCCAATCACTGTGAACCTTCATTAACCAATGAGAATTGCATGACAACCAACCAGTTACCCAAAGAAACTGCCGCCGATATAGCTCCCTGTATAACGAGGGCTCTGCAAGAAGATATCGGCGATGGTGATATTACCGCTAAACTGATTCCAGCCCAGAACACAGCAACTGCCGTTGTAATTTCCCGTGATTGCGCAGTTATCTGCGGCCGCCCCTGGGTAGAGGAGGTATTCAGGCAACTAGACCCAACAACCCGTATTGACTGGCAGGTTGAAGAAGGCGAACTAGTCAGTCCAAACCAGCAGTTATTTACTCTATCGGGCAATGCCCGAGTACTGCTGACCGGCGAGCGCACAGCGCTTAATTTTTTACAGACGCTGTCTGCTACAGCCACCTTGGCGAGACAGTACGCCGACTTGGCGGCAGGCTCAGAAGTGAAGATTCTCGATACTAGAAAAACTATCCCCGGCCTCCGTCTAGCCCAAAAATATGCCGTCACGGTGGGCGGCTGCAACAATCATCGGATTGGGCTCTATGATGCCTTCCTAATTAAAGAAAACCATATTGCCGCCTGCGGTAGCATTGCAGAAGCAGTCATCCAGGCACGAAGTATTGCTGCTGATAAGCTTGTTGAGGTGGAGGTTGAGAACCTGGACGAGCTGCATCAGGCGTTAGAGGCTGGGGTTGATGTGGTGATGTTGGATAATTTTTCCGCAGCAGAAATTAAGAATTTACAGGCTATCGATTTTGGTGAGACTAAGATTGAGGTCTCGGGAAATATCACCGAGCAGACAGTGGCGCAGTATTTAGGTTCTGGGGTTAACTATATCTCTTCAGGTAGCTTAACCAAGCATATTCAAGCAATTGATTTATCTATGCGATTTATAGATTAACGGCCATTAAAAAAGCTCCAACCAACTTGGAGCTTTTTTGTATTTGGATCCTTTACAAAGTTAGCAAAGACCCTCTGCCACGCAACTGCCACTAATCGCCCATTGCACTTGATTGTTGGTTACAGTTGGGGTCAGGATATAAGTTGCACCACTGGTATCATCTGGGCCGCCCAGGGAATCAATAGCTGTAGCTGTAATTACACCATTTAAAGTAGTCACGCTTTCTACATAACCTGAGGCGCCCAGATCAATCACTCCGTTTGCACCTCCATCCAGTGCAGTTAGAGCAAGGCCGGTTTGAGCACCAATTTCAACAGCAATTTTTGCAGCACTGGTGGCTAGAACCACTTCCGAGAACTGAGCTTTTTCTGTGTAGGTGTTATAAGCAGGCAGAGCTACAGAAGCCAAAATACCAATAATAGCGCCCACGATCATTAATTCGATAAGGGTAAAACCTGATTGAGTCTTTTTCATTTTTTAAATCTCCAAGATAGTAAAAACTGCGCTAGGCAGGGTTAATTCCAGTTAACTGGCAAAAAGTGATCATGCACTTATCGCACTATCCAAAGGCATCGCAATTTGCGTGCCAATAAAATAAACCTTATTTATTTCAGTAGCTTAGATATATAACTAACAACTAATGACTGTGACAACCCCCGCTATATTTTTCAATTTTTGTCAGATTGTGACTTTTTTTGTCAGTACATTTGGTTGCCAACCGTTTTTAAAAAAAGCGTTAATTTGCTCACAATTTATTTTTGTTTTTGTGCATCTGGGCACTCCAGATATTTTTGGTCGCCAGTAAAATCAGCCTAAATATCAATATCACAGGGAAGATATGCTCTATGAACATGGCGCCTTTAGCACTTCATGGCTTACCTAAACGGCTGGTGGATGATCATCTTATTGAGCCTCAGGATCTTGAAGTGGCAACCCACTCCGCAAAAACCGCCAACATCTCCCCTGTCCAGTATCTCTGCGAAAAAAATCTTGTCTCTGATAAGGCAATAGGAAACTCAGCTGCCAAGGAATTTGGTATTCCAATCTATGCACTTGAGCACCACAGCCATGACAGCGTTCCCAAAGATCTAATCGATATAAAACTGCTCAAAAAACATCAGGTAATGCCTCTAGTTCAGCGTGGCAACCGTTTATTTATTGCAATTGCTGACCCCACTAATCATCGAGCACTCAATGAGATTCAGTTTCAGACGGGAATAGCCGTGGAGCCAGTGCTAGCACTCTACTCCGCTATTGGGCAGGCTCTGGACAATTGGCTAGAAGAAAACAGCAGTCAGGACATAGGCGAGGTACTGGGCACCATAGATGATCTGCATCTTGACGATCTAGATATGGAGGCCGTCGAAGAGGATGACTCTAACGGTGGTGCGGCGAACACTGAAGATGAAGCCCCAATAGTCCGCTTTATTAATAAGATGCTGGTCGATGCCATTAAATTGGGCGCCTCCGATATACATTTTGAGCCCTACGAAAAAAGCTATAGGGTCAGGTTTAGGGTTGATGGCATATTGCAAGAGGTGGCCCGCCCCACGGCTAATCTAGCCCAGCGCCTAGCAGCCCGTCTAAAAGTAATGTCGCGAATGGATATTTCAGAGCGGCGGATTCCTCAAGATGGCCGCGTAAAGCTGAAGCTCTCTAAAAGTAAATCTATAGACTTTAGGGTTAACACTCTACCGTTGCAATTTGGTGAAAAGATTGTGCTGCGAATTTTAGACGCCTCAAGTGCGCAGCTAGGTATTGACGCACTGGGTTATGAGGACGATCAAAAAACTATCTATATGGATGCTCTAGCCCGCCCTCAGGGTATGATTTTGGTGACTGGCCCCACCGGCAGCGGTAAAACAGTGTCACTGTACACGGGGCTTAATATCCTGAATACCGCTGAACGCAATATCTCTACCGCCGAGGATCCAGTTGAGATCAACATGGATGGTATAAACCAAACTCAGATAAATATGCGCGTGGGCCTCAGCTTTGCCGAAGCACTGCGCTCCTTTCTGCGCCAGGATCCAGATGTGGTAATGGTGGGTGAGATTCGTGATCTAGAGACCGCTGAGATAGCCATTAAAGCAGCTCAAACTGGCCACCTAGTGATGTCGACACTATATACTAATAGTGCCCCCGAAACCTTGACTCGTCTGCTCAATATGGGTGTGCCCTCTTTTAATGTGGCTACCTCGGTCAATCTAATTATTGCGCAGCGACTAGGCCGTAAACTCTGCAGCCACTGCCGCCAGCCCTTTGATGATATTCCAGATCGCATTCTTGAAGATGAGGGTTTCTTCGAGATAGGCCTTCCTCGCGAGGAGTTCACCATCTATAAGGCTGGGGACTGCGCTAACTGTACCAATGGCTATAAGGGCCGAGTAGGCGTCTACGAAACCTTAAAGATATCTCCGGCCATTTCAAAACTTATCATGCAGGGTGGCAGCTCGCTTGATATTTTGCAGACCGCATTAGACGAGGGGTTTAGAACACTGAGGGTTTCAGCCCTAAGAAAAGTAGCCCGCGGGCTGATCAGTATTGAAGAAGCCAATCGAATTACCAAGGATTGATTTATGGCAACGGTTTTAGAGACACATCTATTTAGTTTTAAAGGCAAAAACCGCAGGGGCGAAAAATAGCCGGCGAACTGCGCGCGAACAATCTGATTGAGACAAAAAGTCACCTGCGCAAACAGGGTATTATTTCTACCTATGTGAAAAAAAAATCTAAACCGCTGTTTAGCCGTACGAAGAAAATTGCCCCGGCAGATATTGCAGTATTTACCCGTCAACTGGCTACCATGATGAAAGCTGGTGTGCCGCTGGTACAGAGCTTTGAAATCGTTGCCGATGGCGCCGAAAAACCGCTTATGAAGCAGCTTATCTTCGAGATTCGCGACGATGTCGCAGCTGGCGGCGGTTTTGCCAATGCATTGCGCAAGCACCCCCGACAGTTTGATGATCTTTTCTGTAGTCTGGTGGAGTCCGGCGAAACCGCTGGGGCCCTGGAAACCATGCTTGACCGGGTGGCAACCTACAAAGAAAAGACCGAGCAGCTAAAAGCAAAAATCAAAAAAGCATTAACCTATCCCATCGCCGTGCTGGTAGTGGCCATAGTAGTAACCGGTATTTTGCTTATAAAGGTGGTGCCAGTATTTGCCGAAACATTTAGCGGATTTGGTGCCGACCTGCCAACCTTTACTCTGCTGGTATTGGGGCTGTCGGAATCCCTACAAAATTCATGGCTGTGGGTGTTGCTGGGTATTGGGGCTGTCGGAATCCCTACAAAATTCATGGCTGTGGGTGTTGCTGGGTATTGGTGCTGCATTGATCGGTTTTCGTGAGGCGCGATTTAGATCTGCGAAATTTGCCTATTTGGTTGACCAGTATATGCTGCGCCTGCCGGTTGTCGGCCGGATTATCTACAACTCAATTATTGCGCGATTCTCTCGCAGTCTAGCTACCACTTTTTCTGCAGGTGTCCCTATTGTGGATGCGCTGACATCGGTCGCCGGCGCTGCTGGCAACCGCCTGTATGCCAACGCCATACTAGAGGTACGAGATGAGGTGATGACTGGAATACAGCTTCAGCAGGCAATAAAAACTCGCAAACTATTCCCAACGTTACTGCATCAGATGGCGGCCATTGGTGAGGCGTCGGGGGCCCTTGATGAAATGCTTGAAAAGGCGGCTTACACTATGAGGAAGCAGTAGATAATTCAGTAGACAACCTTACCAGCCTGTTGGAGCCAATGATTATGGCGGTGCTGGGAGTGCTGGTGGGCGGCCTGCTCATTGCTATGTACTTACCAATATTTCAGCTCGGCAACGTTGTATAGTATGATCCCAGCGTTTGCTGGGTTCCTCTGTTATTGAGCAAGAGGCCTCGTAAAATCATCAGGGAATGCACAGTATGGAAATCGATTTAGGACTCTCTCAATCAGGCCTAGCTGGGATCGGATTTTTATTTGGCCTGGTTCTGGGAAGCTTTTTAAATGTGGTGATACTGCGCCTGCCAATTCAGCTAAATAGCGATTGGCGACGCGACTCAAGGGATTTTCTCGGGCTTGAGCCAGAATCCGTAGATCAGGTAACCATAGCCAAGCCAGCATCACGCTGCCCAGCCTGCGGTGCTGCTATCAAGCCGCAACATAATATTCCTCTGTTTAGTTTTTTGTACTTAAAAGGCCGCTGTAAAGCATGTTCTGCGCCTATCTCTCTGCAATACCCCCTAGTGGAACTGCTGGCTGCTTTGCTGGCAGCGTTTTTTGTCTACCAGTATGGACTGAGTATTACCACCCTCTATAGCCTGTTGTTCTCCTATAGCCTGCTGGTACTTACAGGCATAGACCTTCATGAAAAGCTTTTACCCGACCAGATTACTCTGCCCCTGCTGTGGCTAGGTCTTTTTGCCAATCTTAGCGGGACTTTTGTCAGCCTTGACGAGGCAGTTGTGGGAGCCATCGGGGGTTATCTTTCATTGTGGTTGGTATTTTGGAGTTTTAAATTGATCACTGGCAAAGAGGGTATGGGGTACGGCGACTTTAAATTACTTGCCGCTCTGGGCGCCTGGATGGGCTGGCAAATGCTGCCGCTAATCATTCTGATTTCCACAGCAGCCGGAGCTATCATCGGTGTTGCGGGAATTATTTTTGTCGGTCGCAACAAAGAGATGCCTATTGCCTTTGGCCCCTTTCTGGCGGCCGCTGGTTGGATTGCCTTTGTCTGGGGTGATAAGATTCTAAGCAGTTATTTGGGCTTATTTAACCTATAAGCGACATCACTTCGACCCAGAGAATAAATGTGAAAAAAGACCCTTTGATAGTCGGCCTGACTGGCGGTATTGGCAGTGGTAAGAGCACAGTTGCCGAGCTATTTACAGCTCTGGGTATTCAATCCGTAGATGCAGACCAAGCATCACGCGCTGTGGTCGAGCCCGGGGCACCGGCTCTGGCGAGTATTAAACAGTATTTTGGTCCTGTGGCCGCGCAGCTAGGCGCCGAGATACTACTCCCTGATGGACAGCTAAATCGCCCCACTCTGCGAAGGATTATATTCTCTGATCCTGCTCACAAACAGTGGCTTGAAGCACTGCTCCACCCCTTAATTCGGGACTGGATTGTTACTCAGCTTCAGGCTGCTACCAGTGACTATGTAATTCTTGAATCACCACTGCTCTTTGAAACTGATCAGCACCTGCTAGTGGATGCAACAGTGTTGGTTGATGTGCCAGTTGAGCTTCAGATTCAACGAGCCTCTGCTAGAGATGACAATGAACCGGCAGAGATCCAGAGTATCATTGCAGCCCAGTTGCCGAGACAGGCAAAGCTCAAGAAAGCAGAGCATGTGGTAGATAATTCAGGGGATATAACCGCCCTTGCGCCAACAATTTTAACGCTGCACCAGCAGTTACTAGAGCTAGCCAAGCAGAAATCTGAACAGTCCGAGACAACCGAGTAGCCCTATGAAAACAACCAACCTGCAATGCCCTAGCTGCAAAGCCAATGTGGAGTGGAGCGATAAATTCCCCCATCGACCCTTTTGCTCGCAACGCTGTCAGCAGATCGACTTCGGGGACTGGGCCACTGAGAGCTACAGTATTGCTGGAGAGGCAGTATTAGACCCAGAATTAATGGGTCAAGAGTCGCTAGATGAGCATTGAGGCGAGCCTATCCAAGATAGGCTGATTAGCTGCAGGAAACTGGTACTGGCTGTTCTCGACGAGCAGCGTTTTGAGTTCCACCCATTGCCACAGCTGCCCTTCCATTCCCTGCGGTTGGCCCTGAAAATCATCGACTTGCCAGATATCTAAGAGCACCTGTTTATCGCTGTAGTCATGGGAAACCTGCATCAGGGGCGAAGCCACTGTGACACTGATTGCTAACTCTTCATAAAGCTCTCTTTCGAGAGCCTGATTAGCTTGCTCGCCCGGATCGACTTTACCGCCGGGAAATTCCCAAAACCCTCCCTGATGAACGTGATCTGGGCGTTTCGAAATTAAAATGGCGTCTGCGTCGCTGTTATAAATGACCGCGGCTACCACATGGATACGCTTCATGACTGAATACCTTTTAGGTTCGGTACTCGGCATTTATGCGCACATATTCGTAGGTCAGATCTGTGGTCCAGACAGTCTCCCGCGCCTCACCACGATTGAGCGACACTAAGATTTCTATATCCTCAGGTTGCATTGCCTGTTGGCCAGCTTGCTCTGTGTAACCCGCCGCTCTGCCACCCTGCTCAGCTATAAGTACGGCGTTAAGCCTCAGCTGCACCTGACTAACATCTAGCGCCTTCACTCCGGCACGCCCAATAGCTGCTAGTATTCTTCCCCAATTGGGGTCTGAGGCTGCCAGCGCTGTTTTTACCAGAGGTGACTCGGCAATACAGTAGGCTACAGCTAGCGCCTCCTGAGTATCTGCCGCCGATTCTACAACCACAGAGACAAACTTACTGGCACCCTCACCATCTCGAATTATGGCCTGAGCCAGCTCTATAAAGACTTGACTAAGCTGTTCTACAAAATACTCAAAAGACTGCTCATCAATGACCACATCGCTGGCACCTGTGGCAACCAGCATAATCGAGTCATTAGTAGAGGTGTCGCTATCCACGGTGATTCGATTAAAGGATTTGTCGGTCGCCAGCCTCAGTGCTCTGTGCAGTAGTTCAGTATCCACAACGGCATCTGTTGCTACGTAACCCAGCATTGTCGCCATATTGGGCTTGATCATACCCGAACCTTTGGATATGCCGGTGATTGTGACGGCCCCCTGATTTGTTTGGTAAATCAGACTGGCTCCCTTGGGTCGGGTATCCGTGGTTAGAATACCCTGAGCAGCCTCAGCCCATCCCTGTTCCGAGAGTTTATTAAGTGCACTGGGAATAGCTGCCAGCAACTTATCCATCGGCATAGGCTCGCCGATTACACCAGTTGAAAAAGGCAGTACCTGATTAGCGGCAAGGCCAGCAGCCGCGGCCAGAGACTCACAGCTTTGCTTGGCATCTATTAGTCCCTGCTCACCAGTGCCAGCGTTGGCATTGCCGGTATTGGTCAGCAGATATCTAGGCTCAGCTTCACCCATATGTTGTTTGCAGAGGCTGACCGGTGCTGCGCAAAAGGCATTTTGGGTAAATAGCCCTGCCACAGTACTTCCCTCAGCAATTTCCATCACCACGAGATCTGCTCGACCAGGTGTTTTAATGCCAGCACTGGTGGTACCCAGTCTAAAACCAGTTACTGGGTGCATTATTGGAAACTCTGAATTACCTGTAGCCATTACTGAATTTTTCCATGACATTGTTTATATTTTTTGCCTGATCCACAGGGGCAGGCGTCATTGCGGCCCACCTTCGGCCCAGGTCGCTGAATAGGCTGCTGCCCATCTGGCCCTTTGGAGCCTGAATCATTATCTAGAGCTGCTGCCTGCGCATGCTGGTATTCGCGATTTTTTTGCTCGTCGCGACGCTGCTGCTCGAGACGCTCCATATCTTCTCTGGTAGCCACTTCTAGATGGCTGAGATAGCGAATGGTTTCATATTTAATATTGTCTAGCAGACTTTCAAAAAGGGCGAATGACTCTCGCTTGTATTCCTGCTTGGGATTTTTCTGAGCGTAAGCACGCAGACCAATTCCTTGGCGCAATTGGTCCATGCTAGCAAGATGCTCTTTCCAGAGGTTATCCAGTATCTGTAACATAATCTGGCGTTCAACTTCGCGCATCTGCTCGCCAACATGAGCATAGCGCTGCTCATAAGCGGCCTGTACCTGCGCAATTATTTTGTCGCGCAACACCATTTCCTCAAGGCGATTATCTTCATCTAGCCACTGCTGAACTGGAATATTAGTCGCAAAATCTCTGGCAAGGGCTTTTTCTAGACCTTCGATATCCCATTGCTCTTCAAGACTCTGGGGCGGTATAAAACCGCTGATGCAGGAGTCCACAACATCTTCACGTACATTGGTAATCACCTCAGAGATGTCTTCATCTTCTAACAGGTCATTGCGCTGCTGATAGATCACCTGACGCTGGTCGTTGGCTACGTCGTCGTATTCCAACAGATGTTTACGAATATCAAAATTACGCCCCTCAACCTTACGCTGGGCCTTAACAATGGAGTTGGTGACCATGCTGTGTTCGATTGCGTGGCCGTCATCCATACCTAGACTTCGCATCATATTCTTTACGCGATCTGATGCAAAAAGTCGCATCAGAGGATCTTCCAGTGACAGATAGAACCTCGAAACACCAGGATCACCCTGACGCCCTGAGCGACCGCGCAGCTGATTGTCGATACGACGGGACTCGTGACGTTCGGTAGCTATTATGTGCAAACCACCAGCTTCGATCACAACTCTGTGGCGCTCTTCCCAGTCAGCTTTTACCTCTGCAATTTTGGCGTCTGTATCGTTACCCTTTTCTTTGAGCTCTTTGAGTTCGGCCTCAAGGTTACCACCTAGTACAATATCTGTACCGCGACCCGCCATATTGGTCGCAATGGTCACAGCGCCGGGGCGACCGGCATTAACGATGATATTAGCTTCTAGCTCGTGCTGTTTTGCGTTGAGCACGCTGTGCTTGATCTTGGCTTTTTTAAGCAGGCCCGAGAGCAGCTCTGAGGCTTCTACCGACGCAGTACCCACCAACACTGGTGCGCCAGAATCAACAATCTCTTTAATATCCTCGATAGCAGCCTGAAATTTCTGTTCCTGACTTAGATAAATAAGATCATTGAGGTCTTTGCGCTGAACCTGCACATTGGTTGGGATAACCATCACCTTAAGACCATAAATCTGGTGGAATTCGTAGGCTTCGGTATCCGCGGTACCGGTCATACCGGCCAGCTTTTGGTAGAGACGGAAATAATTCTGGAAGGTCGTAGACGCCAGCGTCTGGCTTTCCTGCTGAATGTTGAGTCCTTCTTTTGCTTCAATCGCCTGGTGCAGACCTTCCGACAGTCGTCTGCCGGGCATGGTGCGGCCTGTGTGTTCGTCAATCAGCACGGCTTCACCCTGCTCAACAATATATTCCACATCTTTATGAAATAGATAATGAGCTCGCAAAGCTGAATGCAGGTGATGAACTAGCCCTAGGTTAGATGCCTGGTAGAGGCTGTCATCTTCATCCAGCAGGCCTTCCTTAATAAGAATTTCTTCGACCTTTTGGTGACCATCTTCGGTTAGGTCAACGCCGCGGGTTTTTTCATCGATAATAAAATCACCGACCAACTCGGCGCCCTCTGACTCTTCCGAACTTACCTCTTTATCGGTCTGGGGGGCAAGCTTAAGCGCAATACTGTTCATAGTCTTGTAGAGCACTGAACTGTCCTGAGCAGCACCAGAGATAATCAATGGCGTTCGCGCTTCATCGATCAGAATGGAATCGACTTCATCAATAATCGCAAATGCTAAACCTCGCTGGGATTTGTCTTCCAGACGGAGCGCCATATTGTCGCGCAGATAGTCAAAGCCAAACTCGTTGTTGGTGCCATAGGTTATGTCAGCAGCATAGGCCTGCTGACGAGTAGATGGTTTTAGTTCAGCCTCTTCATCTGGGTTGAGCCTGAAAGAGTTGGCTGTCTCTGGGCCCTGATATGATTGGATAACGCCCACAGAAAGTCCAAGCGCCTGATAAAGTGGTGCCATCCACTGAGCATCGCGCTTAGCCAGATAGTCGTTTACGGTAATGACATGTACCCCAGTGCCGGGCAGCGCATTGAGATATGCTGCTAGAGTAGCAACCAATGTCTTACCCTCACCGGTGCGCATCTCGGCAATTTTTCCCTGATGCAATGTAATACCGCCGATCATCTGGACGTCGAAGTGACGCATACCCATCACCCGACAGGAGGTCTCTCTAACGACCGCAAATGCATCTGCGAGCACATCGTCTAGCGTTTCGCCTGTAGCTAAGCGCTCTCTTAAAATACCGGTCTGCGCTCGTAGGTCAGCGTCTGATAGCGACTGAAGACCTTCTTCTAATGCATTGATTTTATTGACCGTTTTACGCATTTTGCGTATTTCTCGGTCATTGCTGGTGCCAAATATTTTTTTCAGGATATTACCAAACATTACAATTTTCCATAGACAAAAACAAAACAATCAAAGGGTCAGTTATACCCTCCAGAATAGACTAGTTTCTGTATTGAATCAGCGGGGGGTACGGCGGATATAGGAGGCGGGGTCGACGGTGCGACCATTCTTGAATACTTCGAAATGCACATGGGGGCCGGTTGAGCGACCGGAACTACCCATCGTGGCGATAATGTCGCCCTTCTTAACAATGGCGCCCAGTTCAGCGACATTTTTTTCGTTGTGAGCGTAACGAGTAACAAAACCATCACTGTGGTTAAGTTCAACCATCATTCCGTAGCCGCTTCGCTCTCCAGACCAGGTTACTACTCCAGAGGCCACTGCAATAACATCTGCGCCCTGTCTGCCAGCAAAATCTACGCCAGCATGCCAGCGTTGGTCACCGTGAAAGGGATCAGTGCGCATGCCGTAGGGAGAAGACATCCAGCCTTTGGTAATAGGTCTACCGGCTACCATATGTTCGGTCTTTAGCCTGTTGTCAGACAACATAGACTGCAATACCTGTAGCTGAGACTCGCGACTGTCAAGACTACTCTCGAGTCGCGCAAATAGGGTACCCAGCTCTTCCTGCATATCCATAGACTTTGCAGACTCTTTGACGAGCTTGGTATCAGGACCACCCAGCCCCGGCGCCACCGAGAAGTCGAATTCACCATCTTCCAGACTGGCGATCTGCGTAAGCTGTTCGCCCAGTGCATCCAGGCGCACCAGTCTCGAGCGCATCTGTGCCAACTTAAGGGTCATGGCTGTAACCGAGTCAGCTACCTGTTCGCGGCTGGCATCAAGTTCACTGCGCTGCTCGACAAGTTGGTGCTGCATCTCGTTGATACTGTTATCAAAGAGTATTTCCCAACGACCATCAGCAATCTTAACGCCCAGGAAAGTGCCAGCCGCCACCGGAATACCCAGTAGCAACACAGACAGCAAACCTTTGGCCCAGCTGTTAAGGCTAAGCGTTCTAACCCTATCTGCTCGACTGTTGATAAGAATTATTTTCACTGGAGGTTAATACCCTGTCTCACCTGTTATTAGAGTTTTTAGCTCGCCTGGATATACGCAATGGGAACGTCCTGGGGATTGTCGATAAATGTTACGACTTCCCAGGCATCTGTATCAGCAATTAGCGCTCTCAATGAAGCGTTGTTAAGTGCGTGGCCTGATTTATGAGCCTCGAACTCGCCGATCAGACTATTTCCCAGTAGATAGAGGTCACCAATGGCATCCAAAATCTTATGTTTGACGAATTCATCCTCATAGCGCAGGCCATCTTCGTTTAAAATCTCGAACTCGTCTACCACAATGGCATTCTCTAAACTGCCCCCACGAGCCAAACCTTTGGAGCGCAGATATTCAAATTCGTGCATAAAGCCGAAGGTTCTGGCTCGACTGACTTCTTTAACGAAGGAGGTACTGGAAAAGTCGATACTCGCGTTCAAGGCCTGATGTTTGAATACTGGATGATCAAAGTCAATGGCAAAATTAACTTTAAATCCATTAAAGGGCTTAAAGGTGGCGACTTTGTCGTCCTGCTTTACAGTGACCGGCCGTTTGACGCGGATAAATTTCTTTGGTGCATCCTGCTCTAGGATACCAGCGGATTGAAGTAAAAATACAAAGGGGCCGGCACTGCCATCCATAATCGGAATCTCTGGTGCCGACACATCTATAAGGATATTGTCGATGCCCAGACCAGCAAGAGCAGAGAGTAAATGTTCGATTGTAGAGACACGCACATCCCCATTCATAAGGGTTGTGGACAATGTAGTGTCGCCAACATTTTCTGCCTTGGCGACAATTTCCACCATGGGATCCAGATCAGTGCGCCGGAAAACAATACCGCTGTCCGGCTCTGCAGGATGGAGGGTTAAATATACTTTTTCGCCGGTGTGGAGACCCACGCCAGTAGCACGTATTACGTTTTTCAACGTGCGTTGCCTAATCATCACTACACCTTTGATTTATAAGGCGCAGATATTAACAGACAAGCCCCCCATCACCAAGATTTTAAAATCTGAGGCGTGATGACGGAGGGCGGTTTAGCCAGTTATCTAGAGGCTAAAAACTAGTCGGCCTGTTTGCGCAAAAAGGCTGGCACATCCAGATAATCCATTTCTGGATCTGGCTGAGCATCAATTTTACGCGCTGTCGCATCACCGCTTACAATACTGGTATTGCGGCGATTAACAGTGGGCTTATCGAGACGATTGTAATCAATATCACCGCCTATCTTGCGCGGCGGCTGATTATCCACAACTACACCTCTAGGGCCAGTTTTAGCACCTGGAGCACGCAGACCTGTTGCTACCACAGTAACGCGCAGCTGATCTTCCAGCTCAGGATCAAACACACTGCCGACAATAATTGTGGCATCTTCATCGGCAAACTCGCGAATAGTGTTACCCACATCTTCGAATTCACCCAGAGTCAGGTCGTAACCGCTGGTAATATTAACCAGAATACCTTTGGCACCCTGCAGGTTGATATCTTCCAGCAGAGGGCACTTGATTGCGCCTTCAGCTGCCACCATGGCGCGATCAACACCGCTGGCCTCACCTGTGCCCATCATGGCCATACCCATCTCGGACATTACTGTGCGCACATCGGCGAAATCCACATTGATAAGACCGTCTAGCAGGATTAGATCAGTAATCCCCTGAACTGCGCCAAATAGAACATCATTAGCCTGTTTAAAGGCATTGAGCACTGTCATATCTTTGCCCAGAACCTGGAGCAGCTTCTCGTTGGGGACAATAATTAACGAATCAACGCGCTCTTTAAGCTGAGCTATGCCCTCATCGGCAATCGCCATGCGCTTGCGACCTTCAAAAGAGAATGGGCGGGTAACAACACCCACGGTCAAAATACCCATCTGCTTGGCCACTTCAGCGATTACTGGTGCACCACCAGTACCAGTACCACCACCCATACCGGCGGTAATGAACACCATATCTGCACCCTCTAGCACCTGAGCAATACGCTCTTTGTCTTCCAGAGCAGCCTGACGTCCTACTTCAGGATTGGCTCCGGCACCCAGACCTTTGGTCAATGTGCCGCCAAGTTGCAATACAGTGGCATTTTCCAGGTCGTTGAGTGACTGGGCGTCAGTATTGGCGCAGATAAAGTGCACGCCATCAATATTACTGTTCATCATGTGGCGAACTGCGTTACCACCGCCGCCGCCAACGCCAACTACTTTGATTTCTGCATTCTTTGGAATGCTGTCTACTAGTTCAAACATAGGTTTCCCCTTTTTGCGCCTCACAATTAAAAATCATTTTTACCGCCGTTAACTCAACGGCAGCGTTACTTACACACCACTCTGAATCCAACTTTTAAAGCGGCTCAGAGCACCGCCGGTTTTTGCTGTGCTTTTTTCTGAACGCTCATTTTTTGACTGTTCCTGAGCGCCGTAATGCAGCAGACCAACACCTGTGGAATAAATTGGATTATTAACAATATCCGACAGGCCTTTGACTTTTGTTGGCGCGCCGATTCGCACTGGCATATGGAAAATCTCCTCTGCCAATTCGGTTACGCCTTCCATCTTCGCTGTACCACCGGTTAACACCACGCCGGCAGCGATTAATTCTTCGAACCCACTACGTCTCAGTTCGGCCTGCACCAGAGTGAATAGCTCGTCGTATCTGGGCTCTACCACTTCAGCTAAGAGCTGACGCGACATATCACGAGAGTCGCGATCGCCAACGCTGGGAACCTTGACCGTTTCCTCTGGACGAGCCAATTTGGCCAGCGCACAGGCGTATTTGACTTTCAGCTCCTCAGCGTGGGGAGTCGGAGTGCGCAGCGCCATAGCTATATCATTGGTAACCTGGTCGCCAGCTATGGGAATCACACCGGTGTGGCGGATGGCCCCCTCGGTAAAGATGGCGATATCTGTGGTACCGCCACCTATATCAACCAGCGCAACGCCAAGCTGCTTCTCGTCATCGGTGAGTACCGCATAACTAGAAGCCAGCTGCTCCAGCACCACGGTATCTACCTCTAGACCACAGCGGCGGATGCACTTTTTAATATTTTGTGCTGCATTAGCGGCGCAGGTGACCAGATGAACCTTGGCCTCTAAGCGCACACCCGACATACCAATAGGCTCATGGACACCCTCTTGGTCATCGATAATGTATTCTTGGGGCAGCACATGGAGGATTTCCTGATCTGCTGGAATAGCGACAGCACGTGCTGCGTCTATAACACGCTCAACATCCAGTGGCTGCACCTCGCGATCGCGGATCGCGACAATCCCATGGGAGTTGAGACTGCGAATATGACTGCCAGCTATGCCCGCATATACAGAATGTATTGAGCAACCCGCCATTAACTCTGCCTCTTCGATAGCGCGCTGAATCGAGTTGACTGTGGCCTCAATATTGACCACCACGCCCTTCTTTAGGCCAGATGATGGATGCATTCCGGTGCCAACTATCTCAAGGTCACCATTGGAACTAATGGCTCCGACAATGGCGACCACCTTGGAGGTACCAATATCTAAAGCAACAATCATGTTTTCTTCATTTGCACTAGCCATAATTTTTCCTCAGCAACTTGCTTTTATCCCCGCACATTAGAAACTGTGTTCGATTCAAAAGTCTGAAATACCCCAGCTAGCACGCCCTGCTTCCAGGCCACGGCTAATCCATTTGGATAACGCAGATCTATAGTTTCAATTTTATTTATCTGTTGGCTCAGGCCAGAATCCCAGACTAGCGCCAAACGCTTAATTTTTTCGCCTATCTGCTTGCGCCCTAGCACCAGTTTGATGCCTGCAGCGGTATCGACTCGCCAGGCACCTAGATTGTCACGCTGCAGCTCTATCAGCTTCAATCCGGTGGGCAGTAACAGCTCGGCCAGCAGTTGATAGTGCTGCATCATTTCTGCTGAGGTGCCATATTGGGCGCGCAGTACGGGAAGACTACTAAGCTTGCTGTTATCGGCAATCACTAGCTCTTCGCCGAGACGATTGAGAAAGCCCTGCTCTCCCCAGCGTGCAATTGGCACCTCTTCGATCACTTCCACATTCAGGCTGGACGGCCACTGGCGACGGATACTGACCTGGTCAACCCATGGGTGGCTCTCGAGCACCAGTTGCAGTCGATTGAGATCGACACTTAAGAAACCACCGTCAATCTGTTGAATAACTAGATCGGTTAGCTCTTGGCGTTGCATATGGTTGAACTCACCACCCACCATGATTTTGGTCAAAGGCTTATCAATCTGTTTGTAAACTAAGACGCTGCCAACCGTTACGGCGACCACCAAGACCAGCATGAAGAGGTTGGATAGCTTCTCCATCAAGCTATCTAAACGGCTACCCTGAGTCTCTGGCTTGCGGTTGGCACCGCGGCGATGTTGAACAGCCATCACAGAGCCTCCTCAAGAATGGCCAGCACTAGCTGATCAAAATTCAGCGATGCAGCTTTGGCCGCCATGGGCACCAGACTATGGCTGGTCATACCAGGCACAGTATTTATCTCCAATAACTGGAACTCGCCGCTATTGTCGACCATCACATCGACACGCCCCCAGCCAGAACATCCGACACTTTTAAATGCCGCCATTGAAAGTTTGCGCAGTTCGGCCTCGCGGGCTTCAGATAAGCCGGCGGGACAGAAATACTGAGTCTGATCAGAAAAATACTTGGCCTGATAATCGTAGAATGTCGCATTGGACTGAATGCGGATTGAGGGAAGCACCTGATCACCCAAAATCGCGATCGTATATTCTTCGCCTTCCATCAACGGCTCCGCTAGCACTTCAGTACCAAACTCGGCGGCTGCAGCCCAAGCCTGTTTAAGCTGGTCAGCACTCTCGGCGCGGCTCATACCGATACTGGAGCCTTCGCAGGCAGGTTTCACAATAGCCTTGCCGCCAAGGTTCTGCATGATTGCTGCCCAGTCAGAATTTTGGTTCAGAATGGCGAAGTCTGCGGTCGGCAGGCCAATACCCTGCCACATCTGCTTGCAGCGCAGCTTATCCATGGCCAGCGCTGAAGCCAGTACACCGCTGCCGGTATAAGGCAAACCAAGGTATTCAAGGGCCCCCTGCAAGGTGCCATCCTCACCACCAGGACCATGCAGCGCAATAAACACTAGATCTAAATTATGGCCGGGCAGTCGCTGCAACAGATCTTCCTGAACATCAATGGCTACGACATCCACGCCCAAATTAATCAGCGCCTGATGTACCGCCTTGCCGCTCATCAAGGACACTTCGCGCTCTGAGGATGAACCACCATAGAGCAGCCCAACACGACCGAACTTAGCGACGTCAGTAGGACTCATTGGTCGCCCTCCTGAATCGGCTGCAGTTCACTCTCCGCCAGCATGGCTACCAGCTTGCTGACGCTGCCAGCGCCCTGAGTAAGCACCAAGTCATTGTCGCGAACTAACTCTGCAATCAGATTAGGAACCTGCTCAATGTGCTCCACATAAATTGGATCAAGGCCACCGCGCTGGCGAATACTGCCACAGATATTTTTGCTGCCAGCACCTGGAATAGGATCCTCACCTGCGGGATAAACATCCAGCACTAGAAGCACATCTACCTCTGAGAGAACCTGCACAAAGTCTTCGTAGAGATCACGGGTGCGGGTATATCTATGAGGCTGAAAAACCATCACCAATCGCTTGTCTGGCCAGCCGGCACGCACAGCATCAACAGTGGCCTTTACCTCGGTAGGATGGTGACCATAGTCATCCACTAGCATGGCGGAGCCGCCAGCAACAGCATAGTCACCAATCATTTCAAAGCGACGTCCCACACCGGAGAACTTCTCTAGCCCGGCTATTATGGCTTCATCTGAGATACCTTCGTCGGTAGCCACCGCAATGGCAGCCGCCGCATTTAAAGCGTTGTGGCGACCGGGAATATTTAGGCAAATATTCAACGACTTGTGACCATCGGGACGATCGATTACAAAGCAGCACTGGCGTTTATCGGCAGTTAGATCGCGCAGACGATAGGCGGCATCTTCGCTAAATCCGTACGTCAGCAATGGGCGGGCCACTTCAACCAGTAGGCCACGAATAACCTCATCGTCTACACACATCACTGCCAGCCCATAGAACGGCAGATTGTGAAGAAACTCGATGTACGTTTTTTTCATCACCTCAAAATCAAAACCATAGTTTTCCATATGGTCGGCTTCAATATTGGTTACAACGGACACCATGGGCTGTAGATGCAAGAATGATGCATCACTCTCGTCGGCTTCAGCGACCAGATAGCGGCTGCCACCCAGCTTGGCATTGGTACCAACACTGTTGACCCGACCGCCCACCACAAAGGTCGGGTCGCGACCATCTTCAGCTAGTATCGCGGTAATTAAGCTGGTGGTAGTAGTCTTGCCATGAGTGCCAGCAACAGCAATACCATGTCGGTAGCGCATTAATTCGGCCAGCATTTCAGCGCGCCGTACCACTGGAATACCATTGGCACGGGCACTGGCAATCTCAGGGTTCTCCAAGGTTACTGCGGAGGACTTAACCACCACATCGGCACCCTGAATATGGCTTTCACTGTGTCCAATAAACACCTCAGCACCAGCATCTATCAGGCGTCTAACACTGGGATTAACCCCTATATCCGAACCGGTTATTTCATAGCCTTGATTTAGTAATACCTCGGCAATACCACACATGCCGCTGCCACCTATACCAACGAAATGAATACGTCTGATGCGACGCATCTCTGGTACCTGGAAGTTAGTTGTATTAACCATGGGCCACCTCCAAGCAGACGTCAGCTACACGCTGCGCAGCATTATTTTTGGCGAGTTCTCTGGCGCGCACGGCCATATCAAGACGCAACTTGGGGGAACTGATTATCTCGGCCATCTGTTCAGCGAGAATATCGGCACTAAGATCCGCTTGCTGTATCAATCGAGCCGCTCCCTGCTTGACGAGTAACTGGCCATTTGCGGTCTGATGATCATCAATGGCAAAGGGATACGGAATTAGCAGCGAACCTAGCCCGGCGGCAGTTAACTCCGCTATGGTTAGGGCTCCAGCGCGACAGATCACAAAATCAGCCCAGTTGTAGGCAGCAGCCATATCGTCGATAAAAGGTAGCACCTGATTGATCTCTGGTTGGATATTGATACCCAACTGCTGATACTGCTGTTTGGTGCTTTCAAAATGAGCCTTGCCAGTTTGGTGCATCACCTCAGGGCGTCTGCTGCTATCTAGCTTGGCTAGAGCCTCAGGAACCAGCTTATTGATTCCCAGAGCACCTCGGCTGCCACCCAGCACTAGCAGTCTTGTTCTCGACTGTCGGTTGTTTAGACGATCCTGGGGCGCTGGCAATTCGGCAATCGCCTGACGTACAGGATTACCACACCATTCACCCCCGGCCAGCGTATCGGGGAAACCCTGCATCACGCGATGAGCAATTTTTGCTGAAATGCGGTTGGTCGTGCCAGCCACAGAATTCTGCTCGTGAATAACCAGCGGAATACCCTTTAATTTTGCCGCCGCAGCGCCAGGACCTGAAGCAAAGCCACCCATACCTAAAACCACGGTAGGCTTGTACTTTGATAACACCGAAAGAGCCTGAAACAGCGAACGTAACAGCAATACAGGTGCCTTCAATAAAGCGGAAAATCCGCGGCCGCGAATACCCTCTATATCCAAATAGTGCAGCTCGAACCCCTCTGCTGGTACAAGCTCGGCCTCTATACCGGCTCTGGTGCCAAGCCAGGCGATTTTGACATCCAGTTGACGAAGTTTTTGTGCCACAGCAAGAGCGGGAAAAACATGGCCGCCGGTGCCACCAGCCATAACCATCACTTTGCAATGACTATGAGAGGCTAAGTTACCTTGCATAACGAGGCCTCCTCTCTTCCGGAGTATTCAACTCATGGCTGAGGCGCATCATCATGCCGACCATTCCGCAACAGACTAGCAGGCTACTTCCACCATAGCTGACAAACGGTAGAGTCAAACCCTTGGTCGGAAGCAATCCGGCATTGACGCCAAGATTGATAAACGTCTGGCCACTAATCAGCATACCAAAACCCATCAGCACAAAGGCGGCATACCAGCTCTGTATCGCCATAGCCTGCCTACCCAGCTGAAAAATCCTGATAATCATTGCGGTGTAGAGCCCCAACAGGCAGATAACACCTACAAAGCCGAACTCTTCGGCAAAAATCGCAAATACAAAATCTGTATGAGCCTCAGGCAGATAGAGCATCTTCTGAACCGATTGTCCAAGACCTACACCAAACCATTCACCGCGACCAAAAGCGATCAGCGACTGAATTAATTGGTAGCCGGAGTTAAAAGGATCGGACCAAGGGTCCATAAATGAAGCCAGTCGCGCAAGCCTGTAAGGTGCTGCCTCAGCCAATAAAAGTAGGGCCGACACAGCTACAATAGTTACCAGAGTGAAGTGGCTCATTCTCGAGCCACCTAAAAACAGCAGTGCCATAAAAGTACAGGTCAGTACCACAGTTGAACCAAAATCTGGCTCCAGCAACAGCAAAACGGCTAACACGACGATCATCAGGATCAGCTTGGCAAACTCCAGCCCGTTTTGGCTAAGCTCTTCACGATACTTATTTAGGTAAGCAGCTAAAAAGACTACGGTAGCAACCTTTACCAACTCCGAGACCTGCAGAGTAAAGCCGCCTAGGCTCAACCAGCGACGGCTGCCATTTACTTCGCGACCAATGCCGGGAATCAAAACAGCAATTAATAAAACCACTGACAACAGCATCCATAGTCGGCTGTAGTTCGACCATACCTGCGGTGACACAAAGAATCCTACCGCCATAGCCAACGAAGCAATAACCATGTAAGCCATATGGCGTTTTAGAAAATAAAACTGATCGCCATACCTATATTCAGCAAAGCTAAACGATGCCGAGGCAATCATAATCAGGCCGAGAGAAATGAGCGCCAGTGCAGGTATCAAAAGGCGCATATCCAGATACCACGAAGACCGACCTAGACCTAGGTTATGTAGGGGTAAAACTAGCTGCATGCCTGTCCCCCATTCTTACTCAGGTCGGCAACTGCCTGCTGAAAGCACAGACCGCGTTCGACAAAACCAGAGAACATATCAAAGCTGGCACAGGCCGGTGACAACAGCACAATATCCCCCGCCATAGCCATTTCGCTCGCCCGCTGAACCGCCTGTGGCAAAGAATCCACCAGAGTACTGTCGCAGTGGCCAGCTAGGCTGTCGGCTATCTGCTGAGCGTCCTCGCCAAACAATAGCGCCTGTTTCACATATTTCTGTGCAGGAGCCTTTAAGCCGGAGAAATCTTGATCTTTGCCCTGTCCCCCAGCGATCAGAATAAGATTTTTGCGCAGTCCTGAACCAAAGCCCTGCAAGGCCGCCTGCGTAGCACCTACGTTGGTGCCTTTTGAGTCATCGATGTAGAGAACGCCATTAATTTCAGCAATGTTTTCACAGCGATGGGGCAGCCCCTTAAAGTTTTTAAGGGTCAGCAACATTGAGGCCATAGGAAGATCAATGGCGTATCCCAATGCTAGGGCCGCAAGGGCGTTTGCGAGATTGTGGATACCCTTAATGCTGACCTCAGAGATACGCATCAGCCGCTCTATGCCATAGGCAAGGTAGCCCTCTTCAAGCCCTTCCAATATGCCAAAATCACCCAGATCAGGCTGGTTTAGCGCAAAGCTAGAAAGACTTATTTGCGATGATATCAACGGCTTGGTCAACAGGTCTTCACGATTGACTACGACCTTTCCAGCGCCCCTAAAAATTCTGTGCTTTGCTGCATGGTAATGCTGCAAGTTAGCATAGCGATCCATATGATCAGGACTTACATTAAGCAGTGCCACCACAGCACCGCGGGCATCATTAAGGAGCTCTAGCTGGAAGCTAGATAGCTCCAAAACATAGAGCTGGTGCCTGTCGTCCAGTAAATCCAGCATCGGAGTGCCAAGATTGCCACCCACTCCAACCTCAAGACCACTGTCGTTAGCCATTTGGCCAACCAACGTAGTTACAGTGCTCTTTCCGTTAGACCCAGTGATCGCAATAACCGGTGCCTTGGCGTGCTCTAGGAATAGCTCTAGGTCACCCAATAGCTCAATGCCAAGCTCTGCAGCATTGACTAGAGCAGGCTCGCTAAGCGCAATTCCCGGGCTGACAATCACCCGATCAAAATTGACCAGCAGATCAGAATCAAAGGCCCCGAGCACTATCTTAACGCCCGGATACTGATCCGTTACCTCTTGTAATCTAGGCGGCTCGTTGCGGGTATCGGCGAACACAAAGGACTCGCCTAGGGATGACAGAAAACGCGCCACAGACAGACCCGTGGCACCCATGCCCAGGATAACTGTCTTGCGGTTAGTCGCGATTACTTCTGTCATTGCTATACTCATCAATCTGTTAGCGTAGTTTTAATGTGGCTAGACCAAACAGCACTAGCATTACGGTAATAATCCAGAAACGTACAATCACCCGGGGCTCTGGCCAGCCTTTTAACTCATAGTGATGATGTAGCGGTGCCATACGGAAAATACGCTTGCCAGTAAGCTTGAAAGAGGCTACCTGTAAAATCACCGACAGGGTTTCTATGACGAACACGCCGCCCATAATCACCAGCACGATTTCCTGACGCACAATCACCGCTACCACACCTAGCGCAGCACCCAGTGCCAGTGCACCCACATCACCCATAAAGACCATTGCGGGATAGGTGTTAAACCACAAAAAACCAAGACCAGCGCCACAGAGGGCCGCAGTAAAGATCAGCATCTCACCAGCGCCACTGATATAGGGAATATGCAGATAAGTTGCAAACTGATAGTTACCTGTCAGGTAGGCGATAATGCCCAGAGCACCACTAACCAGAACAGTTGGCAAAATTGCCAGACCATCCAGACCATCGGTTAGGTTGACGGCGTTGCTAGTGCCTACAATGACAAAATAGGTAAACACTACATAGAAGACACCCATCGGCAGCGCGACATTCTTGAAGAATGGCACTATAAGCTCCAGCTCTGCAGGGCTCTGAGCTGTCGAATACAGGACCCAGGCTGCAGCTAAACCAAAGACCGACTGCCAAAAGTATTTCCAACGCCCCGGCAATCCACGGGGATTCTTTTCTACGACCTTGCGGTAATCATCAACCCAGCCAATAAGGCCAAAGCTAAAGGTCACACCCAGCACGATCCAGACGTAGCGATTACCGAGATCAGACCACAGCAGCGTACTAACAAAAAGAGCCAGCAAAATTAAAGCACCCCCCATGGTTGGGGTACCCGCTTTACTCAAATGCGTTTTAGGGCCATCGGTTCGAATTGCCTGGCCCATCTGCAAACTGTTGAGCCGGCGAATAACAATTGGGCCTGCGATCAGACAGATTGCCAGAGCGGTTAGCACTGACAATATGCCACGCAGTGTCAAATACTGAACTACCGAAAACGCGCTATAAAATTGACTCAGATAGTCTGCAAGCCAAACCAACATTAGATTTCTCCTCGGGTAGTTAACATTTCAACAACCTGCTCCATACCTGCACTGCGAGATCCCTTAACTAAATAATGCACAGCACCCTGATCTCCACCAGCCGCGCTAAATTCATCCTCTAGAGCCGTGACCAGCGCCTGTTTATTGGCGAAATGCTGCCCGCCAAAGGCTTCACAAGCGTTTGCGGTAAGCGTGCCCACACCGAACATAGCGTCTATACCCGCGCGCTGGGCATAGAGGCCCACCTGGCGATGAAGCGCAGATGCGTCCTCACCCAGTTCAGCCATATCACCCATAATTAAAATCCGGCGCCCTGTCTTATTAGCCAGCACATCTATCGCCGCCTCAAAGGAACTGGGGCTGGCGTTGTAGCTGTCATCTATTAGGCTGGCGCCATTGGCTAACAGTCGAGTTTGCAAACGGCCCGCTATAGGAGCCACGGCGGCAAGACCTGCGGCGATCTGCTGGAGATCAGCACCTGCTGCCAGTGCACAGGCAGAGGCTGCCAAAGCATTATTGACCGCATGGCGTCCTGGAACTGACAGCTGAATGTCCTGCTGCAACACTGGCTGACCGGAGATAAGATTGACGCAGAGAATAAAGCTGCAACAGCCGTTATCCATAACCTGAATATTACTGGCACTGATATCCGCAGCATTATCCTTAACTGAGAACGTTAAACAGGGTCGCTCATCAATCAGATGCTGCCATTCTTCACACCATGGCTGATCTAAATTCAGTAGAGCAACGCCACTGGGCTTGAGACAGCTGTAAATCTCGCCCTTGGCGGCAGCCACTGCCTCGACACTGCCAAAACCCTCAATATGAGAAGACTGCACGTTATTTATTACCGCAATATCTGGCATTGCGATAGAGCAGAGATAAGCGATCTCGCCAGCAGCACTGGCACCCATCTCGACCACCGCCACCTCGGCGTCTTCATCCATTGATAACAGAGTCAGGGGCACGCCAATATGGTTGTTCAGATTACCTGAAGTAGCATGTACCGAACCCCAGTTGCGTAAAATAGCAGCTGTCATCTCTTTAACTGATGTCTTCCCGGTACTACCTGTAATGGCAATCACAGGACCCTGAAAATTTTCGCGCCGCAACTGGGCCAACTGACCCAGCGCCTGAGTTGTGTCTTCAACCACCCACTGTGGCTGCGGCAGGCTTTTATCGGCAACAGAAACGACCAATCCACCGGCAACCTTGGCAGCCTCAGGCAAGAACTGATGACCATCAAAGTGCTCGCCAATCAGAGCTACAAACAGGTCGCCCTCTGACAGATTTCGGCTATCGATGGAGACCTGATCAAAATGACAATCTGGGTTTAACAATGTGCCACCAAAGCGCACAGCTGCGTCAGTCAGTCGCATTTCGGGAATCATTTGACACTCCCTGACAGATCGTCGCGATACTTTTGCTCAAGGCCACGCAGCGCCAGACGCGCTTCGGCCTGATCACTAAAAGGCAGGCGCTCTACACCGAGGATTTGATAGTCCTCGTGACCCTTGCCTGCAATCAGCACCACGTCATTTTTATCCGCCGAAAAAATAGCCTTGCGGATAGCTGCGCGTCGATCTGACTCAACGATGACATCGCAACTGATACCCTGAAGAATATGCTTAATAATCTGCTCTGGGGACTCGGTGCGTGGATTATCACTGGTCACCACAATCTGGTCGGCACAGCGCTGGGCGATTTCACCCATCTCAGCGCGCTTGCCAATATCTCTGTCGCCGCCACAACCAAAAACTACCCACAACTGGCCCTGGCAGTGCACTCTCAAGGCCTCTAAAGCCTTTTCTAACGCATCTGGAGTATGGGCATAATCGACAACTACCGCCGGCTCAGCGTTCGCATCCACCAACTCCATGCGACCAGGCACAGCGCGCAGATTGGGAATAGCCCGAACAATATCCTGTAATGCAAAACCCTGGGCACCTGCTGCACCAATCACTGCCAGCAGGTTGGCTAGATTAAACTTGCCCAGAAGAGGCGAATTGAGCTCCTCCTGACCCCAGGGCGTAACTAGAGATGCACGCAAACCCTCAGGTGAAAGACCGATGGTCGAGCAATAGATATCAGCTTGGCTGTTTTCTAGACTAAAGCTAATGCCGCGCACCTCAGGCCTGAGATTGGCAAGAATAATGCGGCCCACTGAGTCATCAATATTAATCACCGCCTGCTGCAAGCCAGGCATAGCAAATAGTCTCGATTTAGCGGCAGCATAGGCATTGATATCGCCGTGGTAATCCAGATGATCGCGGCTTAAATTAGTGAATATAGCCGTATTGATTTTTAGCCCGGCAACGCGACGCTGCACCAAACTGTGAGAAGAAACCTCCAGCGCAACGGTGCTGGCACTGCGGCCCGCCAACTCCGCGAGAATACGCTGCATAGCAATTGCATCCGGCGTGGTTAAACCAGTGTCCTTGATGCCTGTATCGGCATGCCCGGCATCCTGAACCATGCCGTAACCCAGCGTACCTATAAAGGCCGCCTTATTAGTGCCCATACCTTCTATGAGTTCAGCCAACAGTCTAGAGCAGGTAGTTTTACCGTTGGTACCAGTTACTGCACTCAGCTGCATGCTAGCCGACGGGTTACCAAAGAATTTGCCTGCGATATCAGAGACATATTCGCCGAGCTGCTCGACACCAATGACTGGAACCTCAGCATCTACTATCTGGCTGACCTGGTCTTGCTCGACCAAAACAGCAGCGGCACCCCGCTCTATCGCCCGTGCAATAAACTCGACGCCATTGGCGGCATTGCCCTTGATAGCTACAAATAGATAACCGGGCTGAACCTCACGGCTATCCAACGTCATACCTTTAATGGACACATTTGGTAGGCTGTCTGAGGCGATATAATCAGCCAAAAGTTCTGCCAGAGTCATGCTCCAGTTTTGCGACAGGCTCATCATGAGTCCCCTCGCTTTTTAGGCAGCTTTAGAAGGCTGGCGATGGTGCGATCGGAGTCTAATTGATCCGGCGTAACCTGCAGCAGACGCAGCGCATTGCCGGTGACTTCAGAGAATACCGGCGCAGCAACCAGCCCACCAAAATAGGTGCCCTCACGGGGCTCATCAATAACTACCACTGTCACTAGCCGCGGATTATCCACCGGCGACAGTCCCGCAAAGGCCGACATATACCTATTATCGTCATAGCCGCCACCAACCTTGACCTTGTGAAGAGTGCCTGTTTTTCCGCCCACCGAGTACCCATCAATCATGGCTCGCTTACCAGTGCCACTGACACCCGTTGCCTCGCTTAGCATGGAGCGCACATCTCGAACCAGATCGGCATTAGCTACCGAAATAGCCTCGGGCGTTTCATCGATAGCAAGCAGGGAGACTTCTCTACGCAAACCGTCGTTGGCGAGTACTGCGTAAGCCCGAGCCATCTGCAGCGATGAAACACTAAGGCCGTAACCAAAGGCGAAGGTCGCTTGAGTGACCGGATCCCATTTGCGATAGCCTGGCAGGTTGCCAAGGGTTTCACCAGGAAAGCCACTGCCTACTGGCTCACCAAAGCCGACGCGCTCGTAGAGATCGCGAGTAGCATCTGGGTCGAGCTCCAGTGCAAGCTTTGTGGTACCCACCTGGCTAGACTTAGTGAGAATGCCGGCCAAATCCAAAACGCCATAGTTTTTAGGGTCGACAAAGGTTTTGTAGTTAACCTTTAAATAACCTGGACTGGTATCAATCTGTGTCTTAGGTTCAAACTTGCCACTCTCAAGAGCCGCCAGCAGAGTGAAAGGCTTGACGGTAGATCCAGGCTCCATCATATCCGTCATAGCACGGTTGCGAATCGAATCGGGGCGTAAGTTTGAACGGTCGTTAGGATTAAACGAAGGCTGGTTGGCCATTGCCAACACTTCACCTGTAGCCACATCTAGCACCACAACAGATCCCGACTTGGCCTGATGCTTTTGCACCGAGGCCTTGAGGGCTCGGTAAGCTGCATACTGAACACGCAGATCGATACTCAGACGTAACTCTTCACCAGCACGGGCAGGTTTAACCAGAGAGATATCCTTAATAATGCGCCCAGCCAAATCTTTGACCACCTTTTTTGCGCCCGCCTCTCCTGTCAGCCAGCTGTTATAAGCTAGCTCCATGCCCTCTTGGCCGTCGTCATTGATATCGGTAAAGCCCACCAGCTGAGCAGTAACCTCTCCTGCGGGATAAAAGCGCTTGGTCTCCTGCCGACCACTGATGCCAGGAATACGCAGGCTGAGAATTTTTTCTGCCTCAACCGGTGGCAGCTGACGGGCTAAATACATAAATGATTTATTGCGGTAGCGCTGGAGTCGATTCTTCAGCTGAGTCAGCGACGTATCCAGAGCTGCGGCCAGACGCTTGAGGTCATCTTCTGTAGCCAGCTCTTGGATATGCTGAGGATTGGCAACCAACGTGGTAACCGGCGTGCTGACCGCTAGGGGCTCACCGTTGCGATCTGTAATAAGGCCACGATAGGCAGGAATGACTTCGCTGCGAATTGAGCGCACGTCCCCCTGGGTCTGCAAGAAGTCGACACCCTGCTCCTCACTGGGCATCACCTGTAACTGAGCCACCTTCCCAACCAGCAAAATCGGCAGAGCGACCAACCCAGTCATTACTAAATAGTAACGCCAGCGCGGTATAACTTTCTGCAGCGATTTTTTAGCCACTTTATTACTTAACCCTGTTATCTATCGTTGAGAGCAAATCCCGCTCTTGCTTATTTTTTTACAGTCTGCGGCGAGCTAGTTGCGCTTCACCATTAAAATTTCTTCTGGTTGCGGGCTGCGCATATCCAGTTTCTGCGCTGCCATGGTTTCTATTCTCTGCAATGAACCCCAGGCACTCTGTTCAAGCAAATATCTACCGTAGTCAACATCCATCTGGTTAGCCGCGCGCTCCATGGCGGTTAACTCTGCATACTGCTGGCGGCATATATGGCTTACTAATGCCACGCCTAAAGCTGTTGCCACCACCGCCAACCACATCAGCGCTATAAGCAGCGGACTGGCCGCAAACCTCATCTCAGGCAACTCGCTCCGCAATGCGCATTACTGCACTGCGCGACCTGATATTGAGATCAACCTCAGTGTTGGCCGGCTTAATCGCCTTACCTACCTTGACCAAGCGTACTCCGCGATCAACATCACGGACAGGAAGATTTTTAGGTAACTTGATGCCCTGCTCCTGATCACGAATAAAACGTTTTACACGTCGGTCTTCTAGGGAGTGAAAGCTGATAACTACCAGACGGCCGCCTACCTTTAAGGTATCTACTATCTGCGCAAGCAAATCCTCTAGATCATCCAACTCGCGGTTAATAAAAATTCTGATAGCCTGAAACGCCTTGGTCGCCGGATGCTTGCCGCGCTCCCAAGCAGGGTGGGCCGCAGCCAATATTTTTGCCAACTGCACTGTGCTGGTGATCGGATTTTTAGCGCGCTCTTTTACCACGGCTCCGGCCATCCGCCGAGCGAAGCGCTCCTCACCGTACTCTTTAAGCACTCGGGCAATGTCTTGCTCTTCAGCGCTGGCTATCCAGTCCGCCGCCGACAGACCTCTACTGGTATCCATGCGCATATCCAGAGGTCCGTCGCGCATAAAACTAAATCCTCGCTCCGCTTGATCCAGCTGAGGGGATGACACGCCCAGATCCAGCAAAACACCAGAAAGGCTGCCAGCTTTTTCGGCCTGGGCAACAATCTCTGATAGTTCGGCAAAACTGCCGTGCACTAGCGATAATCTGCTGTCATTGGCAAAGCGCTGCTGGCCTTCGACAATGGCCTGAGGGTCCTTATCGATTGCAATCACCGAACCCTGATCTGAAAGTCTCGCCAGCAACTCCGCACTGTGGCCGCCGCGACCAAAGGTGCCATCGACATAAAAACCATCCGGGTCAACCATCAGGGCGTCGACCGCCTCATGTAGTAACACTGTGGTATGCATAGTCTGTTCGGTACTATCCATAACAGGCCTCTTACCAGGAAAGGTTTTTGAGAGCGTCGGACATGTTGTCTTTACCCATCAACATGCTGCGATAATTTTCTTGAGACTTCTCGCGCTCGGCGTTCCAGTTATCTTCTGACCAAATCTCTAAGCGCTGAGTACGACCTACCAACACCAGCTTCTTTTCCAGCTCCGCGTATCCGCGCAGCTCTGTTGGAATGAGAATTCGCCCACTACCATCAACCTGCAAGTCTTTGGCCTGACCCACAACAAATCGGCTCAGCATTTCACCAAGCTCGTCCATCGCTGGCAGCGAGGCCACTTTCTCTTCAAATTTTCTCCACTCCGGAAGCGGAGAGAGCGTCAAACAGGTAGACTTCATATCGATAGTGATAACTAGGTCGTTGGAGCAAATATCTTCGAGCAGAGCACGGTAGCGAGTCGGAATTGCCATCCGGCCCTTAGCATCCATATTGATTGGATCACTACCTCTGAACATTTTTAGCCCTTTGTCTCCACTTGTTAACCTAAAATCGCCACTTTTCGCCACTTTTATCCATCTGTGCAGATTATGGTGATCCAAGACCAATGTCAATGCTAGGGGAACACTGAAAAAGTTAATAAAATCAGTAGGTTCCGTTAATGTTGCGAGATTGGTTCGGAGCCTGATGAGGGGAGAAAATAATTAGCAATATAAAACATGACCCTAAGGCCACAACTTAAAGTAACTTCGAGGTTTAGGGGTTTTTAAGAATAATTATTTTTAGTTGATGTATTTTTTAGACCATAAAAGCATATAAAAATAAGTCTCTGCGGATAAAATTTGTCAGGCTGATCGCCAAACTAACAAAAAGGGCCAGCACAAAAGTGCTGGCCCTTTTTGTTTTCTATCAGTTGAGTTGACCGATAAGCCGGGTTCTGTCGTGGACAGTCATTCATCTGGGACAAACGTCGCCGTTTGCCTCAAGCAACCTACCCGTTCCCAACGCGGGTCGCGCCATACGGGAACCTATTTGGTCTTGCTCCGAGTGGGGTTTACCCTGCCACTGCTGTTACCAGCAGCGCGGTGCGCTCTTACCGCACCCTTTCACCCTTACCTGTTTTCGCGAACGAATCATCGGCGGTCTACTCTCTGCTGCACTGGCCGTAGGCTTTCGCCCCCCAGGCGTTACCTGGCACTCTACCCTGTGGAGCCCGGACTTTCCTCTGCGGTGCACCCTTTTAAACGCAAGCGAATAAGCGAGATATCAACACAGCGACTGTCTAGTCAACTCGGCGCGAAGGATACCATAGGTTGAAGTGAGGTGGGGGAAGTGTTCGGGTAGATCCTTGAGATCAATCAGGGCCCGCTTATGGGTGCAGGTATTTTCAGATTGAGAGAGTACTTGTCTGAGCTTTTCTCGAAGAGAAACGCGAGTTGTGCGAACGCTGAAAATACCTGTACCCATGGGACCGATCTCAAGGATCTACCCGAACACTTCAGAAATACCGCAGCACATCAGATAAAACTACAATTATGCTCGATATTTAAGCTTAACTGTCTCTTGGGCGTTTTAAGACTCTGGCCAGCAGGGATGTATTCACGTCGTGTCTTGAAAGGCCCAAGAGGCAGATAAGCCTGCCCTATAAAAAGTTAACCCAAAATATCCACAACAGATCCTTCACTAGGCTCAGGATGACATTTGGGTGAGTGGAAATTATTTTTACTCGGTTAAAAGAGGGTGGTCTGCTGGAAGCTGCCGAGAAATCCACAGCGCTAGCTTGTGGCGCATATTGGGATCACTGATCTGGTCTTTAGCCAAAGGCTGAATTAGCTTATCTTCAACCAACACCTTATAGATAAACTCCACCTTCAGCTTAACCGAGTCCTGAGCTTCAATCTCACCATAGGCACGCTTTTTAGCATAGACAGCGCCAACCTGTAGGGCCTTTTTTACTAACTGATCTTCATTTTCAATCTTCTTCATTAGTTAGGCCCTCAGTGTTTGTTGGTTAATCAATAAAGGTGCGGGCATTCCTGAAGAGTCGCATCCACCCACTATCCTCACCCCAATTATCTGGGTGCCAAGAATTTTGAACGGTACGGAATACTCGCTCAGGATGCGGCATCATTAATGTGGCACGACCATCGGCACTGGTAACCCCAGTAATTCCATCAGGCGAACCATTGGGATTAGCTGGGTAGCGCGAGGCTACAGAGAGATCATTCTCTAAAAAGCGCATCGCAATCTGATCGGTTTGCTGTAGCTGCGCAAGGGCCTCGGCACTGGCAAATTCGGCACGGCCCTCACCATGGGATACAGCGATAGGCATATGAGTACCAGCCATACCCTTCAGGAATATAGACGGCGATTCTTCAACTCTTACCAATGAGAAGCGCGCCTCAAACTGCTCGGATAGGTTGCGGACAAATCGCGGCCATAGTTCAGCGCCGGGAATTAACGGCTTGAGATTACTCAGCATCTGGCAGCCATTGCAGACACCCAAACTAAAGGTCTCAGGACGATGGAAGAACTGCTGGAACTGGTCGCGAATCTGCTCATTAAATAATACGGTTTTAGCCCAGCCTTCACCCGCCCCAAGCACATCGCCATAGGAGAACCCACCACAGGCAACCATGCCGGAGAAATCTGTCAGCGAGCGACGACCAGCTAATAGATCACTCATGTGCACGTCCACAGCTGTAAAGCCAGCGCGATCAAATGCCGCGGCCATCTCTAGGTGGCTGTTGACACCCTGCTCACGGACAATTGCCACTCTGGGTTTTACCCCAGTTTTGACGTAGGGCGCACTGATATCCTCGGCAGGATCAAAAGTTAGGCTGGCCGATAGGCCATCATCGGCCTGGGTGATACGCTCGAATTCTTCTTTTACACATTCGGCGTTATCACGCAGTGATGCCACCTGATAGGATGTCTCGCTCCAAGATTTTTGCAGGGTAGCTCTGCTCTGCGAGAACAGCATCTGTCCATCACGACGAATATTGAGGTTGTCACTAGCATTTAACGTTCCCAAATGATGAACATTGACGCCAGCACTGCTAAATTCTGCCTGTAATCGCTGACTCTGCTCACAGCGCACCTGAATAACAGCACCCAGCTCTTCATTAAACAACGCAGCCATCCAGTTGCTATCCAGTGCGTCTAGGCTGACATCTATACCGACATGGCCGGCAAAGCTCATCTCTGCCAAGGTGGCCAGGAGTCCACCATCGGAGCGATCGTGGTAAGCGAGAATATCGCCTTGCTCAAGAGCCGCCTGCAATGTATAGAAAAAGCCCTTTAACGCCTCTGGGTCATCCACATCTGGGGCCACATCACCAAACTCTGAAAACACCTGAGCCAGAATAGAGCCGCCCATGCGATTAGCACCGGCACCCAGATCTAAAAGCAGTAGCTCTGTATCACCCTGATCAGTGCGCAGCTGGGGTGTCAGAGTTTTGCGAACATCCAGAACCGGCGAAAAACCAGTGATAATCAGTGACAGTGGCGCAGTCACAGACTTGTCGCCGCTCTCATCCTGCCAGGCGGTACGCATGGACATACTGTCTTTGCCAACGGGAACTGTAATGCCAAGTTTGGGGCATAGATCCATACCCACGGCTTCAACTGTACGGTAGAGCTTTTCGTCTTCACCCGGTGAACCTGCGGCACACATCCAGTTGGCCGATAGTTTGATATCGACCAGACTACCAATGCGCGCAGCACTGATATTAGTAATCGCCTCGCCTATTGCCATACGGCCAGAGGCAGGAGCATCGATAAGGGCCAGCGGTGTGCGCTCGCCCATAGCCATTGCCTCACCAGCACAGGAGTCGTAAGTCACGGTGGTTACAGCGCAATCAGCTACCGGAATCTGCCAGGGGCCAACCATTTGATCGCGCGCCACCATACCGCTCACCGAGCGATCACCGATGGTAATCAAAAAGTTTTTACTAGCCACGGCTGGATGCCTGAGAACACGGAAAACTGCGTCGTTGATATCGCAATTCTCTGGCGCAAATGGACTGCTCGGCAGATCTAGCTTAGTGGCTGTGCGGTGCATTTTTGGTGGCTTGCCAAACAGCACCGACATAGGGAGATCAACTGGGTTGTTGTCGAAGTGATCATCGGTCAGGGTAATGTGCTTTTCTGCGACAGCTTCACCCACCAAAGCATAGGGGCAGCGCTCTCTCTCACAGATGGAGGTGAAGCGCTCTACGTCCTCTGGCTTAATCGCCAGTACATAACGCTCTTGAGCCTCATTACACCAAATCTCCACTGGCGACATGCCAGGCTCGTCGTTCGGCACCTTGCGCAGGTCGAAACGACCACCAGTGCCGCCGTCTTTAACCAGCTCTGGCAATGCGTTCGACAGACCACCAGCACCCACGTCATGGATAAAGGCGATGGGATTGATATCACCCAACTGCCAGCACTGGTCAATGACCTCCTGACAGCGTCTTTCGATTTCGGGGTTCTGGCGCTGCACCGAGGCAAAGTCTAAATCCGCAGAGCTACTGCCAGTGGTCATGGAGGATGCTGCACCGCCACCCAGACCAATCAACATAGCAGGCCCACCAAGCACAACCAGTATGGCGCCGGGTCCAAATTCAGGCTTATCAATGTGCTCTTCACGGATATTGCCATATCCACCGGCAATCATGATTGGTTTGTGATAACCGCGACGCTCGCCAGCAAAGTCGACTTCAAAACTCCTAAAGTAGCCACAGATATTGGGACGGCCAAATTCATTGTTGAAGGCAGCGCCACCAATGGGGCCCTCGGTCATAATATCTAAAGCCGAAACTATTCGCTCAGGCTTACCATAATCCTGTTCCCAGGGCTGCACATATCCAGGGATCTGCAGGTTAGACACTGTAAAGCCAACCAGCCCAACCTTGGGTTTAGAGCCACGACCCACAGCCCCCTCGTCACGAATCTCCCCCCCAGAGCCAGTGCCAGCACCAGAGTATGGAGAAATTGCCGTGGGGTGATTATGGGTTTCCACCTTCATTAGTAGGTGCACAGGCTCCTGACTATAGCCATATTCTTTAGTCTCAGGGTCGGGATAAAAACGCCCGCCCAGCGAGCCGGTGACCACTGCGGCATTATCGGAGTAGGCAGAGAGAACGTTTTCCCCACCTAGATTGTTGGTGTTGCGGATCATGCCAAAGAGCGAGTGTTCCTGATCTACACCATCCAGCGTCCAACTGGCATTGAAAATTTTGTGCCTGCAGTGCTCTGAGTTTGCCTGAGCAAACATCATTAATTCTGTATCTGATGGGTTGCGCTGAAGCTCTTCGAAGCTGGCAACCAGATAGTCAATTTCATCTTCGGCTAGCGCTAGACCCAACTCAACATTGGCAAGCTGAAGAGCCTTGGCACCACCACCCAAAATATCCACCTGTGTTAACGGCTTGGGCTGATGATGAGTAAACAGAGCCTCGGCCTGCTCAAGCTCGGTAAACACTGACTCAACCATCCGGTCACTCAGCTCCTGAGAGAGCTGTGCCAAGCTGTCTTCACAGAGGGTCTCGCTGGCCCCAATATAGTAGGCAATGCCTCGCTCAACACGCACCACGTCGTCGAGACCGCAGTTATGAGCTATATCTGTGGCCTTGCTGGACCAAGGGGAAATGGTTCCCGGTCTCGGCACCACCAGCAATAGAGTGCCCTCAGTTGAACCAGATTCCTGCCTAGGACCGTAGGTCATCAGCGCTTCTAATGTAGATCTTTTAGCTGCTGACAGGCTGCCACGCACCTCTGCAAAATGCACATACTCGGCCACTACTGAGGTAACCGCTGGTACAGCTTTTTGTAAACTCGAAAGCAATTTTCGACGTCGGAAGGCGGATAGAGATGGTGCGCCGTTGAGGATGATCATGAAGGCTGGTCTCAAAAGTCGTCTTTAGGGAAAGGGCGCTATTCTAGCCGAAAAAACTGCGTTTAGGCAGACAGAATTTAGCAAAGACTGTACATTTATTTTGTTCGCGGCTACATTCGTAAAAAAGCAAAATACAGATCTCCAAGAGGTGGCTGTAAAATAATGCGAGAACTCTCCAACAGAACAAGAAAGCTGCGCAATCGGATTATTCTGATTCCGGTTCTTGTGCTGTTTTCTATCTTTATGGCCAGCAGTACCAGCCTCAGCGACCTACAAAAAGTGCAGGCCAGCGGCCAGCTGACCATGATCACCATGCCGGGGCCCACCACTTACTTTGAGGACGGCCACGGCAAAAATGGCTTTGATTATCTGCTGGCCAAAGCCTTTGCTGACAGCCTTGGCGTTGAGCTGGTGGTAAATACTAAGCCGACGCTGCGTCGGCTGCTGCTTTCAGTGGGTACTCCGCAGGGAGATTTTGCGGCTGCCAATATCGTCAAGACGGCTAAGCGCAACCAGTCACTGAGTTTTGCCACCCCCTATTTGAACGTCACTCAACAGCTGGTGTATCGAAGTGGCAGCAAGCGGCCAAAATCACTGAATGACCTAGATGGCGAACTAATAGTGATTGCTGATTCATCCCACAGTGAACAACTGAAAAAACTACAGACTAAATATCCAAACCTTAGCTGGGTTGAACAGGATCAAGCGGAAATGAGTGATCTAATTCGTCGAGTTCACGAAGGCGAAATTAAGTACACCATCGTAGACTCCCTTGCCTATTTGATCAGCCGGCACCTCTACCCCAGGGCTCGCAGAGCCTTCGATATATCTGAACCTCAGCAGATGGCCTGGGCCTTTGCCACACACAATGACGGTACTTTATTGGCCGCGGCCAATGGGTTTCTCAGCGACTATATAGAGTCAGGCGAGCTCGACAATATGACTGAGGAGCTACTGGCTCAGACCGAAAACTTTTCAGCGGCAGATTCCCAGCGCCTGAGCAGGCTGACAGCTACAAGGCTGCCTGCTTACGAAGCACTTTTTAGGCAGACCGCTGCTCAGTTTAATGTCGACTGGCATCTCTTGGCTGCACTGTCGTATCAGGAGTCACACTGGAATCCGAGAGCAAAATCGCCTACCGGAGTCCGAGGCATGATGATGTTGACGCTGGATACAGCGCGAGAGATGAATGTCAGCAACAGGCTTGACCCAGCACAGAGCATTGAGGGAGGCACGGCCTATCTTCTAAAGCTAAAGGCACGCCTGCCGAAACGGATTCTTGATCCAGATCGCACGCTGCTGGCGCTAGCTGCTTACAATGTTGGCTTTGGTCATTTAGAGGATGCACGCATCCTAACCCAACGCAACGGCAAGAACCCGGATGTCTGGGCAGATGTCCGCCTGCACTTACCCAAGCTCAGTGATAAAAAGTTTTATTCAACACTCAGGCATGGCTATGCTCGAGGCAACGAGCCGGTAGTCTACGTAGACAATATTCAGTACTACAGAACCTTTCTGCGATTACACTCATTATCGCAACAGACCGATAAACCAGAGATACCAGAGACCAATGGAGTAGAAGCCATCGAGTGGAGACTAGATGATCTGCCCTCGCTATAGACGGTCAGCTTTTTTTGCCGCGCCTACTGCGAAAAAAGTCACTCATTAGATTTCCGCATTGCTCAGCCAGCAAACCACCCTGCCACTTAATATCGTGATTAAAGTGGCTGTGCTCCATAAGAGATAACTTGCTGGTTATTGCGCCAGCCCTTGGCTCTGCTGCGCCAAAAACCAAACGTTCGATGCGCGCATGAATCATAGCGCCAACGCACATGGTACAGGGCTCGATAGTGACGTAGAGATCACAGCCGCTCAACCGGTAATTTTTGAGGTTGGCAGAGGCTTTACGCATCGCCACAATCTCAGCATGGGCAGTGGGGTCAAAGCCGGAGATAGGCTGATTGTAACCCTCAGCAATGACTAGGCCGTCTTTGACCACCAGCGCACCTACTGGGACTTCGCCCTCTGCAGCGGCCTGCCTGGCCAACTCCAGCGCCCTGCTCATAAAAATCTCATCAGTACTCAATCTATTCTCACTCTTTATCCACTGCGGCCACGGAAATAGCGTAATATAACCCCGTTCCCTTAGTCCTCTAAAAGACCAGCTACTATGTCCGCCAACATCCACAGCCAGCCTATCCAGATCCAAGCCAACTGGCAGGCTGAGCTCAGCCAAAGCTTCACGTCTATTGACAGGTTACTGGACTATTTAAATCTGGACCCCAACCAACTGAATATTAGCCCAGCGGCAATTTCGGAATTTCCCCTGCGAGTACCTCGGTCTTTTGCGCAGCGCATGGAGCCAGGCAACCCTTTGGATCCGCTGTTAGCACAGGTACTACCAGTTGCGGCCGAAATGCAATCTATGCCCGGCTACAGCCTAGACCCCCTGCATGAGGCGGATCATAATCCCGCACCGGGCATTGTACATAAATATAGCAATCGCCTGCTTCTTATTGTCAGCCCAAGCTGCGCTATCAACTGCAGATACTGTTTTCGCCGCCACTTTCCCTACCAAGAAAACCGCCAGAGTAAACAGCAGTGGCGACAGGCCATAGACTATATAGCTAAAGCCAAAGAGATTAACGAAGTGATTTTTAGTGGTGGAGACCCACTGGCTGCTAACGATAACTTCTTAGGCTGGCTCTGCGAACAGATTGCCGCGATCCCACATATTAAGCGCCTGCGAATTCATACCAGACTTCCAGTGGTCATCCCCTCACGAATTGATGAGGGTTTTTTGCGCTGGGCCAGCAGCACCAGACTAAAGCCTCTGGTGGTATTGCATATTAATCATGGCAACGAGATTAATCTGCAGGTGACGGAGGCAGTACAGCGAATGACCAATCTAGGTATTAGGGTAATGAACCAGACGGTGCTGTTGAAGGGCGTCAACGATAATGCTGAAACATTAGCCCAGCTCAGTGAGAAGCTATTCGATATTGGCGCTATGCCCTACTACTTACACCTTTTAGACCAGGTTCAAGGTGCTAGCCATTTTGATATTCCCCAGCATTTTGCTCAAAATATCTACGCCGACCTGCAAACTCGGCTACCAGGCTTTTTAGTCCCGCGGCTAGTGCGTGAAGTTGCCGGCGAAAAGTCCAAAACTTTGATCTGCTGATAGCCTAGCCTACAGGGCTCGAGACGACTATCTCTTACCTAAAAACAACTATCGAAAAATAAATTTAATTAGCGTAAACTAACCAATGGGTATCCGCGTAAGATCCCATGTAGTCTGTGCAGTGTAGGAATCAGAAAAGTTCTGACAAGATGGATAAGAATAAAATCATCTTTCAATACTGACAATAAAACCCAAGTTTTACCCACTATTATCTCGGGGGAGATTTATGAAATCTAATACCTTTTGGAAAATGAACACAATTGCTGCAGCAGTAATTGCGGGAAGCACTGCGCTTCCTACAGTTGCTTTCGCTAAAGAAGCAGCACTGGAAGAAGTAGTAGTTGTAGGTTCACGTGGTGCTCCTCGCACTGTTGCTGAGTCTCCAGTTCCTGTCGACGTACTGAGCTCTGATGAGCTGGGTCGCGCAGGCTCAACTGATCTGCTGATGCAGCTTCAGGGCGCTATTCCTTCTCTAAACGTACACCTTCAGCCCATCAGTGACGCAGCATCTATGATCCGTCCAGCTAACTTGCGTGGCCTGTCTGCGGACAGCACCCTGATTCTGGTTAACGGCAAGCGTCGTCACCGTGCATCAGTTATCGCCTTCCAGGGCGGCGGTGTAAACGATGGTTCTCAGGGTGCAGACATCTCTGTAATCCCAAGCGTTGCTCTTAAGCAGGTTGAAGTTCTGCGTGACGGTGCAGCCGCTCAGTACGGTTCTGACGCGATTGCCGGTGTAATGAACTTCGTTCTTAATGACGCTTCTGAAGGCGGCTCTATCTCTGTTAAGCAGGGTGAGTACAGCGAAGGCGACGGCACCACAACTACTGTTGCTGGTAACATCGGTATGCCTTTAACTGATGCTGGCTTTGTTAACATGAGCTTCCAGGTTAAGCAGGCTGACGACACTTCTCGTTCTGTTCAGCGTCCAGACGCTCAGGCTCTGATCGACGCAGGTAACACTGCTGTTACAGATCCAGCACAGATCTGGGGTGCGCCTAAAATTGATGACGACGTAACTTTCTTCTTTAACTCAGGTCTTGATCTGGGCAATGGTGCAGAAGCTTACATGTTTGGTAACTACTCTGAGCGCGACGTGGATGGTGGTTTCTACTACCGTAATCCAGACAGCCGTGGTGGAGTATTCACTAACGGTGACGGCAACCGTCTGATTGCAGACGTTACTGGCGATATGTCTGGTAACTGCCCAGTTGACGTAGATCCTTCTGACTACGCGCTGCGTGATGCAATCATGGCTAACCCTAACTGCTACATCCACAACGAACAGGCTCCTGGCGGTTACACTCCGCGCTTCACCGGCAATATCACCGATACCTCTTTCACAGCTGGTACTCGCGGTGAGATCACTGGCGGAAAGATGGACGGCGTAAGCTACGACATCAGCGGCTCTGTTGGTCGTAACGAAGCTGACTTCGGCCTGAACAACACGTTCAACCCATCTATGGGTCCAGATTCTAAGCGTGACTTCTACACTGGTAGCTACATTCAGTTAGAAAAGACTTTTAACTTGGATCTTCAGAAGCAGTATGGCAACACAAGTATTGCTACTGGTGCGGAATGGCGTGAGACTACTTTTGAAGTTGTTTCTGGTGAAGAAGCTTCTTGGAAAGTGGGTGACTACGCTGAGCAAGGCTTCAACGTTGGTTCACACGGTTTTGCTGGATTCTCTCCAGATTCTGCCGGTGCATTCTCTCGTCGTAACTACGCGATGTATGTAGACGTTGAATCTCAGGTAAGCGACGATCTGTTGGTTGGTGGTGCTCTGCGTTATGAGGACTACACAAGCTTCGGTGACACTGCTAACTACAAAGTAACTTTCAACTATCAGGCGACTGACAATGTTGCATTCCGTGGCTCGCACAGCACAGGTTTCCGCGCTCCTACTCAGGGTCAGGCTAACGTTGTTAACACTCAGACCACGCTGGTTAATGGTCAGTTAACTCAGGCTCAAACTCTGCCAGGCTTTAAGCTAGGCGCTGGTCAGCTTCAGCCAGAAGAGTCTGTAAACTACGCGTTTGGTGTGGTTATGTCTCTGGGCGAAGTTGAACTTACTGCTGACTGGTTCAACATTGATGTTGAAGACCGTATCGCTCTAACTAGTAATGCTGCTCCTACCCCTGCGCAACGTATCGCCATGGGTGCTGCTGGTATTCCTAACCCAGAGCTAATCGGCGAAGTTAACTACTTCACCAACGACTTCAACACTAGCACTACTGGTCTAGACGTTGTTGCAACTTACAGCACTGAGATGTTCGGTGGCTCTACTGACTTTAGCGCTGCTTACAACTTCACTGATACAGAAGTATCTGATCAGGGTAACGTAACTAGCGATAGCAAAGTTAAGCGTCTTGAAGAAGGCCTGCCTAACCACCGTGCTACTTTCACAATGGCTCAGTCAGGCTTCGGTGCTACCGAAAACCTGAGCGCATTTGTTCGTGCTAACTACTACGGCGAGTACTACGCAGTACATGCTGACTGGTTCGGTACTGACGCTGATGCAGCTATCACTGTAGACATGGAAATGACCTATCGTGTAAACGACAGCTTTGACATCAGCCTGGGTGCACAGAACATGTTTGACCAAGATGCAGAGCGCATCGACGGTTCAGCTGGTGCTGTTGCCGAAGGCGTACCTGGTAACGTTCTGGGCGCAATCTTCTACGAGACCTCTCCATTTGGTATCGAAGGTTCGTTCTGGTATCTGAAAGCCGGTTACAACTTCTAAGTTTTATTTAGAAGTAAGCTACAAAGCAGTACAAAAAGGGGTGCCTATTGGCACCCCTTTTTTTAACCCCTGATTTATCTCCAAAACTAATTGCTTTTTGGACCATCGACATATACCCTTGGGGGGTATGAAACATCCCTTATTATTAATTTGCTGCCTTCTACTGGTCTCAACTGCACAGAGCAGGCCCATTTCCTATGTGGGTGGCCATACACTAATGGCCTATTCCAATGCTCAGGCAGATAAAATCTACTGGCACTACACACCGAATATTAAGTACTCCCTAGGCATTGATTACCAAGAAGATAAAATTACTGAGCAGTCTTTTGCCTCTGCAAGGTTCACCTATCTGCTGCACCGCAAAAATACAGCGACTTCCCAGCGCAACCTGTATCTCAAGTCTGGGGTGGGACTCAATGATAGCGACAATCATTTTTATGGTTTGGCCGGAGATTGGGAGACCAGACGACTGTTTGTCGGCTTCTCAGCTCAACAGCAGTCCGGCCAGGGCTACGATCTGTTTGAACAAACATTTAAGCTGGGTGTTGCGCCCTATCTGGGGGATTACGGTGACCTACATACCTGGTTGATGATAGAAACTAAGAAAAATGATTTTGACGATCGACGCACAACCTATCCTGTGCTGCGATTGTTTAAGGGAGGTGCATTAGTCGAGATCGGTTACCATAAAAAGACCGACTGGGATGTGCATCTGATGTATAGATTCTAACCATTACAAAAAATAGAGATGACTATGAAAACTACACTTATTTTAGGCGCAACTCTGATATTTTTGGCATCGACCAGCCAGGCTCAGCACCACCACAATATGCATGATATGCACTCCCACGAGGGTCATATGCACGAGCAAATGGTCGATGGTAAAGCTCTTGAGGTCGATGTGGAGCGATTCGATAATTTTGTGAGCGATATTCCCGGTGACAAAATTGCTGTGGTCAGCGTTCAGGGCATGGTGTGTGATTTCTGTGCGCGAGGCATAGAAAAAAGCTTCGGCAAGAACAACCAGATCAGCAAAATAGATGTGGATCTGGCATCCGGTAAAGTACTGCTAGGTTTTCAGTCAGATGCAGAAATAGATCAAGCTTATATAGAAAAGCAAATTTTGAACAACGGCCTAAATACTACAGCTATCCAAGTTTTAGGAGACTGAGGTGCAGGACAAAGCCAGTAGCTTCTTCTCCCTCTTTGCCTCCACGTCGACATTGATTTGTTGCGCCCTGCCTGCCCTGTTTGTCAGCCTAGGGGCAGGAGCCAGCTTTGCGAGCCTTATAGGGGTATTCCCCTTTTTGATTGTGCTATCTCAGTACAAGGTCGCCATTAGCCTCTTTGCACTGGCGATGATTGTTCTGGCGGGCATAGTCAATTACCGCACAGCCCGCATGCCCTGCCCAGCAGACCCAGAGCTGGGCAGAGCCTGCTTAACGACCAGAAAAAGGTCACAAAAAATCTATAATATCTCTGTCGCCATATTTCTGTTTGCCAGCATATTTACCTACATAGTCCCCAACTTTATATAAGGACAAGTCATGCCACATTCCTGCCATAAAAAATTAATCCCTAATATCAATCGCATTTCTGGGCAGATTAATGGTGTTGGCAAAATGATTGATAGTGGCCAGTACTGTATTGATATATTGAATCAACTTAAGGCGGCTAAATCTGCCATCGCCACGGTAGAGGCAAAGATATTAGAAAAACATATTGAGGAATGCGTGCGAGACTCAATACAGAGCCAAGACCAGATGGATGGCAAAATCGCAGAGTTAGTAAAAATACTCAAGCGCAATTAGGTGGCAGTAAGGTCTAAGGCTGAGATAGCCTAATCGACTGAGCTGGGCAAAAACGCGGGTCCTGCAACCCTCGAATATTCGTCTGAAAAACCAATACATTGCCGGCGTCTGGCTCGGCCTGCCGCGTCGCTTCACTGAGCCCCTGATAGGCACTGGTTATAAATAACTGATTTAGTTGCGGTCCACCAAAGGCAACACAGGTTGGCTGACTCACCGGTAGAGGCAGAATAAAATCCACCTCCCCCTCCGGACTGTAGCGCACCACCTGGCTAGCCCCCCACTGAGCACTCCACAGATAACCCTGTTCATCAATAGTCGCTCCATCGGGGAAACAGCCTTTTTCGGTGCGCACCAGTAACCGCTGATTCGAGATGACGCCAGTGGCTGGCTCAAAGTCATAGCGGTAAATACATCGAGAAGGAGTGTCTGTGTGGTATAGCGTTTTGGCATCTGGACTCCAGCACAGGCCATTTGAAATTGACAGCCCCGCGATCTGACTGGAAACCCGCAGCTGATGGTCTAGACAATAAAGGGCGCCTACGCCCTGCTCGCCTGAAACCACCCCTGACTCCATCATGCTACCAGCCCAAAATCGCCCCTGACGATCTGCCCGACCATCATTGAGTCTGGTGCCCGGGATATCCTGCTCTATCCGACTGAGCCACTGGATAGACCCATTCAGCGGATTAAAATAGGCAAAACCGCTGGCAAAACCACAGATTAAATCATCAGTATCAGCTACTAGAGCAAACGACCCCAGGCGCTCAGGTGTAGCCCAGCGCTGCAACTGCCTGTCTTGCGGACTAAACCGATACAGGGCGCTGCCTTCAATATCAGTCCACCAAACAGCAGCACCGGCGGCATCCCAGATCACCCCCTCACCCAGTTCATTTTCGACTTTTAGTTTATCTATTAAGCTGGCAATAACCATAATAACTCCCGCACCTAGTCCGCCCGAGCCGCTGTTATCGCACTAACCACTGACTGGGCAGCCCGATAAACCTGCTCGGCACTGTCACCGGGCTTATAAAGGTCAGAGCCAATACCAAAGCCATCCACGCCAGCCTGCAACCATTGAGCCGCCACCTCAGCACCAATACCGCCCACAGCTAATAGCCGGCAGTCGCCAGGCAGAACGGCTCTCAGCCCTTTAATATGGCCGGAGCCATAGGTAGCCGCAGGAAAACACTTTAAATAACGGGCGCCACTACCGTAGGCGGCAAAAGCCTCAGTCGCAGTGGCCCAGCCCGACATAGGCACCAGCCCCGCCTCCAGGCTGCGCTGTATAACCGCAGGATTAGTATTGGGGCTAACGGCGATTTCACCTCCTGCACTGGCAACAGCTACTGCATCGGCCTCAGTTAGGACGGTACCTGCACCAATCACACAGTGGTCACCCATGGTTTTTGCCAATACTGAGATGCTAGCTAATGGCTCCGGACTGTTAAGGGGGACCTCAATTATACCAATCCCGGCCTGATACAGAGCCTCGCCAATGTCCAACACCTCGGTTGGGCGCACGCCCCGCAGTATGGCAATCACCGGCATCTGGGAAAACCAACTATCTAATTTTTCTGTCATTGCTCTCTGTCTCTTTTAAGAGATTGATAAACGGTCTGATAGCCTGTTACTGCGATCTGAGTTGGATCACAGATCTGTGCTGCGATACCCAGAGACCCCAGCGCTAACTGATAGGCATGGCTGAGCATCTGACTACCAATAATCACCACCTCAGGGGGCTCTGCCCCTGCCTGACCTAGCAGAGCCATTGAGCCAATAATATCGGAGCCCACCAATAGACCCGATAAATAGGACCCTGCAGCCTCTGCTGTCAGATCGCCTGCAATCTGCCGGCTGCGAACAGTAAACAGCGCATTGAGCAACTGACCCGTCTCAAGAGTCTCTGCCAGTGCAACACCCTGTAAAAATATCGTCTTAGAAAAATGCTCGGCCATGGGCTGGGTCAGCAGGATACTGTGCTGCTCTAATACAGCATATAGCTCCCCAGTAAGGGCGGTAACAAAGCTGACTACCTCAGCCTCCACTACCCGAACCCATTTGTTATGGGTGCCGGGCAACACCACAATCTGTTCGCCAGTTGAGCTTTTCTGATTCTCCGATAGCATCCAACCCAGCAACTGTAACTCCTCACCACGCATCATATCTGCGGTGCCCAGTGCGGTCTGGGTTTGCAGCCCCGACAGTATCCAGATATCCAAGCCACGAGAATGAAGCACTGTGGTGCCCGCAGCAATCTGCTCTGGCCTAACCGGACAGTCTAAATAGGGCACATTGTGCCAGCCGATATTAGAACCCACGGCCCCAGACAGAATAACTGGTACAGGGCCGTGCTGTTCAAGCCAGTCAGCCACTAGGTCAAAGAAGATATTCTCAAAATTATTATCTATAGCCATGCAGCCAGGGCCGCTCTGAGTGGCTAATATCTCTGCTGCACCAGAGCTAGGGCTGACACAGCAGAGATAGAGACGCAGGTTGGTATTTCCCCAGTCCCCAGCAATAAATACAGGCTCAGACATAAACTAAGTCCTGCCACCATCGATTGTAAAGCTCTGACCAGTAATCATGCGGCTATCGTCTGCCGCTAAAAAGAGCGCTAAATTAGCCACCTCAGAGGGCTGCAGCCGCTCCTTGAGCGCTACCTGTTTCATCCAGTCTGCTTCAGCCTCAGGGGTCAGCCAGGTATTGAGCTGACGCTCAGTTACCACCCATCCAGGTAAAATAGCATTGACTCGTATTTGGGACTCGCCATAGTCCCGAGCGAGCGCCTTGGTCATCCCTACGACACCAGCTTTGGCTGTCACATAGCCGGGCATATTGGCGGGGCCAAGCAATGCATTAATTGAACTGAAATTAATCACCGAACCGCCATGATTCTGCGCAACCATAAGCTGGGCGGCGGCCTGAGCAGCAAAAAATGCCGCATCCAGATTGATTGCCATACAGTCACGCCAACTTTGGGTCGTGACCTCTGCGGGGGAATGACGATTATCATTGGCGGCATTATTTATCAGGGCCTGCAATGGGCCCTGCTCTTGTACTGCCGCTGCAATAGCCTCTTGCAGAGCCTCCATATCCGTCACATCAATCTGCCTAAACCAGGGTCTGATGCCAGTCCGATCCTCAAGTCTGGCACAGAGAGCGGCCGCAGACTCTGCATCCAGATCCACAAAGGCCACTTTGGAACCCTGTTGCGCAAATGCCTCGACCATAGCGGCGCCTATACCAGTGGCACCGCCGGTAATAAAGACACAGCGCCCTTCAAGGCTTGGATATTTTGTTGATTCGCCCATAGGACGACCCCCTCTGAAAACAGACCTTTGGGAGTCGGCTAGAGACTGTCGTCATAACCTGTATACCCGTCGGCTTTTGTTTTAATATACCCTCAACCATAACGCGATTCTGACGCAACAACAACGCTAACCCAGAGCGCAATAATAAAAACTTCTTGTCGGGCTTTTACAGGGGTAACAGGTGATTATCAACGTACTGCGGATAGCCGCAATTATCAGTGCTGCGCTCGCTAGCAGTATCAGCCTTGGTGCCGAGCAACTGTACAGGGATCAGCCTGCTGTCACTCCAGAACTGGCATTTGCAGGGGCCTATGGTGTCGGCGTAACTACCATTACTGCCACTGAGCCCAAGCGCCTCAATACAGCAAACTTTATAACCAGCATAGAGCGTGCACTGGTACTGGAAGTCTGGTATCCAGCTCAGATAGCTGAAACGGCTACCCCAGCGACCTACAAAAATGTTACTCGTCTACAAAAGCCTTTTGAACTTCAGGGTACCGCCTACCGCGATGCGCCAGCTGTGCAAAGCGGCAGTTTTCCGCTTATTTTGCTCTCTCACGGCTTTACCGGCTACCGCACGCAGATGTTTTATCTAGGTGAGCATCTGGCCAGTCACGGCTATGTGGTGGTAGGCATAGACCATGCAGACTCAACCAATGCCGATATCAAGAGCCCAGATGATCGCCCTGCCGGTTTTATCAGCACATTGTATAACCGCGCCCGAGACCAGCAGTTTTTATTGGATTACTTTACCGAGCATAACAGCCCAGTAGAAACTATTGTGGATACAGACAGGGCAGCAATTATTGGTCATTCCATGGGAGGTTTTGGCGCCATTAACACAGTGGGAGGCTGCTTTGATTTTACCTTTAAAATGCTCAATGACTTTGGCCTGCCCGCCCCATTGGCACTTGTAATGCCACTGGCCCTCAACTCCTGTTATGCCGGCCGAGACCAACAGGATCCTCGCTGGAAGGCAGTGCAGCTATTTGCCCCCTGGGGTGGTGAATACGCAGTGCACAGCGCCGAGGCTATGGCCAATATTAGCGTCCCCACCCTCTATGTGGCCGGCGATCAGGACAATACTTCCGGATTTACTCAGGGGATAGAGAAGCTCTATAAACAGACTGGTGGCAAGCATAATTATATGCTGCTATTTGAAAATGCCCGCCATAATATCGGCCCGCACCCGGCACCAAAAGCCTCCTTTGAGTCAGATTTTGAATTGGGTCATTACTTTGACCCCAGCTGGGATATAGAAACCATTAATCGGGTGCTGGAACATATGAGCCTGGCCTTTTTAGACTGCCATGTGAAAGGCGACCCTGCCAGATGCGACTACCTGCCCACAGAGGAGGACAGCCAGCAGTACCAAGGCAGCCTTAATCAGCATAGAGACCCCTGGCCCGGCTTTAAAAATCTCTGGGCCAGTGGCCTGCGCTTCTACCGCCAATAATTGAGCAGGTAATCATATGTTCGGAGTCTGTTACTACCCAGAGCACTGGCCCCAATCCCAGTGGGAGCAAGATGCAAAAATGATGGCTGATCTGGGTTTAACCTATGTGCGCATAGGCGAGTTTGCCTGGTCGAGACTGGAACCCAACCCCGGGGAATATAATTTTGCCTGGCTGGATAATGCCATTGCTACCCTGACCAGTGCCGGTCTTAAAGTGGTGATGGGCACTCCCACCGCCACGCCGCCTAAATGGCTGATCGACCAGCATCCAGAAATATTACCTGTAAACCCAGATACGGGCCGCACCAGAGGTTTTGGTTCCCGCCGCCACTATGATTTTTCCAGTGCAGTCTATCTGCGTGAATCAATGCGCATCACCGAGGCCCTGGCAGTTCGCTATGGCAAGCATGATGGGGTAGTGGGCTGGCAGACAGACAATGAGCTCTGCTGCCACGATACGGCCCTCAGTGGCTCGGCTCTGGCCAAACAGGCTTTTCAGGACTGGTGTCGCCAGCGCTATACCAGCATAGATCAGCTTAACAGCGACTGGGGCAATGTATTTTGGTCCATGGAGTACCGGGACTTTACCGAGATAGAACTGCCCATAGGCGCAGTGACAGAAACCAGCCCGGCCCATCGTCTAGCCTATCGACGCTTTTCCTCAGATCAGGTCATTGCCTATCACAATCCCATAGTGGAAATTATTCGCCAATATGCGCCGGGCAAGTTTATTACCCATAATTTTATCCCCATGAATGAAACCGGGGTGGACAACTTTGCTCTGGCCGCACCTCTGGATTTTACTAGCTATGATAATTACCCTCTGGGCCGCACCGATCTGCTGCTAACCGGTGCCCCCAAAGAACAGCTAATGCCCTATATGCGCACCGGGCATCCGGACTTTGCCACCTACTACCATGATCAAACCCGCGGCCTGTTAAACCGTGGCTTCTGGGTTATGGAACAACAGCCGGGGCCGGTAAACTGGGCCAATAATAACCCGCGCCCAGCACCGGGCATGATTCGCTTTTGGACTCTGGAAGCCTTCGCCCATGGCGCTGATTGCGTCTGTTATTTCCGCTGGCGACAGGCACCCTTTGCCCAGGAGCAGATGCACGCAGGCCTACTACGTCCAGATAACACCAAAACTGAAGCCTGGTCAGAGGCAGAACAGGCCATGGCAGAAGTAACCGCACTGGATATTGCCAACCAGCCTTTACAGCCAGCTTCTGTGGCTATTATTACCGGCGCCGAGGGACTCTGGGTCAGCGATATAGAAAAGCAGGGAGAGGCCTATGAGTTTAATCAGATTCAGCTGTCCTACTACAGTGCACTGCGGGAACTAGGGGTTAATATAGACTTTATCTCAGTGGATTCTGACTTCGGGCCCTACGCCTTAATTATTGCCCCCAGCCTACCTATTGTGGATCAGGCCTTTGTGGATAAATGCCAAGCCAGCAGCGCCCAGTTGATTTTTGGCCCCAGAGCTGGCGCCAAAACCTCAGAGTTTGGCTATCCCGCCACATTGCCACCTGGGTTATTGCAGCAGCTAATTCCCATTCGCGTGCTCTCGGTCGAGACCTTGCGCGCCGACTGTATGGAAGGGCTGTGCTGGAATAATCAGCAATACCAGAGCGGCAGCTGGTGCGAGCAAATCGATGCCGGAGAGTCAGAGATCTTGGCCCGCTATGATAACGGCGAGCCCGCTGTGGTGCGTCAGGGTCGCTCCACCTATATTGGCACATTGACCAATCGAGAATTTTTGCTCGATTTTTTCCAGCAGCATTGTCAGCAGGCTGGCGTGCCAACCTTTAGGTTTGGAGAAAATATCAGAGTGAGCCAGAGAGGCGATTTGCTGTTTGCCTTTAACTACTCAGATCAAGCCCAGACACTGCCCCTGAATAAAGCAGCAGAGCTTATTTTGGGCAGTGCTATTATCGAGCCCCATGGGGTAACGGTGTGGCGCAGCTAAATGGCCATTGCTAACTGACCCAAAATACTACCAATAATAAATAGGAGGCTCCCTTGAGCGAGCAAGCCATCCAACTAGCGGTATTCTGTTTTGTCCTAGGTGCCATAGCATTGATCACCTATATCAAATGCACAGGCGAAAACCGCCATTCAACAGACTCAAATAAAGAATACTTTCTCGCTGGGGGCGGCCTGACCTGGGTCTTTGTGGCCGGCTCCATCACATTGACTAATCTGAGCACAGATCAGCTCGTGGGCATGAATGGCAACCAGATGCTATTGCTGGCTATCTGGGAACTGGCAGGCTTTGTTGGCCTGATGGTGCTAGCCAAGGTGTTTTTGCCCGTGTACTACCGCAATAACTGCACCACAACCACTGAGCTTCTGGAGCGACGCTACGATAGCAAACATGTTCGGGCACTGGTCTCCACCATGTTCCTTTTTATTAATGTATTTGTTTTCCAGCCTGCGGTGATTTATACCGGCGCGCTATTTATGATTTCCATGACTGGCATTGATGCGGACCTGATGACCATCGCCATTGCCTTTGCCTTGGTGGGTGCAGCTTATTCTGTCCTGGGTGGGTTGCGCGCCGTGGCTGTGTCCGACACCTACGGTGGTGTGCTGGTGCTGCTAATGGGGCTTCTGGTGGTGGTGTTATCGCTGATGGCTATAGACTTTGACCTCAGCGGTATTCCGGCCGAGCGCCTAACACTGATTGGCGATAGCGACTCGCCAGTGCCCTGGCATACATTATTAACCGGTATGTTCCTAATTCAGATTTTTTACTGGAGCACTAACCAGACTATTACCCAGCGTGCCATGGCGGCACCCACAGTAAAAGAGGCTCAGAAAGGTGTGTATGCCGCAGCCTTTATCCGGGTGATCTTTATTCCTTCTATGGTGGTTATCCCAGGTATTGTTGCCTTTA
>Ga0233438_10000030_pt1 | contig 188100 bp, 181 predicted proteins | sample SI_123_September_FD_182720 | JGI IMG/M metagenome (GOLD analysis project Ga0233438, IMG submission 182720) | Seawater microbial communities from Saanich Inlet, British Columbia, Canada - SI_123_September2016_10_MG | ecosystem: Environmental > Aquatic > Marine > Inlet | place: Canada: British... | reverse complement strand
ATTTGAGTAATCCTATCCAATAAATCGAATTTTAATCAGTATAGACATGGGATTCCCTTAATCCCTGCAGTTATAAACTTAAGAGAATGAATTTATCTATCGATTAAGCAGATTTTATCCAACAATTACAATGAAATTACTTCGCAACTTGCAGATCTCATCACAAGAAGCATACAATGACTGTGAGAAACTGGCTTACAAAGCTTCTAAAGGCCTCTAAAAAAGTAGAACAGGCATTCTTTGTATCAGAGAGAGACAAGGGAGATTACAACAACCTAGATGTTCACATGCTTATTGGCATCAATACAGATATGACGTACCAGGAAGTGAAGTATGGTATGGGTAATGTATCAGTGGGAGACTATCAACCCATCTATAATAGTGAAGCAGTCTGTAAGTATGTAACCAAACATATAGGCAAAGTCGTAGACCATGACATAGTATTTAAAAGCTAAAAGTTTCTATCCAGCCTTAACCCAAACAAGGGCATGGCTTTAGAAAATGGTTTTTCCTATTGGAACAGTGGGTTGAGTTTGATATATAACCTTTTCTTACTAAATTAGTGGTATTAATAACCATAAAACAATTAAAATGAATATTAAGACAGGATGTGTAGGTTTTCATATTGCCTTTTCAATTCCAACAGAAGCAGTTCAAAGGATGGAGTCTTTTTTAGGGACCCATGAAAAATTTATGAGAGAAACACACCATATTGAAGGATCGGTAGAGCCAGTAATTTTATGCTATGCTGTATTGAAATCACCTGAGTTGAATAATCCGTTAGATCCATCAAGTGGGGAAACAGGTAATACACTGTATGGCATTACAGAAATTTATCAAGGGCCCGAAGGAGCTGGAGCACACATGGAATTAGGTCAGCAAAGAGAGGAAATGTTTTCAGAATTAGTTGCTTTAACGACTGAATATTGTGTTTCCGGAATACTTGGAGCTCCCATAATAAGGGCAATGCAATAGAGATTTAGATCAAATCGAAGCCCTCCTCTGTGGAGGGTTCTTCTTTTACACCAATGGACACAACCCCAAATCCCTCCTAATCCATTGATTTCATTGTTTTAACAAAAGGTTTGGGGGAAGTTTTTAAACGTTTTGATATATAATCCATTATCTGTACATTGTGAATATTATTAACCATAAATCAATTTAAATGAAAAAAATATTTTTTCTATTCGTTTTAATTCCAGCAATCTCACTAGCTCAAAAGAATAATAATGGAAATGTTTATGATAAACATCCCGCACTAGACATAGCTGAAAAGTTTGGACAAGCATGGGTAAGTGGTGATACCGAAACTCTTAAAAGTTTAGTTGGAAAAGACTTTCGAATGGGAAGCGCCATGAATACTAACCCGAACTATCAAGGAGGGGATATTAATGATTTGATGGGTCAATCTTCTTGGATGACAAATAATTTTGTGAATATTTCACTTAAAAATAAAGGCCAAGCATATCCTGATGCTATTGAATATAAAAGATCAGGTCTCTTTGTTCAAACTTTCCAGGAATTTATTGCATGGGATAAAAATAATGGTTTCAAGATTAAAACTCCTTTTAATGCCATCTTTGTTTTTGATAAAAAAGGTGAAAAAATCATGCGTTTTTGGTGGGCTGATAATAGAGCCGTTTGGCAAAAATGGAATTTATCAAGGCAAACTATTAAAAATGGTACTATTTACAAGGACCATCCCCACATAGGGACGGTTCGTCAAATTTGGTATAACCTTGCACAAGGGAATCTTGATAAAGTTTGGAAAGATTTTTCACCTAATGCTAGAATAAATGATTCAAATTCAATTGAGCAAGACTCCAAGAGCCTAATGGATCATCAAGAGTATGTGGGTGAAGTATTTAGCAAATTTGAATTTGTTTCAATAGATGAAGTTGGATATCCAGATTATATAGACTACGAAGGAAATGGTGGGGTTGTATTATCCTGGTATAATATGACTGTAAAAAGCATAAAGACAGGAAAAAATATTGTGTTAAAATTTCATTCACAGCATAACTTTAATGAAGCAGGAATGATTGTTTTAGAAACATTGTATTATAATGATCGCTTATTAGAATAAGTATTTACCCTCCCCTGTGGAGGGTTTTTCTTTTACACCAATGCAGACAATCCAAATCCCTTCTAATCCATAGGTATTATTGCCTTTATCTAATTTCCCCTTTGGCTTACAATAGGGATGTTTTTATAGGGAAAGCGTGTGAGATTTTGTTAAGAAATCCATTCTTATTACCTTAGAAATATTATTAACTATAAATCAATCAAAATGAAAAAATTAGTATTATTTGCCGCATTATTTATATCAATTCAAGTGTTTTCTCAAAACATTGCCTTTGATTTAGCATTTGTTGATGCAGAAAATATCCAGGCCTATGACCAAAATTTAAAAACTAAATATCAAAGATTAAACCAAAACTTTATAGATGATGGAAGAATTTTAGGATGGCACGTTTGGAAAGTAATTAATGGTGCACAAAGTCCATTTACACATTTAGCAATCACAGTCTATGATATGGATAAAATGGATGAGGATTATACTCCTAAAAAATGGACAGAAGAGTTTACTGATATGACACAAGCTGAACTAAGGGATTGGAGTATAAAGAATAGCGAAAATAGAAAAATTGTATTTGAAACTCAATTTGTAAATGTTGCAGAAGTACTTCAAGAAGGGGTTACAGATTATCCAGATATTGCCGTGATGAACTTGATGAAAGTTAAGCACGGAAAATACAAAGCTTATGAAGATATTGAAAAAGCAACCACTAAAACAATTGCTAAAGGATCTCCAAGAAAAGGGTGGAGTTTAGGAAAACGAATCGATAGAATAGGAACTGAGATTTCTTGGACTCACTTTACAGTGGATTGGTTTGACAAATACTCTGACTTTTTAAAACTAAATGCAAGACCTTCTTCAAATGCAGGCAAAAACTATCAAAATATGATGAAACTTCGTGATTTAACAAACCGAATCGTACTTGAAAAATTCATTTTCTTAAACAAATAGAATTGAATAAAATTAAGCTAACGTCACTAATTAACTTTAGTGGCGTTTTCTTATCTACCACAGGGGGTGTTTTATTTTTTTTAGTTTTGTGTTGTATTGTATTTCACTGTTTTAACTAAAAATCAATTGCTCATGAAAATTTCTCCTTTATCCTTATCGGTTGGAATTCCGTTATTGATGATGATTTACAGTTGTTCCGCAGAGGTAGAGGAAGCATAATTTATAGATCTTACTAAATACACCCTAAGGATTAGTGCTTCAAAAGGAGGGGCTGTTTCACCAAAAGCTAGTGGGACTTATTACAAAGGAGCAACAATAACCATCACAGCAACTCCTGATATGGGATATGAATTTGACAGATGGGAAGGGAGTGATCATGATGACTTAGCTAACGGTTGTTGGTCACGTCCTGGCAATTGTCGAACCGCAATAACACTATATTCAGATAGAGATGTTCAAGCCTTTTTTAAAAGGTAGTCTGAGTAAATTTCCTAAAAAAACTTTTATAAAACCTTGATTAAACTTATGGGGTTGTATCTTGTAAAGTAAGAAATAAAAACAATGAAATACTCAATAATCATCTTCTTTGTAGGTTTTGTTTCATTCGGACAAGATTTAAATTACAAAATTGAATCCTACCTTAATCAAGATTTAAACATGAATAAAAAAGCCCCAAATACCCATTATATTGGAAATGCATGGTTAAAAAGGCTAATCCTAGCGGATAATGATTTTGATTATAATTTAACTCAGGCTACCTTTCAGGCAGACTCAACTTTAGATTGGCATAAACATTCTACCGGTCAGGTCTTGATCATTATTGATGGCGAAGGATACTACCAAGAAAGAGGAAAAGAAGTTGTCATTCTAAAAAAAGGAGATATTATAAAATGTGATAAAAATGTAGAACATTGGCATAGCTCTACTCCAAATACAGATGTTTCCTACATTGCCATTTATGGAGATAGTGAAACGATTTGGACGGAAAAACTCTCAAAAAAAAGGTATGATGAAATACACCCTTCAAATCATTGATACATCCTCCAATGAATTTAGTGAATTCTAAACCTCTCTAATCGCTTTTTAATTAATTTAAATCTCCATATCAATGAAAAAAATAATTCTACTATTACTCTTTTTTCCACTCCTATCTTCTGGGCAATCTTTTGAATTAACCAACGGTCAAAGTATGTGCATGATCGGCAAAGGCAAGGATCAAGATGCAACGATTAACCCCTATGCTGATGAAGATTTCTCATATGCTTTAGTAGAAAATATTGGCTCTATTAAATTCCAGATTAGAATAGAATCAATTGAAAAAGATTTAAAACAATTTTTAATAAAACCCAATGATAAGGTTGTGATAAAGCTTTATAGAAATAATATTTTATATCTAGATGCATTAACATTAGAAAAAGCAACGGCAAGAATAAAATACACACTAGACGAAAATGAACTACCGCCACCTCCACCTCCAGTAGACGACCTCTAAATCATCGATAATCCTCTTCATTAAGTTCAGGAATTTCAAATCCCCCTTAAACAGGGTAAACTAACCTGATAATCAAATGTTCCATTATTTCTTAAGACCTGATAATACTGCCCAATTTTTTATGTTTTTCAGTTCTAAGATGACGAAAAGGTTCCAACTTAGCGCTCAATCCAACATCAGGATTAAAAAGAATTTTGAATCGTCTCAAAACTTGATAAAACTATTTTTTTAAATGTTCATGAATTAAGGCGTTATGTTTAACATAAACATTGAGATAAAATTTACGAAGAGAAAAAAAAATAACATCTCAATCCATTGACATCATTGACTTAACCCAAGATTTCCTTACAGTGGTTTTGGAGGTAGTTGGTAAGGAAAAGCATAAAATGTGATGGGAATTTATACAATTCTTTTTACTTTAGAATCGTTATTAACCATAAAACAATTTAAATGGATGTTTCAAAAAACATAAAAAAAGTTAGAGCTCATGATGCCATTTGTGGAATATTATACCTTGTAAGTGTTGGATTAACGATTCAATCTGGAAATTTAGACTTTCTATATATTGCTGTCGGTGTAGGAATTTTACAGGTGATAAGCCCTATCACAAAGTTTTGCCCGGTGTATTTTACCCTCAATAAGCTGATGTCGGATACAGACCCTATGCAAAACGGAAAGTAAAAAGGGGAAGCCCTACCTCCTTCATTTTATTGCGGAGGTTTTTTTTATAGTATCAACATATCCTCTTTTATGAGTTCTGGGATTTTTAACGCTCAAGAATCTTTTAAAGGAGGGCTGTGATTAATCATAAATCAATTCAAATGAAAAAAATAGTACTCTTATTACTACTAAGTGGATCCCTGCTTTCATGTAATCAAAATCAAAATCAAATTGACCAAGGAATGGCGTTGTTTAATCAAAATGCAAAGCGGGTCCATGAATTATTTAATGCTTTAGAAAATGAAGATTTAAATACTGCTGCTTCTTTTTTCTCAGAAGATGTTAAATTTAATCAACCTGCATATGAGGGGAAAGAATGGGATAAAGAAGGAATATTACAAAACTACAACGGTTTTTTTCAACTTTTAAATAACATAAAAGCGAATGACAGGGATTTTTATCCAGGTGTGGATGCCAAATTCATTCCTGATGGAGCTGTACGCGCCTATGTAAAATGGACTGCCGATCTAGAAGGTAATCCTATGGAGGGAATTAAAGCCTATGAAGTATTCGTGTTTGACGAGAACAACAAGATCATCCAAGTCGATGAGTATATGGATGTCTCAGGAATGCTGAATAAAATTGGCGCGCTATCTTCGAAATAGTAAATCCTGCATGCAAAAATTAGCTACCCTCCCTTATGGAGGGTTTTTTTTTACAAAAATCTGTTTCATCTAAAATCGACGCATCTCTCAAAATTATTTTTCAAATCATCGCTAGTGTAACGTTCTAAAATCATTATTCCTTGTTTAAGTATAAAAAAAGCTCGATGACATAATATCTTGCCAAAAGGCAAGTAATCACTGGCCCTTGCTCTTACTAAAAATTCCTGATTTTGATTGATTAAATGTGATGTAAGCTTAATAAAGTATGATTTTTTATGAAAATTTGAATTTTTTAACAAAATATTAAGGATAATACAAAAAAGTTACTTAATATTACAGTTGACTACATTATATAGTCGGTAATTAAACTATAATATTTAAACTAAACTAACGATGAAAAAAAAGTTATTTAAACAGATTCTTGTTGCATTCACAGTGTTGTTTGCTACGGGGATCTATGCTCAAAATGTCACAGGCCTTGTGACGAGCGATGATGGTCCACTTCCAGGCGCTACCGTTTTGGTTCAAGGGACAAACAACTTTGCCTCAACAGATTTTGATGGAAATTTTTCTGTCGAAGCTGCTCAAGGTGACATTTTAATTGTTTCTTTTGTTGGGTACAAAACACAAGAGGTCGCTGTTGATGGAGATCAACTTACGATCAACTTAGCACTGGGTAACCTTTTGGAAGAAGTTATTGTAACAACAGGTTATGGAACACAATCCAAGAGAGATATTACTGGTGCAGTATCTACCATTGACGCGGAAGAGCTTACTTCTGTGCCAGCAACTACTTTTGCACAACAGATGCAAGGTAGAGCTTCTGGTATCTCTGTAGTAAGTGATGCAACTCCTGGAGGGGAAGCAACCGTGCGTATTCGTGGATTTGGAACCACTGGAAACAACAACCCGCTGTATGTAATTGACGGAGTTCCTACGCTATCTCAAGGAAACCTTAACCCACAAGATATAGAGTCTTTCCAGATTCTTAAAGACGCTTCTGCAGCATCGATCTACGGATCACGTGCAGCGAACGGGGTAATCATTATTACCACTAAAAAAGGTAAAGTAGGTACTTCTAAAATTAGCTACAGTGGATACTACGGATGGCAAAACACTGCCAGTGACGTTGATGCACTTGATGCACAAGGTCTTGGAGAATACTTATATCTTGCTGACTACTATGCAGGTAAAACGCCTTCTCACGGTCAGTATACTTTTGGAGGTTCTCCAGAAAGCCCACAAATTGGAATTCCAAACTATGTTTTCCCAAGTGGTGCTGCTTCAGTTGATCCGAGTCTTTATTCATTAACTCCAGACAATATTTATGCAATCACAGAATCTGCTGATACTGACTGGTGGCAATTATTGACAAGAGATAATGCCCCAATGCAGCAACATTCAATTGATGCAAGTGCAGCAAATGAAAAATCTCAATATGCATTTAATGCAACCTTTTTTAGCCAAGATGCTGTTGTAAAATATCAAGGATACAAAAGGGCAACTATCCGTATGAACTCTTCTACCAAAACTTTAGAAGATCGTTTGACTATAGGAGAAAACTTTACGCTTTCTTTAGATAATAGAATGGGAGGATTTGGAAATGACCAAGAACAAAATGCAGTTTCTGGTTCGTACAAACACCACCCTTTGTTACCTAATTATGATATCGTTGGTTCTTTTGCAGGAAGTAGAGGTTTAAACTTAGGAAACAACAGTAACCCCTATGCATCTCAGTCTAGAAATCAAGACGATCGTACACGAAGAATGAGAGCCTTTGGTAACGTTTTTGCTGAATTGCAAATTGCAAAAGATTTCAAGTTTAAAACCAGTTTTGGTGTGGATCTTACAACAGGACAACGTAAAGACATTAGTAGAGCTCAACCTGAATACATTGAAGGAAACTTTGGTAATCGATTAACTATGAGTTCCAGTTGGGATTATGAGTGGACTTGGACTAATACCATTTCTTGGGCAAAAACGCTGAACGATGTTCATGATGTTAGTGCCTATGTAGGGGTAGAAGCAATCCAAGGATTTGGAGAGTACTATGATGCTACAAGACAAGGTTTCCCTTTTGAGACCACACCTATTATTAGTTACTTAAACATGGGTAGTCAAGCAACTTCTGGGAATTCAGGAACTATCTTCAAAGATTTTTCACTTTGGTCTCAATTCCTTCAGGCAAACTATCAATATGATGGAAAGTATTTAGCTCAGGTTACAGTTCGAAACGATTCATCCTCGCGATTTAAGTCTGCAACAAATAGTGCAATTTTCCCTGCATTTAGTTTAGGATGGAGGATTTCAGATGAAAGCTTTATGTCAGGTCTAACTTTTATTGATGAAATGAAAGTAAGATATGGATGGGGTGAAACAGGTAACCAATCTATTGGGGATTACAACGCATTTACTCAATTCGGAGCTACATCATATAGATCAGGTTATCCAATTGATGGAAGTGCTTCAACTAATACTTTAGGATTTAACCCAACTCAGTTTGGAAATCCAAATGCCAAATGGGAAGCAACAGTATCTAACAATATTGGATTTGATGCCACTTTATTAGATCGTGCACTTTCAATTGAGTTTGATCTTTGGAACAGAACAACTTCAGATTTACTACTGACAGTACCGGTTGTATACTCTGCTGGAGATGCATCAGCTCCCTCTGTAAATGTTGGAGAAATGTATAACGAAGGAATTGATCTTTCTGTAAACTATAGCAAGACTGTAGGTGAATTAGATATTAGTATAGGAGGAAATCTTTCAACCTATAGAAATGAAATCAAAAAATTAGATGAATTTGATACGCCTATTTTTAATCCAGGAGGAAGAAGAGTACCTGCATTAGCAAGAACCTCAGTAGGGGATCCAATATCTTCCCTTTACGGATTTCAAGTTTTAGGTATTTTCCAATCGGATGCAGAAGCAAATGCATGGGCTCCATACGGAACTACGGGATACAATGCTGCGGGTAAATTCAAATATGCCGACATTGATAATAACGGTGTGATTAATGATGATGACAGAACCATTATCGGTAATCCTCACCCAGATTTTGTTTATGGTATCAACTTAAACTTAAATTACAAAAACTTTAATTTAACAGTATTTGGTAATGGAGTTGTAGGTAACGATATTTATAACTACGTTCGATATTTTGCTGACTTTAATACCTTCCAAGGGAACCGTTCTACAAGAGCGTTAACTGAAGCATGGCAACCAAGCAACCCTTCTGCTCCAAGAGCACAATGGGTAGCAGCAAATCCAAATGCAACTTCACCAATTATGGATGCAAATGATCAAACTAGTAGTAGAACTTCTTCATATTTAATTGAAGATGGATCCTACTTTAGACTAAGAAATGTTCAATTGACATACACCTTTGGTGATGCAATTAATCAAGCTTTAGGTGTTAGTGGTGGTAATGTTTACCTTCAAGGTCAAAATTTATTCACTATTACAGACTACAGTGGTTTAAACCCCGAGATACAAACAGGAACCGATATTCAATTAGGTTATGATGGAGGATATATGCCTGTATCTAGAACTATATTGGTTGGTTTTAACGTGTCTCTATTTTAATTAATAAAAAAAATATTCATGAGAAATTTTAAAAACTTACTAGTCGCTTCATTTGCAATAATTGCTTTGACAGTAGCATGTAATGACGACTTTTTGACGAAAGAACCTCAAGCAGCTCTTGCGGGAGCCTCAATTGCAAATGAGGGTGGTGTAGAAGGAAAATTACTAGCAGCATATAATACTTTGAGTGCTGCGGGTATGGATGGTGGTGGTACATGGTATTATTCCACATGGGCATGGATTTTTGGATCTATTTCATCTGATGATGCATTAAAAGGAACGGATGCTGGGGATCAACCAGAACACTCTTTTATTGAAACATATGACTTTAATACATTTAACGAACACAATCGTGACAAGTGGCGCTCAGGTTACTGGGGTGCTGCTCGTGCAAATGATGTTATTAATAGTCTAGCGGATGCAGAAGATATCGCTCCAGCTCGTGCTGCTACGATTGAAGCAGAGGCTAAATTCATAAGAGGATGGCAACATTTTGAAATGCAAAAAATGTACCGTACACCTAAATATGTTGGAGCTGAAAATTTCAGTTTAAACGATTTAGATTCTTCTAAGGTTCCAAACAGCGGAAAGATATGGTCTCAAATTGAGCAAGACTTTTCAGATGCAGCAGCGGCACTTCCAGCGGTACAAGCTCAAGTAGGTCGAGCGTCAAGCTGGGCAGCTAAAGCTTATCTTGCGAAAGCGAAGATTTTCCAAAGCGATTGGGCAGGTGCAGAGCCTATTTTAATGGACATCATTAACAATGGTCCATTTGAATTGGCTGCTAAATTTGAAGATAACTATCTAGTTGCAACACGTAACAATTCAGAATCTATTTTCGAGATTCAGTATGCGGTTTCTAGTGCAGATACTTCTGCATCTAATGCAGAAATTGGTCTGGCACACCCTTACATTGCTCCTTGGGGATGTTGTGGATTCCTTCAAGCGCCTCAGGATTTAGTTGACTTTTTCCAAACAGATGCTAATGGACTTCCTTTATTGGATGAATCTTGGAAAACAAATCACATCACGAATCCAACAGGTGCTAACATTGGAGAACCAATTGGTGACCCTTCTGTAGATCCTCGTTTAGACCATACAGTAGGTCGTCCTGGGCAACTCTACAAGAGATTCCATATCATGCAAGTTGATTACATTCGTGATTTAACTTATGCAGGTCCTTACTTTTCTAAAAAACACGTTGCTGAACCCGAAGGACAGGGTATTGGTGGATGGGGTAACCTAACCGCGAATAACTTCAGAATCATGAGATTAGGACACGTAATTTTATGGGCTGCGGAAGCAAAAGTTGAATTAGGTAAATTAGAAGAAGCTAGGGCTCTTGTAAATAGACTGAGAGCTAGAGCAGCGAATCCAGATGGATTTAACCCTGGAGCTACTCAAGGAGCTACGCGTCCAGAGTATACCTTAACAGGAGATGCAGGTGCTAATTACAATGTAGGTGAATATACTGCTGCATGGACTGATACTACTATTGCAAGAAGAGCAGTACGTTATGAAACTCGTTTAGAGACAGCTATGGAAGGAAATCGTTTCTTCGATCTTCAGAGATGGGGAGTTCAAGCGGAAGTACTTAATGATTATCTTTCAAGAGAATCTGAATACAGAATTTATCTTAAAGGAAAGTCGTTTACTTCTCCTAAAAACGAATACTACCCAATCCCAACCTATGCGATTGATAGATCTTTCTTAGATGGATCACCAACTTTAACGCAGGATCCGAATTACTAGATCCTAATTATTGTCTAATTTAAAACCGTGGAGTATATTTACTCCACGGTTTTTTTTTTAAAAGATTATATGATTGAACGGACAAAACTATACCCAATACTATTATTTTTATTTATTTTTCAGTCCTGCTCAAAAAAAAATGAACCTCTATTTCGTCTTCTTGATTCAGAAACAACCCAAATAGATTTTGAAAATACCATAACCGAAACAAGTGAATTTAATATCCTCTCAAACGAGTATATTTTTAACGGAGGAGGAGTTGCTGTTTCAGATTTCAATCAAGATGGACTACCGGACTTATTTTTTACAGGGAATATGGTGTCCAATAAACTCTACTTAAATCAGGGAAATCTAAAATTTAAAGACATTACTGACGAGGCAAATTTAAATAGTACAAATTTTTGGTCTACTGGTGTTGCAATCGCCGATGTAAATGAGGATGGATTAATGGATATTTATGTTTGTGGGGCAATGCACGAGTCCAATCGCACGAATAAACTATATATTAACAAGGGGTTTAATCAGGAGGGTAAGCCTATTTTCAAAGAAGAAGCAGAATTGTTTGGCATCGCTGATAAGGGAAATAGTATGGGAGCAACATTTCTAGATTATGATCGAGATGGGGATTTAGATCTCTATGTATTAAACAACGAACAAAGTGAAACCTTGCCCACCACCTATAGAAAAAAAATTAAAGATGGTTCCGCAATAAGTAATGATCGTTTATATCAAAATCAAGGGAACGGTACTTTTTTGGATGTAACGGTTCAAGCAGGCATCACAATCGAAGGCTTTGGATTAAGTGTTACTCCTTTGGATGTAAATAAAGACAACTATGTTGATTTATACATTACAAATGATTATCTAACAAACGATCTACTCTATATTAATCAGCAAGATGGAACCTTTAAAAATCAAATTGATGAAAAGGTTTTACATCAGAGTAAGTTTTCAATGGGCTCAGATGCAGCCGACTTTGACAATGATGGATTTACTGATATAATCACCTTAGATATGCTAGGGGAATCACATCAAAGAAGAAAAACAACAATTGCAAAAAGTTCTTTTTTTCAAAATACGCTCAATAAAAAGTGGGGATATCAAGATCAACATATGCGAAATATGCTTTTTAAAAACAATGGAAATGAATTTCCTTTTTCTGAAATAGGACAATTTTCAGGTATCTATCAAACGGATTGGAGTTGGGCACCGCTATTCTTTGATGTAGATTTTGACGGTAATAAAGATTTATTGATTACGAACGGATTTCCCAGAGATATCACAGACATGGATTTTGCAAACTATAAGTTAAAAGCAGGTCCCTATGCATCCATATCCACCCTTTTAAAATCCATCCCTATTGTAAAAATCCCTAACTATGCTTTTAACAACCTAGGAGGATTAAAATTTAAAGAAAAAGCAGAAGATTGGGGATTAAAAATTCCCTCTTTTTCAAACGGAGCCATTCTTAGTGATTTAGATCTAGATGGAGATTTGGATTATGTGGTTAATAACATAAATGATAATGCTTTTGTGTTTGAAAATACGCTATTATCAAAAGAACAAAAACCCAATTATATTCAACTAGAACTTAAGGGAACTCAAAAAAATCCCAATGCTTTAGGTGCTAAAGTAGTTTTGCGAATGAATGATGGTGAAATTCAATTTCAAGAACAACAGCTAACAAGAGGCTATATGTCTTCCCTTGATCCTATCCTTTACTTTGGTCTCGGAAACTCTAAAAAAGTGGATGCCATCGAGGTCTTGTGGCCTAATGGCTTATTTAGTGAAATTCAGAATCCTGAATTAAATCAAAAACTTTCACTCAATCAGAGGGATGCTGTTCCAGCTGAACAGATTACTTTTCCACTGAAAGAACGCGAAACCGCATACACCTATCAAGAAGTTGCCTCAAAATACAATATTCAATATGTACATCAAGAGCGAAACGTTCAGGACTTTTTTAACCAAAGACTTATTCCACACAAACTATCACAAAATGGTCCTTCTTTGGCTGTTGGAGACATGAATGGAGACGGGATTGAGGATTTTATTATTGCCAGTTCTACCGATTTTTCACCCATGCTTTATTTTCAAACGAAACAAGATAAATTTAAGGAGAAAGCACTATTCACATCTGAAAAAGATAGGGCTTATGAAATCGAAAGTATCGCATTATTTGACGCCGACCAAGATGATGATTTAGATCTTTACCTAGTTTCAGGTGGCAATGTAGAATCTTCAGGAAAAGCCCTAAATGAGGATCGACTCCTCTTAAATGATGGCAAAGGAAATTTCAATCCAGTGGCTGGAGCACTCCCTCTTCTCTATTCGAATGGATCCGTGGTAAGACCCTTTGATTATGATAATGACGGTGACCTTGATTTATTTGTTGGAGGAAGAAATAAACCCAACGCATTCCCTCTGGCCGATTCGAGTTTTTTACTTGAAAATAATCAAGGAAAATTCAAAACGGTTAGCTTAGATTTTTTCCCTCAATTAAAGGATATCGGAATGGTGAATGATGCTCAATGGGGAGATCTCAATCAAGATGGAAGAGCAGATTTAGTTATTGTAGGAGAATACACTGGGATTCAGGTCTTCTATAACCTCCCAGAGGGATTTGTAACGGATTCATCGTCCCTAAAAGAAACTACTGGACTCTGGAGAACAATTACGATTTTAGACGTCGATCAAGATGGGGATCAAGACCTATTGGTGGGTAATCTTGGGAAAAATAATATGTTTTCGATAACAGAGGATGCCCCCTTAATCATCTCAACCCAAGATATTGATCAAAATGGAAGTGTAGATCCCATGATGTTTTGTAATCAATTAAGTGCAAAGGGAAATTGGGAAATGTTTCCAACCCAATTCTGGGATAATCTGGTCCAACAAAGTCCCGTTTACCGCAAGGAATTTAATACTTATGCCGCTTTTTCTGAAGCAAATTTACAGTATTACTTGGACAAAAATATAATTGATGCAACAAGTCTGCTAGATGCTAAATACGATGCGTCTATCTGGATAGAAAACCTTAGAGAAGGCAACTTCAACCTTCATGAGTTACCCGATCCCCTCCAATTGGGTCCCATCAATGATTTTTTGGTCGTGCAATCGGAGAAAGAATTACGAATCTATGTGGTTGGAAATGATTTTGGGGGTACACCCTTTGAAGGAAATTTTGATGCTTTCCAAGGAGGGATTATGACCTTTGACGGAGAAATCAAATTTGAAAGTCCGCAAGAATCTGGTTTTTATGCCTTTGGTGATGCTCGTGATTTAGATAAAGTCCGTTTGAACAATGGAAAGCAATTGATTTTAGTTTCTCAAAATGGTCAAAAACTCTTGGTGTTTGAGCAAAATTAAATTCCATTATATCAGCTAAAACTAATTTTATTGGAGCGTAGTATAGGAAAGGTGAAAATTCAACTGATCTTTACTCTTTCTTCTCATCACAATTACACTGTAAGTATCTTATTTCTTAAAATAACCTTCATTTCATGAGCGTGAGCGTTCATGGTTCGGTATTCAACACTTTCAAAAGTTAAAAATGTAAGTAAAATCAGAAGAACTAATTTCTGTTAAACCGAATCGAGGTTATTCTCATTCAAATGTTTATCTTAACAGCTTAAAGCATTATATAGCCAATAATAGATAGCGCTTTAAGTTCAGACCTATATTTAAAAACAATGCGTTACCATTAGAAGCAAATGATATGCTAATCATTTCTAAACATTTAGTTACTAACAGGCTTGCAGTGCGCACCCTACTCCTTGTTTGGGTACTGTCCTGTACTATGTTTTCCTGTAATTCGTACAACAGTGAATTTGTAGAAATTGAGCCAATTGCAACGCATTCTAATGGAATGGAATACATTGGGATGCAAAGCTGTGTTGAATGTCATCAGGATATCGTAGAATCGCATAAAAACACCTCTCACTATAAAACTTCATTTGAAACTGCTGCAAGTGCATTTGATGAAATTTTAAAGACTCAGCCAAATGAAATCAATCTGAAAGATGGGACCAAAATAGTAATCGATAAAAAAGGAAATAAACTTTTTCAAGATTTCTATGTGTTAGACAATCCAACTCCGGTATACCACACTCCCATGGACATTACCATTGGATCCGGATTTAGAGGGCAATCATTTTTATATTGGAATGAGGATCGATTATTTCAAAATCAGGCTTCTATAATTGGATCTATGGAGGGATGGATCAACAGTCCAGGCTATGCTTCGCGAATGAACAATACAAGACCTGTAGTACCCAGATGTATGGAATGTCACAGTACGTACACTGCCCCTATTGAATCAAGCACCAACCGTGTTTCGAACGAATACGATATCAATAATGTTTTGTTGGGAATTGATTGTCAGCGATGTCACGGAGAAGTCAAGGAGCATGTTGTTTTTCATAAAAAAAATCCCGAAGAAAAAGTGGGTCAACATATATTGAAGTACAGTGAATTGACTCAAAAACAAAAAATTGATGCCTGTGCCTTGTGTCATTCTGGGTTTCGCCAACCTGCATGGGACCCAGAAAAGAGAAAGTTTATCCCCAGCTTTTCCTATCAAGTAGGTGATGCGTTAGACGATTTTTTAATCAAAAATAATAGGGGTTCTAAAGATAACTCAGACCCCGAAATTCATGCAAATCAAATCAAGCTTTTAACAGACTCCAAATGCTTTAAAATGTCTGAAAATATGGACTGTGCCACTTGTCATGACCCCCATAAACAAGAAAGAGGTGACTTTCAAAACTTTAGCCTAAAATGCATTAGTTGTCATCAAAGTCAAGGACATTCTCCTAAAACATTGAATTTAGCCAACGCCAATTTTAATGATTGTGCATCTTGTCATATGCCCTTTGTTGATAGTAAAGCAATGAAAATAGATCTTAATTTAAAAGAATTAACCCCTGTTCGTATTCGAAATCATTTCATTAGTATTTATCCTGATGAAAATAGTTTACCCTAGATTTTTTGAACACGGCACCCTCCTCCAAATGAAATTCAACAAGAAATCCAATCACCCTTTAAAGTGAGCAAAATAGAATATCCCAGCTCGGAAAATAATATCACACTTCTAAATAAACAAGATAAAATTCAATCGCTTAAAGAATTTTTAAAGGGATGTATTATATTAGAGGTGAATAATTTATAACTCGATTAAAATGAAATATTGCGCTCTTCTAATCCTATTTTTTATTTGCAATCATGTAAACGCACAGGACTTTAATTTATATGAAAAAGAGACTTTCGTCTATGAAACAGATACGCTTTACTACAGGATTTTAAAACCCGCTAATTTCGACCCTAACAAAACGTATCCCGTTCATTTATTTTTACATGGAGCGGGGGAAAGAGGAAAAGATAACGTTTCTCAACTAACTCATGGAGGAAAATTATTTTTAAAAAAAGAAAATAGAGAAAAATATAACTCCTGGGTAATTTTCCCTCAATGCTCAAAAAATGACAGATGGCCCAGTTTATTGACTGATCAGTGGAATAAAACTTTCAGTAATGAAATTAAAAAACCCAACAAAAGCTTAGGGCTTGTAATAAAGCTAATGGATTCGTTTGTAAAACAAAGTCATGTTGATAAACAAAAGGTATATATATCTGGATTATCAATGGGTGGAATGGGAACCTATGAAATGTTATATAGAAGACCCAACATGTTCGCCGCGGCTACCCCAATCTGTGGAAATGGAATTACACAGTTAGCCAACAAATTTGCCCAAATAACGCCTGTTTGGATTTTTCATGGTTCCAATGATAACGTAGTTAGCCCTAAACATTCACTCAATATGGCAAAGGCAATCATTGCATCAGGCGGAAGCCCAAAAATGACTCTATATGAAAATGTTTCCCATAACAGTTGGGATACTGCATTTGATGAAGAAGATTTTTTAGAATGGATTCACTCAAAAACTAAAAAACAATAAAATTTTATCCTTTCATTTCAAACCACAGGCAATGAACAGGGTCTCCAATATGTTGTTGAGTTGGCTTGGGTCTACCTTTACAGCAAATTAAGAACCCTAGTTAACCGATCTCACAAAGCCTCTAAATTGCCCTGTCTTTTGGTTTTTTATCTGGTATTCTTCCCTGATTCCCTATTCCATCAAAATCACTTGAGTCATACGAATTCATGTTCTCCTTGCGTTGAATCTTATGCTGCTTTCTGATAATACTCAATAGAAAATAGACGTAAATAATAAAAATAATTAGCCCAACGAAAAACATAATTTGATTATTCATAGCTTAGAATTTTTATCATCATTCCTTCTTTGTCTAATCACAAAGGCAAAGGCAAGAATCGTTACCGGCCAGAGACCGACATAAATTCCATCCAATTGGTTTCCTGTAAACCATAAATATATTGAATAAAGAAAGCTTAAAAAAGCGAGTATTACAGGATAGTATTTTTCTAAAAAAATCATTTTTTTATGTAAGTTACTAAAATTAAACAGATTAGTGTTTCAAACCCACAATAAATGATTTCTAAGAAGAAAAGGATTAGTTCTTTGGTTGGAATCTTTCTATGTTTGTTTTTTATTAACTATAAATTCATTTCAATGAAAAAAATTATACTATTAGCCTTATTTTCAATCGCTATTCTCTCTTGTCAAAACCCAAAAGAGAAAGAAACAAGTCAAGACAATAACAAGGTAATTATTGGCTATGATATCACTGAGGGAAAAAAAACACCGCTCTTCTCCGGAGATATGATGACTGTCGACATTTGGGAAAAATATATCAAAGCACACAACGAGAGAGACATTGAAACAATTAAAGGCTTAAATGCTGAAAATGATTTCAAAGTATATGATCCCATGGGAGGCGTAATCGAAGGCTCTGAAGCCCATATCGCTTTTTTAAACGATTGGTTTACCAATGGGGCTGATCCCAAATGGACAACTAAATTTTTAATCGCTAATGAATTCACTTCGAAAGACGGTAAATTAAAACAATGGATAACCTCGGGGCATATTGTAAGCTTCAACCTAGATGGTGTTCCAATGAAGGTGAATCAAGTTCATGATGCATTAATTGTAAATGGAAAGGTTCAAGAGTTTACTGTAAATGAAAGAGTCATAAAAGAATAGTTTTTTCAGGACAGCAGACATCAAATAGCATCACAAATTAATTTTTGTGTTGCTTTTTTGCCTTGGGTAATTTATTATTTGAAAAATAGTTGTTGAAAAGACTTTAAAGCTAAAGCAATATAGAGAACCACAATAGGTTTGAATTCTATTCCATCAGAACCAATAACTTTATCTTTTGTAACTGAAATTTATACTACTAGAAAGAGAAAATAGCTTGATTAGCCTTTCCAAGTACCTCCATATCGATAGTCCTCGTTATCTCTTCTAACCTCAATGGCACAATCATTACATAAAAAGACCCATTTTTTATCCGGTTTATATTGAACTCGATACATCATTCTAAATTTATTTTTACATTTCTCACATTCCTTTTTCTTCATTAATTTTTTGCTTTATTTTTTGAAAATATAATCAAAAATGTGGCAATTGTTTTCATTTTAACAATTAACTTATCACCTCTTATAAATAGTGGGTTTAAAACCAATGAAAAAGCATCTTTTACACCCCATTTCTTTTAAACGATTTTTAAAACAAAAACAATCTTTATCTGTGAAAATAGAAGTATTGGATAAAGAAAAGTGAAGATCGGTTTCATAAAGACTGAAATACCTGGGTGTAAAGACGTCAAATTGAAAAAGATTGAATCTGTTTTTAAAACTCTTAAAGATTGCTTAAATCTTTATATCTTAGAACTATTATTCACCATAAATCAATTTAAAATGAAAGTCAAAATTTTTTCCACCTTGTTGTTCATGATAGCCAGTTTTGCTTATTCACAAAACTATTATATGTATGATTTTAGAAATGTTCCCTCAGACGAAATGTCCGTTATGATGGAAAATGAAGAGCATTTTTGGAGTAAAGTAGCTCAAGATCAAATTAAAAAAGGAAATATGACGGGCTGGGCAATGCTCGAACGCATGGGGGGAAGCGCAGACGAACCTAATATTCTGTTTTATATAGGAGCAGGAAGTAAAAAAAACATTGACCAATTAGGAGCATCGTTTGGAGAGGGATCGCAAAATGTAATGTCACAGATGGGTGAGGACGCAACTGTTTTTATAAATCGAGCATTGAATATTGACTCCAGAAGAGTTGGCCAAGTTATCCTAAATAGGACTCACACTGAATTTGATACAGACTGGGATCATCATAATTATGTAAAAACTAACTTTTCTAAAGTTACAGACATGAATAAAATGAATGAACTTCAAGGAAAAGTTTGGGGAAAATATATTAAAAAAATGATGGCTAAAGATGAAACTTCTCAGAAGCTCTGGTCTGCCTCCAATGTAGTTTCGCCTATGGGTAGTGGCTACAATTGGAACTATCTTACAATCGATACTTATATGACCTATAGTGACGCATTAGATGGAGGATGGAAAAATAGTCCAAAGATTCCTAATCTAAGTGAAATCAATAGCTTGATGGGAGGACAATTCTACAAACAAGTGATGTGGAAAGTTGTAATGTCAGTCAATAGTAAGGGAGAATTCAAAAAACATTAACATATTGACTTATTTTAAAATAATCAACCCTTCCTGAGTGGAGGGTTTTTTGAATTGATTATTGACTCATTGTTGCGCTTGAATCCTACCCTAAGTTTACACTACCCCAAACTACATTGATAAGTATTTGTATTTTTACAAAAAAGTTCAAACTAGATGTTATGAAAAAAATTTTAATTCTGTTTTTATTAGTTCTAAGTTGTTCCCCTGAGGATGAGGATTCAACTTCAGAAACACTATCAGCTACTGATACAACTCCAGATGTTGAAATCCTAGATTATGATAACGATCCAATTTATAGCACACTAAAACCAAAATTACTCAGCTCTTATTGGGATGCCTTTGTAAAGTCAGCTGCATTATACGACGTGGATCTTACCTATATTGAAGATGTGACATTCGTTTCACAAGATCTTGGAGGAAATACCGCTGGGATAGCCAACGGCTCATGCGAAGATTATGTACTGATTTTAGTTGATGAAACCGTTTTCCGAAATCTGACTACGGGTGAACAAATATTCTTGATGTATCATGAGCTCGGTCATGATGTTTTCAATGCTTCTCATGATGGAGGTGGCTTGATGGCTCCCAATGTAAGGTCTGTAGAATACGATTTATTTCAAACCGAAATTAAAGATTTTTTTACTGGTACCGACTTTATTGAGTGGACAGATGAAGAATGTGAAGCTATTCGCGATGCCATAAAAAACAACAATTAATCCCCTGTAGAATTCAGTACCCTCTTCTTTGAAGAATTAGTCTCTCACAGGAATAGCTTGTGTTTTCTTTCCAAGAAATTATTTTAGAATAAATCCCTCCATTCAAAAAAAAGGGCTCCTAAAGGGAAATATCTTTAGCAATGAGATCAATAAATTTGATTTTAGATTAATTGATCCCTTTTAAATCGAAATCGTTAAGGATTGTGTTTGTTTTTTTGTAAATTTATTAAACAAAAATATATGTCTGCAATGCGTCTCTTTTTTTTAAAACTACCTTTACTTATTACTCTCGTTTTCTTGTTCAACATGCCGAACTCCGAAACTCAAAATTTTCAAGGAAAAGCATATTACTTTTCAAAATCAAGAATGGAACTTGGAACTTGGGGAGCCAGAATGAGTGAAGCACAGAAAAAACAAATCCAAAGTAGACTTAAAAACAGATTGGAAAAAACGTACATCTTGTCATTCAACAAAGAAGAATCGCTGTTTAAAGAAGAAGAAAAAGTAGATGCGATCTCAGGAGCTACAGATTCATGGGGAAGTAATTTTGCAAGAGGTGAACAATACAAAAATATCCGTTCAGAAGCCTTAGTTCAAGCCCAAGAATTTTATGGTAAACGATTTTTAGTAAAAGACAAACTCCAAGACATTGAATGGAAAATGGATTCCGAATCCAAACAAATTGGACAATACATCTGCTTTAAAGCAACGGCATCCATCCCCACTGACGAACTGAGTTGGTTTGACTTTTCCTGGGGTGATTTGGCACAAGCTGAAGAAAATGGTGAAAATCCAGAAGTAAAAATGACTGAGGTGGAAGCATGGTATACTTTACAAATCCCATTAAAACATGGCCCTGCTGAATATTGGGGTCTTCCCGGATTGATTCTTGAAGTAAGTGCGGGAAAAACAACTATCCTATGCTCTGAAATCATAATCAATCCCAAAGAAAAAATAAGTATTGAAGCGCCTGACAAGGGAAAGGAAATAAATAAACAAGACTACAGAAGCACGGTTCAAGGAAAAATGCTTGAAATGAGAAATAATAGAGGAAGAAGAAGGGGCTAAGAATAGTATTACAAAACAATTCCACACAACGTTTTTATGAAAAAAAAGTGCTTCCTTTTTATAACATTCCTGGTGTACTTTATTTCTCATGGGCAAATCAAACTGGAGGGCACGGTTAGGGACAGTCTTCAAAGCCCCCTAGAATCTGCTAGTTTGGTTGCGATAAATCAAAAAACAAAAAACCTAGAATCGTACATATTAACTGATGTAAACGGAAAGTATAAACTAAACCTCAACAAAAACACTAAGTATAAGATTCAGGTGAGTTATATAGGCCTCAGAACTATAGACGATAGTATTAGCACAAAAGAAGTTAGCATGCTTAAAAACTATACGTTACGCTCTGATATTGAATTAGACGAAGTCATCGTCAAAATGCCTGTAGTGGTCAGAGGAGATACATTAATTTACAATGCAGATTCTTTCAAAAATGGAACAGAAAGAAAATTAGAAGATATTATTGACAAGCTCCCGGGTGTTGAAATAAATGAGGAGGGTCAAATCGAAGTTGAAGGGAAAGTGGTAAATAAATTAATGGTAAATGGAAAAGATTTTTTCGATGGTGACACCAAAATTGGCACAAAAAATATCCCCTCAAATGCTGTAGATAAAATACAAGTTTTAAGAAACTATGCAGATGTAGGTCAACTCAGTAGCGTTCGCAACAACCAAGATAATTTTGCAATCAATATAAAGCTTAAATCAGGGAAAGAAAGTTTTTGGTTTGGAGATGTTACAGCAGGAGCAGGAGATTCTCCCGATGACAAATTATACCTGTTACAACCCAAATTATTTTATTACAATCCCAAATACAGCATCAACTTTATTAGTGATGTAAATAATATAGGAGAGTTAGCCTTAACAAGAAGGGATATTCGTGGGTTTGGTGGTGGTTTTACTCGACCTAGTTCCCGAAGTGGAACAAGTATCAACTTAGCAGATAATAGTCTCAATTTCTTAACCTCCCAAAGAAATGCCTTAAAGATTGAAAATCAATTAGCCTCTGCAAACTTCAGTTATTCCCCAAAAAAGAGTTTGGACTTAAGTGGCTTTTTAATCTTTAACAGCAGTCAAATTCTATCCAATGAAATCAGTTTAGTACAATATACAAATCCAGACTTGGGAATCCCCAATGAACGAACAGAACAATCCAATACAGAACGCTCCAATCAAGGATTATTGAAACTCAGTGCCTCTTATAAGCCCAACTTTACAAATCAATTTGATTATGACATTCTCGCAAAAGTCGCTAACGACTCCCAAAAGCAAAACAACTTTTCTTCGGTACTTGGGGATACCAAACAGCTAGATGAAATTACACCTTACAATATCAATCAGAACTTTAGTTATTATTACACTCTGGATGAAAACAATATCTTTGCTTTTGAAGCCCAGCATGTCTTCAAAAATGAAAATCCCTTTTACAATGTTGAACTTGATAATGATCCTGAGGGCAATGACCCTTTTGATGTAACCGCTCAAGCAATAGGCCTCAATACTGTACTGAATAATTACAATATCGGTCAAGACAAACAAGTTCAATCCAATCAGTTGGATGCTAAATTGGATTATTACCATATAATCAATCCAAAAAGTAATATCAATTTTACATTAGGAACCATCCAAAGCTACCAACAATTCAATTCCAATATTTTTCAATTTATAAAGGGAGGACTACGGTTTGAACCAATTCCCCTGTTTAACGACGGACTTGCCATCAATGATATTACATACAACTTTAGCGATATTTATTTGGGTGTACATTATCGCTTTAGAAAGGGGAAATTTACAGTTACTCCTGGGTTCTCTGTTCATGCTTATGGTAATCGAAACATCCAATTTGGAGAAGAAATAAAGGATAGTTTCATCCGTCTTTTGCCTGATTTCGAAACTCGAATTCAGCTAAAAAAAGGAGAGTCTTTAACTTTGAATTACAATATGCGTAACCAATTTACAGATGTGACCCGATTAGCTCGAGGTTTATTGTTCAATAGTTACAATAGCCTTCAATACGGTGCACCTGATCTTCAAAATGCATTATCGCATAATATAAGTTTACTGTACAGTAGCTTTAACTTATTTAACTACACGAATGTCTTTGCTCGAGTAGCCTATTCAAGTAATATTGATCAGATTCGAAATCTTACTGATTTTGAAAGTGTCATCCGTACAAATACTTTTTTTAATTCAAATTTTGCTGACGAAAATTTCAATGTTTTTGGACGCATTCAAAGAACCTTTGGTAAAGTCAGAACAAGCTTAAGCAGTCGTTTTAATTATAGTAAAATCAATCAATTCATTCAAGGACAACAATCATTAAATGAAGGATTCACCCAGTCTTATACTCCAGAAGTAAGAACCAATTTTAGAGTGGCTCCCAATATTAGACTCAGGTATCGTTACAGTATCACTAATAATAATCAAGGAAGTCGTGAGACTAAATTCATTACAAAAGCGCCTGCCATAGAGTTTGATGCCTTCATAATAAATAAATTTACCTTCCGAACAAATTACAGTTATACTACCCAAAGCCAAGATATTGGAGAGGCACAATCTTTTCAAAATTGGGACGCTACTCTTTCGTACAGAAAAGACAAAGATGCCAAATGGGAATATGAAATGAAAGCTACCAACATTCTTAATATTGATTCTCAAATAAGAAATAATGCAAATAATTTGGCAGTATTTAGTTCCGAGACCTTCATACAGCCAAGGTTTATAACTTTTAGAGTTGTTTATCGTTTATAACTTTACAAACCTGTAAAGGGTATAAGTCTATAGATCCTTATCCTTGGGGTTACGACTTCTTTTAAGATCAATAAATAGGGAATAACATATTGTAAAAATTACAAACAAAAAAAGGATTCCTGTAGTGACGGACATTGTCTGCATTGCTTTCAGACCCCCGCCAAGTAATAACGCTATCGCTACTGCTCCTTCAATTAATGCCCAAAGGATACGTTGACCTACCGGTGCATTTAATTTACCTCCAGAAGTGATGCTGTCAATGACCAAGGAGCCGCTATCTGAAGAGGTGACAAAAAAAACAGACACCATTAATATTCCAATAAGACTGGTAAATTGATAGAGTGGAAACTGCTTTAAAAAAACAAATAATGATGTTGAACTGTATGTCCCTTTGAAGTTAAAACTACTGGGGTAGACCTTTTGTCGTTCGAGCTTGGTAATCTCGCAATAAAACCTTTGAGCTCTAATCTGGATATAATTCCTGTTACCGTACTCGCATTCAGAGACAAATGACTTTTTAAGTCCTTCATGGTACTTTTAAAATCCGGACTTTCTTTCAAAAACTTTAGCGTTAACAGTTGAGGAATACTCAGTCCAAAGTTTTTTTCTATTCTTTTAGATTCCAGGTTCACAGCCCTTACAATTTTACGAATACTGATCATCAACTTAGAATATTTGTCTTCTCTAGTCATTTACTTTTTATCTAATTATTCATACTAAATTATAAAAAGCAATTTTAAGACAAATAAATTGAATCTTCTCCTATGAAATAAAAATAGTATTGCTTCTGAAATTAGAATGTGATTGAGGATCAAATAGATATTCTTTTCAAATAAAAAATCTGTAAAATCAATCTATTGAAAAGGGATTTTACAGCTTAGAAAAATGAGTAGCATTCTTCCAATGATTGTAAAATCCCTTACTTTAAATTGGTGGTAGCCAACAACTATTCGTAAAAAGTAACTTTTCCCGTTTTGATGTCGTACATACCCCCAATAATTTTGATTTCATTTTGTGCTTCCATTTCAGCTAATACTTGGCTTTTTGCACGAATATTATCGATGGTCATCATTACATTTTTTGCTGCCACTTCATTAACAAAATCAATATTACCTGAATTTCTAAGGGCTTCATCTTTGGGCTCATCTACAGCAGCAACTGCAGGCTCAATTTTATTAATTAAAGCTGTTAAATTTCCAAGTCGCGCATGATCACAAGCCCCTTTTACAGCTCCACAAGACGTATGTCCTAGGACAACTACCAATTTAGTTCCCGCCAATTTACATGCAAATTCCATACTACCCAGTATATCTTCATTGACAAAGTTTCCAGCAATTCTAACACTGAAAATATCTCCAATTCCTTGATCAAAAATTAATTCTGAAGATACTCTGGAGTCAATACAACTGAGAATAGTAGCATAAGGAAACTGTCCTGTACTTGTTTCCTCTACTTGTTGCAATAAATTCCGATTGTGTGGATTTTTACCCGTAAATCGTAAGTTCCCGTCTTTCAATTCTTGTAAGGAAGAATTGGGGGTCATTTGAGCTTGCATTTCTTTCGTTTGTGCTTTCATAATATTACTTTTTAGTTAGTTAAAAATATTGAGGTTTGGGTTTTAGTAATAATTTTTTTAGTTCGTGTTTGTTCATTGAAATTCTCATTGACACAACAGATCAATTCTGTTATTATCAATATACTTTGAAATCGTTGAATCAATCATTTCATTTCATCGCTCTAGGCCGTTTTTTTTCTAAGTTTAAAAAACTGAATGAAACTTTCGGGATTTTCAACGGTTTGATCTACCGAAATTAATTTGATGTCAATATTCATATTCCTCGCTTTTTCAGAAAAATCTTCAAGTATTTCTATGATATCATTGTCTAAATATTGCGTGTTTCGGACATCCAATTCTAAATATGTATCCCTTGGAAGACTATCCAATTCTTTTAAAATAGCACCTTTATTGAAAAATGTCACCTCCTCGGCTAAAGTCATTTTAATTTTGTGCTTTCCATTGCTCACATCCTCTATATGTAGAAAATGAGAATTCTGAAAACTCTTGATAAGAATAACAACGACTCCAACAGCAAGTCCTAATCCAATTCCAACTAATAGATCTGTAAAAACAATTCCTATCACCGTTACTGAAAAAGGGGCAAACTGTTTCCAACCCAACTTATACATTGTAAAAAACAACTTAGGTTTTGCTAAATTATATCCTACTAGAAGTAAAATTGAAGCTAAAACAGACAAGGGTATTTTGTTCAAAAGTGTAGGAATTAAAAGGATGGAAATCAATAACAGAAGACCATGAACAATTGCGGCTATTTTTGTTTTTCCTCCCGATTGAATATTTGCAGAACTTCGAACAATTACCTGGGTAACAGGAAGTCCTCCAATCAAACCGGACACGATATTCCCAACACCTTGTGCCAATAACTCTCTATTGGTGGGGGTTACTCTTTTAGCGGGATCCAATTTGTCCGTAGCTTCAACACACAACAAGGTTTCCAAACTGGCCACCAAGGCAATAGTAAAGGCAATTACCCAAATTTGAGGATTCGTAATCGCACTAAAATTTGGCAACATAAATTGTCCTAAAAATGAGCTTATATTTTCAGGTACAGGCACACTCACCAAGTGGTCCTTTGAGATCCCCCAAAACGCATTACCTTCTGTGGAAACAAAATAAATAATCCCTGCAACTACTGCAACTAGTGGACCTTGTATCAGTGTAAATAGTTTTCCCTTTTTGGAGAGTACAGTTTTCCACAAGATAAGAATGAGTAGTCCTATCATTGCAATTAAAGTTGCTCCGGGGCTAATATAGTTTATCGTGTTAAAAATTTCTGAGAATGTATTTTCTCCATTTACTTGAAAAAAGGAAAAATCCCCTTCAGGGGTGGTATCATATCCAAAAAAATGAGGGATTTGCTTTAGAATAATAATAATTCCAATACCCGTTAACATTCCTTTAATCACTGATGACGGGAAATAATACCCGATTATTCCTGCTTTGAGAAAGCCAAACAAAAGTTGGATTACCCCTCCCAATACAACCGCAAGAAGAAAGTTTTGATAGCCTCCAAGCGTTCCAATTGCCGTTAAAACAATTGCAGCTAAACCTGCAGCAGGACCACTGACACCGATTTGAGAGCCACTCAGTGCGCCTACGAGTATCCCCCCTACTATTCCTGCTATTAAACCCGAAAACAAGGGAGCACCACTTGCCAGGGCAATCCCCAAACAGAGCGGTAGTGCAACAAAAAAGACAACAATACTTGCTGGCAAATCGGATTTTAAATTTTTAAAAAGGTTTGAATTATTCATTTTTTAATGATTTTTTAGTCAAAGCAATCACTCTAACTGTATAGATTTATAATAGTTGTTTTGGTACTTTTTCGAAGAAACGCAAGAGAATATTGCGCCTACACAATCCTGTCCGGTGGAGGGAATGGAATTTCAAGTTTGAAATGATAGTAAATAATAGACTTGATGTCAAATAAAGAATTTGAATTGGCTAAGAATAAAATATTTCTTTGGTGAAAAATTTGATATTCCACTTTTTCAACCTCCTTTTTATCTCGCTTTTCATCCTCTTCCTCTTCTTGATTTTCTTTCCAACTACTTTCTACCAATTCAAAGGAATCGTCATTGATAAATCGAACACTTTGATGTATCGGAATGTAGATTGTATTCATTAAAACGCCTATGAATAAAAAAGACCGAATGAGAAAAGATATAGTTTTAGATACGCTCATTTTATGGCCCTTTGAATGAGTTCAGTATAGAATTTGACAATAGTGTCTTCTCCGCTTTCTGTGTCTGTGAGTGAGGGCAGATGTTTAGAAAAATATCGTTGGTAGTGCGCTCCCTCAATCATGGTTGAAATCAACATGTGAGGGTAAGGATAGCTGGGTTGTATTGCCAAAACAAAATCACTAATTCGCTGAACTAGACGTTTGTAAGTAGCATAATATCCCTTTTGATTTTCGTTATCAATCTCTTTTGTGTAATAAACCTTAGACCCTTCTGAGATAATAATTTTATTTAGGAGCACTTCATTGATATAAGAAAATGAATTGTCTTCTTTAACATCTTCAACTAACAATTGAATGGCTTTATTTAGTTTTTCTTCGGGCGTATTTAAATTCATGGTTCCAAATACAAGTTTGTATTCAATCCAGCTCCAATACCAATTCACAAAATAAACTAATAAGGTGTGTTTACTTTCAAAATAACGATAAATTGAACTTTCGTTTGAACCGATTTGCTCTCCTAATTTTTTGAAAGTAAAAGACTCATAACCCATCTCATTTATCATCTCAATACCTTTACCTACTATCTTTTTCCCCAATTCACTTGATTCGGGATTTTTTAGGCAAAGACTGGAATCTACCACAACATTTATCTTCAGATCCTCCATAAAAAAGGCAAATATACAATAGTATTACTATTAACAAAAATAATATTACTTTTAATAGTAACTATTTTACTCTCACCTACTCAAAATCAAATGAAAAATTCACAATAACGACGAAAAAAGCCCAAGCAAACACATTCTTGGAATCTTAAATTATCGATACGGTATAAAAATAAAATAATGAATATGGGACGCTTTTAAGTTGCTGTCATTTCCTTTTGACCCGGATCCGTTATTTCAATCTTTCCTGCCCACAAGCACGTATTGGTATCTTTTTCTAAGAGAGCTGCTGTTCCTCCCAAAACTTTAAGTTTCTTTGCTCCAGGAGACCAAGGCGCTATAGTCATGGGAACACAAGTGTTGGGAGGGGGAATTCTTATTTTATTTCAATTATTGAATATCCTCATTTTTGTTCCGTCCGTTCCAACTGCAATTCTATTCGCAACTATTTTATTATTCGCCTTATTTACTTTTGGATATCTAAAAAAAAATTAAATTTAGGATTTAAAACTATTTTATTTTAATGAGTCAAAATGTAGTCATATATACACTGGGGCTATTAATAATGATAAAATCAATATTCCTATACTTAAATAGATAATTTTTGATATCAATCTACATTAGTGACGCTGAAGAAGCATTGTTGTCAGGGAATGTCTTTGTGAGATTTGGATGCTTTCTTCTTTTTTGGATAGGATTGCATCTGGTTTCAATTAGAAATGAATCACAAGCTTTTTTACGCAAAACATTACTGAATCTTATCATTTTATTTTCACTGATTATTGTACATGGCCTTTTATATTCCTCCGATGGGGTCTCTAAAACACCTATCCCACTCATAATTTTATCTTTATTTCATTTGTCAATTGCTTTATACGGTTATTTAAAAAAAACCTAATTTATTTTAAATAAATTTGAGAAACAATCACAACCCATGACCCTAGTCAAACAACAGCTAATCGCAGCCGAAAAAAAAGCAGCAAAATTATTTCAAGAAATTGAAGCTCGAGGGCTACTGCTCGTTGGAAAAACAGAAAAAGAAATCAATACCGCTATTTTTAATTTAGCTTTTGAGCTGTTTGGAATAGAAAAATATTGGCATAAGCGAATTGTACGTGCAGGGAGAAACACCTTAAAACCCTACGATGAAAACCCTGAAAATCTTAGCCTTCAGCCAGAGGATATTTTATTCATCGATTTTGGCCCTATATTCGAAGAATGGGAAGCGGATTTTGGCAGAACGTATGTTCTGGGAAATGATCCTCTCAAAACCAAATTAGCCCATGATATCGAACGTGCTTGGTGGGATGGAAAAGCATATTTTGACACTCAAAAAAACATTACAGGAGCACAACTGTATGAATACTGCCATACCCTTGCCAAGAACTATGGCTGGGAATTTGGCGGAGATATTGCAGGACATTTGATTGGACACTTTCCTCATGAACGTTTGGAAAAAGAAGATAAAACCAACTATATTCATCCAGAAAACACAACTGATATGCGGGCTTTAGATCAAAAGGGGGAAGAACGTAACTGGATTTTGGAAATCCATTTTATAGACAGAGAAAAAGAAATTGGTGGTTTTTTCGAACAGCTTATGACCCTTTCGTAAATTCATTGAAGCTTAAACAAAATCAAATGAGTAGGAAAGCTTTTTGGGAAGATCGCTATACAGATGAAATCTATGCTTATGGAAAAGAGCCCAATGCTTATTTTAAACAAATAATCGATACGCTTACTCCCGGTAAAATATTACTTGCCGCAGAGGGGGAAGGAAGAAATGCCGTCTATGCAGCCACCTTAGGCTGGGAAGTCTATGCCTATGATTTTAGTGAAATGGCTCATAAAAAAGCCATCCAATTAGCCACAGAAAAGGGTGTTTCCATTCAGTATCAAATAGCCTCTTTAAGTGATCTTGAATTTCCAGATCATTTTTTTGATGCCATCGGATTAATCTATGTCCATTTTCCTGATTCAGTTCGATTTGAAAATCACAATCGATTATCCAAACTATTAAAAAATGGAGGGCATGTCATTTTAGAGGCCTTTAGTCTAAATCACCCAAAGTATCAACTCCAAAATCCTGCAGTTGGGGGACCCAAAATGGAAACACAATTATACAGCGAAGGAAAATTAAAAAATGACTTTCGGCAACTAACTTTTACAGAATTAAAAGAGAAAAAAATTCATCTTTCCGAAGGAAAATACCATAACGGAATCACAACTGTCATACGAATGTTTGCTAAAAAATACATTTGAAAAATATTCATCTAAATGTAATTTGAGTTTATAATTATTCTTTATTTTTAAATACAATTTATCTAACAAAGTTTGCGTCAAAGATTACTGGTTTTCATGCTGTTTTTAGCTACCTCTTATGCTTGGGCTCAAGGATCAGATAAAACGGTTTTTGTAAAAAAAATTGCTCAAGAGATTCATTTAGATGGAGAATTAAGTGAAGCTTTTTGGCAAGAAGCAAATTATGCAGATAAATTTTGGCAACTCTTTCCCACAGATTCTATCAAATCCATTAATAATACCCGTGTCAAACTCGTTTATAATGACACCCATTTATTCATTGGAATTGAAGCACAAGCGATTGATGAAAATTTTATTGTCAGCTCTTTACGACGTGATTTTAGTGCCCGAACCAATGACAACGTTACTTTTTTATTTGATACCTTTAGAGACGGTCAAAATGCATTCTTGTTTGGTGTTAGTGCTTATGGAGTTCAACGGGAAGGTCTAATTTCTGAAAGAGGGGCGTCCATCAATGGATTCAGTCTCACCTGGGACACCAAATGGCAATCTGAATGTGTTCGTCTCAAAGATCGATTTATCATTGAAATAGCAATTCCTTTTAGTTCAATTAAATATCCCGAAGGAAGTCGAAGATGGGGGTTTCAATCCTATCGTTATGATTTACAATCTAACGAGAGAAGTATTTGGACGCAAGTAGATCAAAACCAAATTCCAATAAACATTGGGTATTATGGCACCCTTGTTTTCGAAAAACCCTTAGCTGCAAGCAAAACACCTGTTTATTTTATTCCTTATGTCAATGGGATTATATCCAATGATTTCTCTGGAAATCCAAATGTAGAGAAAGTAAGTGCAGGAGGGGATTTAAAAATTCCCATTGGAAATAGTTTAAATTTAGATGTTACACTCAATCCTGACTTTTCAAATGTTGAAGTAGATGACATCATTACCAACCTTACTCGTTTTGAAATCTCTCTTCCCGAAAAAAGACAATTTTTTATTGATAATGGCGACTTATTTGGAAATTTTGGTAGTTTTAGAGATGCCATTCCCTTCTTTTCAAGGCGCATAGGAATCGCAAAAGATCCTGAAGGAAACACCATTCAAAACAACATTTTAGGAGGGGTTCGGCTTAGCGGTAAATTAGACCAAAATTGGCGTCTTGGCGTGCTAAATATTCAAAATCAAGAAGACCTGGCAAACCAAATTGCTTCCAATAATAATTCAATGTTTGCAGTACAGCGTAAAGTATTTGGGCAATCACAAATCGGGTTGTTTGTGGTTAATCGTCAAACTTTTAAAAACTACGCCTTTGTACAAAACTCAAATCGTTTCAATCGTGTAATTGGTTTAGATTATAATTTAAATTCTGCCAACAATAAATGGTTGGGTAAATTTTATACTCACAAATCCATTCAACCTGATGATGCCCATGGAAATCTATCGGCACGAGCCAATTTAGCATATAACACCCGGATATGGCGATTTGCCTCTGACTGGGTTCATGTCGATCAAGACTTTAGATCTGACCTGGGCTTTATCCCCAGAACAGGTATTTTTAAGTCCGGAACGAATGCCGTTCGCAATTTTTATCCCAAAACAGGAAAAATCAATTCTCACCAAATTGATCTTCTCAATTTGATGTGGTTTCAACAAGATTTAAATTATCAAAAAACCGATCATGTCTTTCGGTTTCAATACCAAATCGAATTTAAAAATCAATCTCAACTTGAACTAAGTTCTAACACGCAATACATTTACTTGTCAAGTACCTTTGATCCTACTCGAAGTGAAAACGGCACTCCGTTGCCAGGGGCTACAGGATACAACTTTGGCGAATGGGGGCTTCGCTATCTTTCACCCTATGCAAAATCATTTAATTTTACTTCTGAAGTTTCTTATGGTACTTTTTTTAATGGAACTCGACTATCATACAAAGGAAATGCAAACTACAGAATTCAGCCCATAGCAGTAATCAGTTTACTTTGGGATTTAAACCGGATTAAATTACCTAAGCCCTATCCCACGGCTAATCTGTTTTTAATTAGTCCAAAATTTGAATTGACACTCAATAAAAAATTATTTTGGTCCACTTTAATTCAATACAGTAATCTGACAACTAATTTTGGAATAAATTCTCGAATACAATGGCGCTTTGCTCCTCTCTCAGATCTTTATATAGTATATAATGACAATTATTACACACAAGATTTCGGGCCTGTGTTTAGGTCCATAAACCTGAAGCTTACTTATTGGTTAAATTTCTAATATAAATCTTGGAAATTAAGCCTGGTTTTGTTTCTTAATTAAATTCAAAGCAGAACCTTCTCTAAACCATTGAATTTGTTGTGCATTATAGGTGTGATTTGTTTCAATAGTATGCGTAGTTCCATCTGCATGTATCACTTCGATATTAATCGATTTCCCGGGAGTAAATAACTCCAAGTCAACAAAGTTAAAGGTGTCATCTTCTTGAATCAAATCGTAATCGGTCTCATTAGCAAAAGTGATACCTAACATCCCTTGCTTTTTCAAGTTTGTTTCGTGAATACGGGCAAATGATTTCACCAATACTACCTTGACACCCAAATGGCGGGGTTCCATAGCCGCGTGCTCTCGCGAAGAACCTTCTCCATAATTATGATCCCCAACAACAACACTTTCGATACCCGCAGCTTTGTAAGCGCGTTGCACATCGGGAACTCCCCCATACTCTCCCGAGAGTTGGTTTTTTACAAAGTTTGTTTTTTCATTAAAAGCATTTACCGCTCCAATCAAACAGTTGTTTGAAATGTTGTCTAAATGACCTCTAAAACGCAACCAAGGACCTGCCATAGAGATATGATCTGTGGTACATTTCCCTTGGGCTTTAATCAATAATTTAGCCCCCATCAGATTATTACCATCCCAAGCTTGAAAAGGGGATAGTAATTGTAAACGTTCCGAATCTTCCTTAACAACTACCTCAACAGAAGCCCCGTCTTCTTGTGGGGCAAGGTATCCGTTTTCTTTCACATCAAACCCTAGAGGAGGTAATTCAACTCCCGTGGGTGGATCCAGTTGAACTTCTTCCCCTTCTTGATTAATTAAAGCGTCAGTCATAGGGTTGAAATCTAACCTCCCCGAAATTGCAACTGCTGCAACCATCTCTGGAGAAGCCACAAAAGCATGTGTATTTGGGTTTCCATCAGCTCGTTTTGAGAAGTTTCTATTAAACGAATGAATGATCGAATTCCGTTCTTGTTTATCAGCTCCTTCACGCGCCCATTGACCGATACAAGGACCACAAGCGTTAGTAAATATCTTAGCATTTAAATCTTCAAAAATGGAAAGTAATCCATCGCGTTCGGCAGTATATCGCACCTGCTCTGAACCTGGATTTATACCAAATTCTGCTTTAGTGACGAGTTTTTTGTCCACCGCTTGTTTTGCAATAGAGGCGGCTCTGGCTAGGTCTTCATAGGATGAGTTTGTACACGAACCTATTAATCCCCATTCAACCTGTAAAGGCCAGCCATTCTTTTTTGCTACTTTACTCATTTCTGAAACAGGCGTTGCTAAATCAGGAGTAAAGGGACCGTTTAAGTGAGGGGTCAAAGTAGATAAATCTATTTCAATGACCTGATCAAAATAGCTTTCAGGATCTACATAAACCTCTGGGTCTGCTGTTAAATGTTCTTTAACCTCATTGGCAGCATCGGCTACATCATCTCTTCCGGTAGCTCTTAAATAGCGCTCCATAGACTCGTCATATCCAAAGGTAGAAGTCGTGGCACCAACCTCAGCTCCCATATTACAAATGGTTCCTTTTCCGGTACAAGACATAGATTCTGCCCCATCCCCAAAATATTCGATAATCGCTCCAGTTCCCCCTTTGACAGTCAAGATACCTGCTACTTTTAGGATAACGTCTTTAGGAGCGGTCCAGCCATTTAATTTTCCTGTTAACTTAACACCAATCAGTTTGGGGAATTTCAACTCCCATGCCATATCGGCCATAACGTCCACAGCGTCTGCTCCTCCTACACCAATAGCTACCATTCCAAGTCCCCCTGCATTTACGGTATGAGAATCCGTACCGATCATCATTCCCCCCGGAAAAGCATAGTTTTCTAAAACAACTTGATGGATAATTCCTGCTCCTGGTTTCCAAAAACCAATTCCATATTTATTGGAAACAGACTCCAAAAAATTAAATACTTCTGCTGAAGTACTGTTGGCAGATTTCAAATCTTGAGCGGCACCTTCCTTGGCTTGGATTAAGTGATCACAATGAACTGTTGTGGGAACAGCAACTTTGGTTTTCCCAGATTGCATGAACTGCAACAAGGCCATTTGAGCTGTAGCATCTTGACATGCAATTCGATCAGGTGCAAAATCAACATAATCAGCCCCACGAGTAAATGCGCGTTTTTCAGAAGTATTCCACAAATGCGAATAGAGGTTTTTTTCTGTTGCCGTTAACGGACGTCCTGTGAGTTTTCTTGCTTCAGCCACTCGCACAGCAAGGCGACTGTAAACTTGCTTAATCATGTCAATATCAAAAGCCATAGTACTGTTTTTTAATTTTGCACAAAACTATAAAATAAATAGATGGAAAAGGTCGAATTATTGAGGTTTTAGTTAGAATTTTAGAATTTAGTAAAGCAAAAAGTTTAGAATGTATTCATTCATGAATTTGTAAACTTAATAATGCCTATTTTGATTCTTACTCATAATGAAATATTTAACAATTGCCCACTTAACTGAAGTACTTGTAATTCTGCTAATTTAGCTTGATATTTTGCTAAAGTCCTTTGGTTTTGAGCATTTCTCAAGTTAATTTGAGCCTGACGAAATTCGATTGCCGTAATGGATCCCAAATTATATTGTGCTTGAGACCGTTCAAAATTATAGGATCCTGTTTCTACCTGCTTTTCTTGAATGCTAAAAATCTGCTTAGCATTGTTAAAACTTTGTAATGCATTTGACAAATCACGATCAAAAGTGAGTTGGGTCTCCTCCGTTAGAATTTTTTGATTTTCCAACGCAATTTTCGCATTTTGAACTTGAGTCATAGACCTTCCACCATCAAACAAATTCCAACTCAAATTGGCACCAAAGCTCATCGAAAAAGAATTGTTATTGGATCCCGGAAAGAAGGCAGACGCGGGGCTTTTATTTAAATTCCATCCGTAAGAACCAACCAAACCAACGGTGGGTAGATATCCTGACTGACTCACTTTAATATCATAGGAGTTGATCTGTGTATTCTGTTTTTGTTTAAGCAAACTAACATTGTTCTCTGTCGCTTTTGAAAGCAGCTCTTCCAATGCAATCTCAGACACAAATTCAACCTGAGTTGACACAGCAAATTGGGTATCCATAGATTGACTAAGTAATAAATTTAAATCGCGCTTGGCGTTATCCAATTGTTGTGAAACTTCCAGTAAACTGATACTGTCATTAGTGACATCAACTTGGGCATTTAACACAGAAAGTTTATTGGATTGACCAAATTTAAATGCACTTTCTGCTCTAAGTTGACGTTCTTTAGATACTTCCAAAGCTTGCATAAAAATTGATTTTGACTCTGTGAGTTGGGCTACATTAAAATACACACTATACAATTGGATAACAGTAAACTCAATCGTTTCTCGCAATTGCAGTTCACTCAAAGCATATTGCTCTCTTAATTTTTTATAGGTGAATTTTCTACCCAAACCATCGAAAAGAGTATAGTTTAGGTTAACCCCACCATTATAGCGTTGTGATTCCTGATTGTCTAAGTTCAAATTTGGTCGTTGTGAACCATCTTCTGAAACTTGACCCGGAAATTCGATCTCTGCGCTAGAAGAAGTATAGTTTGTTCCTCCGCTCAGCGATATTGTGGGTAAAAACCCTGAATTGAGAACACTGCTATTATTTTCGGAAATTTCAAGATTATTTCTAGAGACTTGAATTCCAAAATTTTTCTCTAATGCAATTTCTAAAGCTTCTTCCTTTGAGAGAGGCTGTTGACCAAAAAGCGGAATAAAGATCAGATTTGAAAAAATAAAAAGTGTTATTAATCTCATTTTTCTTCTGTATTTAATGATTCTCCTTCTGTAATTTTCTTGTTATCCTCCATTTCAATCAGGGCTCGCTCAACAGACTCTTTGGAGGGAAATACTCCCCCGATTAACCATTTAACATAAACCTTGATTTCATTATTTAAGGATAGAAAAATAGGCAAAACGATCAGTGTCAAAAGAGTGGCAAAAGCAATACCATAAGAAACGGTAATGGCCATGGGTTTTAAAAATTGTGCTTGCCTACTTTTTTCTAAGATTAAAGGGGTTAATCCTGCAACTGTAGTAGCAGAAGTCAAGAATATCGCTCTAAATCTTGATTTTCCTGAGTCAAGAAGTGCTCGGTCAAAAGACAACCCCTGTCTCAAATTATTATTGAACTTCCCGATCAACACAAGACCATCATTTACCATAATTCCAATCAGGGCAATTACTCCTAAAAGTGAAATGATATTTACTGGAAAACCGTGTGCCCAGTGTCCCCAAGCTACTCCCGTAAAGCTTAATGGAATCAATAAGAACAACAAAACGGGTTGCGAAAAACTCCTGAACGTAAACGCAATTGTCATATAAATAAGAATTAAAATGGGAATCCCTGCCACGTTTAGTGATGCTGCTAATTTATTGGCCTCTCGATTTTGACCTTCATAAGAGGCACTGACAGAGGGATATTTATTTTGAATGTCTGGGATAACATTGGTGCGTAGGTCAGTCATAATATCTGTAGCTGAAATTTCCTCTGCATTTTTTAAATCTGCAGATAATTGAATTTCTCTTCTACCGTCCAAATGATTGATAGAGACATCGCCTCTTTCTATGGTATAATTTGCAATTTCTCTGAGGGGTACCAATTGCCCATTGGGCAAATCAATTTTCATATCCTCTAACTTTGTAATGGAAGAGCGATCCTCTTTTTTATACCGAACCCATACACGAATCTCATCTTGACCTCTTTGAAATCGTTGGGCTTGAACACCAAAAAATCCAGCCCTGACTCGACTCATAAGATATTGTAAGTCGACACCTAGGGGATACGCATTTTGCTTAAGCTCAAGTCTAATTTCTTTTATTCCCGCTGGGTCATTATCCGTTACATCTTTTAAAAATTCATTGGAAAGTAAATTTTGCTTGAGTTCCTTTTTTGCGGACTTTAACTCATTAATATTATTAGATAAAAGGGAGACGGAAACGGGACTTCCTCCAAAATTTGTCCCAGAACCATAAACGACACTCTCCACTCCAATGATGGGGCCTACCAATTCAGCAATACGTGAGGAAACTAGATTTGCCCTGACAGCATCTGGTCTCTGCTCACCGGGAAGTAAATTAATCGTTAGCCTTGCACGTGAAGAACCATTCCCAAGAGTTTTGATTGCATTGACAAAAAGCTTTTTGTCTGTTCCTTTTAAATACTTCTCAGTAAATTCAGCATCAACGATTTTAGATTTAGATTGAATCAAACTGATGATTGAATCCGTAATTTTCTCATTCGTTCCATTGGGCATTACCAAAGTAACTTGGATTCGATCACTTGCTATGGTAGGAAAAAATGCAGTTCGAATGATTCCACCACCAAAAGAACCAAAAGTCAACATTAATACCCCTAAAAAAAGCGATAAAACAAGCAGCCTATTTTTTAATGAAAAAGCCAAAACCGGGGTGTACACCACATCCCGCATAGATTGCATGAATTTATCTCCAGCTTTATTTATCTCTCGAAGTTTAGAAAATCCTCTGGCAATAAAGGTCTTAGGTTTATTTTTCTTTAAAACTAGGGCTTTCGAATTGGCCAAATGAGCTGGCAAGATTATTAGTGCTTCTATTAAAGAGATGACAAGTGTTAATATTACTACTACCGAAACTTCTCCAAAAAATTCACCAATTCTACTGTCTAGGAATAAGAATAAAGAAAAGGCTAAAACCGTCGTTACAATTGCAGAAACAACTGGAGGTATAACCTCCATCACTCCGTCAATCGCAGCACGATAGGGACTCTTTCCTTTTTCGTATTGCTGATATATATTCTCAGCAATGACAATCCCATCATCCACCAAAATTCCAATCACAATAATCATCCCAAAAGTTGATAATACATTAATGGTTACCCCAAACAAGGGGGCAAAAATAAACATCCCCAAAAACGAAACAGGGAGACCAAAAGCAACCCAAAAAGCCAGTCTTGAATTAAGAAAAATTGAAAGAAATAATAATACTAAAAGCATTCCCTGAAAGATATTTTCTATCAATAGTTTATTTCGTTCTGTCAAAACAACAGACTGATCATTTAAAATTTGAAGCTTTAAATTTGAATTCTCAACATTGAATTTTTCAATATAGTTTCTAACTGATTCGGCTGAAGAAATTACATCTTCTGAATTGGTAGAGTTGATTGTGATGTTTACAGCAATATTATCATCGATAAACGTTCTATTGGGTGTTTCTGAGAATCTATCTTTTACATCAGCAACATCTTTCAAGAATATTTTAGTACCATCAGCTAAAGCAAGCACCTCAATATTGGACAATTCATCTGCATAATAAAATTTATTATTGGCACGAATTAAAAACTCTTCTGTATCTGTCTTAACCTGACCCCCTGTGACAATAATATTCGATTTAGCTACCGCTTGAGCAATTGATGTAAAGGTTAAGCCATATGCCATAAGCTTACTTTCATTGACTGCAATTTCTATTTCTTCAGCTGGATATCCTGTAACATTGATTTGGGAAATACCTTTAATGGCCCTGAGGTCGTTTTCAATCTGTCTTCCGATTTTTTTTAAATCTAAAAGGGGTACATTTTCACCTTCCAAGGCAAAATTAATGGTGGAACGAATTTCCTCCCTCTTGGAGACAACAAGCGGTTCCATTCCAGTGGGGAAGCTGGGGACACGATCGACTGCATTTTTAACCTCCAAAAGCATAAAATTAATATCTCTCCCTTTTTCAATTTCTACGGTGATAGAACCTGAATTTTCACCTGAAATGGACGTAATCCTTTCAACACCGATAAGTCCTTTGAGATTATCTTCAATTTTTAAGATTACCCCTTCCTCCATTTCTAAAGGAGAAGCTCCGGGATAAACAGCTGTAATTTGAATTATTCGTGATTCGGAGAGCGGAAAAAAAGATGACTTAAGTGATAGCGCTCCAATCAATCCAAAAAGCAGAAAAGCTAAAATAACGATGTTGATCGCAACATGATATCTTATGAAATAATTGATTATTTTTCTCATCCTTTGTTATTTATCAATGGGTAAAACTGTTGAAATTACCTCCATACCACTATAGGCACCGATCAAAGGTTGGGCAATAATAATCGCACCATTTTCAAGACCCTTCACGATGGCCAAAGTCTCCGTGAAATGAATGGCTTCAACTTTTTTAAGCTGAAGTGCATTATTTTCTACCACAAACAACTCTTGATCTCCGTTTAGCAAACCACGATCTAGAGCAAAAACTTGTTCAAAAGTGTTGGCGCTAATATTCGCTTCTAGAAACATCCCTTCCTTCAATTCAGGGTCACTGACACGAATGAAAACCTCGACTGATTGAGTTTGGGTATTCACTTTGGCATTTATTCTTGCCACAGTCCCTTCATACGTTTGATTTGTATCAATCGATTTTAAAGCAACTTTCGCCCCTTCTTCAATTTTTTGAATAAATGTTTTCGGAAGAGAAACTTTTAACTCATATAAATCTGTAGCAATATATTCTCCCATTTGCTGTCCCGGTCTGACTAAAGAACCCTCGGTCATATTAGCACTTACTAGCACCCCGTCAAAAGGGGCTTTAAGACTATAATATTGTAAGTTTTTTTCTAAATTCTGCAAGGCATAATAAGAAGAAATCAATCCTCTTCCTGACACAAAAAGACGAACCTTTTCCTCCATTTTTGGTAGGGAAGGTGTTGGTTTTTCAATATCAAAATTCTTTAAAAATTGACTCCATTGCACATAAGCCTCCTCAAAATCTAATTGTAAATCTGGGAGAACTGAAGTGATAAGATTATAAAGAGACGCCCTTTGTGCTTTGACATTTGCACGATAATCAGAAGCATCTATTTGAACTAAAGTTTGTCCAGCCTTATATTTCTGTCCCGTCTTAAACAGGGGTTTAATGGTTTGCATCACTCCTTGTACCCTTGAGGTTAAACTAACCCTTCTGTAGGCTTCCAAAACCCCATTTGAGGGTATTTCTACTTGGTAACTCCCATTTGTTACCTCGAGCGTGTACACTTCTTTTATGGAACTTTTTCCTTCTGGACTTTTAATTTCATTCCCGTTAGCAATCGCTTGAGATAACTTAAACGAAACAATTAAAATGATAATCCCAAGGAAGAATAAAATCCACTTCCGTAGATTTTTAAGTGATGTGTTTTTTGTCATTATATCTTGAAGAAAAAATTAGTTTATGGAGTTTTGAATCAATACTTTATTATCCAAATAAAATAGTTGCTATTTTGTTTAACTTTTTCACAAAATTAGAAATAAAATCCTTGAATTTCGCTTGTTTAATTCAACTCATACCATATTAAGACAAAATGAATGTGTGAAGGTTTAAAAATTTTTTAACTTGTTATGATTAATCTTTTTTTAAGTAACAATGGAAATAGTAAAAAATCTCTGGAATGAAATTGTTGATTTTTTTGGAGTCAATCAATTTCTGAGCATATTAGAAACCAATGAGTTCGATAAATTTTTAAGTTATGATGGGATTGTCGCATTAATCATTCCCATTATTCCATTGTTGCTGGTATTGGAATTATTTTTAGGTTTTATCTATAAAAAGCCCCAAACCAAGGTATACAAAGTAATTTTCTTGATTTATCTCTTCAATCGTATCGTAGGTAGATTTATCTCTATTGGAATGGTAACCCTATGTATTGGTTTACTTGAGCCTCTGGCACTCCTTGAAACTTCCAATACTTGGTATTGGTTTATATATGGATATATCGTTTGGGAATTTGCGCATTTTATTTATCATTTCTTAGCTCATAAAGTTCGCTTGTTTTGGTGCCTTCATGCAACACACCACTCTCCGGAGGAAATGAATTTGAGTGTCTCTCACGCGCATTTCTTTTTGGAAGGACCCTACGCCGATTTTATTCGAACATCCATTTGTATCTTTTTGGGAGTCAATCCAATTATGTTGTTTACGATTATGTTCATTGACGGAACTTACGGGGCGTTTATCCACGTAGGAGAAAATTTAATGAAAGATGCCCGTTTAGGATTTTTAAATAAGCTCATTCTCACTCCTTCTCACCACCGAGTACATCACGCAAAAAATCCATTATATCTGGACACTAACTACTGTAATTTATTGAATTTTTGGGATCGAATTTTTGGAACCTATCAAGAAGAAGATACTTCGATAGCGATTGAGTATGGAGTAACAAGGGAAATAAAATCAGGAAATTTTATTGATGTCTATTTTGGTGAAATCATCAATTTATGCAAAGATGTATTTTATGCCCCAGGTATTATCAATAAATTCAAATATATATTCTACCCTCCGGGATGGAATCATTCAGGCAATCATAAAACAGCTAAAATGATCCGATCGGACTATTTAAATTCTTAGTCTCTTCCCAAAAAACGATTTCAATAATATTTTTATAACCGAGATATCAGTAATAAAATGAGAGTATACCACAGATATTTAGGCTTTTTTTTAGCCGGTATTATGTTCATGTATGCTTTAAGTGGTATTACGCTAACCTTTAGGGATAAAGCGTATTTCAAGAAAGAGGTAGTCGTAGAAAAAACTATAGAAAAAGACTTAGAAAAGCCTCCTATGATCCGTGGAGCCAAAAATATTGAATACAATAAAGAAACTGGTGACCTTAAGTACATCCAAATGAAACCTCCAAAAATACTTGGGTTAATTGAAGGGATGCATAAGGCCACTTCATCAACACCTCTTTATTTTTTAAATGTATTCTTTGGAGTTGCCTTACTCTTTTTCGTCTTTTCAGCCTACTGGATGTTTCTTCCGCAAACAGACATCTTCAAAAAGGCAATTTACTTTACACTGGGGGGAATCGCACTTTCTTTGCTGATGATATTAATATAGCCTTTATTAGATAAAAGCAAAAAAAGCTCTCCCTTTTAAAGGAAAGCTTCTCATCAGTTGCTAATATTGACATTTGTCAAGCTAACAACACACAACTTCTTAAATTAAGCGGTTTGGACAGGACTTGAACCCATTTGTAATCCCCTACGGATCAAACCTTTACATGTCTGCTCTTCCCTCGCTGACGAATAAATTTGTATATTTTTATACTCTTTCAGTACACTCTATGCCTTGTGAGTACTAAAAATCGGATTTCAAAGATAACTTAATAATACCCGTTCTAATAAAAAATATCCCACTTTTTATCGTTTTGGTAAATTTTACATAGTAATAAAGAAGGCAAAAAGGATTTTATTACTTGGGTTACCAAAACTTTAGTAATACCACTGCCCACAAAAAAAATAATACCAACTGTTGGTGTATACAAGTCAATGTGTAAATTAAGTGCCAGCACAATCGATAATGATACATTTATAAATAATGTACTTATTATTTCTTTTTTAGTATCACGAGTAACATCCATTTAATTATTCCATTATATTCCTAAGCTTATAATTTTGAATGTTTTATTAGTTTTGTCCTAATAGGATATAAATCAATAGGGTCACAAAACAAAGAACAATAGACAGGTGTTTAGTGTATTTCCATTCCTTCATATCTAATATATGTAGATCTATAGCCTTAAATTCCTTGTCTTGAGGGTAAAAATAGGAAACACCAAACATCACCGCTAAGTTAATTAGGAATTCAATCCCCCAAATATGAACAAAGTGAATATCTGTTTTTAGAATGAAAGTGGTTGTAATATAAAAACCAAGGCCTACAAACAAAGCTGCTTTGGCACCAGTAGCCGATACTTTCTTCAGGAAAAATCCAGCTAAAATGATAGAAGCAATAGGAATAAAGAAAATACCATTTAATTGTTGTAATAACTGGTAGAGACCATCTGGTGCGTTAGCCACCATAGGTGCGGCCATAATCGCGAAAATTGCTAAAACTGTAGAGGTTAGTTTTCCAACTTTTACTAGCTTTTTATCTGTGCAGTTTTTACCAAAGTGCTCTTTATATATATCTATACTAAAAATAGTTGCAGCACTATTAAGAACACTATTGAATGTGCTTAATACAGCTCCCATTATAATGGCTGCAAATAAGCCTACAAGTCCCACAGGAAGTACTTTTTTGATAAGCTCAGGGTATATCATATCTTGATTTTCAAAAAGGGAATCTCCATAATAATAGAACCCAATAACTCCAGGTAAAATTATAATGATAGGTGCAAATATTTTCAAAAAGCCTGTATATAAAAGTCCTTTTTGAGCTTCCACTAAATTCTTGGCTCCAAGTGCTCGTTGGATTATGGTTTGGTTCATACTCCAAAAGTACAACTGATTAATAATTAGCCCTGTAAAGAGTACTCCAAAAGGCATTATGGAATCCTTTGCTCCTATAACATTAAATTTTTCTGGGCTATGTTGATAGACTTTAGTCAAACCTGTTAATGGATTACCATCACCAATACTGATAAGTGCGATTAGAGGAATAGCTAGTCCGCCAATTAATAGCCCATATCCATTTATGGTATCTGAAACTGCTACTGCTTTTAATCCTCCAAAAATGGCATAAATAGACCCAATAACTCCAATAGCAATTACAGTTACCCAAAGGCCTTGATCTTGAGACATTCCAAGAACTTCCGAAATATTAAAAATACTTTCAATATTAATAGCTCCCGTGTAAAGCACTATTGGTAATAATGTAACAACAAATGAAACCATCAAGAAAAGAGCAACCAATGTTCTAGTTGAACTATCAAAACGTTTTTCAAGATATTGGGGAATGGTTGTAAGCCCCATTTTTAAATATTTGGGCACAAAATAAACAGCAGCAACAACTAAGGCTAAAGCCGATGTAACTTCCCAAGCTATAATGATGAATCCATTTTTATAGGAAGAACCATTCATGCCTATAAGATGTTCAGTAGATATGTTGGTTAATAGCATAGACCCTGCAATAACAATTCCTGTTAGACTTCGTCCTCCCAAAAAATAGCCGTCTTGAGAATCCAATTTTTCATTTCTGAGTTTGTACCAAGAGTAAATGGCTACAAAGGCGATGAATCCAATAAAAGTTAAAACAGTATACATATGATTATTTTAGTTATTGTTGAGCATAAATTAAAATCTCTTAAGATTATTAACTAGTGATGGAATCTCTGTTTCTTTTTTCGTTCTAAAGAATCCCTGTAAGCTTCTTTAACGGTTTCCATATCGGATACTTCCGCGATAGGAACTTCCCACCAACTATACCCATCAATTCCTTGATACCTGTCGCAGGTGGTATAAATAACAGTGGTTTTATCAATGCCTTTTGCTGTTTTTAATGCATCTGTTAAACTTGTGTAATCTGTACATTCAATAACATGTGCACCTAAACTTCTTGCATTATCAGCCAAATTGACTGGCAAAATAGCTTGAGAAGTCACATCATCACCATCAATCTTTTGAGAGTCTGGATTCCTGTATAAAAAGCGGGTACCATACCCTTCACTTCCCAAACTACGAGAAAGAGCTCCAATACTTTTATAGCCATCATTATCAATTAAAACAATGGTGATTTTATAATTTTCTTGAATGGATGTTACAATTTCTTGAGAAAGCATTAAATAACTTCCATCACCGACCATTACGTAAATTTCTCGACTTGGATCAGCCATTTTAGCTCCAAGTCCTCCAGCAATTTCATAGCCCATACAAGAATATCCATATTCCAAATGGAAGCTTTTACTACTTTTGGTTCTCCATAACTTATGCAAATCACCAGGTAAACTACCTGCAGCGCAAAGCACCACATCATTATCATCTGCAAACTCATTTACAGCACCAATAATTTCCCCCTGACTTAAAAGGTTCTCATGCCTGTAATCATATATTTCGGAAACTTTTGTCTCCCAAGATCGATTGAATTCAGAAACTTTATTACTATAATCTTCATCAACCTGATAAGCATCCAATAATCCTAACAATTCCTCTAGTGTTGCTTTTGCATCTCCTTGTAACATGAGTCCTCCATGTTTGGCTGCATCAAATTCAGCAACATTTATATTCACAAATTTAACATTTGGATTTTGAAATGCTGTTTTAGAAGCTGTTGTGAAATCACTAAAACGTGTTCCTAAGCCAATAATCAAATCCGCTGATTCTGAAATTTGATTCGCTCCAGGCGTTCCTGTGGCTCCAACGGCACCTAATTGATGAGGGTCGTCAAACCGTAAAGCGCCTTTACCAGCAAAAGTCTCTGCAACAGGAATATGAGTTTTATAAACAAAGGTTTTTAAAACATCCAAAGCATCACTATAATGAGCTCCTCCCCCTGCAATTATTAGAGGCTTTTTACTTTTTTTAATTAGATCTACTGCTCTTTTAATTTGATAAACATCAGGTCTTTGCCTCATAATTCTCCACGTTTTTTTCTCAAAAAACTCCTCTGGATAATCAAAGGCTTCTGCTTGAACATCCTGTGGTATCGCCAGAGTAACAGCTCCAGTTTCTGATGGAGACGTTAATACCCTCATAACTTCTGGAAGGGCGTATACTATTTGTTCAGGTCTATTGATTCGATCCCAATACTTGGAGATCGGCTTAAAGCAATCATTTACAGAAAAATCTTGTGAACTGGGAGACTCTAATTGTTGTAATACTGGAGCAACATGTCTTCCAGCAAAAATATCGCCAGGAATTAAAAGTACTGGCAAACGATTAATAGTAGCTCCAGCGGCTGCAGTTAACATATTGGTAGCTCCAGGTCCTATTGAAGTGGTACAAGCAAAAGTGCTTAATCGATTTTTCATTTTTGCATAAGCCGCAGCTGTATGCACCATAGATTGCTCGTTTCGGCACTGATAGTACTTTAAATCATTCTGCTGTTGAATGGCCTGCCCCATACCAGCAACATTTCCATGTCCAAAAATACCAAAGCAACCAGCAAAAAATTTATTTTCAACACCATCCCGTTCTACGTATTGTTGATTTAAATATTTTATGACAGCTTGGGCAACAGTTAATCGTATTGTTTTCATTTGTTTTGCTGATTTTATTACTACATACGAACTAGATAACTTATCATAATGATAGCTCTATCGTTTTTATTTTAACATTTTAATACTCTGAAATTGGTTAATTTCTTCCAGTTTAACGGGTCTGTTTTCTTGTAGGGACATTATTGACGCCAATCCAATTTTTAAAGATTGAAGCCCATCGTTTCCATTGGCTGGAACAGGAGTCCCATTTTCTAAACTTTGGATATAATCACTCATTTCTGTTTTGTAAGCTTCTGCATAGCGTTCTAGAAAAAAATGCAAAGGCAAGGACCTTTGACTTCCTTGGCTTGTAAATAATTGGTGCGAATCGTGTAAATTATTCTCTGCCTTAACCATACCTTTAGAGCCGAATACTTCAACTCTCTGGTCGTATCCATAAGCTGCTTCTCTACTATTGTCAATTATAGCCATCGTTCCGTCTGTATAGGTCAGGGTTATAACCGCTGTATCTATATCTCCCACATCTCCTATAACAGAATCGACAAGAACAGCACCCTTAGCATACACCTCCTCAACTTCTTTGTCTACAATAAAACGTGCTATATCAAAATCGTGAATGGTCATGTCTAAAAATAAGCCTCCAGATTTTTCAATATAACTTACTGGAGGTGCACCAGGATCACGGCTAGTAATCTTTACCAAATGATGTTCCCCTATGGCTCCCTGACTTACTAAAGCTTTAACCTTTTTAAATTCTTTATCGAAACGTCTATTAAAGCCAATCATTAATTTTATTCCCGTATCTTCTACAAGATCCAAAACTTCAACTACTCTTTCCAGAGATAAATCTAATGGTTTCTCACAAAAAACATGTTTTCCTTTTTTAGCTGCAATTTCTACATAATCCGCATGTGTGTCTGTAGGCGAACAAATAACAACTACATCAATATCTGTAGAAGCTAACATGTCTTCAAACGTGGAAGTCACATTTGCTACGCCTTTATCCTTGGCATATACCTGAGATTCTTCAAAAGGATCCATCGCAGCAACAACTCTTACATTATTCATTTGAAGTAAATTATCTAAATGTATTTTTCCAATTCTTCCCAGACCCGCTAGGGCAAATTTTAATTTCTTCATGGATATTCTGTTATTTATAATCCTAATGTTTTTAAATAATCCCTATTGGATTGAGCGCAAATTTTTGGGTCTCCCATTCCAGGCAATATATCCTGTTCAACAACCACCCAATCATCGTATTCTAATTGATGCAGCAAAGTAACAATACTCTCGAAATCCACTTCGCCTTTACCTAGCTCGCAGAACACACCTCTCTTAATTGCATCGAAGTAGTCTCCATTGGCATCCCTAGACGCTTTGGCAATATCTGGACTAAAATCCTTAAAATGGACATGCCATATGCGATCAGAATAGGTTTTTAGTGCCTTCACTGGATCACCTCCTCCAAAAGCATAATGCCCCATATCTAGACATAAACCCAATAACGTAGGGTCCGTCAATGATAATAATTTATCAATTTCTTCAGGTGTCTCTACATAACCAGCACAATGATGATGAAAAACAGTCCGAATTCCAAAAGCATCCTTTACTGCTTTGGCTATTTTCTCTGCGCCTTGAGCATAGACCATCCATTGACTATTAGAAAGGCTCATCTCTGGGAGTATTCTCCCCGCATTCTGAGTACGCTTAGAAATGGTTCCATTGTCATCTGCCAAAACAATAAGTGCATTTTTATATCCTGCATTAAACATTAATTCAGCAACTTTTAAAGCTGACAAAACCCCATCCTCATGTTTTGTAATATCAGCCAAAGCCACAGGCACAAAAGCTCCTAACAACTCCAGTCCTCTTTTATGTATCTCATTGTATAACTGGCTTGAAACAGTAGGCATATATCCCCAGTCTCCAAGCTCTGTTCCGATATACCCAGTTTCCTTTATTTCATCAAGAACCTGATCGAAACCAATTTCTTCCGATTTCTCTTCCAAATCAAATTCTAAGGCTCCCCATGAGCAAGGGGCGTTGGCGATCTTGATCATATTAAAATTTACGTGACCAAATATTTGGCCACCGTTCAATAACTACTTTAGTTTGAGTAAAAAACTCAATAGCATGTTTTCCTTGACCGTGAAGATCTCCAAAAAAGCTATCTTTCCAACCACTGAATGGAAATTGTGCCATAGGTGCAGCTACACCTATATTAATCCCAATATTTCCAGCATCGGCTTCATTTCTAAATTTTCTTGCACTAGCACCACTGCTTGTAAATAAGCAAGCCATATTTCCATAATTCCCACTATTTACAAACTCTAAAGCTTCCTCTATATCATTCATTGAAATAAGACTCATTACCGGTCCAAAGATTTCTGTTTTAATCAAACCTTTGTCTAATGCAACATTTTCTAGGATGGTTGGTGAAATGAAGTTACCCTTTTCATACCCTGAAATTGATGTATTTCTTCCATCAAGAAGCGCCGTAGCTCCTTCATCTAGTCCTTGTTGAATTAAGCCTGTAATTCTGCTTTTACTTTCAGGAGTGATAACAGGTCCCATACTTACATTATCGTCCCATCCGTATCCAGTTGTTCTTGATTTTACGGCTTCGTATATAGCCTCTTTAATTTCTCTTTTATCATCTCCTACCGTAATAATGGTAGAGGCTGCCAAACAACGCTGACCAGCACAACCATAAACAGAATCTGCTATAATTTTAGAAGTCATTTCAATATCGGCATCAGGTAAAACAATAACGGGATTTTTAGCTCCACCTTGTGCTTGTACTCTTTTTCCATTGGCTGTTCCTTTCGAATATATATACCTTGCTACAGGCGTGCTTCCTACAAAACTAACAGCTTTAATGGTTGGATTTTCTAATATGGCATCAACCGATTCTTTACCACCATGAACCAGACTTATCAAGCCTTTAGGCAAATCCAACTGATCAATTAATTCGAAAAGTTTCATCATGGTTAATGGCACTTTTTCCGAAGGTTTAACAATAAACGCATTTCCTGTGGCTATTGCATAGGGCAAAAACCAAAAAACAATCATACTAGGAAAGTTGAAGGGTGTAATACATGCTGAAACTCCAATGGGTTGTCTAATCATCATTTCATCAATCCCCGTTGCAATATCCTCTATAACATCTCCTGCCATAAGCATGGGTGTTCCACAGGCAACTTCAATATTTTCTATAGCTCTTTGAATTTCCCCAAAGGATTCTCCTTTTGTCTTACCTGATTCCTTGGTAATTATTTCTGCTATCTCTCCAATATTCTCCTCAAAAAGAGATTTTAATTTGTACAGCACTTGTACACGTTTCATCACAGGAACCTTACTCCATACCTTATATGCCTTGAAGGCAAACTCTGAAGCTGTATCTACATCTTTTGCTGTGTCTATACCATATGGAACTTTAGCTAAAACCTCTTGATTTGCTGGGTTCAAAACATTTATGGTATGCGAACATTTACTATCTACCCAAACACCGTTTATATAATTTTTTAAAATTTCCATTTGGAATTTGTTTAATTGTTTTCTTAAATTTATTTATTTGGACTGTTAAAATATTTCAATTTTTAATCCTTTTTTTTCAAATTAATATCCACCATGTTTTTCAATAAAGACTAATGATTCTTCTAAGGTTGGCATAAAATTGGCGCATCCTTTTTTAGTCACTACTTGAGCTCCACTGGCATTCCCCATTCTACATGCTTTATATAAGTCCCAGCCTTGAAGGTACCCATATAAAAACCCACCAGCAAAAGCATCACCAGCTCCTAATACATTTAACACTTCAACTGGGAACCCTGGAACATCTGTTCTACTGCCATCTTTTTTGTAAATACTCACTCCATCTTCACCTCTCTTTACTAATAAAATTTCTATACCAGAGGAAAACAATTGACGGATAGACGCGTCGATATCACCTTTAATTTCTGGAGCAGATATTTGTTGGTCTTTTATAACTACTTGGGAAGAGTCATATAAGGTTGCCGCTAATATTTCTTCTTCGGTTCCAATAGCAATTTTAACTTTAGGAAGAATCGCTCGTACCGTTAATCCAAAAGCTCTGTAGTCATGCCATTGATCTGCTCTAAAATCTAAATCTAAAACCACATCTACATTGTTCTTAACGGCAACTTCGGTAGCGTAAAAGGTACTACTTCTACTTGGTTCAATATTAAGTGCTGTTCCGTTGATTAGTAAAATTTTATAATCTTGAACATTTGAGTTTTGAACATCATCAATAGTTACCTGACTGTCGGCAGCATTATCTCTATAATAAACTAAAGGAAACTTATTTGGAGGTTCAATTCCTAGAACTACGGCACTACTCCTAGCAGTGTTTTTTACAGGAATACAGTGCGTATTTACATTTTCTTTGTTTAAAAAATTTACTATAAATTCTCCAACTTTATCATTTCCAACAGCTGTTAGTAAAGTTGCATTAGATCCTAATCTAGCAAGTGCAACGGCTATATTTAAAGGAGAACCACCCACAAATGCATCAAAACCACTAATGTCGTTAAAAGTAGTTCCAACGTCTTGCGAGTATAGATCTATTGAAGACCTTCCAAAAGTAATAACATCAAACTTCTTGTCTTTCATCTATCTTGTATTATTTTGTATTATTCATTTCTGCTGTTACTAGAGGCAGGCGATCATCTTGAGATTTCCAAGAATCGTAAATCCATTCATGGTCTGGATCTGTGGTATTCGCTAAACACTGATCGGTTCCAGCTAAAAAATTAAGGTAATAGCAATTAAAACCATGAGCTGCTACAACGGGATGAAACCCTTTGGGAATCATCATGACATCATCATGACTAGCCTTGGCTATTTCATTCAAAGACCTATCTTGAGTGTAGACCTGCTGAATGGCATAAGCTCCGGGTTTTTCTTTCTCAAATTTATAGAAATACGTTTCTTCTTGAATGGGTTCTAATACATTACCTTCATTATCTAATATGCGCTCATCATGTTTATGTGCAGGGTACGAACTCCAATTTCCAGAGGGTGTATATACTTCTCTACAAACCAAACTATGGCATCCAAATCCTGGAGGCACTAAATCGTTAAATTGCCGCGTAGCATTATCTCCACCAAAAATCACCACAGGTGTATCTTCGGGCGTTACAAACTTTGCTGGGAAATCGACAGGTGATTCACACCATCCATATGCTATATCCAAATTCTCACTTGTTGCTTCTAAAGTAAACTTTGTATGTCTTGGTAAATATAAAGTGTGGGCAACTCCGCTAAAGACATCTTTTCTACCGTTTATAGTTTCCCAACTACCTTTAGTACTATTGACTTTAAAATTTCCACTTAACAAAACAATTACTAATTCATTTTCCTCAGTATTATGCTCCCAAACATCCCCTAAACTCATTGTTCTAGCTTCAAAAGAGAGATGATTCCAATTCGCAGATTCAGGAGTTATGCTGTGATAAACTTTTGATTCTTTATTTGGCTTTTGTAATAAATAGGATTCAGTACTCATAAAAGTTTAATTTTTAAATAAATTGGTTTGACTTACCTGTTGCTCCTAAAAGGTCGAACTTTTCTAACATAAATTGTTCATAAGCGTCCATATATAATTTTCCGGGAATTATGGGATCAAACAAATCGGGGGTTTCATTAAAAAACTCTCTATGAACTCGGGTCCAAATGAGTCTTAAATCTGTTGCTATATTGATTTTGCAAACACCATATTTGATTGCCTTGACAATTTCTTTTGGATCTACCCCAGCGGCACCTTCAAGTAACTTTCCACCATTTTTATTGATTTTAACAATTTCTTCTTTATTCACTGCAGATCCACCATGAAGAACAATTGGGTAATACGGAAGTTTTTCTTGAATTTTTTTCAAAATATCAAATTGAATTCCTTGCCCTCCAGAAAACTTATAAGCTCCATGGCTAGTTCCTACTGCAACCGCTAAACTGTCACAGTTGGTTAAATCAACAAAAGAAACGACTTCTTCTGGTTGTGTATATTTTGCATGTTTTTCATCTATAGAGATATCATCTTCTACACCACTTAAAACTCCTAATTCAGCTTCAACAAAAACATTCATTTCATGAGCCTTGTCTACTATAGATTTGGTTCTCTTTACATTTTTATCAAAATTATCGTGTGAAGCATCAATCATTACTGAATTGTATTTACCAGAATCAATTGCATCTAAAGCATGAGGTTCGGTTCCATGATCCAAATGAACAGCATATTTTGCTTTTGGATAAATTTTGGCAGCCGCATCAATCATGGCCAATAGCATATCTGAATGCGCATAATTTCTTGCCACAGGGGTCATTTGCACGATAAAAGGTGCATTTGCCTTTTCGCCAGCCCTAAATAAACCATGAATTTGCTCCAAAGTGAAAACATTCACAGCCGCCATGGCATACTTACCATAACATTTATCATAAAATTCTTTAGGCGAAATCATCATATTCTACTATAATTGCTGTGAATTCAAAACAGAAAATTTTAGATAAAAAAACAATAAAATATTCATAGTTTAAGGGGTTTTCCCCTGAATTTCTATTCAAACGTTTGCAAGGTTATATAATATACAAACATAAGAAAATATGAATTAAATGTTTTTGGATGTACCTCTGACTACCAACTCTGTTTTGAAAACTTCGCATCGTAATTCCAAATCGATTCCTTCTTCACTATTGATATCATGAAAAAGTATTCTAGCAAATAGCATTCTAATACTATAAATGGGTTGCCAAACGGGAGAAAGTGAAGGAGTGAAATAGAAGTACAAAAAAGAGAATTCTATCTACCCTGTTTCGTGTAAAGGGAGATCAGTATTCGCTTTTGTGTTTGTTAAATAATTTAGTTAGGTAAGGATAATGAATGTCAATAAAAATCATTTTGGCATAGATAATTCAGGGAATTTTTTATTTCAGTGTCCTTTGATTGACCAAGACCTTAAAAACCAATTAATATTAGAATACAAATAATATTGATTTTTAGTTTTACTTTCAAAACTGAGACCAATTATATTGTTTGTTCATCATGGGAAAGGTTTCTTGGGTTGTGAAATCACAAATTATATATTGTTTTGAGGACTTCTGTTCGTGCGAACAAATCTTAATATGTAGTACTCATCCTCATTTGGAACACCTTAAAAAAAATAACCTCCTCAAAATGAGAAGGTTATAATTCTAACTGTGCGGTCTGGACGGGACTCGAACCCGCGACCCCATGCGTGACAGGCATGTATTCTAACCAACTGAACTACCAGACCTAATTAGCGTGTGCAAATATACGCTGCATTTTGAATCTGCCAAACAAAACTTACGAAAAGAGATCAATTTTGTATTAGAGGAAATTAAAGGATGGCGTCAATTGCCTCTGCGTAAGTTGTTTTAGGGGAAACTCCAACATGTCTTCCTACTAACTCCCCTTTGTCAAAAACGAGTACCGTTGGAATATTTCTGACTCCATACTTAGCTGCAAACTCTTGGTTCGCATCAACGTCAACTTTCCCAACAACCGCTTTTCCTGTATAATCATTGCTCAATTCTTCAATGATTGGACCCACCATTCTACATGGACCACACCAAGCCGCCCAAAAATCGACTACTACGGGCTTATCTGATTTTAAAACAACTTCATCAAAAGTTGCGTCTGTAATTTCTAATGCCATTTTATTCTATTTTATACCCGCAAATGTAATTATTTTAAACTACACAACTTGATATGCCAAAATCAAATTTCCTTATGCCTGAATGGATTTTCCCAATGCCATTAATTTAGCTTGTAATGCCATTGTTTTTCATCTAATAATTTGAGTAACTCAGGTGTGATTTTAACTTTTTGCTTTTTACTGTTCAAAGTCAATTTTACTTTTTTATCCGAATCATAAACGTTAAACATGAGCGGTTTATCCCCTTTAAAAGACTTTAGCTCATCGCGTAACTGAAATATACTTTCATTTTTAAGTTGAGAAATTTCAAGCTGTAGGGTTAATTTCTTGGCATTGTTCTCAACCGTATTTTGAAGCATCTCAAAGTGTAAATATTGCATTCGTGGTGCTCCAACTTTTCCTGTCTCTCTATTTGTCCAGCCCTCTCGAATCATCAGTCGCAAACGAATAAATTGGTTAACTACTAAGAAGTGTCTATATTTTAAATAGTCTTCTCCAAAAATTCGAAACTCATATTGATCTGTAAAATCTTCTACAATAAAACGGGCCCAACCTTTTCCATTTCTACTTTCTAAATGTTGAATTTCATTCACAATTCCACCGATGGAAAACTCACGATTTACCAGTCGATCTAAATCCCCTAATTGATTGAGAGAAAGGGTGACAAAATGTTCGATCTCATGGGTAAAATCATCCAATGGATGGGAGGAAATGTAAATTCCCACAACCTCTTTTTCTTTTTTTAACCGAATCAAATTGGTCCAAGCTTCACAATCAGGAATCGTTAAGTCCTGATAAGTGCTTGTTGTTTCCTCACTAAATAAACTCGTTTGAGAGGAATTTAAATTCTCTTGGTATTTGGAGCCAAAACGCAGCACTTTTTCTAGAAAAGTAACTCCATCTCCATCGGGATTAAAATACTGTGCCCGTTTTACATTAGGAAAAGAATCAAATCCGCCTGCCAAAGTTAAATTTTCAAACGCCTTTTTATTGGCAGCTCTCAAATCAATTCGCTTTACCAAATCAAAAATAGACTCATATCGTTGATCTTTTCTGTGTTCTATAATAGTTTCTACGGCTCCCTTTCCCACACCTTTTATTGCTCCCATTCCAAAGCGAATGGCCTGCTCGTCGTTCACTGCAAATTTGTAAAAAGATTCATTAACATCCGGTCCCAAAACCTTGAGTCCTAATCGACGGCATTCCTCCATAAAAAAGGTGACTTGTTTAATGTCACTCATATTATTGGAAAGAACTGCTGCCATATATTCTGCTGGATAATGTGCTTTTAAATAAGCTGTTTGATATCCAATGAATGCATAACAGGTTGAGTGTGATTTGTTGAATGCATAAGCGGCAAAAGCTTCCCAATCTTTCCAAATTTTCTCTAAAATTTCTTCAGGATGTCCATTGCCTTTTCCCCCTTCAATAAATTGTGGTTTTAGTTTTTGAAGTAAGGCAAAAATCTTTTTCCCCATTGCTTTTCTCAATACATCTGCATCACCTTTGGAAAAGCCAGCCAACTTCTGTGACAAAAGCATTACTTGCTCCTGATAAACCGTAATTCCGTAGGTTTCTTCCAAATATTCTGCCATCACTGGAAGATCATAACTAATCTCTTCGTTTCCATTTTTACGATCTACAAAACTTGGAATATATTCCAAAGGACCGGGACGATAGAGTGCATTCATCGCAATCAAATCTGCAAAAACAGTAGGCTTTAAATCTTTGAGGTATTTCTGCATCCCTGCCGATTCATATTGAAAAATCCCAACCGTATCTCCTCTTTGGAATAATTCATAGGTTTTTTGATCATCCAAAGGGAAAGCATCGGGATCTAAATCAATATTGTGCTTATATTTTACCAGCTTCACCGTATCCTTAATTAAGGTTAAGGTTTTGAGTCCCAAGAAATCCATCTTTAACAAACCAGCGTCTTCAACCACCGAATTATCAAATTGAGTGACATATAATTCAGAATCTTTAGCCGTAGCCACAGGTACAAATTGGGTGATATCATCTGGGGTAATAATAACTCCACAAGCGTGAGTTCCCGTATTTCGCAGCGATCCCTCAAGAACAATAGCTTGCTGAATCGTCTCTCCCGACAAATTGTCCTCTTCTGCTAAGTTTTTAATTTCATTCACTCGTAAAACCTCATCATTTCTGAGCTTCTCCTTTAACTCTTGGTCCGAGGAAGAAAAAAGTTTTGCCAGTTTGATATTAGGGAGCAGTTTTGCGATACGGTCGGCTTCCCCTAAAGGTAGGTCCAAAACTCGAGCCGTATCCCGAATGGAAGATTTGGCTGCCATTGTCCCATAAGTAATAATTTGAGCCACTTGATTGGAACCGTATTTTTCAATAACATAATCCATTACCTTGCTCCGACCTTCATCATCGAAGTCAATATCTATATCGGGCATACTGACCCGATCCGGATTCAAAAAGCGCTCAAAAAGTAAGTCGTATTTAATGGGATCAATATTGGTGATTTTCAAGCAATAGGCAACAACAGAACCTGCAGCCGAACCTCGTCCAGGCCCAACAGAAACATCCAAATCCCTTGCTGCTGCAATTAAATCCTGGACAATCAGAAAATAACCTGGATAGCCTGTTTTGGCAATAACCCCTAATTCAAAATCAATCCGTTCTTTAATCTCTTCATGCAAGGTTCCATAGCGCTCTTCAGCACCCAAATACGTTAAGAAATGTAGGTAGGCATTCTCTCCCTTTTTACCGTCAGGATCATCAGAAACTTGATAATTCTCAGGAATATCAAATTTGGGAAGCAATACTTCACGTGCCAAATCAAAAGGCAAAATTTTAGCAACTAAAGCTTCAATATTAAGAATGGCCTCTGGAATATCCTTAAATAATAGCTTCATTTCCTCGGGCGACTTATAATAATATTCATGGTTGGGAAACCCGTATCGAAACCCTCGCCCTCGTCCAATGGGCGTGGCTTGCTTTTCCCCTTCCTTTACACACAATAAAATATCATGGGCATTAGCTTCTTCTTTTTTGGTGTAATAAGTGTTGTTTGTAGCAATTAGTTGAATGTTATATTGCCTAGCAAGCTTGACCAAAACAGCATTGGCTCGGTCTTCGCCCTCCTCGCCATGACGCATGAGCTCAATGTAAAAATCCTCTTTAAATTCAGCATGCCACCATTGCAAAGCCTCTTCAGCTTGACGATCTCCTAGATTTAATATTTTTGAGGCAAGCTCTCCATAAGTATTTCCAGACAACACAATCAGATCCTCCTTGTACTGTTTGATAATTTCTCGATCAATCCTAGGAACGTAATAAAATCCATTTACATAGGCCATGGAAGTCATTTTTGCCAGGTTGTGATAGCCTTTTTTATTCTTTGCTAAAAAGACCATCTGATAGCCATCATCTCTTCTGGATCTATCGGTATGGTCCTCACAAACATAAAACTCACATCCAATGATGGGTTTTATTTGCTGTTGCTCAGGCTCCAATCCCTTATTGTGCGCCTTGATTGCTTTGATAAAATGAAAAGCCCCCATCAAATTGGCATGATCGGTAATGGCTACTGCAGGCATTTTATTGTTTGCTGTGGCTTCTACCAACTGACTGATTCGTGAGGTAGCTTGGAGCACTGAAAACTGCGAATGATTATGTAAATGCACAAAAGTAGCATCCGCTAAAGCTGACGTATCCTCTTCTGAAACTGAAATGGGAGTCGCTTCTTTCTTCTTTAACTTTTCTGAGGCTTTTTTAAGATTTTGATGGCTTAACCCAATGGCCTTAAAAGGGGCTTGTGCTTTAAGTTCTTCTGTCTGGAAGGCTTGATTTTCAAAAGCTTTAGGGTGAATTTTTTGCTGTCTCAGTAACTCCAAAAATGCTCGTGTGGTTGCCTCAACATCTGCAGTGGCATTGTGAGCCTCTTTAAAAGTTTCTTTGAATAGAAAAAAATACAATTCAGAAAGAGTAGGTAATTTAAACTTTCCACCCCTTCCCCCTGGTAATTGGCATAATTGTGCTGTTTCCTCGGTACAAGTATCAATCACAAACTTACCTTCCAAAACGTCTGTCAAGCCAGCACGTAAATATTCGGCACCCATAATATTGCGATCGAAGCCTACATTATGCCCCACCACAAAATCAACAGCATCGAGTGCAGCATGAAATTTTTCGAGCACCTCTTCTAAGAGGACTCCTTGTTCTTCGGCTAAAGCGGTAGATATTCCATGTATTTTTTCAGAATCAAAGGGAATGGTAAATCCATCAGGCTGGATTAAATAATTTTCATGTCGAATAAGCTCCCCTTTTGCATCGTGAATCTGCCATGCAATTTGAATACAGCGAGGCCAGTTTTCACCGTCAGATAAAGGGGCGTCCCAGCGTTTAGGTAGTCCTGTCGTTTCGGTATCAAAGATTAAATACATAAAAACGAATGTACCGATTTCCCCTTGAGCGGAAAAATGGTTTTATCCTGAGTTATTAACGAAAATGAATTCAGATTAAAAAACCAAATCCGTACCTTCACCAAAAAAAGAGTATCAACAAAACCCTAGCCGTTTTTGACCCATTAGACTCACAAAAAGCGATAGAAGCCGCCTTTTTTGAGAAAGAGTGCGTCCATATTAAAGGTTTTGTTGGTTCAGGTTTTTCCTTTCGAATTGCAGCTGCTTTCCAAAAAAACCAACAGAACCTCCTTTTAATTCTTGACAATGCAGAGCAAGCTGCTTATTATCTCAATGATTTAGAACGCCTTTTAACACCTGCAGATGTACTCTATTTTCCTGCAAGTTACAGACAAGCCTATGCACAAGAGACGACAGATAATGCTAATGTTTTATTGCGTTCAGAAGTACTTAAAAAGATAAGTGGGTCAAAAAAACCACGTATTGTCATCAGCTATCCTCAAGCGGTTTTTGAAAAAATAATCTCACAACACACCCTCAAGCGTATCACTTTTAAAATTAGTAAAGACGCCGTTCTTTCATTAAACTTCATCAACGAAAGTTTATTTGAAATGGGATTCCAACGTGTCGATTTTGTGACCAGTCCGGGAGAGTTTGCTGTTCGGGGAGGAATTATTGATGTGTTTTCTTTTGCCTATCAACATCCATATCGAATTGAATTTTTTGACGATACGGTAGAGCGTCTCTGTAGTTTTGATGTACAAAGCCAACGCTCCATTACGGCATTTGATTCTGTGGAATTATTGCCCGACACTTCCAATAATGATTTTACGGACAAACGAAAATCCATACTAGATTTTTTTCCTTCCAATAGTAGTTTTCTATTTTCCAATTATGATAAAACTACCGCCAGACTGCAACAGCTTTTTGAAAAAGCCATAGAAATATACAATTCTAAAGAGGTCACTACCCAATATCCACCCGAAACGCTTTTTATGAATAGGGAAGAATGGATCCAGGACAGTCTCAACAAATCCGTTTTTGTTCTGGAACGAACTGAAGAACTTCCCATAACCTCTCAAATTCATGTAAAACAAAGTCCACAACCTGCCTTCAACAAACAGTTTGATTTACTGATTGCACACCTCAATGAAAACAATAAAAGAGGTTATGAAAACACTCTATTTTGCAGTAATGAACAACAAACCAAACGCTTCCATGATATTTTTCAGGAATTAGAAAAAACCGTTCACTATAAAACGGAGGTACTATCTATTTATGAAGGTTTTGAGGATTTAGAGGTGCAATGGGCCTGTTTTTCAGATCATCAAATTTTTGAACGTTATCATAAATACCAACTCAAATCGGATACTTCACGAAAGCAAGCGTTAAATCTAAAAGAGCTAACACAAATGGAGGTGGGCGATTATGTAACCCACATAGATCATGGTATCGGAACCTATGGAGGTTTACAACGCATTGAAGTCGAAGGGAAATGGCAAGAAGCCATTAAACTGATCTATGGAGAACGCGATATTTTATATCTAAGCATTCATTCGCTACACAAAATAAGTAAGTATAATGGGAAAGATGGGGCCGTTCCAAAAATCTATAAATTGGGTTCTAAAGCTTGGAAAGCTTTAAAACAAAAAACAAAAACCAAGGTTAAAGAAATTGCATTCAACCTAATTGAATTGTATGCCAAAAGGAGACAAAAAATAGGTTTTGCATTTGATCCCGATAGTTATTTGCAATGGGAGCTAGAAGCCTCATTTATGTATGAAGATACTCCCGACCAAGAAAAAACAACCCAAGCCATAAAAGCAGATATGGAATCCCAACAGCCAATGGATCGTCTGGTTTGTGGAGATGTTGGATTTGGAAAAACAGAAGTCGCCATTAGAGCCGCTTTCAAAGCCGCAGACAACAGCAAACAAGTAGTAGTACTGGTACCCACTACCATCTTGGCTTTTCAGCATTTTAAAACTTTTTCTGCTCGCTTGAAAGAACTGCCCGTTCGAGTAGATTATTTGAATCGGTTTCGCACTACAAAAGATAAAAATCAAATTTTACAGGATTTGGCAGAAGGCAAAATTGATATTCTAATTGGAACGCATCAACTAGTAAATAAAAATGTAGTTTTTAAAGATTTAGGATTACTTATTGTTGATGAAGAGCAAAAATTTGGAGTAGCGGTAAAAGAAAAAATACGTTCCTTGAAAGCCAATATTGATGTATTGACTTTAACGGCCACACCCATTCCCAGAACCTTACAATTTAGTTTGATGGCGGCTCGAGATTTATCCGTGATAGCTACACCTCCACCCAATCGTTTTCCTATAGAAAGTGAAGTTGTTCGTTTTAGTGAAACACTAATTCGAGATGCCATTATGTATGAATTACAACGTGGAGGTCAAGTCTTTTTCATTCATAATCGAGTAGAAAACATTAATGAAATTGCAGGCTTGGTGCAACGTTTGATTCCTGATGCTAGAATTGCGATCGGTCATGGTCAAATGGAAGGAACCAAACTGGAGAAAACCTTGTTGAGCTTTATGCAAGGCGATTTTGATATTCTTATCGCTACAACCATTATTGAGAATGGGTTAGATGTCCCAAATGCTAATACTATTTTTATTAATAATGCCAATAATTTTGGCCTTAGTGACCTACACCAAATGAGAGGACGTGTAGGGAGAAGTAACAAGAAAGCTTTTTGTTATTTTATTACTCCACCCCATAGTGCGATGAGTAGTGATGCGCAAAAAAGAATCAAAACCATTGAGCAATTCTCTGCAATCGGGTCTGGTATTCAGATTGCGATGAAGGATCTAGAAATTCGAGGTGCAGGAGATTTATTGGGAGGCGAACAAAGTGGATTTATCAATGAAATGGGTTTTGAAACCTATCAAAAAATTCTCCAGGAAGCCATTGATGAATTGAAAGAAAATGAATTTAAAGCACTGTATGAAGACGAGCTAAATGATGAATTAAAATCTTACGTTAAAGAAGTACAAATTGATACCGATTTGGAATTATTTTTTCCTCACGATTATGTCAATATTGTGAAAGAACGTCTTTCCCTTTACCAAGAATTGAGTCAGCTTAAAACTAGTATCGAGTTGGATGATTTTGAAAATAAACTTACAGACCGTTTTGGACCTCTACCAGAGCCAGCCATTGAACTTTTAGAAAGTATGAAACTCAAATGGGTAGCTACACAATTGGGGATGGAACGCTTGATTATCAAAAGAGGAAGTTGTATTTGCTATTTTATTTCAGACCAACAAAGTGACTTCTTTCAGACAGAAGCGTTCACCTTTTTACTTACCCAAGTTCAAAAAACACCCGATCGTATCAAACTGAAAGAGAAAAACACTCCAAACGGATTGAAATTACTACTAGCGATTCAATCAATTTCTGAAATTCAAACCCTAACCACACTATTGAATAGTTTCGTTTTGTCTACAAAGACTTTAAATTCTTGATTTCCTCAAAGGCAATATTTACTTCGTCTTCGTGGATCAAAATTGTAAACTCATTTGAGGTAGAAATCACTTCATAAACATTGACTCCTTCCCAAGAAAGACGCTGAAAAATAAAATAATAAATCCCGGGAATGGTCACATTATCCGAGGGAAGCTTTATCGTTATAGAAGATAAATTATCCATTTTAGAATGACAAATTTCTTCCTGAAACAAATCATCAACAAGGGACGCAATATTCTGACTCACAATAATATTAGATTCTGAAACTCCCCTTGAGGAGGTATAAAAAACTTCTTTTTTATGCTCAAGTTCTTTCAGCAAATTTGCCTGATTCAAGAGTAGGGTGTCAGATACTAAAAAGTTGTAATCAACCAGAGAGGAACGGACTGTGATATCTCCCATATTCTTTAAAACACTTGAAATTTTTGAAGAATCAGTCGTAAATTCAGCTTCATCCGAAACCCGTTTTAACGACATTACAATTGCACCTCGATTTACTGGCCTCTTTAATGTTGCTTCTATTTCTGGCTTGATTTGACGTGCGAGAGAAGTTAAATTTATAATTCCGTCTGAAAGAGCTGCAGATAAATAAGGTTTTGTTTTGACATAGGTCGCAACAGTAGATGCAATGGTTTTCATTTAAAAGTATTTTTAACAAAAGTAGTTATTTCAAACAAAATGTTATAGATAAAACATTATTCCCAAGCATAAAATGCATTTTCTATATACTTACAATTCCATTTTTGATTGTTGAGCGTGAAAGCTATGACATCAAAACGTACCTCAAAATCGATCCAATATTTTTCGATATAGTGATTGACAGCACCCACCAAGAGTTTAATTTTTTTTGAGGAAATAAAACTTTCAGGTGCCCCAAAAAATTCTGAGGAACGTGCCTTTACTTCAACACAGATCAATGTATCCTTATACTGCATCAGTAAATCAATATCTGCTTTACCAAAACGATAGTTTTTTTCTAAAAGAATGTAACCTTTATCCAACAAAAAAGAAAGTGCTTTTTGTTCAGCTTCTTGACCAAAGAGGTTGTGTTGTGCCATGAAGAAATGATTTGAGCTAATTAAAGATACGATGTTCTCTTCCGAATGAGGGAGATATTTGCTTATTTTTGACAAAAATTGAAAAGATTATCATGCCAAAACGCTATACCGTCACAGCAGCACTTCCCTATACCAATGGACCCATTCACATAGGCCATCTGGCAGGGGTGTATGTTCCTGCTGATATTTATACCCGATACCTTCGCGGCCAAGGCAAAGATGTACTTTTTATTTGTGGAAGTGATGAACACGGTGTTGCTATTTCCTTAAAAGCAAAAAAAGAAGGAAAAACACCCCAAGAAATTATTGATCAATACGATCAAATAATAAGAGATTCTTTTCAAAAGTTTGGAATCGCTTTTGATAATTATTCCAGAACCTCAAGAAAGGTTCATTATGAAACAGCGCAAGAAATCTTTAAAAAGTTAGACACTAAGTCTGTTTTTGAATTAAAAGAATCGGAACAATTATTTGATGCAGAAGCCCAACAATTTCTTGCGGATCGTTTTGTCACAGGTATTTGTCCCATTTGTCAACACCCTGAAGCATATGGAGATCAGTGTGAAAGTTGCGGAAGTAGTCTTAGTGCCACAGAATTAATTGATCCCAAATCAACAATTAGCGGAGTAAAACCCTCCTTAAAATCAACCAAACATTGGTATTTGCCCTTGAATCGCTATGAAGATTTCATTAAAAAATGGATTCTAGAGGGACATAAAAAAGATTGGAAACCCAATGTTTATGGTCAAGTTAAATCATGGATAGACAATGGCTTACAACCAAGAGCGGTTACCCGTGATTTAGATTGGGGAATACCTGTTCCCGTTAAAGATGGTGAAGGAAAAGTACTTTACGTATGGTTTGATGCTCCCATTGGATATATTTCCTCTACAAAAGAATGGGCCCAAGAAAATGGAAAAGATTGGGAGCCCTACTGGAAAGACGATGAAACTCAATTGGTTCACTTTATTGGAAAAGATAATATTGTCTTTCATTGTATCATTTTCCCTATCATTCTTCATGCAAATGGAGATTATATTTTGCCAGAAAATGTACCTGCAAATGAATTTCTAAACCTAGAAGGACAAAAAATTTCTACCTCTAAAAACTGGGCGGTTTGGCTACATGAATACTTAGATGAATTTCCTGAGCAGCAAGATGTACTTCGCTATGTATTGACAGCCAATGCTCCGGAAACCAAAGACAATGATTTCACTTGGGACGAATTTCAAGCAAGAAATAACAATGAATTGGTAGCTATTTATGGAAATTTCATTAACCGAGTCCTGGTGCTGACACATAAATATTATGGGGGTATCGTTCCTGAGGCAGTAAATTTGAGCCCTGTCGACCAAACTGTTCTTGATGAAATGGCTTTACTTCCTCAAAAAATGGGTCTCGCAATCAAACAATATCGTTTTAGAGAGGCAAGCCAAATTTTGATGCAATTGGCCCGTTTAGGAAATAAATATCTAGCAGATGCAGAACCCTGGAAGCTTATCAAAACAGATGCTCAAAGAGTAGCGACTATTATGCATACCGCCCTTCAAATTGCAACGGGTCTGAGTATTCTAAGTGAACCCATCCTTCCCTTTACAGCAAAAAAATTAAAAAAAATGCTGCAACTTGATTCAAAAAATCTTAATTGGCAAAGTGTTTCAAGTGGCTCAATCCTAATTGACTCAGGACACCAAATCGGTGAAGCCTCCTTGCTATTTCAAAAGATTGAAAACGAACAAATGGAGCAGCAACGCTCCAAATTAAAAACTAGTGAGGCTAAAAATAAAATCAAAACTTTAAAAATTGCTCCCCTAAAACCAACTACCAAGTATCCTAATTTTGAAGCTTTAGATCTCAAGGTTGCAACGGTAATTGCCGCGGAGAAGGTCAATAAAACAAAAAAGTTATTGCAACTGACGGTTGATTTAGGAGATGAACAACGTACGGTAGTTTCAGGTATTGCTCAGGATTTTAAGCCCGATGATTTAATCGGAAAACAAGTAAGCTTGTTAACCAATTTACATCCTAGAACACTAAAAGGAATAGAAAGTAATGGAATGATTTTACTAGGAGAAAATGCTGAAGGTAGCTTTGTCTTTGTCAATCCTGAAAACAAAGATGCCAAAAAAGGGGTGTCAATTCATTAAATGGAACTGACTTCATTTATCCCAATTGCTTTCGATCCTATTTACAGACTTCCCCTCCCTGAAAATCATCGTTTCCCCATGGAAAAATATGAGTTACTCCCCCAGCAACTCGTACTAGAGGGAACATGCGAAGCCACTGATTTTTATGAGCCCATCCCAGCAACATTAAAAACCGTGTTGCGAGTTCATAATGAAAATTATGTAAAACGATTGTGTGCCTTATCCTTATCAAAAAGTGAAGTGCGAAGTATTGGATTTCCACTTTCCCAAGAACTCGTTGAAAGAGAATTTGTGATTGCTGGTGGGACCTTAATGGGCTGTGAAAAAGCATTTAAAACTGGTATTGCCATGAATATAGCAGGTGGTACGCACCATGCCTTTTATGATCGCGGGGAAGCTTTTTGCCTTTTGAATGATCAAGCCATTGCTGCCCAATATTTACTGGACACAAAACAAGCCAAGCGAATACTCATTCTAGACTTGGATGTCCACCAAGGGAATGGAACAGCTGCTATTTTTGAAAAAAATCCAGCTGTATTTACCCTATCCATTCATGGTGCCAAAAATTATCCTTTTAGAAAAGAAAAAAGTGATTTAGATGTGGCCCTCGATGACAAAACTGAAGACGAAACGTATTTAACTCAAATAAAAAAAATCATTCCTGCTCTATTCAATGAAATTCAACCTGATTTTGTTTTTTATCTCTGTGGTGTAGATGTTTTGGGTTCCGATAAATTAGGTCGCTTAGGATTGACTTTGGAAGGCTGTAAAAGAAGGGATGCTTTTGTATTAGGCCAATGCAAACAGAGAAACATTCCTGTCCAATGCAGTATGGGAGGGGGGTATTCTAAGGATATAAAAATTATTATTGAGGCGCACGCCAATACTTTCAGAGTGGCAAAAGAAATTTTTACTTAACGCCAAGTATTACTTTTCATATTAAGTGCAGCAATCACAATATCTTTTCTACTCACCTGACCTACAAGCCGGTTGTCTTTTGTAACTGGATATCTCCTTCTACTTGATTTTGAAAATAAAGCTGCAGCATCAAAAACACTCAGGTTAGATTCGATTGTATCTACCTTTTTAGTCATGAAATAGGATACTGATTTATCTAAAATAGGCATATTAAAATAGCGGCTATCTGAAATCTCTTTCATACAATCAGCCTCCGAAATAACTCCAACCAAATCTCCTTGCTCATTTACCACAGGACCCCCCGAAATTCTATGTTTTATAAAGGCTGCCATAACTTCATGAATCGTATCCTCAGGTTTAAAAACGATTAACTGATGGGTCATAATATCTGAAACTGTTAATTTACTGGGAGTAATTCGCTCTTTGCGAGCCCTTTCTCCTTGAAAGCTTTTTACAGGCATAATCGAATATTTTGAAGTTTCTTAAATATACTCTTTTTTTTTTTAAAGTTAGAGAATCTCTTTTATTGGGACTTATGGACTCAAAATATATCCCTATTTTCGAAACAATGAAAACAATTGGAATTATAGGATGTGGTTGGCTAGGAATCCCTTTAGGAAAAGCCTTACAACAAAAGGACTTTATAGTTCGTGGAACACGAAGAAGTGAAAAGGGAATCCAATTACTTAAAGAAAATGGGATTAATGCTTTTCAGTTAGAGGTACTCCCAAATAAGGTTTCAGGCGATCTTTCCTTTTTTTCAGGATTAGAATCGCTACTTATTTCCATACCTCCCGAACGAAAAAAAGACCCTACTTCTTTTGTACCTAAAATTAAATCCCTTTTGAATATAATCCAAGAATCAGGGATTCAACGACTCCTGTTTTTGAGCAGTAGTTCCGTTTATGGTAAAAGTGGGGGTGTTTTTGATGAAAATACAATTCCAGTTCCTGAAACACAAGCTGCCAAAGCGCTTTATGAGGTTGAGCAAATCATCATGAATTGTAACATTCCCTCCGTGGTTATTCGTCTTGGAGGACTCATTGGCGAAAACAGAAACCCAATTATTCATTTACAGAATAGAAAAATTTCAAATCCCAATGGGAGTATCAATTTTGTTCATCAGATTGATGCAATCAATGGAATTTCTGGACTTTTAGAACAAACCAAAAGAAATGGAATTTATAATCTAGTTTCACCCCACCATCCCAGCAGAAGAGCGTATTATAGTTTTATTGCTAAAAAGCTAAAATTCCCTAAACCCGAATTTGAAAAAGGAGAAACTACAGTTAGAATCATCAAAGGAGAAAAAATCGTTGCAGAAACAACTTTCGACTATATTGTCAATAATCTGTTAATATAAAAGAGGAGTTCCCTTTCAAATCAATTACACATTTACCTATCTTCAATGTATCAAATCAAGATGGGGAAACAAAACCAATATATCGCTCAACTCGAAAAGCTTCTAACGCATTTAAAAAATGCAAAACTAGGATATTTAAAGGCTGCAGACCATGCTAACTCTCCTGAGGAAAAACGGTATTTAAATCAAGAGGCCCTTTTAAGAAATCGTTATTTTCAAGAAGCACTTAATGAAATCCAAAACCTTGGCATGTCCTATGACGATTTAGTGGTTAGTGGTTTTAATTTCAATCAGTTGTTAATATCTTCTATAGATACACTAAAAGCGACTGCACTTGAAAAATGTTTAGAAGCAGATACCATATTGATTGAAATCTATCAAGCCATTGGTAAAATTGATTGTGATACTACAAAATTTAAAAACAATCTCGATAGGCTCTTGGAAGCAGCTGAAAAAAATGAAATTCTAGTATCAAATTATCCCACAAAGAAAGAAATTGATTCTCGGTATTAATCTACCTCAACCGTTTCGGAAGAAACAGCGGCTGATTCTTCTTTCAAACTCAACATCCTAGAAAGAAATGCATTGTAAGCTTCATACACCTTTTCGATAGAAGGAACCAAAGAGTCTTTTTTGTAATGTCTAGTAAAGTATCTTGATTTTAAAACTTGCATTTCCATTACTTTTAAACGACTTCTGAGCTGAGGAACATCTAGTGAACCAGGGAATTGTTTTTTCGAAATATTTTTAACTCTAGTTGTTAAAGCCAATAAATCAACTTCTACATCCTCAAAATTCAATTCCGATAGCCTTGCCATGGATTGATATAATTTTTCAAAATCCTCCCAATCCTCAAGCCCTTCTTCTTGCAAATACGCAGTTGGATAGTCATTTAAAGAAAATTTAGGGATCTGCTCTTCCGCCTGAACATCAATAGTAGTTGAGGATACAGTCTGTTCTAGCGTTAGTTTATTTTTGCAGGAAAAAGAAATACATAAGAGTAAAATAAAGTATGTTGCCTTTTTCGTCATTGTAAGTAGTTTATAATCCAGAGGTGTTCATTTTCAACAAAAGTATCAAGAAAAATAAGAATTGAAGTAAATATAAGTGAATGGGATAAGGTCCTGCTATTTTGATGCTCGATTTGTGAAAAACCCACTGAAGGGGAAGGGCTACAATGGTCCATCCAAAATAATTATGGAAGGAGGCTAATCCTCCCTCAAAAGTCCAAAAATCAAGTTTAGGAGCAATAGGTTCCATTACCAAATCTAAGAACAACATTAAACTCACACCTATAAGAACTCTTAGCCATAAGTTGTTAGAAAAAAATTGGGCGATAAAACCAGTAATAAAGACTAAAATGCACCAGTTTACTCCAATCATTAAAGGGACGTCAAGTACTTTATATCCTAATGCATCCCCGTAGGCATAATTTCCAAAAAGAAAACCAAATTTCACACCAATAATTTCTGCAGTCATCCCCACAACAAAGCAAAGTAAAAGCATCAAAAGTGTTTTCCTGTTAAGGTGGGTATTGATTAACAACAATGCAAAACTAAGCAGTAGATTGAGGGGTGTTGCTTTTACAAACCAAGTTGCATCGCTATAAATGATGCCCATAATCCCTGATACATGAAATAACCAAATTAATCCAATGGCTATATTTTGTTTTGTTAAAAGAGAAAGACGATTCATTTTATGCCTCAGGTATCAGTTCATCTACTATTTTGGCTGAGAGTAAACACAATGGAATCCCTCCCCCGGGATGTACGCTTCCCCCACAAAAATAAAGGTTTTTTAAGTGATTTGAAAAATTAGGGTGCCTTAAAAAAGCAGCCATAGAATCATTACTAGACGAGCCATATAATGCACCCAGATGAGACTGTGTTTTGGATTCAATCAATGGCGGAGTTAGCAAGGATTCACAGACTATCAGTGGCGCAAGATCAACCCCAAGCTTGTTAGATAATTTGAAAAGAATAAAAGTACGTAATTGGTTCACTATTACTTCCCAATCTTGCCCTCTGTCAGCAGGTGTGTTTATCATTACAAACCAGTTCTCGCATCCTTCAGGGGCATCTCCTGGAATGTCTTTTGAAGTGATATTTACATAAATTGTAGGGTCATCTGAAACGGTTTGCTTATTGAAAATCGCGTTAAACTCTTCCTTATAATCGTCTGAAAAAAAGATGTTGTGCAATTCAAGTTCTTTAAAACGATGCTGTATACCCCAATAGAAAATAACCGCAGAACTTGAGCGTTCTTGTTGAAGCTGCTTTTTTGGAAATTTTTGGGAGGGAAGTAATTTTTTGTAGGTAGGGTAGACATCCGCATTAGATACCACAATATCAGCATCAAAAAACGAATTTTTGACACAAACTCCTTTGGTCGTATTTTGCTCAGTAATTATTTCATCTACAGCCGTTTGAAAATCAAAAGTAACCCCCGATCTAAGGGCCAACTCATAGAGTGCTTTGGTAATTGAAACCATTCCCCCTTCCGGAACAAAAGTCCCATAGGTTCCCTCCAAATGTTGAATAAGTGTCATCATTCCAGAGGTTTGGTAAGGGTCTGAGCCATTGTAAGTGGCATATCGATCAAAAAGTTGAATCAATTTTGAGGATGAAAATGCTTGGCTATTGGCTTGGTGTAATGTCTTATGAAGTTCAAAAACAGGAAGCTGGAGTATCGCCTTTACAGTATCCTTGGACAAGTAGGTTTTGAGTTTATGCAGAGAATGCTCAAGAAATAAAGAAGCTGTAAGATCGTATTTCTTTTTTGCCTTTTTGAGGTATTTATCAACCCTTTCTTGAGGCTCCCCAAATGTATCTTCAATCTCTTTTAAAAAATTATTTTTATCTGAATAAGCACTGAAGCTTGTATGATCAGACCAGAAATAATTACAAGCAACCTTTTTTTTATGGTAGTTAAAATGTACTCTATAATCTTCCCCTGCAAGGTCAAACAGTTCTGTGACAAACTGTGGCATGGTAAATAATGACGGTCCTGCGTCAAATCGATATCCTTCCAATTCAAAAGCAGAAAGCTTCCCCCCTGGATAAGGATTGATCTCAAATACATGTGTTTTATACCCTTTCAAGGCAAGACGAATACTGGTAGCTAACCCAGCAACTCCTGAACCAATAATAATTGCTTTTTTCATTTTTTTAAGGAAAATGTTTTGTCAGATATCAAATAAAAACGTGAGAATAAATCCTCTTTATACCACTTTTTTTGTCTCGTTTTTTTAACAATCTCAGCATGTTTTTTACCCTTGTATGCAAAAGAATTTACGGCTTCAAAATTATCCCAAATACTCAATGTGGCTTGCTGAATAAAAGGCCATTCCCCTATCCCCTTAAAATAGTGAACTCCATTGGCACTTTGGATGGCTTTACTGGCCGCTGGAACAGCACGCCAAAAAGAGAATAATCTTGACCAACGTAATGTCGCTCGTGTAATTACAACCGCTTTGAGACTTAAATTCTGCTGTTGTTTGATCTCCACTTCTTGTTGAAATGGGTTGACTCCACTCCATTTACCATGACTTTTTACAGGGGTTAAAATCAAATTACGCTGTGAATTCGCTTTTTTTTGGTACGCTAAATAAATCGAATTTTGATGAATAAAATTTTCATAATCAGCTTTTTGCTCCCAAACACCCAAAAAAGCGTAAGTAGAGAAATCAGGCCAAAGACTGAAACCACTTCCACCACCGGTCCCTAAAAACTTAAAAAAAGTTAATCCTTTAACATTCCCTATTAAAAAAGGTGCAATTCCCATTTGTTTAAATCCCCAAAATTTATTCTTTGTAAATGTAAAAAAAGTAACTGTGGTGATAGGGTGCATAAAAATCAAGTTATTATAGTTGAAGTACTAATTTAACAGTTTTTAAAGTAAAGTAGTAGAAGGAAAAAAGAAAACGTCTCTGTTTAGATTTTAGAACTTAACTTATGGAAGTAATCTACAGAGACGTTTGAAACCAAATTGAATTTAAACTTGTTTAAAGATATGTAAAAAAAGTTATACAGATTATGTTTTTGTTGAAGTTTTTTTTTGGAGATTCTTAAAAAAAAATTGAATCCGCATAATTTTATATTGTAACTAATTGAAAATGTGTTGTATATATTTTATGTCGCATTAGTATTTTTTTAATAATTTTGTAAATAAAAATTTTAATTAAACATTTTATGAAAAAGTTCAAACATTTTGACACTTTTATTTACACCTTAATTGTCCTGAATATTCTGGCAATGATCCTGGAATCTCATGAATCAATCCAACTCCAATTTAGTGTCTTCTTCCAATATTTTGAATTAATCTCGATATCCATTTTTTCATTTGAATATCTTTTTAGAATATATATCAACTACAAAGAAGAACGGTGGACAGGTGTCAAAAAATATGTCTTTAGCTTTTTTGGAATCATCGATTTAATCTCAATACTTCCTTTTTACATTAAAAAGTTTGTACTGCTTGATGGTAGATTTTTCAGAATTCTTCGATTATTCCGCCTTTCAAGAATTTTTAAATTGGGGAGAGGAAGTAAATCTTTGAAATTATTTACCAAAGCCATTGGTGAAGTAAAAAGCGAATTATACTTTACCCTATTTCTTTCATTGCTAACCATCCTTTTTTCTGCATCGGCCATTTATTTCCTGGAGCATGACGCACAACCTGAAATATTTTCAAGTATAACTGCTTCGATTTGGTGGGCAACCGTTTCACTTGCAACTGTTGGATATGGAGATATTGTTCCAATTACTGTTTGGGGAAAAGTTTTTGCTTCTATTATTTCCTTAATTGGCATTGGAGTAGTGGCCATCCCCACGGGAATTATTAGCGCTTCTTTTGTTTCCGAAATTAATAATTCAAAAGAGAACCATTAAATTTATATCTTTCGATAAAATCCAGTAAAATTAAAAAAACTTGACACGAATTTCACTCCTGTACTGTTTGTTATTTACTCTCATTTTAAGTGCACAAAATGAGACTTATCAACTTGAAAATAAAAACGTTTTGATTGTTTATGGTGGATGGAGCGGTCATCAGCCAGAAGTTTTCGCAACAAAAATAGCGTCTTGGTTGGAAAAACAAAAAGCCCATGTTACACTCTCTCAATCAACTGAAATTTATCTTGATAAAACTGTGATGAGTCAAGTCGACTTAATTATTCAACACATCACCATGAGTACGATCAAAAATCTAGAATCCAAAGCCTTGCAAACAGCAATTAAAAACGGTGTCGGTCTTGCTGGATGTCATGGAGGATTGGGAGATAGTTTCAGAAATGACACTGAATATCAATATATGGTGGGGGGGCAATTTGTTAAACACCCCGGAGGTCAGGTTGATTACACCGTTGAAATTTCGTCCCCTAAACACAAGATCACAGAAGGAATCAATGATTTTTCCTTACACAGTGAGCAGTACTATATGCACATTGATCCAGCAATAGAAATACTAGCAACTACTCGCTTTTCTGGAGCACATGATTCTTGGATAGAAGGCATTGAAATTCCAGTCGTTTGGACTAAATCGTATGGAAAAGGACGTGTGTTTTATTCTTCTTTGGGACATTCAGAGGATATTTTTGAAATCCCCGAAGCCTGGAAAATAATGTTAAGAGGCATTTCTTGGGCAGTAAGAGAGTAATTTCGTAAACCCTTTTCAATTTTCAATTCAGATATCCTTTTCCACGCATTGCTTTTGTAATACCTTTGTCAGGTTATGAAAAAAAAGATTGTAATTATAGGCTCAGGATTTTCCTCCCTTTCTGCAGCATCATACCTTGCCAAAAAAAGCTTTGATGTGCATGTTTATGAAAAAAATCAGACCTTGGGCGGTCGGGCAAGACAGCTAAAAAAAGACGGCTTTACCTTTGATATGGGTCCTTCTTGGTATTGGATGCCTGATGTATTTGAATCTTTTTTTAACGATTTTGGCAAAAGCACTCAAGACTTTTATAAACTGAACCGATTAGACCCAGGTTATCAAGTTGTTTTTGGAGAAAATGAAATAATTTCCATTGGAGATTCCCTAGATAAAATTTACACCGTTTTTGAAGAGGAAGAGAAAGGAAGTAGTGAAAAACTGAAACAGTTTATTGCTAGTGCCAAGGAAAATTATGAAATCGCAATTAAAGATTTAGTTTATCGTCCAGGTTTATCTCCACTAGAACTGGTAACACCAACAACTATTAAAAAAGTAAACTATTTTTTAAGTAATATAAAAAAGGATGTATACAAGGATTTCAAAAGTCCTAAACTCAGACAAATTCTTCAATTTCCAGTGTTATTTTTAGGAGCAAAACCTTCAAATACACCTTCTTTTTACAACTTTATGAATTTTGCTGACTTCGGTATGGGAACATGGCATCCTGAAAATGGAATGTATAGTATTGTGGAAGCAATGGTTTCATTGGCCGAATCACAGGGCGTTACTTTTCATACGCAGTCTCCCATTGAAAAAATAACAGTCGATGCCACAGGAACAGCTACTGGAATCCAAATCAAAGGAGAACAAATCAAGGCTGATGTTGTTCTCTCAGGTGCTGATTATCATCATTCAGAAACACTTTTAGAACCCAAATATAGAGCCTATAGTGAAGCCTACTGGGACAAGAAAGTATTTGCCCCTTCCTCACTTCTCTTCTATATTGGGTTAGATAAAAAGGTGGAAAATCTTGCACATCATACCCTCTTTTTTGATGTCGATTTTGACGAACATGCACGTGTGATTTATGATCAACCCGAATGGCCAAAAAATCCTTTATTTTATGCTAATTTTCCTTCCGTTTCTGATCCTATCATGGCTCCTGAAGGGAAAGAAGCTTGCTTTCTATTAATTCCCATTGCTCCAGGCATTGAAGACACGCCAGAGCTTCGGGAAAAGTATTTAAATATAGTACTCAATCGTCTAGAAAAACTAACCGATCAATCCCTAAAAAAAGAGATGCTTTTTTGTGAGTCGTTTTGTGTCAATGATTTTATTGAGGAATATAATTCTTATAAAGGGAATGCCTACGGATTGGCCAATACACTATTTCAAACTGCTTTTTTAAGACCTAAATTGAAAAGTAAAAAAGTAGCAAATTTATTTTTCACTGGACAACTTACGGTTCCAGGGCCTGGCGTTCCACCAGCACTAATCTCTGGGAAGTTGGTTTCTGAATTAATATGTGAGGCTAATCTTTAGGATTTAAAACCCACCAAATAAATTCATATTCGCTATTTCTTACTGCAATAACAGAATCCAGTATTTTTGTGCTTTCAACTAACTTTGACTTGTAATTATCCAGTTGATCAAAAACTTGATATTGCCATAAATCCAAACGTTGATATAAAATGTATTTCATGAATTTATCGTTTTGAATGTAGGTTCTGTTTTCAATCCAAAATTCTGGAGCATCAATATCTACAAAAGGTAAGTCATACACCCACTTATTGGCAACCCTGTCTTTAAATTGGTTTACAAGACGTTCTTCTATTTTACCCGTATTTTCAATTAAATAGCCGAGTTCCACCCCATCGTATATTTTGGTCATTTCCAAACCAACCTCTTTAGGTAAAAGCCTAAAAGTTCCATCTAATTTTATGGCATCAAAAATGACTCTTTCTGGATTAAATGGGTTTCGATTTACGTACAAACTCATTGGAGCAAAGTAATATTTTCCATCAGGCTCTTCTTCATCTTCCATGAAGTCAATAAAAACATTTTCATCCTCCTTCTCCCATTTCTCGTATTGTTTGGTGTAGAAGTTGACAATCCAATTTAAGTTCTCAGTATACTCATCGGTGTAGAGAATAATTTGATCGATCTCCTCTCTTAAATTGGATAAGTTTTCAATCCCGGCTGAACGATTATCAGACACTCCGCCTTGCTGTTCTATTCCAAAAGATACGGTTACACCAAAAACGAGAATGACAAACTCAACAATTGATTTTTTAAACCTATCAAAGAAATCTTTAATATTAAAACGATCTCCAAGCGTAATAAGGCGTATAAACCAATTTAAATTTTCTTTTTCAATTCCTGCTGTTTTTCTTGCATTCGCATATTCTTCCTCAGAAATAAATCCGTCTTTATTCGTGTCTATTTTATTAAAATCGTCTTTAGTGGCCATAATTATTTGGTTCTATACTATTTTTCAAAACTTTAGTATAAACGGATTAAGTTCATCTATGTATTTTATAAATATAATAAATAAGAATATTTCCTGTTTACTAAAAACACAAAAAACACCTTATGGTTAGAGAATATGTAAGATGGAGTTACTCTTATTTAAAAATAAACGGAAGAGATGGATCATAAATTTGGCTAATGAGCTTAAACAACTCATGCTCAAATGCATCATAAGCTTCAGTATTCATTAAAAGTGGTTCTTTAGTATTGTAACTGATTTTTTTTGAAGCTACTAAAAAAGTGTTTTCAAAGTTTTTTAAAGGAATCACTCCAGCGACACCGTCTTGATCTGGAAATTCAGCTTTTAAAATATAATGGTAGAGTAAGACCTGAAAAAGGGCACTTTTCTTGGAGTCTGAAATAATTTCATTCCAATCACTAAAAGCAAGATCTGTCCCAGTAACATTTCCTGTTTTATAATCTACAATTCTAAGCACTCCATTTAAAGTATCAATTCGGTCTACAGTACCCTTAAAAACAATACGCTTTTGTATGTTTTCTATCCAAACTGGGTTAGAAAATTCATGTTCCAATGCTTTAATTATTAATGTATTCCCTTGTGAAACTAACAAACGTTCTTGAATAAGAAATGACTTTAAAATTTTCTCTATCACATTGTAAATGATAAAATTCTTTCCTGTTCTTAAGTCATCGTTTTTATATAAAGAATCGAAATTTTGCTTGAGCACAATGGGTAATTGTTCTAACATCTGATTAAAATCATCTTCAACTAAACTTACATTCAAAAAGGGTAAGTAGAGCACCTCCAAAACTTGATGCATAATAGTTCCTTTGTCCATTGCGCTCAAATTAGCTTCTATGGTTTTTAAAGGCTTTATTTTAAGCATACGTTCCTCATAAAATTGGTAGGGATTTCGAATGTATTGCGTCAAAGAAGAGGGAGAAAATCCTTCTTCGGCTATTGAATCTAACTGCTCTAGAACCGCATTTGTTTTATAAGCTTGCTGTATAGAGATAGGTTCTTTTTCAACGGAAAGTTCTACTTGTTTGAATGTTAGTTTATGGTTTAAAGATTGAAAATATTCTAATTGAATCAAAAACCTACTTTTTTCTCCTGAAAAAAGCCCTTCCGGAGTAGAGTTATACAATAGATAAACCTTTTTTGAACGTTGTAATAGTCTGAAGAAGTGATAAGCATAAAGATGATCTTGTTCAATAAATGTATTCATCTCGAACTTCTTTTTGACATCAAAAGGAATCAAAGAAGCGGGGGTTTTTCCAAAAGGAATGATTCCTTCATTGACATGGGTTATGATCACATTGTCAAAATCCAACAAACGTGTTTCTAACAAACCCATGATTTGAAGTTTGGAGAGTGCATCTCCAGAAAAATCGAGGGTTTCTTTTTCTAAAAGTAGATCAAATACCATTTTAACATCGTTGAGGGTTGACATAAATGGTCTTGTTTCATGAAGCTTGACTATTTGTTCCCAAAGATCTCTAAAACACGCACTGTAATGAAGTTGGAGTGGATCGTCATCCTTTACTAAATAATATTCCTGAATCGCATTTGTTAGCTGTATCATTCGTTCGAGAAAAATCGAAATATTCTTGAATGGACTAAATATTATTTTTTGAATTTCACCCCCTTGAGTCAAGGTTTTACTTGCAATAAACAAACGGTTGGATTGTTCAAAGTCTTTCAAAATAGCCTTTATTTTAGATCCTTTCTGATCTAAAATAGAGTCTATGTAGACGATATGCATAAGCTCCTTTACCAAAAGTAACGGATATCCAGAATCCTCATCATACTCCAATAAGTTAAAAAGAGTATGAAAAAATTCTGCATAAGTCGAGCGTTTTAATGGATAACCCATTGTAATGTTCCAGGGCAACTCTTTTGGAGGTAGCGCTGAAAGTGTTGGGTGCAATAAACTTTCGTCTCCAAGAGCAATTACAGTAGATTCATTAGCGTTCTTTTCAAACAAGGATGATGCTAATTGAACCGCAAGCTTTGCTTGAGTGGTATTCTTTCCAACACTAATGATTTCAATTTGTTTTTCTGATGCAAATAATTCAGGAAAGGCATCTTTAGGCTTTGCTTTTAAAGCATTCCACTTTGAATAGTACTGGCGAATAAAGTGACCTGCACCCTGAAAAGGATCATTGAAAAATTGCTGATCGATATCCCATAAAACTTCAGCTTTCCCTGTTGCCAAAAGTTCTTGAAAAATGGTTTCCTCTGCTTTTGTTAGCGCGTTAAACCCCACGAAATAATGAAAAGGTAGTTGCTGTTCCGTGTAAAAGGCAAGATTTCTAACCGCTTCACGAAGTTGCATACCCGCATATCCCTGCTGCTGATTCAATAAATGTTTGTAAAGTAATTCATAAAGTTTAGGGATCTCTTTTTGAAAATCTAAATGCCTATTGGTTAAACGCTCTGATGCCTCAGGGTCCCATTTATCGATTTCATTGATCGCTCCCATAAAATCAAAAAGAGCATTGGGGTCAGTCAATTGTGAATCAAGATCATTAAACTCTTGGATTATAGATGGTGCCCAGTTAAAAAACTGATCCATCTTATCCTGCTTCTTTTTGGGAGTATTATTGAGATAAACATCAAAAAAAACATACAACAAATCCAACTTGGAGATTCTCTCAAGACCTGATAATTCCTTGATAAAACCTTCGATACTTATAATCTCAGGTGCAAGCTTTGGAACAGTGATTTTCTTTTTTAAGGCTTCTTTTAAAAAAGTAATGGATCGAATACTGGGAACAATAATCTTAACCCGATCTAACTCATCTTGAGAAGCAGTAATTATTTTAGCAACATCGTCTAAAAAAGTTTGCATCCCTAAATGTAAAAAATCGGGTTAAGCTAGCCTTACAATAAATCGAATTTTATTGATCTAAATTAAATTGAACTCTTCTGTTATAACGTCTTCCTTCTGAGGTTTGATTCGATCTGATTGGACGGGTTTCTCCATAACTAGCGCTTTTAAGTCTACTAACAGGGATTCCTTTTTCCGATAAGTATCTTAAAACTGCTGCCGCTCGTTTTTCTGAAAGTGTTTGATTATAATCCAATTCACCTATACCGTCCGTATGTCCCTCAATTTCAACCTTTATATTAGGATATTGAATCAAAATCAAATAAACTTCATCTAAAGAAATTAAAGATTCTTTTGTTAAAGTATCCTTATTGGTTTCGAATAAAATCAATTGCTCTATCTCTTTCAGACGATCTTTTACCTGCTCAGTCATTTTGGGGCAACCATCATTTTCAATCAATCCAAATACCTCAGGGCATTTATCATCACTATCACGGATACCATCTCCATCACGATCAGGACATCCATTAAATTCAAGTAATCCCTTAATTTCTGGACATTCATCTTCACTATCACGGATACCATCTCCATCAGTATCTGGACAGCCATTTAAAAGGGCTAATCCTGTGATTTCAGGGCAATCATCCTCATTATCCTGCACACCATCACCATCGGTATCTGGACAGCCATCAAAAATAGCAAGTCCAGGGATTTCAGGACATCTATCATCTTTATCTAAAATTCCATCAAAATCACTATCCGTATGAAAAAGAAAAGCGACACCCAACATATGTTGAAAATGTTTCACCCCATAGGTTTCACCCGTATTTTTATACAATGATTCTAAAATTATTCCTGTTTTTTTATTTTCGCCTAGCCAATATTCTATACCAAAACCTAAGTTAAAATATCCTGCTCCTTGGTCATCAAAAATTGCATACCCTCCTCCTATTTCTAAAAAAGGCATAAAACTTTTACTTTTAATGATATTTCTCAAATTGTATGAAATAACCCCATCTACATTGTAATAATTGTCAGAAGCTATTTGATCTCCATAAGCCGTAATTTTATTCACACTTAAACGTGTTCCAAAAGAAAATCCAGCGTCTATATATTTTTTAACACCCAATACACTAGGATAAGGAGTAACATTCCAGTGATCAAAATTTAAAAATTCTTCAAAAAGGTCACCTGAACCCGAGATACCAGTGGGAAAAGTGTCAACCGCATTAATACCGATAAAGAATTGCCAGGGACTGCTCTCATTTTGAGCATTAATGTTTAAATGAAATAAAAAAACGAAAGTAATTAGTAGAACATAGTTTTTTTTATTGCGTATTGAATTTGAGGATAATGTAGGTTCCATAAATTTAGGTTCTTGGTTGTATTTGGGATTCAAATTTAGTTATATAAAAACTCCACTAAAGATAAAAATTAATTCCTAATCTATTTCATTATATTTTTTGAACAGAGATTTCATCATCGATGTAAACCAAAACTTTTTCGATAGGTGAAAATCCAAGATCTTTATAAATTAAGGCATATTCATTAATCTGATAACCATCTGCTTTTTTAGGTTTCCCCGTTTTATAATCAATAACAATAGCACTTCCATCAGGGAGCAAATTGACTCTATCAGGCCTTAACGTTTCACCATTAGGAACTAAAACATCCTGTTCACAATAGACAGATTGATCCCTTTCAAAATACCTTGACAACATGGGATGTTCTATAATTTTTTGAACAGTATTGCTTATGGATCTCTGATTTTTTTTCGTCAATCTATTCTTATTAAATATTTTTTCTAGCTCCTCATTAAGCATGTCAGCATAGATCACTTTGGATAAAATTTCATGAACCATGAGTCCTTTAATTTGTGCTAATCTGGTTTTAGCATTTGGTGTCCTATTTGCAACAAGTCGTTTTTTCCAATGGCTTGAAACAGTCTGATTTACTTGAGTTTTTTTAATTTCTACTCCCTTAAACTTTATATTGTTTCGTTTGAATTCACCCCATTCAAAAGGCGATATAGTGTCTAGTTTTTTACCCTGTTGAAGAACAAAACGGTTAAATAAATCGGAATAGGTAGAAGTTCTCAACGAAGTGCTTTCTTGCGTAATAATATAGAGTTGTTCCTTTGCTCGGGTCAAGGCAACATATAAAACATTTACTGCATCCAGTTGTTGTGATAAAACGTGTTTTGCATATAGTGATTTTCCCATCTCACCATACAATTCCATTTCTTTAGATGCTGTTATCCATCCCCATTGAACAGATGAAAGGGGCCCCTCCTGAAATGGAAACCATATTTTGTCCTTAAGATTTGGATTTAAAGCTGTGTCCATAAAAGGTAAAATCACTACAGGAAATTCAAGACCTTTGGCTTGATGAATGGTCATCACGTGTATTGCATTTGCTACTGCGGGACTTGCAATTCTCAATTTATCTTCTTGTCGCTCCCAATATTTTAAATAGCTTGATATGGTCTGAGATTGTATTGAAGAAAATTCAAAAACATCTTCCAAAAAGGCACTTAAAAAAGGATCCGTAGGGGGTAATAGAGCCACAAATTGTTCCATTATATATTCTGAGGCATCCAAAATAGAATGTTGTGCACTCTTTTTTAAAGAAAAATCAAATTCAATTTCATTAGCCAACGCTTTAAAAAAAGAACTGCTGGAGAGGTGAACAAAGGATTTAATAAAAGTGTGATATTCATAATTAGGTAGGGAATACAAGTCCCAAAAAGCATCTAAAATAAGTTTATGTTGAACAGCATCATTAGGTTGAATAGAAAGTCTCAAAATAGCCAAGACAAATTGAACTTTTTTGGAATGCTTCACCACTAATGCCTCTGAAGACAGGATAGAATATCCTTGTTGTGTTAATCCTTCCCCTATCGCTGAGGCTTGATCTCGTTTGCGAACCAAAACAGCAATATCCCCAGCGGTGTAGTGACCCTCTAGGGCTCGTTTTACAGCTGCCAAAGTTTTGGCGACATATAGTGCATTATTCTCCTCTTTTAGCCCTCCTTTTGGTAAGGCTTCAATAGAAACATAACCCCCTTCTTTTTGGCTTTTTTGTTGACTCCCAGCGCCATATATGTCTTTAAAAACTTGTGCATCTAAGCATTCAGAGAGGGATAAAAAAAAGCTGTTATTAAATCGAACTATGGATTCTCCTGAACGATAATTCATTTCTAAATTTTCAATCTGAGCTTGAACTTGAAAAGGATTATCGATTTTATTCAGTAAACTTACAAACTGCTGAATGTCTCCACCTCTCCACCGATAAATTGCTTGTTTTGGATCTCCCACAAGCAAAAGCGATCCCTGCTCCCCACTCAATGACTCACTCTCCAATGCATTTGAAATCAAAGGAACCAAATTGGACCATTGCAATTGTGAAGTATCTTGAAATTCATCTAAAAAATAATGCTGATAGCGTTCTCCCAAACGTTCATAAATAAATGGAGCTGATGCATCTTGAACCAATTTGCTTATTTTACTATTAAACTCTCCTAAAAGACGTACTTCTTTTTTATTTTGAAGAGTGTCTAATCGTTCCTCAATTAATTGAAGTAAACTTCGAGGAATCAAAGATTTTAAGGTTCGCTTTGCAAGTAAGAAAATTCCTACATGTTCTTTTATACTGATGTAGGCCTCTATTAATTGGGGCTTAATTTTTTCAATTTGCTCTTTTTTTAATGGATCTAATCCTTTTTTATAAAGGGGCTTTTCTCCTTGTAATTCTTGTTCTAATTGATTGGTGTATAATTTAGAATATTCTCCTTTTTTAGCCTTTTGAAAATGCTTGGGGAGGGTTCCTCTAATAAAGTCATCCGTCAGAAGTCCATTTTCCTGAAGTAATGAAAGAGTTTCCTCAGCTATACTTACTATTTTATGTTCAGCATTTCTTTGTTCATTTTGAAGAATGATTCGGTCTTCTTTATGTTCTGCTTGCGTTTTTTTCTTTAGATCAGCTAGTGGATACCGATCATTTTCATTTAATAAAATTGACGCAAAATCATCCAGATCTTTTTGAATATTCCAACTTTGCTCCTGCCTTACTTTATCAATACTGAATTGGGTCAATAAGTGGGTGAGGAATCCTTCATTACCTACTTCATCAATTATTGAAGTTACCGCTTCCTCAAGAAGAGTTGAAGGATCAAGTACAACTTCAAAACCATAGGGTAATTGAAGTTCTCTTGAAAAACTTCGAATGATTCTATGTGTAAATTTATCTAGCGTGATGATATCAAAACTTCCGTATTCAAATAAAATTTGATGCAACATATACTCTGCTCTTCGAACTAATTCTTCAGAGTCAATCTTTAATGCTTTACACAAAATTTGTTCAATGTTCTTGTCTTTACTATCCTTTTGTGATAAATCAAGTAAAGTGGCTAAAATCCTTTCTTTCATTTCATTGACGGCCTTATTAGTAAACGTCAAAGCCAAAAGATTTCGATAAGATTTAGTGTTTTTAGAACCTAAAAGCTGAATCAAATAACGCAATACCAAGGTATAGGTCTTCCCAGAACCTGCCGCCGCGTTAATGATATGAAAGCTATTGTGATTCAATTGATTTAAAAGTGTAATAAAAGTAAGGCTTTTAAAAAGTTAAGCTCTTTTTAAAAAAAGAAATTTTAATTTTGTCTAAATCTTAAAAATAAAAATTATGGCTTTTGAATTACCCTCATTACCCTATGCATATGATGCATTAGAACCTAATATTGATGCACGTACGATGGAAATCCATCACAGCAAGCATCACAATGGTTATACCACTAACCTAAACAATGCAATTGCGGACACACCTTTGGCAGATCAATCTATAGAAGAAATTCTTTCCGGATTGGATCTCAACAATAAAGCAGTACGTAATAATGGTGGTGGATTTTATAACCACAGACTTTTTTGGAATATTATGTCTCCCCAAGGAGGTGGTCTTCCTTCTGGTGCTTTAGCGGATGCTATTGATACCGCTTTTGGTTCCTTTGAAAACTTCAAAACAGCGTTTGCCAAAGCTGCTGCAACTCAATTTGGATCCGGCTGGGCATGGCTATGCGTACACCCAGGAGGAACTGTAAAGGTTTGTGGAACAGCTAACCAAGACAATCCATTAATGCCAGGGATAGGTTGTGGAGGCACGCCTATTTTAGCAATTGATGTTTGGGAACACGCTTATTACCTCAACTATCAGAATCGACGCCCTGATTATATTGAAGCGTTTTTCAATGTAATCGATTGGAATAAGGTGAGTGAACTTTACACTAAAGGGATGTAACCTAATTTGAGGTTATTATAAAATAAAAGGGAGGAATAAATTCCTCCCTTTTGCCCCAAATCTTACCATGAACTTAACCTACTTATGTTCAGGTGAGGTAAATTTAATTTTACTTTCCATCCAAGACGTATTTTATCGTTAAAATGTTTTTTTATTGGTTAAAGTGTGAATCGCTTTACAAAAGTGTGTAAAAATAAAAAGGAGGAATAAATTCCTCCTTTTTGCCCCAAATCTTACCATGAACTTAACCTACTTATGTTCTGGTTCTTCAAATATGAAATAACTTGAACTCCACAAGGTATTAATTCGTTTAAATGCGGTAATTATCGATAAAGCGATTAATATGCCCTTTCTTTGTTTTTATTGACAAAATTGATAAAGGCTTGATTTACCACTCTACTCCCACCAGCAGTAGGGTAATCCCCCGTAAAATACCAATCCCCTAGATTATCGGGACAGGCTTTGTGTAATCCACTAACTTTCTGGAAAATTACTTTAATATCAGCTTTTATACTCTCATTTCTTAGAATCTGAGCAATTTTCTCTGATATTTCTTCATCCGTGTAAGGATCATAAATGGCTTTCACAAAATTAGGAGGAGAAACCACCTTATCTAATTTACTTTGTAAGCAATTTTCATAAACCGATTGGATAACTGCATCATGAGTCCCGTCGTCTTGATGTAATGCTAAAGCAGCCCTAAAAGCAATAAACTCCTCTAACCTTGCCATATCAATTCCATAACAGTCAGGATAACGAATTTGAGGTGCACTTGAAACCACAACAATCTTTTTGGGTCCCAATCGATCCAACATGCGTAAAATACTTTTTTGAAGTGTTGTCCCCCTTACAATACTATCATCCACGATAACCAGATTATCTGTGTTTTTTACAACACCATAGGTGATATCATAAACATGCGCAACCAAATCATCTCTACCTGAATCTTCTGTTATAAAGGTTCTTAACTTAGCGTCTTTTATAGCAATCTTCTCGATTCTTGGCTTTTGGCTTAACATCTTAGTAAGCACTTCGATGTTAGGAGTTCCTTCTTTATGCAGTTCATTCTTCAACTGTTCTCGAACATGATCCTGTACCGCACCTATCATTCCATAAAAGGAGGTTTCGGCTGTATTGGGAATAAATGAAAAAACAGTATTTTCAAGATCTCCGCCAATTGCCTTATGTACAAGTGGGAAAAGTGCACAGCCTAAATCTTTACGCTCCTGATAAATTGCAGCATCACTACCTCTAGAAAAATAAATACGCTCAAAAGAACATGCTTTTTTCTCTCTTGCCTCAAGAATCGTTGAAATATCTGACTCTCCTGATTTTTTTGTAATGAGTGCCTGTCCAGGTTCCAATTCTTTAATGGTTTCAAAAGGAACATTAAAAACTGTTTGGATAACGGGTCGTTCTGAAGCAACAACAACAATTTCGTCATCGCTATAATAATAGGCGGGTCTAATTCCGTTAGGATCCCGAATCACAAAGGAATCTCCATGGCCTAACAAGCCTGCCATTGCATAACCACCATCCCAGTTTTTGGATGCCTTTCGAAGTATTTTAGCTATGTTTAATCGCTCTGCTATTAAGGGAGAAGCTTCCGCTTTGGTGTATCCTTCTTTTTTTAATTTTTTATAGATTTTTGCAACTGCATCATCTAAGAAATGGCCGATTTTTTCCATGACAGTTATGGTATCCGCTTTTTCTTTGGGGTGTTGTCCCAAATCGACCAGATTATCAAAGAGTTCGTTAACATTTGTTAAATTAAAATTCCCTGCAACAATTAAGTTTCTGTGCATCCAATTATTTTGTCTTAAAAAAGGATGCACACTTTCTATATTATTCTTTCCAAAAGTCCCATAACGAACATGCCCCAACATTAACTCTCCCACGTATGGAACGGCTTGTTTTAATCTTTCAGGGTGTAGGAGTAATTCTGGATCTAGATCAATTTGTTTTTGAACTCGATCATTAATCGTTTTAAAAATATCTTGAATGGGTTGTTGTTCCGCAGAACGCACTCTACTGATATAGCGTTGCCCAGGAGACATATCATATTTAATGCTTGCAAAACCAGCTCCATCCTGACCTCTATTGTGCTGCTTTTCCATCAAGAGGTACATTTTATTTATTCCATAAAGCGCACTACCATACTTTTCTTTATAAAATGATAAAGGTTTTTTTAGTTGTATCAGGGCAATTCCACACTCGTGCTTAATAGCGTCGCTCATGAGCAAATTTTGATGTTATGTTAATTCAATTTCAAACTCTGTTAATGATTTAAAGGCAATAATTCGTTGTTTCAATAATGGCCCAGTTAATTCTTCCAAGGATTTGGTTCCAAATTTTTGCACAGTAAAAGAAGCCATGGCAGATCCCATTATAGTGGCGGTTTTCATTTCTTCAAAAGAGATTCTTCCACATTGTGAAAGATGACCCACAAATCCTCCAATAAAACTATCGCCGGCACCCGTTGGATCAAAAACTTCCTCTAATGGCAATGCAGGAGCACAAAATATTTTATTATCGTGAAAAAGTAAAGCACCATGCTCCCCTTTCTTTATTATCACATATTCAGGACCCATAGCATGTAATTTTTGTGCTGCCTCAACTAAAGAATGGGTCTCGGTTATCATTCTTGCTTCTTCGTCGTTTATTGAGATGACATCCACTTTAGCGATCACCTCGTCTAGCTTGTCTCTGTAACTTTCAATCCAAAAATTCATTGTATCCAGTACGACTAAAGCTGGTTCCTCCTCCATTTGACTCAAAACTTCTAGCTGTAAATTTGGATCTAAATTTCCTAAAAGGACAATACTCGCATCTTTAAAATGATCAGGAACAATAGGCTTAAATTTGGTTAAAACATTGAGTTGTGTCTCTAATGTTGTTCTAGAATTTAGATCGTTATGATACTTTCCACTCCAAAAAAATGTTTTTTCTCCAGGAATGGAAACCACTCCAGATAAATCCATCCCTTTGTCCTTTAATAATTTAATGTGTCCTTTTTCAAAGTCGTCTCCTATTACAGAGACTAAACCGCATTGAGTATCAAATTGAGACGCTGCAAGCCCTATATAAGTTGCGCAACCCCCTAATATTTTACCCGTTTTTCCGAAGGGAGTTTCGATTGCGTCATAAGCCATAGTGCCAACGACTAAAAGTTTTTTATTCATACAACAAAAGTAAAAAAGTCTGAGCTCCTTTTTCGATTTCTGATAAACATTTATTAAAGACTATAAACAATCGTTCTATCCTTTCGTTGTTTCTTTTTCAATCTGTTCATAGACAACATCAGGAATTAAATTTTTCCCTTTGGCTGCAGCAACTGCTAATTGATCACAGCGTTCATTTTGAGGATGCTGATTGTGTCCTTTAACCCACTGAAAATGAACCGTGTGTTTTCTATAGATAATTAGAAATCGTTTCCACAAATCACTGTTCTTTTTATCCTTAAATCCTTTTTTCTCCCAGCCAAAAACCCATTTCTTCTCCACGGAATCGATCACATATTTTGAATCTGAATAAACAACAACCTCCAATGGCTGCTTTTTCAAAAGCTCCAAACCTACAATCACCGCCATCAACTCCATCCTATTATTAGTCGTTCTTACAAAACCCTGAGAAAACTCTTTGACATAAGACATTCCCTCCCATTCTAGGCGAAGACCATAACCGCCTGGACCCGGATTTCCTAGTGAAGATCCATCGGTATAAAGATAAACGCCCTTAGATTTCATCAATATCCTTATATAATAGAGAAGCTATGGTTTTTGAAAAATACTGTTGTTCCAAAAGCTGAATTTTGTTTGCAATATCCGACTCCTGATCCTGATTAGAGAGGGAAACCGTCGTTTGAAAAATAAAATCACCCTTGTCATACTCTTCATTCACATAATGAATGGTAATCCCTGTTTCGTGCTCATTATTTTCTTTTACCGCTTTATGTATATGACGACCATACATTCCTTTACCTCCATATTTTGGTAAAAGGGCAGGATGTATATTAATGATTTTAGAAGGAAAGGCTTGAACCCAATCCGGTCCGATTTTCCATAAAAATCCTGCCAACACAATCAAATCAGGGTTTAAAGCTTTTATTTCTTGAAGAAGATTTCCATTGGTAAACCTAGTTCGATCAAAAACAATCCCTTTCACACCAAAAGGAATTATTCGCTTTAAAACACCTGCTTTTGGATTATTGGTAAAAACACCTAAAACTCCAATATTATCATCGTGTTCAAAAAAACGGCAAATATTTTCCACATTTGAACCGTTTCCTGATGCGAGTAAAATAATCTTTTTCAACATTTTTTATTCTTAGCACAAGCCTAAACTGCGGGATGCGATGAGTTACACTAACTTTGATTTCAAAATTAAACTTAATATTTCAGAGCAATCTAGCGTAATCCTCTAAAGTTTTATATTTTTGTTGACACTTTAATTAAAAAGAATATTAATTATGTCAGACATTTCCTCAAGAGTAAAAGCAATCATAGTAGATAAACTAGGGGTTGACGAAAATGAAGTTGTTGCAGAAGCAAGCTTTACAAATGACTTAGGAGCCGACTCCTTAGACACAGTGGAATTGATCATGGAATTCGAAAAAGAATTTGATATCCAAATCCCAGACGACCAAGCAGAAAATATTGCAACTGTAGGTCAAGCGATCCAATTTATCGAACAAGCAGACTAAAGTAATGCCATGGAACCAAGACGTGTCGTAGTTACCGGATTGGGGGCACTTACGCCAATTGGAAATACCCTCTCAACATACTGGGAGGGTTTATTATCTGGTACCAGTGGGGCGGCTCCTATTACTTATTTTGATCCTACTTTATTCAAAACTCAATTTGCTTGTGAGCTAAAAGGATTTGATCCTTTAGATCATTTTGATAGAAAAGAAGCAAGAAAGTACGATCGCTTTGCTCAATACGCATTAGTTAGTGTCGCTGAGGCCTTGGAGGATGCAAAACTTCCTGTTGAAACCATAGACAAAGACCGCGTAGGAGTTATATGGGGGGCCGGTATTGGAGGGCTAGAAACCTTTCAAAATGAAGTTCTCAATTTCGCAGCCTCAAATGAAAATCCTAGATTTAATCCGTTCTTCATCCCAAAGATGATTGCAGATATTGCACCGGGGTTAATCTCAATAAAATATGGCTTTCGAGGGCCAAACTTTGCAACGGTATCTGCCTGTGCATCGGCCTCTAATGCAATGATAGATGCATTAAATTATATTCGCCTAGGCTATGCTGATGTCATGGTTACGGGGGGATCTGAAGCAGGTGTAACGAAAGCTGGAATCGGGGGCTTTAATGCTATGCATGCATTATCTAAACGAAATGATGACCCCAAAACAGCCTCACGCCCTTTTGATAAAGAACGAGATGGTTTTGTATTAGGAGAAGGTGCTGGAGCTTTAATTTTAGAATCTTATGACCATGCGGTTGCACGTGGTGCAACCATTTATGCTGAACTCGCCGGTGGAGGCTTGTCTGCAGATGCTTACCATATGACTGCTCCACATCCAGAGGGCTTGGGAGCAACCAAAGTAATGGAAAACTGTTTGAGAGATGCTAATGTACTTCCATCAGAGGTAGATGTAATCAATATGCACGGAACTTCAACAACCCTTGGAGATATTGCAGAATCCAACGCCATCATTAAAGTATTCAAAGAGCATGCTTATACGATGAATATTAATTCAACAAAATCCATGACGGGACACTTACTTGGGGCTGCTGGAGCTATTGAAGCTATTGCCTCAATTATGGCGATAAAACACAGTATTGTTCCACCCACCATTAATCATGAAACTCCTGATGAGAATATTGATTCTAAGATCAATTTCACCTTTGGAAAAGCACAAAAAAGAAATGTAGACATTGCCCTTTCCAACACTTTCGGTTTCGGGGGACATAATGCTTGTGTTTTATTTAAGAAAATGAACTAACTTGATGGTGTGAAAATTATTAATTACATACGAAATTCCCGAATGGCAACATCCGGGAATTTTTTTGTTTTACTGCGAAAGAAGTTAAACATTAAAACCCGTAAAAAAGAGCTCTATCAAAAAGCCTTCACCCATAGCTCAGTTAATCTTAAAGATAAAGAAGGCAATACCATAAACTTTGAACGATTAGAGTTTTTAGGAGATGCCCTACTCAGTACAATAATTGCTGAATATCTATTCAAACTCCATCCCCAAGCCAACGAAGGTGAATTAACCAAGCTTCGGGCTAAAATTGTAAGTCGGGCTCAACTCAATTCTATTGGAAAAGAAATGGGACTTATTCAGCTTGCTGATATTTCAAGTCATTATAAAACTTTTGGTGAAAACATTCACGGAAATTTGATTGAGTCTTTAATTGGTGCCATTTTCATTGATAAGGGGTACAATAGGACAAAAGACTATGTTTTTAAATTCATGTTAGACCCATATATCAATATGGATGAATTAGAAACTATGGTTTTAAGCTATAAAAGTCTCTTATTTGAATGGTCACAAAAACAAAGACATAAATTAGAGTTTAAAACAGAAAATGATCGCGGCTTAGATCCCAATATCAATTATACCTGTCAGATATATTTAGACAAAAAAATAATTGCTAAAGCACGCGCAGTTTCCAAGAAAAAAGCGGAAGAAAAAGCTGCAAAAATAGCAGCCAATATTCTCAAACCTTTCAAAACCAATAAAAATGAGTAGAAAGGTATATCATTTGGAAATGGAAGAGGAACCGCTTGAAGATGAAATAATCGCTATTCATACGACACTAGAAGCACATCAGCTTGCCTTTTTCCTAAACCAAAGAATAAGTGCCCGCTTTAGTAGGAGTAAAAAAGACCTTTACAATAAAAAAAAGAAGACCCCTTTTATTCATTTTGAATGGCAAAACAAAGATTATGATCTAAATTGTTCTCTGTTTTCCAATAAAAATATCACTGAAAAAAATGAACAAGCTTTAAATTCTACCTCATTATTTGACATCCCGCTCAGAAATGAAGTATCTTTAATCACTGAATTTAAAACCGTTGATTTTTTTATAAAATCTACAGATAAAAATACCATAGAAACCATTATCACCCAACTAAAAAATTGGTCTAATATTTCGCTCATCTATGTCATTCCTGTGGATAAACTTAAAACCCAACTAAACTTAATCTTTGATTAATGAATTTTATCAAAAAAACTAAAATTGTTGCAACCCTTGGGCCAGCATCATCCACAGAAGAGGTAATTGAAAAAATGATCACAGAAGGCGTGAATGTTTTTCGAATTAATTTCTCTCATGCCGACTATGAAGACGTTTCTGATCGAATTAAAATGATACGAAAGGTCGACAAAAAATTAAATACTAATACTTCTATTTTAGCTGATCTTCAGGGACCCAAGCTTCGTGTTGGTAAAATGGAAGAAGGTGCTTTTGTCAGTCCTGGAGATCAAGTCGTCTTTTTGACTGACGCTCCCTTTGTTGGAAATGCAAAAAAAGCCTACATGAATTATAAAAATTTTCCAAAAGACGTTTCGGCTGGAGAACGTATTTTATTGGATGATGGTAAGCTAATTTTTGAAGTTACTGCAACCAATAAAGACAATCAAGTAGACGCAAAAGTTATCCAGGGAGGGCCTTTTAAGTCAAATAAAGGGGTCAATTTACCCAATACCAAAATTTCACTTCCCGCATTAACGGAAAAGGACATCCAGGATGCTGAGTTTATTTTCACTCAAGATGTCGATTGGATTGCATTATCTTTTGTTCGGTTTAGCCAAGATTTAATTGATTTAAAAGAATTAATGGCCAAACATACGGATGAAAAAATCCCAATCATTGCTAAAATTGAAAAACCCGAAGCCTTAGAAAATATCGATAAAATCATTGCCTACTGTGATGGTCTTATGGTGGCAAGAGGGGATTTAGGAGTAGAAGTTCCAGCCCAAGAAGTTCCCCTCATACAAAAACGATTGGTTCATTTGGCTAAAAAAGCTCGTATTCCAATTATCATTGCTACTCAAATGATGGAAACCATGATTGATAGCCTAACCCCCACAAGAGCCGAGGTAAATGATGTTGCCAATTCCGTAATGGATGGTGCTGACGCGGTAATGCTTTCTGGAGAAACCTCTGTAGGAGAATATCCAGTGGAAGTAATCCGAACCATGGCCAATATTCTAATTTCTGTGGAAGGCTCTAATTTAATTCAGGTTCCTCAAGAGGCACCCACCATTCGAACTAAACGGTTTATTACGAAGTCCATCTGCTATCATGCAGCTCATATTGCAAATGACATAGAAGCCAAAGCAATCTGTACACTAACCAACAGTGGATATACTGCATTTCAAATTTCTGCTTGGCGTCCTAGTGCACATGTATTGGTTTATACTTCCAATACAAGAATATTGAATCGGCTTAATCTCTTATGGGGTGTAAAAACCTTTTATTACAATAACCTAAACAGTACAGACATGACCGTTGAGGAAATTAATAAAATGGCGCTTGACGTAGGCTATGTTGAAAAAGAAGATATGGTAGTCAATTTAACAGCAATGCCCATTGAAACAAAAGGAATGGTCAATACCCTTAGAGTTTCAACCATCTAAAAGGGTAAGCTCAATTGTGGATTTTTAATCTTAAGCTTGGGATTAGGGACTGCCTTCTTAGCTGTATTTAAATTGGATAATGAAATACCAATCAATCGAACAGAATTCAAAAGTTTTTCTTGGTATAGTAATTTTTTTGCTTCATCAAAAATCAATTCTTTAGAGGATAAATAAAGGGTACCTGTTTTACTTCTAGTTTGCTGCACAAAATCACTGTACTTTATTTTTAGCGTGATGGTTTTTCCTGCCACTTTATTTTTTTGAGTTCTTTTTTCTAATAATTCCGCAATGGATTTTAGCTTATCTTCCAGAAAAAGTTCACTACTTAAATTGGTAGAAAAAGTTCGTTCGGCACCCACGGATTTTGGGGTTCTTTGGGGTTTTACAGGACTATTATGAATTCCTCTAACAACCTTAAAATAATGTGCCCCAGCTTTTCCAAAATGTTGCTCCAGAAAAGCTTGGGTTTGGGACTTCAAATCCTTTCCAGTGTAAATTCCCAATCCATACATTTTGAGTTTAGTCTTGGATCCGATGCCGTGAAATTTTTTTACATCCAATTGTTCCAGAAAAGGGAGCACTTCCTCAGGAGGAATGGTTTTCTGACCATTGGGTTTGTTCCAATCACTCGCAATTTTAGCCAAGAATTTATTGATTGAAATTCCAGCCGAAGCCGTAAGTCCTGTTTTGGAATAAATTTGTTCTCTTATATCTTGAGCCACTAGGCTAGCAGAAGGATATTCAGATACATCTAAAAAAGCTTCATCCAAGGATAAAGGTTCAACCAAAGCGGTATAATCTAAAAATACGGAACGTATACTTTCAGAGATTTCTTTGTATCGATCAAAACGAGTAGGGGCAAAAATCAGATGAGGACACAATCTTTTGGCAATAACACCACTCATCGCACTACGTACACCATATTTACGGGCTTCATAACTAGCTGCCGAAACCACACCTCGTTCACCACCTCCCCCAACAGCCAATGCTTTTCCTTGCCATTCAGGATGATCCAATTGTTCCACTGCCGCAAAAAAAGCATCCATGTCTACATGAATAATTTTTCGCGTTGAATCCAACGTTAGTTCCTCCTCCATCACCTAGAATGTTCCTACTGTTTATTTTCTTTTTTGTTAAAACTATACGCTCGTAGAACTTCACAAATTCTTGTGGTAAATTGGGAATACGCTACGGCTTTACCATATTCTTGAGCCAAACGATGTTGGGTGTTTTCTTTCCATTTTTGGATCGCTTCTAAGGTTTCCCAATAACTAATGGTTACCCCTCTACCCGAATTTTCACGATAGGATTCCATCCCCAAAAAACCTTCAGCGTGCTGAACAAGGGTTAACATTTGATTTGAAAATTCGTGGTATTTTGAATCCTCAAGTTGGGAGCGTTCATTTGAAAAAATTACAGAATAATAATTAGCTTTCACTCGTCCTTATAAATTTTTACATTTAAATTCCCTTCCGCATCCATGTGGGCACGATACATTCCAGGAGTATTCATTTCCATAGCAACATTCCCGCGATGATCAATACCAACGACTCCCCCATCACCACCAAGACCACCCACTTTATCGTGAATTACCGTATGTGCGGCTTCCTCAATACTGAGGCCTTTGTATTCCATCAAAGCAGAAATATCGTGAGCCACAACTGAGCGAATAAAAAACTCTCCCCAGCCCGTTGCAGAAATGGCGCATGTGGCGTTGTTGGCATAGGTACCTGCCCCTATTATAGGAGCATCTCCAATACGATTCCACTTTTTATTTGTCATTCCTCCAGTCGAAGTTCCTGCCGCTAAATTTCCTTTTAAATCCAAAGCAACACAGCCTACCGTTCCATACCGTTGCTGGCTTACAAATTCTTTTTCCGCAGAGGATATTTTCTTTTCTTTTGCTTCTGCCTCTTTCACTCGCTTTAGTGAATTAATTCTTCGCTCGGTAAAAAAATATTCGGGCTCAACGATTTCCAAGCCTTGAGAAGCTGCAAAAGCATCTGCCCCAGCTCCAGAGAGCATAACGTGTGGAGAATCTTCCATTACCTTTATGGCTGCTGAAATGGGGTGCTTTATTGTTTTAACTCCAGAAATTGCTCCGGCGTCTAAGGTTGCCCCATGCATAAAAGAAGCATCTAATTCAATCGTCTCATCTGCTGTAAGTACCGCTCCTTTTCCTGCATTAAATAGGGGAGAATTTTCCATAACATGAATGGTTTTTTCTACAGCTTCTTGGCTAGTTCCCCCCTTTTTGAGAATAGAATGTCCTACTTGGATGGCCTCGCCCAAAACCTTACGATAGGCTGCTTCCGTTTCTGAAGTCATATTAGCTCTTAAAATGGTACCTGCCCCCCCGTGAATAACAATTCCGAACGTTGGTGCTTGACTTTCTTTTACTGTTTTAGCTTGTTGACAACTCAAACTAATAAAGAATATTAGTAATACGATTTTTTTCATGTGATAAAATTTTATTTTAAATGTAAGTTATTTAAGCTGAAAATGAAACTTCGGCCAAAATGAAGTATTTTTATAAAAAAATAATCATGTACGCAGTATTAAAAACCATACACTCCTATTGGGCTTATTTAGTTTTACTCATTTTAGTTATCGCCATTGTTAATGCCTTTCTGGGTAAATCATCCGGAAGAGACTTTGGTGCTAAAGATCTTCGAATTAGTCTTTTTGGGCTTATTTTCTCTCATATTCAACTACTCATAGGTTTGATTCTATATTTTATCTCCCCTTGGTTTGATCAATGGTCTGAAATGGGAATGGGAGTTATGAAAAATGCTGAAACACGTTTGTATTTGGTTGAACATCCGATCACCAATATTTTAGCAATCGTTTTGATTACAATGGGTTGGTCTATGCACAAAAGACAAACCTTATCTAGTAAAAAGTTTTTAAGAATTGGTCTTTTTTACGGTTTAGGCTTACTTCTTTTATTGAGCAGAATCCCATGGAGTACGTGGTTATAAGCTCTCGTCAAACTCAAATCTAAAAATGCTTAAAATTATTTCTCCTAAAGTTAGCGTTGCTGTGTTAGGAAGTGGCAGCTGGGCAACTGCTCTTGTTAAAATCTTAACAGACAGTAAAGTGCATGTTAATTGGTATGTACGCGATCCTGAACAAGCGCAAAAGACTTCGATTACTTCAAAAAATCCAAATTACCTCTCTGAGGTTCGATTTAAAGCTCGAAGAATTTCAGTGAGTAGTGACCTCAATGAAGTTGTTGCCAAATCAAAATGGCTCCTATTGGCAATACCTTCAGCCTATTTAGAAAGCGAATTAAAAAAAATAACACAGCCTATACACGACAAAATTATTGTTTCTGGGGTCAAGGGATTTATTCCTGAATCACAACTTATTCTTGGCGAGCATTTACACCAACATTATGATCTCCCATGGGAGCAATTTATTGTTATTGGTGGACCCTCACATGCAGAAGAAATAGCCCTAGAACGCCTTTCTTACCTCACGCTAGCATCAAGAAACAAAGAAAATGCTTCCCAATTACGTCAATTCATGCGGACTTCGTACTTACAAATAAAAGTTTCAAATGATGTTATTGGAATTGAATATGGTGCCACCTTAAAAAATATTTACGCTCTAGCAGCTGGAATTGCTCACGGCTTAGGTTATGGTGATAATTTTCAAAGTGTTTTGATTAGTAATTCCACTCGAGAAATGAATCGCTTCATAGAGAAAGTAAGTAACAGTAAACGAAACATTAATCAATCTGCTTATTTGGGAGATCTATTGGTTACCGCCTATTCCCTCTTTAGTAGAAATAGACGTTTTGGAAATATGATTGGTAGAGGATATACCGTTAAAGGGGCTAAAATTGAAATGAATATGGTAGCAGAAGGTTATTATGCGTGTGAGTCTGCTTATAGAGTAAGTAAATCTCTCGGTGTAAATACCCCTATCATTGACGCGGTTTATGAAATTTTGTATGCAAAGAAAAGTCCAAAAAAACGGTTCCTAAAGCTTGCTAAAAAGCTGAGTTAAAGAGTTGCTTTAAACTGTTTTAAAAAACGTACATCATTTTCAAAAAAGAGTCTAATATCACTGATTTGGTATAGCAACATTGCAATCCGTTCGATTCCCATTCCAAAAGCAAAACCCGAATATTCATTAGGGTCAATGCCACAGTTTTCCAAAACGTTAGGGTCAACCATACCACAGCCCATAATTTCAAGCCATCCTGTTCCCTTAGTAATTCGATAATCTGTTTCTGTCTCTAATCCCCAATAAATATCAACCTCAGCACTTGGCTCAGTAAAGGGAAAATAAGAAGGCCTCAAACGAATTTTAGAATTCCCAAACAAAGATTCTGTAAAATATTGTAAAGTTTGTTTTAAGTCTGCAAAGGATACATTTTTAGCAATGTATAAACCCTCTACTTGATGGAAAATACAATGTGCTCTTGAAGAAATGGCTTCATTACGAAATACACGCCCAGGAGAAATCGTTCGAATAGGAGGCTGGTTTTGTTCCATATAACGCACTTGAACCGATGAAGTGTGCGTGCGTAACAAAATATCTGGATCCGTTTGGATAAAAAAGGTATCCTGCATATCTCGAGCAGGGTGGTACTCCGGCAAATTTAAAGCCGTAAAATTATGCCAATCATCTTCAATTTCAGGTCCTTCTGAGATGGTAAAACCAATCTGTGTAAAAATATCAATAATGCGATTTTTAACAACAGCTAGTGGGTGTCGATTTCCTGTTTGTATGGGAAAAGGAGTTCGTGTTGGGTCACTAAGGGTAGCTTTCCCTCCCTTATTATTTAATTGAGATTGAAGCTCTTTTATTTTATCTGTTACTGCGGTCTTGAGCGTATTAAGCTCTTGTCCAAATGCCTTTTTTTCATCTGCAGGCACCTCTCTAAAGGCGGCAAATAGAGCATTAAGAATACCCTTTTTTCCAGCATAACTAATTCGAAATTCTTCAATAGCTTGAGCATCCTTGCTTGTAAAAGCGTTGACTTGCTCCAAATGTTCTTTTACACGATCGATCATGATACAAAAATAAAGTAGTTTTATGAAATGACCCCCTGCTTTAGGAAGTAATCTACAATCGCACTTTTGATTAAAACACTTTGCTCTCCTGCTTTTAAGTGAGGTAAAGGCTCAACCAGTTCAAAATGAGGCCATCCATCTTCGTCTATAAAGTCAAAACGATAGTAGCCAAAGGGTTCTAAAATGGTGCAAACTCCAATGTGAATTAAATTCACATTATCTTCCTTTTTAAATCGTTGATGTGGCTTTCCGAACTCCTGAAGTCCAATCAGATACAGAACGCCTTCAACATCTAGAGCTTCCCCATCAGAAAAGGTGTCCGTTAAAAAAAGAATTAATTTATCCCAACGCTCTTTTAATTGAGGATCTCTCCCATTTTTTGCCATACACAAAGATACATTTTGGGTAGGATTATTTACTAATTATTTTTTCTTTTCACCTGTCCTTATCCCAAAAAAGTAGTCGTTTTATAAGCCTAAAATAGTACTTTAGTCTCATGAATGCATTTGATGTTGTAGTCGTAATCTTATTGGCCTACTCCCTTTTCCGTGGACTTAGCAAGGGCTTCATTATTGAGGTCTCAGGAATGATTGCCTTATTCTTTGGTATTATGGGTTCGTTTAAATTTTCTTCTTTAGTAGGAAATTACCTTACACAATACGTGGAATGGAGTCCAAAAATAATTCAAGCCGTTAGCTTTATTCTACTTTTTATTGGAATCGTTTACGCCATTTCAATTTTAGCTAAAATGCTCACAAAAGTACTGAAAATTGTAGCTCTGGGTGGTCTCAATCGACTCTTGGGTGGGCTCTTTGGAATTATAAAATGGGGGATTATTTTGAGTGCATTAACCCTTGTTTTTAAAGAAATCAATTCCTTTATGACACTGATGTCTCCATCAATTTTAGACGAATCTATTACCTTCCCTATACTTGAAGAATTGGGTGCTTTTTTATTTGATTGGGTTATGCAAATAGAAACCCTTCAAGAACAACAAATCGTTATGATTTAGTCTTTTAAACTTCGGAATTCGGCATTCTTTATCCATCCTTCAGAACCATTTGCAATCCTAATTTTGTTCCATTCATCAAGAGATTCGAGTAATTGAATCTTAGTTCCTTCGTGTAAGGTAAATTGAATTTCTCCTCTTTGGTTGGGTTCAGACCAAATATCTATTTTATTAGAGAAAAGAATAGCAAATTGAGTATTTTCTTGTTGTTGATTAATTGAAAAAGAGATGGCAAAACTACTCACAAATAGAAACAAGCATAGTAAAGAGATAAAGAAGAAGAATCGCTTCCATTCTGTTGTCTTTAAAAATAAATATGCTATGAAAACCACTACGAATAAACATATCCATAGTAGCGTAATCCTAGACCAAGTAGCAAGAGAAAATAGACTGAAAACACTTTGTTGAATTTGTGCTAACTGGGATTTAGGAATGGCCTCAATTGCATCTAGTGTCATATTTTGAGCAAAAGCACTGTTGATCCTGATATCCGCATTATCTGGATCTAATTGTTTTGCTTTTTCAAAATAATAAATACTCTCAGCAACATTATTTAATCGATAATATGAATTCCCCAAATTGAAATATAAAGGAGCGCTGTGTTGTCCCATTTCAAGGGTCTGTTTATAGAATGAAACTGCCTTTGTAAAGTCTCCTTCATTATAGGCTGTATTCCCATCTTTAAAGAGCTTTTCTGGAGAATTTTGCGCACTTACCGTCAAAAAATGGATCATAATAAACCCTACAAACAGGCTTCGAAATCGCCTTGAAAACAAATTAAAAATCATTTCTTTTCTCATAATTGTCGATCTATACTTGCAATAATACTACTTGCTTTTTCATAATCTCCTTTTATACTGACAGAAGAGCCAGGAGCGTATCGTGCCCGTTCACAATTTTCAATTACAGCCACAAAGTTTAAGGCTGTTTGTTGATTAACTTTTTTGTCTATTAATAGACGTTCAATTTTATCTTTACTTAACTCAGTAGTCTCAATTTTCAATTTAGCTTTTAAGTAATTATGTAACGCACGTTCTAAAGCCTCATAAAAAAGAGCCTGATCGTGGAATGCTTTTTTCGCAGAACTTAAATATTTCCGTGCTAAACGTTGTGCTTCCCGTTGCTTTTTACTTCCACTATCTTCCGTTCTTTCCAGTACAAATCGTTTCAATAAATAAACAACTAATAAAAGAACTACAGGGAAGGTAAGAAGACTCCAAAAAAGAGTACTGTTCCAAAATGAAGCCGTTTTGATTGGGCTTAATTTGGTGTTTAAAAGAATAAAACGAAACGTATTATCAGCAGTTTGAATGATTTGCTTTGGTGCATTTGTTATCTCTTTTTGTGAATCTGCGGCAATAGGCCCATCAAAAACATCTACCAATAAATCTTGTGATCGCACAGTCTTATAGCTTTTCGCTTTGGGATCAAAATATGAAAATTGAATCGATGGAATAGGATACTTTCCTTTGTATTGCGGTACAATCGTATAGGTGTCTTCTATCGTTCCCTCCATTCCTTTAAGCTTGATTTTTACATTTTCTTTGTGCTCAGGTTCATAAACTTCTAAGGTATTGGGGACGTTAATTTTAGGGAGATTAAATAATTTTAAATTTCCATTTCCTCTTACTTTTAAAGTTGTTTGAAATGACTCCGTAGCCTTTAATGCATCCTTATCTAAAATAACATCAAAATCAAATTGACCAACAGCTCCAGTAAATCCTGCAGGTTGATTCTTCTTTGGCAAAGATTTAACGTTAATTACTCTTCGACCTGCGGAAATAGTTTTTTGCCCTTGTGTAAGCAATCTTCTTCCAAAAAGATCTCGGCGGTTACTGGGAACGCTCAAACTCAAATTAAGCGTTAAGGGTTCAATATTGAGTTTTCCAGTTTTTTGGGGATAAAGCACTACTTTTCGCCAAACCACCTCGTTATAAGGCTCTCCTTTGTAAACTCCTTTGGTATTTACTCGTACTTGTCCAATTTTAATTAAATGACTCCAAAAATCGCCATAGCTTGGAGATTCTAGTTCTTGAACATCAGAAATAGAAATAGGGTTTCTAAAATAGAGCTTGTAAACCACAGAAATTCCTTCATTCAAATAGGGGTTCGAATTTGAAATTTCGGCGACAAGTTTAATATTTTCATCCGTGATATAATCAATATTGTTAGGGTCATTGGGTTTTTCTACGGCTTCAGTAACTTCAATTATAATGGGAGAAGTTTTATATACTTCCCCATTGATCGTTATTTGAGCTTGGTCTAAAGTGATTTTTCCTTTAAGCTTGGGGGTTAAAAAATAGGTGTAGGTTTTGGAAAAACTCTGTACCCCATTCACCCAAGACCGACTCACTGCCTGCTGAGGACCACTTACCACTTGAAATCCAGTAAAAGAGGGAGGATTGAAATTGTCTCCATTCTCATTCATCACAAAATCAACACGAAGACGCTCATTGAGTCCCAGACGTTTTTTACTCACTTTTGCATCAAAACTTACCTGAGCTTGTATTGAAAAAGTACTCAATAACAAGAGACTTACGAGTAATCGTGATGCTAAAATTCGAATCATAACTACCAATCTTTTTTACCTCTAACAGGAACTCCTTTTACTTTTTTGGCATTTACTTTATCTTGAACTTTCTTTTCCTGATTGTTCATCGCATCCAAAAGACTTTGAACTTGCTGAGGAGATAATTGTCCTTGTCTAGGGGGTTGTTTCTTCTCTTCAGGCTTATTTTCTCCTTCCTTTGGTTTTTGATCTTTCTTTTGATCACCTTCCTTTTTAGGTTCCCCTTCATCTTTGGACTCTTCCCCTTGGTCTCCCTCCTTCTCTTTGTCCTGTTCGTCTTTATTTTCTTTATCCCCCTCTTCGTCTTGATCCTTTTCTTTCTCGTCTTCTTGATCTTTATCTTGCTGATCTTTTTTATCGTCTTGCTCTTGCTCTTCTGGAGGTTTTTCTTTTTCTAAAAGTTCTTTAGCTAAGGCATAATTATAGCGTGTTTCTTCATCGGAAGGATTATTTCGAAGGGCATTTTTGTATGCCTCTACGGCTTTTTGATATTCCTTTTTCTGCATGTAAACATTCCCCATGTTGTGGAAGGCTTTATGTTTATCTTCTTTAGAACTTGCAAATTTTTGGGTTTGAAAAAAACGTTGAGATGCCTCATCATATTTTTTATCTAAAAAATGAGTATTTCCAAGATTATAAAGAGCCGTTGCCTTTTCAGGCGCAAGTGATAGTGCTTTCCTATACGATTTTTCTGCTTTGATATAGGCCTCTTTTTGGACGTCCTCATTGCCCTCATAGATATGATTTGTCACCTTGCCTTCTTGTGCAAAACTTAAAGCAAAAGAGCAGTACAACAGACCCAATAAAAATTTACTTCTCATTTTCATTAAATAAATTCAATTTCTGAACCCATTTTGTTTTTGTTTCAAACAAAAATAGGTCGATTATTAGAAAAAGTAAAGCTGCAATTAAAAAAGGTTGAAATCGATCTTTATAGCTCACAAATTTTTTAGCTTCAAACTCTTTTTTATCCATCGCTTTGAGTTGTTCTGAAACAAAATTCAACACGGATTGCGTGTCATTTCCGTCTTGATATAGGCCCTCTGTTGCCCTAGCTATCGATTCTAAAATCTCTTGATTACGTTTAGTAATTACTACTTCTCCATCAAAATCTTTTTTGTACGATTCTACCACATTATTTCTTTTAATTGGAATGGGGGCTCCCGCTTCTGTCCCTACCCCAAAAGTGAAGATTTTTATCCCCATAGCCGCAGCTCTTGAGGCTGCATTTGATGCATCTTCAGAATGATCTTCCCCATCAGAAATCAAAAAGATTACCCGATTGGTTTGATCTTCATCATCAAAAAATGTTCCAGATAAATCAATTGCACTATCTAATGCTGTTCCCTGTGAAGAAAGCATTTCAGTATTGAGTGCTTGTAAAAACATTTTGGCTGCACTGTAGTCGGTTGTTATAGGCAATTGTGGAATGGCCTGAGCGGCATAAGCAATAATACCCACTCGGTCACTTGCAAGTTGGTTTAAAATAGCCGAAACCAATCGCTTTGATTTTTCAAGTCGGTTCGGCGCAATATCTTCAGCCAACATACTTTTTGAAACATCAATTGCAAAAACGATATCTACTCCCTCTCTTTTAACGGTTTCAAGTTGGGTCCCTATCTTAGGATTCATCAAACCTAAAATCAAGGTAATCATTGCCAAACTCATTATGACTATTTTAAGCCCTGGCTTAAATCTTGAACGATTAGGGCTCAGTTCCTCCAAAAGTTCAGTACTTGCAAAATTGGCTTGAGTTTTTCTTTTCCATCGAAGTACTAAGAAATATGCCAGCCAAAATACGGGGAGTATGGCTAAAAAATAAATGTATTCGTAAGCGTCTATCTGATACATCTTAAATAAAACTTTTAAATACAGTGTTTCTTCCAATCCATTCCAAGGCAATGAATCCTATTGCAAATAGAACGAGAAAACGATATTTTTCTTCGTAATTATAATACTTGAATTCTTCTACCTCTGTTTTTTCTAGCTTGTTGATCTCTGCATATATTTCTTCCAACTTTTTGTTATCTGTGGCTCTAAAATAGATTCCACCTGTGGCTTTCGCAATTTCTTGAAGTAAGGCTTCATCAATCTCAACTTTTGTAAGTGCATATTGAAAATTGCCATTGGGTAAAATTCCTACCGGTGCCCGAGCTGTTCCATTACTTCCCAGTCCGATGGTGTAAGTTTTTATTCCAAATTCCACCGCAAGCTCTGTTGCAATTTTAGGATCGATAAAACCTGAATTATTTACTCCATCAGTTAACAATATAATCACTTTACTTTTTGCTCTACTATCTTTGAGACGGTTCACTGAAGTAGCTAGACCCATTCCTATGGCCGTTCCATCTTCTATTACCCCTTGATAAGAGATTTCTCTCAGGGCTCCTTTCACAATTCCTTTGTCACTGGTAATGGGAGTTTTAGTGTAGCTTTCTCCGGCGTAAACCACCAATCCGATCCGGTCTGACAAGCGATCATCTACAAAAGCAGAAGCTACGCGTTTTAGTGCACTCAATCGATCGGGTTTCAGATCTTGAGCCAACATACTGGAAGAAACATCTATCGCCATCACAATATCTATTCCTTTATTAGTTTTGGTTCTCGTAGAAACATCAACTGTTTGTGGGCGAGCAATCGCCAAAATAATCAACCCCAAAGCCAATATCCTAAAAACAAAAAGGAGTCGTCTTAGCAAAGACCAAAAAGAAGAATGCTCCCGAAAACCAGCAAGACTTGGCATTTTAAGTTCTGCCTGAGCCTTTCGCCAAGTTACTATATGCCAAAAAATTACACCGGGCACTAGCAGTAATAACCAGAGGTAATCAGGGTTTGCAAAATAGATTCCTTCAAACATTTTTTACAGTTCTTTTATCAATTCTAAACTATTCATGATCCTTTGTTCAATTTCAGAAGCATACCGATCTTCCTTTTCATACATCATGGTGAGTATAATGGTCCCTTCTTCAAAAGTGAAAAGCAAGGCATTAAAATTACAGCGAACTCTTTCATTTTTCCCTTTTTTAGGATAATCTAAAGTCCCGTAAATTTTTGCAACTGGGGTTCCTGAAGGAAGGGTTAGTTCATCGTTTTTCATTAAAATATTGACGGCTCCACTAGATTCAAAATTTGAAATTATAGAGGATACCAATGCTTGGGCTTTTTCTGCCTCTGCTTGTTGGGGGTCTTTATTTGATTCTGCTTGTTTGGGGTCTAGTTTTGGAAAATCAAACTTTAAATCAATATAAAAAGGACTCTCTAAACTTCCTAAACTAAATTGTTGAATCAAACTTTGTTCCGTTGGAATTCGTTCTAAAACCTCTGGTGTTTCAATTTTTAATGGGGGTGTTCCGTATTGACTAGTTACCCACTGACCACTATATAATGCTTTAGTGGGATACCTCAAAAGTGTATCTCTTACAGGATAAAAACCATATACAAGCATAGAAATCACTAAAGCCATAACTGCTAAAAGACCCGTGCCAGAAAGACCCCATATCCACTGTTCCTTTCTTCGTTTTTTAGCTAAATATTCTTTGTAAGCTTCCTTTTCTTTCAGCTCTTCTTCAGTCGGTTCGGGCAGTGCTTCTTTGGTTTCCAAAACAACATGCGCTACTGTTCTTCTGTCTTCATTAGCAATTCTATATTCTGGCATAGATTTAGCAAATTTTACCAAATCGGCAGTCTTAAGTACTTCTTTTAAACTTTTCAATGTCGCACGATCCAAATCTAAGGTTCCCGCATCTTTCCGCAGCTCAAGTTTTATGAGTAACTCTTCGGAAGTACTCTCTAAGGCATCTATTTTTGCTTCCTCCTCTAAATATCGCCGAACTACATCCGTTAAGCGTGAATAATATAATTTATATTCATCTTGTTCTGAGGGTTGTACAGACTCTAAAGCTTTAAGCTCTTCTAGGGCTCGGTCAAAGGGGGGAAGTTCTCTTTCCCGTAATTCTTTTCGTCTTTTCTGAAAAAGATACGTGTAGGAAATTCCAATGACCAACAACGCTATAACCAATCCCCAAAGTACTCTTGAAATTAGTGTATCATAATTCTTATCCACTTGAGACAAGGGCTTAATGTCAAATAATTTCTGTTTCGTTGTATCAACGACCACAGGATTCACTCGGATAGGAATAAGGTCAGCGATTTTGGAAAAATCATCCACTTTTACCTGCTGCTGAGGAATAAAATAATTCCCAGAATCAAAATGAATTAATGCATATTTTTTGGTGTATAGAAAATGTGATTGTGTTCGAAGGGTGTCAATTGGGCTTTCTTCCAAAAGTTCAAAGGGAGCAAATATTGGATTTTCAGGAAAAAAAACCAGTGCTGTACTATCTGCTTTCACTTGTAAAGTATAATTGAGTTGTGCCCCAATTTTAATTTGTGTTGAATCAACAGCCACATTAAGCACTGCTTTGTCTTGGCTCCATACTGAGCATATCATCAAAATATAAATCAAGAAAGAAAGTGCATTTTTCATATTATATCCTTGCTTTAAAATATCCCAATAATTTCTTGACATAACTTTCCTCAACACTACAGCTTAAATTTCCTGCGCCATTTTTCTTGAAGAGTTCTTGATATTCGGCTGTGCGTTCATTATGGTATTTTGCATAATGGTCTCTAACTTTTTTAGACTGAGTATTAATCCATCGTATTTGTCCTGTTTCAGCATCACGCATGGGGACAATTCCTAATTTGGGAAGTTTGGTTTCTACAGGATCATAAACACGAATCCCTGTGAGGTCATGCTTCTTTGCCGTAATTCGCAGGGTTTTTTCATAGTCAGAATCCATAAAGTCGGAAAGCATAAAAACAATCGCTTTCTTTTTCAAGACTCCTGAGAGAAATTCAAATGCAGCCGAAATATTTGTTTCCTTACTTTTGGGTTCAAATTCCAATAATTCTCTTATGATTCTTAAAATATGGGAACGCCCTTTTTTGGGCGGAATAAACAACTCTACTTGTTCTGAAAATAAAAGCAAACCTACTTTATCATTATTTTGAAGAGCAGAAAAGGCCAAAGTAGCTGCGATTTCTGTTAAGATTTCTCTTTTAAATTGAGTTTTAGTTCCAAAGGCTTCAGAACCACTAACATCCACAACCAGCATTAAAGTTAATTCCCGCTCTTCTTCAAAAACCTTCACAAAAGGTTCGTTATAACGAGCCGTAACATTCCAATCAATTGCGCGTACATCATCCCCAAATTGATATTGTCTTACTTCACTAAAAGTCATCCCACGTCCCTTGAAGGTAGAGTGATATTCTCCACCAAAAACGTGGTCACTCAAACGACGTGTTTTAATCTCAATTTTGCGAACTTTTTTAAGCAGCGCTTTTGTATCCATAGGATTATGGTTGAAATCTAATTTTAATGGAATGGTTTTTAGGGAACTTCAACCTCATTGATAATTTGAGTGATCAAATCCTCTGAAGTAATATTTTCCGCTTCCGCTTCATACGTTAATCCAATACGATGGCGTAATACATCATAAATTACCGCACGCACATCTTCAGGAATTACATATCCTCTATGCTTTAAAAAGGCATGGCATTTAGCGGCTGTCGCCAAATTGATACTCCCCCTAGGAGAGGCCCCAAAACTGATCAAAGGCTTCATGGAATCCAACTTATAATTTTCTGGATATCGCGTAGCAAAAATCAAATTTAGTATATAGCTTTCAATCTTTTCGTCCATATAAACCTCTCTCACAGTTTCTTGAGCGGTTAGGATTTGCTTTGTGTTAACTACAGGATTCACTTTAACTTGATTACTACTCAAATTATTTCTGACAATTAACTGCTCTTCATCTAGTTTGGGATAATCAATAACAGTTTTTAGCATGAATCGGTCTACCTGCGCTTCTGGCAAAGGATAGGTTCCTTCTTGTTCTACAGGGTTTTGAGTGGCCATTACCAAAAAGGGTGCTTGCAACTTAAAAGTGGTATCTCCAATGGTCACTTGCTTTTCTTGCATGGCTTCCAAGAGTGCAGATTGAACTTTTGCAGGAGCTCTATTGATCTCATCTGCTAGAACAAAATTAGCGAAAATGGGACCCTTTTTTATAGAAAAATCATTTTCCTTTATATTGTAAATCATGGTTCCAACTACATCGGCTGGAAGTAAGTCAGGAGTAAACTGAATACGACTAAAACTTCCCTTTACTGCTTGACTTAGTGTATTAATTGCCAATGTTTTAGCTAAACCTGGAACTCCTTCCAAAAGGATATGTCCTCTTCCCAGCAAACCAATTAATAATCGTTCTATCATTCCTTTCTGACCCACAATTACTTTATTCATTTCAAAAGTCAGTAAGTCTACAAAAGCACTCTCTTTTTCAATTTTTTCATTGATTGCTTTAATATCAATCATTTCATTTCTGCTATTTTCCATAGGAATTTTCTACATTTTTTTTTCGGATAGCAAATTTGAAAAATATATTCTAGGCTTGCTGTTAACAATTGGTTAAAAATTGAGATTAGAGAAAATAAAGAAGCCCCCCAAATGTTGCTATTTTAGAGGTGAATTTACTGTAATTAATCTAAATGCAGGAATTAAACTTTATAAAACAAGCTAAATTTTAAATAATGTTAGATTTAAATATATATTGAATAGCTTTGATTTACAATAAATACTAAATATATACCTATGAATGCCTTTTCAAGAATTATTTCAGGGACCATGACCTGGGGTGAGTGGGGAAGTAAATTCACTGTCAAAGAAATGGAATTGCTTTTGGAGAAAACAGTTGAAATAGGAATAAATACCTTTGATCATGCTGATATTTATGGAGGATATACCACCGAAGCTGCTTTTGGTACTGCTTTTAAAAACAGTTCTGTTCGAAGAGAGTCCGTGTTTTTTATTTCCAAATGTGGCATTCAAATGCCTTGCAACAAAAGACCTTTACCGGTAAAACATTACAATTATTCAGAGGAACATATTCGTCTTAGTGTAGAAAATTCTTTACGCCATTTGAATACCGAGTATTTAGATGTTTTACTTCTTCACCGTCCAAGCCCATTAATGCATGCTGAGACCATCGCCAAAGTAACCCAAGAACTAAAGAAAGAAGGGAAAATTAGACAATTGGGGGTTTCTAATTTCACTCCTTCACAAATGCAATTATTACAGCAAGAGGTTCGTTTGGAATGGAATCAATTGGAATGCAGCTTGACTCATGAAGTCGGACTTTTTAACGGGACATTAGATCACATGAAAAATCACACTATTGGAGCAATGGCATGGAGTCCCCTAGGAAGTTACTTTAAAGAAAGCGGGGCAAAAAAAGAGCGAATTTCAAAATGTATGTCTTCCCTCTGTGAAAAATATGACTGCACAGAAGACCAATTATTATTAGCCTGGTTATTATACCATCCTTCTACTATTTATCCCGTAGTTGGAACCACCTCAGCGAAGCGCTTAGCACTCAGCAAAAAAGCACTAGATATCACTTTAGAAATTACCGATTGGTTTATATTATTAGAGGCCAGTATGGGAGAACCATTACCATAAAATTTAGCTATGAAAGATAAAACTATATTGATAACTGGAGCCAGCAGTGGAATAGGATGGGCTACAGCAGAAGCTTTTTCCAAACAAGGCGCTAGGCTTATTTTATGCGGGAGAAGAAAAGAAAAATTAGAATCATTAGCCCATCAACTCAAAACCGAGACGCTTATCCTCACTTTTGATGTTAGAGATCGTAAAGCCGTTTTTGAAACACTTGATAAGCTTCCTAAAGATTGGGTAAATATTGATATCTTAATTAATAACGCTGGAAATGCGCATGGGCTGGACCCAGTCCAAACAGCCAATATAGAGGATTGGGAAGCCATGATCGATGGAAATGTAAAAGGACTCATGTATGTTACCAAAGCACTTCTTCCTGGTATGATTAAATCTAGAAAAGGGCACATAATAAATTTGGGTTCCATTGCTGGAAAAGAAGTATATCCTAACGGAAGTGTTTATTGTAGCAGTAAATTTGCAGTAGATGCCTTTACCCAGGGTCTCCGTATTGATTTAAACAAAGAAGGAATTAAGGTTGGAGCTATCCATCCTGGACTGGTGCAAACAGAATTTTCAGAAGTTCGTTTTAAAGGAGATAGAGCGCGAGCCGCTAAAGTATATGAAGGAATTCAAGCATTGTCCGCCCAAGATATTGCCGATGCCATTTTGTACATGGCTCAGACCCCCGACCAAGTAAATGTAGCTGATCTTGTTTTACTCCCAACAAGACAGGCAAATGCTTACATTTCAAATCGAGAATCATGAGATGAAAACCTAAACATAGAAAAAAGACAAAATAAAATTTAAGAACAAATTTTTTTATTAAATTTCCTTGTCTTAAAATCTTTCTATGTTACGAACAGTCATACCCCTTGTTCTGTTTTTATTAATCTCTCCCTTTTGTTCTAACGGTGATGGTGATAACAATAAAACCAACAATTTTTTCACGATCAAAGGTGAAAAATTCTCAATAGCACGTGCTGGAATTTCTGATTTTGGCATTGACCCTTCAAACAATATTTACAAAGGAAATTTTTTAGTCTTGCTTTTTGTTACAGAAGGAATAGCGTTTAACACTACTCCAAACGGGGACTTATTGTTAGAAGGTACAGGTGCAATCATGGGATTGGTCACTTTTTCAGATACAATGAATTATTTAGAGGACGGTAACTACTTTATCAATCTCAAACCCCCTTTTCAAAAAGGAGACGTCTCTATTGGTTTTTACACCACTTCTTTTGATTCTAAACGGGTCATGGGTCCCTATTTTGATTACGATGGAATCCCCCTTCTCTCAGGGAAAATGACAGTAAATCATTCCAATGAAAATACGCTTGTAACGATGAACATGATTGACGAGATTGGAAATGAAATAAACACTAACTTTGAGGGAAAACTAGAACTTGTATCTTACAGTATTCCTCCTAAAATCTTGCAATAAACCACTCAATTTTAACCATTATGTTCGTTCGAAAAACTCTTTTAATTCATAAAGCACCCAATGAAATTTTTCCATTAATCAATAATTTTAATTCCTGGCCCCAGTGGTCTCCTTGGTTAATTGCTGATCCCGACACCCGTCTTGATTTTGAAGATAACGGAAAATATTACCGCTGGAAAAGTGAAATAATAGGAAGTGGCTCCATGCAAGTGTTAACCGAAGAACCCAACGAATCTGTTTCCTATGATTTGAATTTTATTACTCCATGGAAGTCTCAGGCTAGAGTCGATATCTTTCTATAGGTAGTCTCGCTTACCGAGACCGCTGGTTTCTTTTTGATCAAATATTGATTTCAAAAAATTTCAAATCCAAAAAGGGACTCCATTTTGTAAAAGCGGCTGTTTTTAATCCTCCTTATCTAAAAACTCCTGAAGGAAAGTATAAGGGCTATCCCTTCCGCAATCAAATAAAAGGAACTCAGCTTTTGGGGTATTCAGATCATTTTCCTGTCTATATAATTCTTGCAGCTAAATAACGAAAGAAAATTCCTACAGGCTTTGGTAATAGATCTCCTAATTTTAAAGTTTGATTATTTCAAAACTCGAAGTACAAATGCATCAAGACCCTCTGCATAGACCCCAGAAAAAGGCAATCTAACTTCAATCGCTTTAGCGCGCAAGTAATCACTGTGCCTAAAACTATGATACAATACATCAAAATCCAACGCGCCTTGACTGTTGATTAATTCGTCTCCTACCTGATTAAAAACATAAAGTGGAGGGTCTGTTGCGTCCATAAACTCTCTATAATCTACAGCATCTAAATCTTCTTGTGTGGGTTCGCCATTATAAAACTGAGAGAAAAGAGTTTCTAATACAGGACTTGTTCCTCTCAAACTATCTAATGAGAACCCTGGAAATACATTTTCCCAATGGTATAAATCATAGGTGCTTTGAGCTGCTATTGCTAAAATACCTTGTACTTGAGTATTACTTGACGCTTGAAAACCATTCCATTGTGCAATCCCTGCCCCGGCAGAAACTCCTGCTAAAACCATTTTATTTGCTGGAATTTGGAGTGCATTGGATTGGCTTTGAATAAAATCAATCACTGCGGTACCATCTTCTAAAGCTGAAATAACTCCTTTATTCCCTGGACTATTGATAAAAGTATAATTCGCACTTATAATCGTAATATTATTTGCCAAAAGGGATTCCATTGTTTCTTTGAGTAGCTCGTTATAAGCGTCTTCTTTATCTCCAGCAACAAATGCTCCCCCGTGAAAAAATAGAACTACGCCATTGGACTCACCCTTATTAGACATTAAAACATCCAAGACATTCCGTGTTCCATTTCCATAACTTACATCTTTAAAAAAAAGATCATCACCTCCTAATGGGGATTGAGATGCTAGAACACCTAAAGTATTTTCAAGAGAGCTTTTTAAATCATACTGTGACTCCTCTTTTTCACAAGAAATAAAAAACACAATAAACATCAAGGGCAACAGTTTTTTCATTTTTTAAATTTTCTTACAAGATATACATTTGAATTTTTACTCCTCTAAACCTTCTGGATATAGGAAGTGATTGTATGGAAAACGAGTGACATGAATTTCTCTAACTTCTTGATAAACGCGTTCTCTAAAGCCCTCTAAATTATCTTTATTTAATGCTGATATAAAAAGGGCTTGACCATTCATTCTATGCATCCAAGTTTGCTCCCATTCTTTTAAACTAAAGTGCTTTTCTTCTCTTTGTTCGATTAATTCTGTTTCATCCCATGGTTCGGGTTCATAGGCATCAATTTTATTAAATACCATCAGGGTAGGTTTATCCAAACTTTTTATTTCTTTTAAAATTTGATTCACGGATTCGATATGATCCTCAAAATTAGGGTGAGAAATATCGACCACGTGTAATAATAAATCGGCTTCTTGAACCTCATCCAAGGTGCTTTTGAAAGACTCAACCAATTGAGTAGGAAGTTTTCTAATAAACCCTACTGTGTCACTCATTAAAAATGGGAGGTTCCCAATGACGACTTTTCTCACCGTGGTATCCAGGGTAGCAAAAAGTTTATTTTCTGCAAAAACTTTACTTTTAGCAACAACATTCATCAAGGTGGATTTCCCCACATTGGTATATCCCACTAAAGCAACACGAACCAATGCTCCACGATTTCCCCGTTGAGTGGCCATTTGCTTGTCGATAATTATTAGTTTCTTTTTTAAAAGAGAAATTTTATCCCTAACAATTCTTCGGTCCGTTTCAATTTCGGTTTCCCCAGGTCCACGCATTCCAATTCCCCCACGTTGTCGTTCCAAGTGCGTCCATAAACCTTTCAATCGAGGAAGTAAGTATTCATACTGTGCCAATTCAACTTGCGTTCTGGCATAACTTGTTTGAGCCCGTTGTGCAAAAATATCGAGAATCAATCCCGTTCGATCCAATACTTTAACTTTCAAAGTTTTCTCAATATTTCCCTGTTGAGCGGGAGTCAGTTCGTCGTCAAAAATAACGGAAGAAATATCATTCTCATTGACAAACTCCAAAACTTCCTGCATTTTACCTGAACCGATAAATGTTTTTGGATTGGGAAGGTCTATTCTCTGCGTAAAACGATGCATTACTTCTCCTCCAGCAGTGAACGCCAAAAAAGCTAATTCATCTAAATATTCTTTGGATTGTGTGGCATCTTGACGAGAATTAATTATTCCTACTAAGACTGTTTTTTCTACATCCAGTGATTTTTCTTCAATCATATCAAGAGGTTTCCCATTTTTTTAAGGCAACTTTTTTTCCATCAAACACTCCATAGGTAAAATGGGTAATCCAATCGCCTAAATTCACATAAGTAGATGTTTCATTTAGCTTAATTTCCATGGGAAGATGACGATGTCCAAAAAGAAAGTAATCGTAGTGTTTTTGCTCTAACTTACGCATTGCATACTGTGCCAACCATTCATTCTGTTCCCCTAAAAAAGAAATGTCTTCATCTCCTGAAATTAATTTATTTTTTACAGAAAAATACTGCCCCAACTTTACTCCCCAATCAGGATGAAGTGCCTGAAAAAGTCTTTTTGCCAGAGGATTGGTGAATACTTTTTTCATTCGCTTGTACCCCTTATCATGGGGGCCAAGACCATCCCCATGACCAATAAAGAATTGTATATCCTCAATAGTAAATTCCTTTGGCTTATGATACACAGGAATTCCTAACTCAGTTTCGAAATAATCTTTCATCCACAAATCGTGATTCCCCACAAAATAATGAACTTGTATTCCTTGGTCCATGAATTCAGCTAGTTTTCCTAAAATTCTTACAAATCCTTTGGGAACTACTGTCTTGTATTCAAACCAAAAATCAAATAAATCCCCAACTAAAAACAAAACCTCTGCATCTTTTTGAATATGAGTTAACCATTTCAAGAAAATACCTTCGCGCACTTTGCTGGCTTCCTTGGTAGGGGCCCCAAAATGCTGATCCGAAGCAAAATAAATTTTTTTGTTTTTAGTGAGCTTCATTTTATCCAATAGCTTGTTCTAAATCCGCAATCAAATCACGAACGTCTTCTATACCCACACTTAAGCGAATCAATGCATCCACAACTCCACTTTTTTCTCTTACCTCTTTTGGGATGGAAGCATGGGTCATACTTGCTGGGTGTCCCGCTAAACTTTCAACACCCCCCAAAGATTCCGCAAGGGTAAATAATTTTAGCTTCTCTACAATTTTAATCGCAGCATCATAATCTGCCCCTTTGGTCACAAAAGATAACATCCCCCCAAAATCTTTCATTTGAGCTTTCGCCACCGAATGATTAGGATGATCTTTATGTCCAGGCCAATAGACTTTTTCAATTTTAGGATGACTTTTCAAATAATTTGCAATTTCGCTTGCATTTTCACAATGACGTTGCATCCTCACATGCAGGGTTTTAATTCCTCTTAGTGTCAAAAAACTGTCCATGGGCCCACAAACAGCACCACTTGCATTTTGAATAAACCCAATGCGCGCTGCCAAGTCTTCATCATTAACCACCAAAGAACCTAAAACAACATCGGAATGTCCTGCTAGATATTTTGTCGCCGAATGCATTACGATATCTGCGCCCAAAGTCAAAGGCTGCTGAATGTAGGGAGAGGCAAAAGTATTGTCAACAGCCAAGAGAATTCCTTTTGAATTGGCTATCGCAGCTACAGCCTGAATATCAATCACATTCATCATGGGATTGGTGGGTGTTTCTACCCAAATCAACCTAGTGTTGTCATTTACTGCCTGAGCGATATTTTGCGGATCACTCATGCCCACAAAATGGAATTTTAATCCAAAGTCTTCAAATATTTTGGTGAAGAGACGATAAGAACCTCCATAAAGATCATTGGTGGAAATAATTTCATCTCCAGGTTTTAAGAGTTTTAAAACGGCATCCATGGCAGCCAATCCAGATCCAAAGGCGAAACCAAAGTTTCCTGCTTCTATGCTTGCTAATGATTTCTCTAAGGCTTGTCGTGTGGGGTTATGTGTTCTACTGTATTCAAAACCCTTATGCCCTCCGGGCGTAGTCTGCGCATAGGTAGAAGTTTGATAAATAGGGGGCATTACTGCTCCATAAGCTTTGTCTGGCTCTTGCCCTCCATGAATGGTTGCACTGTTAAAATGTAATTTTTCTTCCATTTTGTTTTCTCTTTCTATTGAGACAATAATTAAACCCTATAAAGGTATTTGATTTTAAGCAAAACCTCTGATTTTCAATAAAAATGATTTTTCTTTGTAGATCAAAAATTAAGCATGCGTATTTTTTATTATTTAAGTAGTTGTGATACTTGCAAAAGGATTCAAGCTGAGCTTTCCCTTGATGCATCAATCCAACGAGTTGACATCAAAAAGAATCCTTTAAATGCATTACAATTAGACGCTCTGCATACCCTTTCAGGAAGTTATGAAGCCCTTTTTAGTAAACGTGCACAATTGTATAAGCAAAGAAATTTAAAAGAACAAGCACTTTCTGAGACAGATTTTAGAGCGTTGCTTTTGGAACATTATACTTTTTTAAAGCGCCCTGTATTGCTTTATGACTCCAAACTATTTGTTGGCAATACTGCCAAAGTTATTGCTGAAGCCAAAGCTTTTTTGGATGAACAATAGAATTTTAGCCCTTCTAGCCGCATTGGGCGCTACTACTATTTACGGAATGAATCATACCATCGCCAAAGTTGTTATGCCACAATATATTGGTGCTTTTGGATTCATCATGCTGCGTGTAGTGGGTGCGTCTATTTTGTTTTGGTTGGTGAGTCTCTTTACCCCAAAAGAGAAAATCGAACGTAAAGATTACTTCCGAATTTTTGGAGCAGCTCTTTTAGGAATGTGTATCAATATGCTGATGTTTTTTAAAGGCCTACAACTCTCCACCCCTATAAACAGTGGAGTAATTGTAACCCTAACGCCCATCATCATTCTAATTCTTTCTGCTTTTTTTCTAAAAGAGAAACTAACTAGCATGAAGTTTTTGGGGATCACTCTTGGTTTTGCTGGAGCACTACTTCTTATTCTATATGGCAATCCTTCTCAAGTTTCCAATGCTCCCAATGTCCCCTTAGGAAACACTATGATGTTGATCAATTCCATTAGTTTTGCAGCTTATTTAGTACTTGTAAAACCACTCACCAAAAAATACAGTACGGTTACGCTGATGAAATGGATGTTTTTATTAGGCGTTATCATGACATTCCCAATTACTTATCCTGAAGCCAGTGTTGTCTCATGGAGCACCCTGCCCTTTGAAGCCCTATGGCGGATGGTATTTGTCATCGTGGGTACTACCTTTTTGACCTATATGCTTAATGTATATGCCTTAAAAACATTATCTGCTACAACCATTGGGGCCTTTACCTATTTACAGCCTCTGATCACTATTGTCTATGCAGTATTGACTGGAAATGATGTTCTGGATGGGGTAAAAATATCAGCCTGTCTTCTGGTCTTTTTAGGAGTCTATTTGGTTTCCAAAAAAATCAAACCTAAAGCCACTGTTTCCTCTAAAAGCTAAACTATTTATTCCTCATTAATTCGGGGCCTGTTTTTTTCTACTTCCAATTGTAATCTTCGATCCACTTTATTTTTTTTCGCATACACTAGAAACGCATCAAGGGTGGCTTGAACTTTTTTAAAAATCTTTTTCCTTTTTTTGATGTTAAATTTTTCACCAACCGTCATTAGGTCATGAAAAGTAATGGCTTTTCTTTTGTTATTTATTCTCATGTTGTGACCGTTTACCCAATCATTAGCACTATCGTAAGAATAGCATAAATCAAAGGCAGGGCTCAATGACCACCTTCCCCTCCGATCCATTTGAAAAGAAAAGTTTTTAGTATGATCGTCACAATTGTGAGCTAGGACATTGAATACCATTCTTCGAAACATCTCTTCTAGTGTATCTTGACCCAAGCCCAATTTTCGAGCCACCATAAAATATTGTTCATAGGAATAGTTTCCCTCATTGTGGTAATCCAAACCCAAGAGTCCGCACAAGGAATGAACATGAATTTTTTCTCCTTGATTATCTCGGTCAAACCGTTGGGTCAAAAAATGTAAATCGGCATAGAGATGACTCCGCATCATGGATATTCCACAATCCACAGCCATTTGGTAATAAGTATATTCCAAACGTCCGTAGCCGCTGGGTTCCCCCAATTCCTTTTTATTGGCACCGTCAATTTTAATGATACAATAATCGTAGTCTGAGCCCAAAGACAATTGCCCTGACTTGATTGTACCGTTTTGTTTATGAATTGCGATCAAGGCTTTGGCTCGGGCACCCCCCGCAGAGGTTCCAATATGCAATACTTGAAGTAAAGCGTCTTTGTCTTTGAGATTGGTTTTGAGTGTTTTTTTTCCCTCGGTGCTCAACAAGGATATTTTTTCAATTTCCTCCAATGAAATAGTTTCCTGAGTTTGTTTGATTTCTGTAGCAGGTTTGAATTCCAATGCCCCCATTCCCCTTTTGCCAATGTATTGAAGTTTGGCAAAAACATCGATGTCATTTTCTGAAAGCCCTTTGTCGTTAAAATAGGTTTCCAATAAATCGTTCCCAAATGCATCGGGAAGGGAATCGTAAATTAATCCGGGGATTCCCTCGGTTGCTTTCCAATGGGGTTCGTTTTTATAAATTTCTTTTCCCTCTAGGGGGAGGTTGATGGGCGAAAGCATGAGTCCTGTTTTTTTAAACTCAGGATCGTATTGAAAAGCAATTCCGTCAGACTGTTGAACCAAAACACCTACACGCATTCCCCAAATAAAAACCTCAATGCCCATCAGTTTCTAATTCTTTTTCTTTTTTTCTTTTCTATTTCGATCAACTCCAAGGGGCTTACCAAAGGAATTTCAGGAAGAAGTTCCTCCAAATGACCCAAGAGTTGTAATCCTCTCAGCAGTTCAATCAGGCTTACTAATGAAATGTTTTTTTCGCCTCGTTCAAATCCCGTCAGTGTTCGTTCACTCACACCGCTTCGAACCGACAACTCCTTGGCCGTAAGGTTTTGATTTAAACGGTGTTGTTTTAATCTGTTCCCTAAATCTTTTAGGATCTCTTTATTTAAATAAGAATTGTATTTCATAAGCATTATATTGCTTTTTAATACAAATATATGGTTTATTTAGCAATATAATGCTTGTAAATGATCTTAAAGACAAATAACTTTGATTCAATAACTACTTTTAAGATAACTTTGCTTGTAAAATTATCTTTCATGAAAAGAAAACGGTATTACTATGTAATCAAAATCCAATTTTTAGGGTATCGATATCACGGATGGCAAAAACAATCCGATACCAAAACAGTGCATTTGATGGTCGATAAAACCTTGCGATTTGTGCTAAAGGATTTACGTTTTAAATCTTTAGGGGCCGGAAGAACAGATGCCATGGTCTCAGCACAAGAAGGGGCGTTTGAACTCTTTATTGAGGAGGAACCTTTAACAAATCTCGAGGTATTTTTAAAAGACTTTAATTACAATTTACCCCAAGATATCCGTGCGCTTTCCATTGAAGAAGTCGATGCAAAATTTAATATCATCCAAGATGTCAAACAAAAAGAATACCACTACGTTTTTGCTCAAGGAGATAAATTTCATCCCTTTTGTGCTCCCATCTTGACCACGATACTCGATCCTCTTGATATCAATCTTATGAAAAAGGGAGCCCGTTTATTTGAAGGGAAACACCATTTCCAAACCTACTGTTACAAAGCCAGTGAAAAAGGCACCTACGAACGTGAACTAACCCGCTGTACCTTGGAAGAAAACAAACTTTATCAAGCCAACTTTTTCCCCAAAGAAACCCATCTTCTCAGAGTGATAGGAAAAGGGTTTGGCCGACATCAAATACGACTGATGATGGGGGCTTTGATCCAACTGGGGAAGGGTGAAATTGATTTGGACTATATCTCCAATAGCTTAAAAAAAGAGAGTACCCAAGTGATGGGTTTCATTGCTCCTGCCTCGGGATTGATCCTCAATAAAGTGGAATTTTAAAACGCTGTTTATTTTATCCCAGATTCAGACAACAAAATCAAGAGTGCCAATTGAATGGCTTTATGCCCCTCCTTATTCAACCACCATTCATCCAGAGAATGTGCTTTACCGCCTTTTCCGCCTCGCCCGATCGTAACTGCGGGAATTCCCTTAGAAATGGGAATATTAGAATCTGTCGAACCCCTTGTAAGATAAGGCTGTGTTCCAAAATAAGTGGTTGCAGCAAGGGTGCGTTGAATCAAGGGAAGTCCATCTGAAAGCTCTCCCGAAGGACGGTTTCCAATTTTATCAACGAAAACGGTTAAGTCAGACCCTTGGCGTTTAACCTCATTTTGGTGTATTAAAGCTGCATTTACCGCTTTTTCCAAAAGCGCTTCCATCGCATCCAAACGGGAGGGTTCAATGGAACGAATATCAATTTCCATTATCGATTCAAAAGGGATCGAATTGATTGAAGTTCCACCAGAAACAACACCTACATTATAACTTGTTTTAGGACCCTGCGCAGTATAAGCATCTGCTGCAGTCACAAAATTACTTATGGCCTCTCCAAGAGCATGGTGGGGATTCGCTAAACCAAAAGCCCCCCAAGAATGCCCTCCAGGACCTTTGAAAGTTACTCGATAACGGTAGGATCCCAATCCTTTATTATTTACTCGTCCTATTTCTCCTCCATCAATAGCAATCCAGCTATCAATTTGAGGGCCATTTTCTCTAAAAAGGTGCTTGACCCCGCGTAAATCTCCTAAGCCTTCCTCACCTACTGTACCCACAAAGAGAATATTGTCTTTGGGTTGGATATTAGTTGCTTTTATCGATTCAATAATAGTCAAAAGCATACTCAGTGCTCGGGTATCATCTCCAATTCCCGGTGCAAAAAGGGTATCGTTTTTTATCCGAACCTTAACATCTGTGCCTTCGGGAAATACCGTATCTAAATGTGCATCCAATGCAACGGTTTTCTTGCCTTCAGACCCTTTTAACATTCCCAATACATTCCCAACTTCGTCAATCCAAACAGTATCTAGCTTTAATGTTCTAAAATAATCAGCAAAGACAAGACCACGTTTTTCTTCTTTAAAAGGAGGGGCCTCTATTTCAGTAAGTTCAATATGGCGCTCCATTGTGATCGGATCCATACGCTGAATGTGCTCAAATGCTTTTTGAACCTTTTTATTCTTAACTAGTTTTTGGGTCGCTTTTATATATTGTTTTTCAATGACAGGTGCTTCTTGGCAGAAACTTAATTGATTGCAACTTAAAAGGAGAAGAAGTAGTGAAAATCTATGCATCTTATATTATTTATTGGATTAAATCTTTTGGAATTTTATTCCATTTACGTGTGTCTTTAGCAGTAAGCTCTTTGTAATGTACTGTTTTATTTGTTTCCTCAAATTGTTTTATTAAAGACTCGGGGATGGTAGTCAACTTTCTGGTATCCAGATTCATCCAACCACCCATCATTTCACAACGGGCAATATTAGCACCCTGTTCGTTGTAAAAATCATGCTCAAATTCAAAAAAAGTTCCGTCTTTACTCATTCCTGTAAGTACGGTTGAAACACTTATTTTTTGATCAAATAAAGCCTCTTTGAAATAAAAAAGGTGTTCGTTAAACACTATGGGGCCAATGCCCAGTGCTATTAATTTCTGGTGGGTCAATCCTAATGATTGCAAAAAAGACATTCTCGTTTCCCCCGCATAAGTAATATAGGACAGATTTGCTAAATGTCGATTTGCATCCAAATCACTCCAACGTATTTCAAATTCTTTTAAAAACATACCCTCAATTTATTCTGTAAATCTATTCTTTTTCTATTTTTGATAAAACTAAACACATGAAAAAAATATCATTCATTTTTGGACTCGTATTTTTAATGAGTTGCGGATCTTCAGAAGAAAAGAAAAAAGGGTTTGAGTATAACCGAACACAAAAAGTTGAAAAAAAGTCCTACACGGCAAAAGAATCTTCAGTTCCCGTTGATTTAGACAACAAAGGAATAGGTCCCATAAAAAGTATTGATTTTAGAAACGATGTTGACAGCGCTCTAGCGGATCAAGGAAAAGCCGTTTTTAATCAAAAGTGTACCGCATGTCATATGGCAGAAAGAAAACTAATTGGGCCTGCTATGAAAGGGATTTATGAGAGAAGAAGTCCAGAATGGGTAATGAATATGATTTTAAACCCTACTGAAATGCTAAAACAAGACCCTATTGCTATCGCACTGCTCAAAGAATATAACAATGTATTGATGCTTAATCAAAATTTAACAAACGAGGAAGCCCGCAGTATTAGTGAGTATTTGAGAACCTTGTAGTTGTTTAAGGCCTTTATTCCAAACCGCTTTAAAGTATAATCCAATTTGCACTCTCTGCCTCAACAGGCCAATAAATTAATTGATTGGTACGGGTGTGCTGAAATATAAAAGCGCCATTAAATTAAATTAATGACGCTAATTATCTGTCTTTGGTAACGCTACAGAACTTCTTTCACTTCAAGTTTAATTGTATTGGCAATGAAATCAAATTCACCTCTCCATTGCATTATTTTTCCATTTGTTAAAGCATCGTAACTATATCCAATAAATTTGTCACCCTCAGGACGTGTTACTCCCTGAAGAGTTGCTTCTGTTATTCCCTCAGGTGTTTGAGACCAAGCGAATCCTGTAAACTCACCGATGCCATTGGTGTTATTTAGCTTATTGGTAAAGTGCATTGTTACATTAACTCTGCCATAGGGTCCTGCCTCTCCAGAAGCTGTTAATTCATATTCCTGAGCCCCTAAAGTTTTAGCTGATGTTATTTCAAAATTTGCCTGAAACTGTTGACCCATTTCTTTTTTCTGAGCAAACATTAAGGATGAAGAAATAAATAAAACTACAAATAATAATTTTTTCATTTTAATTGATTTATGGTTAATAAGTTACTAAGATAAAAAAAACCTTTAAAACCTCCTGAATATGAATTTATAACTAAATTTAAAAAAAAGACAACCTTCAACCGTATCTTTTATCACTCACGCTTAATCACTGAAATATATATTGATAAGACATTAGATCATCTTTGAGTAGTTGTCGCTATTCTTTTACTTCTGCCGAAGGTTTATTGAATGCTTTTGCTATTCCTACCACATTTTATTTATTTTTGAGATATGGATAAAGGACTAATTATATTAATCATCTCATCAGCTGTGTTTATATTGCTCCTAAGTAAGGATAATAAGAAATTTAAAGCGTTTTATAAATGTGAGATAAAAGCATTTAAAAAGCTACTTGGTATCAAGTGATTCAATTCCCTGCTATTCTTTTGCATATAATTTTTATGTTAATGTTGCGGATAAAAAAGGAGAGTATACAGTATTCTATTGCTTTTGGAATAATGAAAAATTTAGCCGTAGCCATTTTCACCTACAATACTGCTCTCTAATTGGAGATTCGTGTTTGCGTAAAGCTCCAATATGCTGTCTTAGTGGTAGCGGTTACTTACTTACTTGCGGACATAAAAACTTTTACTTTATTTGAAACATAAATAAGGCTTTGAAACAAGTAAATAAGCACTTTAAACTGGCTTTAATTCCTATTTTTAATTCCAAAATATCGTCCTAACCCCAGCTACCTTGGCTAATTAAAAACGCCTACAAACAGAAGTTTCTAGGCGTTTAAAAATCTTGTGAATTAGAGGGTCCATAAAAGACCGTTCTGCAACGCAGTCAAAAATCTAAGTCAAGACGGAAGCATGCTGCATAAGTGCTTGTTTAAGAGCACTATAAAGACCAAGCTTTTCCTCCTGTAGTTTCCATCAGATCAACACATCCTCTTTGCTCTCCCGGAATGGGTGCATATGCCATTACAGTTTCACCTATAAATTCATTTGTTTTAAAGGCATTGACGGTTAAACTTCTTAGTTGATTAGCAAACTTAGCCGCTCCTTCTTCTTCCGCAGGAATATCATTCCCTGGTTTTAGATATTTTGCTAATTGTGCATCCCAATCCTCAATACTGAGTTGACTTGATTTCTCTTTAGAAGCTGATTTTGTACTTGCTGCTAAAAATTCACTCCAACCTTCCGTAAAACTTGCTTTTTGATTTTCATCCCAAACCGCAGCAATATAAGCATCCGTAAATTCAGGAAGTTTTAATTCTATCGCTCCCGGAATCTCTGTTTTTGGAATGATCAATTCCATTAAATTAGAAACAATTTCAAAATCTTCAGCAGGAATGAATGCTGGTGTATAGGTTGCAGCTGTCTGACAACTTTGAAACAAACTTACTACGGTAGGCGTTACGGCTATAGCACCAATTCCAGTTCCAATATTTCTTAAGGCTTTTCTTCTATCCATTTTTATATTATTAAATATTCATTTTTTTTAATTCTTCGACTGCATGATTTGCAGCTCTTGCAGTCAATGCCATATAGGTGAGGGATGGATTTACATTCCCTGCAGAGGTCATTGAGGCTCCGTCAGTCACATAGACATTAGGCACATCATGTAATTGATTGTTAGCATTCAAGACCGATGTTTTACGATCACGACCCATACGAGCTGTCCCCATTTCATGGATTCCAAGTCCGATAGCATATTCATTGTCATATCCTTTAACATCTTTAAAGCCAGCATTTTCAAGCATTTCTATAGCCTGCTCCTGCATGTCTTTACGCATCTTCATCTCGTTTTCTTTAATGGTTGCATCAAAAGTAACGGTGGGGAGTCCCCATTGATCTAACTTATCATAATCTAAAATCATTTTATTTTCGTGATAAGGAAGGATTTCCCCAAATCCATTAATTCCCATAGACCAATCGCCTGGTTTCGTGATTTGTTCTTTAAAATCTGCTCCATAAGCCATTTCAGCGACCGTATCGGACCAACTTCCTCGGTTAGCTCCTCCTTGATAACCATAACCACGAAGAAAATCATTATCGTCAGTTTTTCCCCCTATGTTTCTGAAACGTGGAATATAGATTCCTCCTGGACGTCTTCCCGTGTAGTATTTGTCTTCAAATCCTTCAAAACGACCTTCGGCACCTACTTGAAAGTGATGATCCATAATATTATGCCCTAATTCTCCTGATTGATTTCCCATTCCATTTGGAAAAGCATCTGATTTAGATTGCATTAAAATAGAAGTTGTAGGAACCGTTGAAGCGCATAAAAAGATCACTTTTGCGTTAAACTCATACACTTCTTTTGTTTCTGCATCAATAACACGAACTCCAGTAGCACGCTTTGCATCAGCATCATAAATTACTTCATGTACTACTGAATTAGGTCTCAAAGTCATGTTCCCAGTTGCCTCAGCAGTTGGAAGTGTAGAAGAATTACTACTAAAATAAGCTCCAAAAGGACACCCTCTGGAACAACGGTTTCGGTACTGACAGGTACTTCTCCCTAGACCTGGCTTAGTTCCCTCGGTAATATGTGCAACTCTTGCATTGGCTACTACGCGATCAGAATACTTTTCAGAAACAGAATCTTTCAAGACCTCATCTACACAGTTTAACTCCAAGGGCTTTAAATAATTTCCATCCGGAAAATGAGGTAAGCCAATATTTTTTCCACTCACCCCAATAAACTCTTCCACATATTTGTACCATGGGGCAATATCTTTATATCGAATTGGCCAATCTATTGCAACTCCATCTTTGAGATTTGCGGTAAAATCAAAGTCAGTTAAACGATAACTCTGTCTTCCCCACATAATGGAACGCCCACCGACATGATATCCTCTCATCCAATCAAAACGATTGTTTTCATTGTAGGGATGTTCAATATCATTTACAAAAAAATGCTTGGTGGATTCTTTTGTTGAATAATTGGTCCTACTTTGTTTTTCTTGTTTTTTTAGCGTTTCCTGAGTGATTACATCACCTGTTTTGTAATCCCAAGGATCATCATTCATCGTAGGATAATCTTCCACATGTTTGACCATGCGTCCACGTTCCAAAACCAAAGTTTTCAATCCTTTTTCACATAGTTCTTTTGCTGCCCATCCACCACTAATTCCAGTTCCGACAACAATTGCATCGTAGTTTGTCTCCATTTAGATATTAATTTACTGTTTAGTTTGTTTTAATCTGAGTTCCTCAAATATATAGATATTTTAACTTGGGATCTTAAATATTTACTTAAATTTAAACCTTATTCTTTAAATAATGCGAAACCAAATGAAACAAAATATTTTTCTTTCTAAACTTGGCGTTTTTTTTGTTTTGATTTTCATTTTCACAAGCACAGTGTCCTGTAAGAATGATCAAAAAAATAATTCCCCCACTTCCAATCCCCTTTTTTTCAAACTTTCCTTAGCACAATGGTCATTCCATCGTACATTTCGTTCTGGAGAAACATCTCCTTATGAATTTGCGAAAATGGCACATGATCTAGGTTTTGAAGGTTTAGAATATGTCAATGCGCTCTACCCCGATGTAATGGAAAGTGAAGACAAAGCTGCCGCAATCAAAAATTTTATTGAAAAGAATAATGCTCTTGCCGCAGAACATAAAATGAAAAATGTATTAATCATGATCGATGCTGAAGGAGATTTATCTAGTTCTGATGAAGCAAAACGATTGCTTGCCATTGAAAATCACAAAGTGTGGATAGAAGCTGCCCATCAAATGAATTGTACGGCTGTACGATTAAACCTTTACGGAGAGAATGACCCACAAAAATGGGTTGAAAATTCAACAAAAAGCTTGGCTGTCTTAAGCGATTATGCTGCCCCACTTAACATCAACGTAATTGTTGAAAATCATGGCCGAATTACATCAAATGTTCCTCTTTTAATGGAGGTCATCAGAGGTACGCAAAAAAAGAATTGTGGAACGCTTCCTGATTTTGGGAATTTTTGTATTTCAGAAGAAGGCTACGGTTCAATCTTTAATGGAAGTTGTGATAATGCTTACGATCCCTACAAAGGAGTTGCTGAAATGATGACAAAGGCTTTTGGTGTGAGTGCAAAATCAAATGATTTTGATGAGGCTGGAAATGAAACTACACTGGACTTCACCGCACTTTTGCAAATCTTAAAAGACGCAGGTTACACAGGATATGTAGGTGTAGAATATGAAGGCAGTCGTCTTTCAGAAAAAGATGGAATCATCGCGACAAAAAATTTATTAAAATCGGTAGGTGCTAAATTATAAACATGCATTATAAAACAAGGTTTCAACTCTCTTTTCTTTTCTTCTTAGAATTTTTTATTTGGGGAGCATGGTTTGTAACCATGGGTACTTTTCTATCACAAGAATTTGGTGCAAGTGGAGGGCAACTTGCAATGGCCTATGAAACGCAATCTATTGGTGCTATTATTGCACCTTTTATCATCGGATTAATTGCAGACCGCTATTTTGAAGCACAAAAAATTTTAGGCGTTTTACATCTTATTGGGGCAGGTCTTCTTTTTATCGCGGCTGGTGCTGACCGCTTTACCCTTTTTTATCCCTACATATTTATTTATATGCTTTTGTATATGCCAACCTTGGCTTTGGCAAATTCTGTAGCCTTTCATCAAATGGAAAATCCAGCCAAAGAATTTGCTCCCATTCGTGTATTGGGAAGTTTAGGGTGGATTATTGCGGGACTTACCATTGGATATTTTGCTTGGGAAGGTAAAGCCGTGTTACAATACACTTTTTATATGGCTGCATCGGCATCCCTTTTGATGGGTATTTTTAGTTTTACTTTACCCAAAACACCTCCAAAGGCAGATCGACAACAAAAAATTACCTTACGAGAAATTCTGGGACTCGATGCTTTAGCCATGTTAAAAGATCGAGGTTTTCTGTTTTTCTTTATTGCTTCTATTTTGGTTTGCATTCCCCTTGCCTTTTACTATCAACATGCAAATCAATTTTTGAATGAACTGGGAATGAAAGCTGCCGCATCTAAAATGATTATGGGTCAAATCTCTGAGGTATTATTCCTCTTACTCCTCCCCCTTTTTCTAAAACGATATGGAGTAAAGAATGCACTAATTGTTGGTATTTTAGCCTGGGGGATACGGTACTTATTGTTTGCCTTTGGAAATGTTGGAGAACAAACTTGGATGTTACTCTTTGGAATTATTCTTCATGGGGTATGCTACGATTTCTTTTTTGTTTCTGGACAAATTTACACTGATTTTAAAGCTGGAGAAAAGTTTAAAAGTGCAGCACAAGGACTTATCACTCTGGCCACCTATGGCGTTGGAATGCTCATCGGATTCCGTTTTGCTGGATGGCTAACCGATCAATATGCAATTGAGGGAGGACATTTATGGAAAGAAATCTGGGTTCAACCCGCAATTTTTTCTTTTGTTGTCCTCATTCTATTTTTATTATTTTTTAAAAACGAAACCATTAAAATTAAATCAATATGAGTAAAATTAGACTTGGCGTTCTAGGAGGAGGAGGAGATTCTCTTATCGGAGTTTTACATCGCGTAGCGTCAAACATGTATGATCGCTATGAAATTACAGGTGGGGTGTTCAACCCTGTTTATGAAGAAAACATAAAATTCGCCAAACATATCGGCGTAAATACCGACCGAGTGTATCTTGATTTTGACACTTTCATTGAAGAAGAAATGAAAAAACCTGAGGCGGAACGTATCGAAGTGGTTTCCATTTTAACTCCTAATTTTTTGCATTTCCCAATGGCAAAAAAACTTTTAGAAAATGGCTTTAACGTCATTTGTGAAAAACCCATGACCACTTCTTATGCCGAAGCGAAAGAACTCCAGGACTTGCAAAAAAAGCACAATGCTATTTTTGCAGTAACCTATACTTACACAGGATACCCTATGGTGCGACACATGAAACATATGATCGCTGAAGGGGAATTGGGAGACATTCAAAAAGTAGATATCCAATATTATCAGGGATGGATTAATCCCGTTATTCATGATCCCGAAGTTCGTAAAACAGTATGGAGATTAGATCCCAAGAAAGCTGGAATAAGTTCTTGTATTGGTGACATTGGAACCCATGCTTTTCAAATGGTAGAATATCTTACTGGACAAGAGGTGAAGTCTATTCTTGCGGATTTAAATAATTTATACGAAGACAATACATTGGATATTGATGGAACCATTTTGGTTCGTTTTTCTGATACCTTTAAAGGAGTATTAAGAGCCAGTCAAATCGCTACTGGGGAAGAAAACAATTTATCTGTTGCCATCTATGGAACCAAAGGGGCCTACAAATGGGAACAAGAAAATCCAAATTTCCTTTACCACTTAAAAGATGATGAGCCAAGGCGCGTTATAAAACCAGGAAATGCCTATGTCTCTGACGTAGCCGCTGATGGAACCAAATTGCCAGGCGGTCATCCAGAAGGAATTTTTGATGCAATGGGAAATATTTATAAAGGAGTTGCTAAGGCCCTGAGAGGAGAGACTGCTTTTAAAGGAGAATTCCCTACCATGCATGAAGGAGTTAGGGGAATGCTCTTCATTGAAAAAGTTGTTGAATCACATAAAAATGGAAACGTATGGCAAAGCATGGAGAACGAATGAAAACAGTCAAAGGACCCGGTATTTTTTTAGCACAATTTGTAGATAAGCAAGCTCCATTCAATAGTTTGGATGGCATCTGTAAATGGGCTTCAGACCTAGGATATAAAGGAATTCAAATTCCCACTTGGGAAACATTTCTCATTGATCTGGATAAAGCCGCAGAAAGTCAAACTTATTGTGATGAATTAAAAGGAAAAATTAATTCCTATGGATTAGAAATAACCGAACTTTCTACACACCTTCAAGGTCAATTGGTGGCTGTTCATTCGGCCTATGATTTAATGTTTGACAACTTTGCTCCAGAAGCGGTGAGAAAAAATCCAAAAGCAAGAACAGAATGGGCAATAGAAACCATGAAAAAAGCAGCAGTTGCTAGTAAACGTATTGGATTAAAAACCCATGCTACCTTTTCGGGTGCCCTATTATGGCACACTTGGCATCCATGGCCTCAGCGTCCTGCTGGACTTGTCGAACTCGGTTTTTCTGAATTAGCCAAACGTTGGAAACCCATTTTGGATGTCTTTGATGACAATGGGGTAGATGTATGTTATGAAATTCATCCAGGAGAAGATTTACATGATGGGGTAACTTTTGAACGTTTCTTAGAAGCTACAGGAAATCATAAAAGAGTCAATATTTTATACGACCCTAGTCATTTTGTACTTCAGCAATTAGACTATATCGAATACATTGATCATTACCATGAATTTATTAAATCCTTTCATGTAAAAGATTCTGAATTCAAACCCAATGGTAAAAAAGGAGCTTTTGGCGGCTATGGAGATTGGATTGATCGTGCGGGTCGTTATCGCTCTCCTGGGGATGGGCAAATTGATTTTAAAACGATTTTTACTAAACTCACAGAATATGGCTGTGATGTTTGGGCAGTAATGGAATGGGAATGCTGTATCAAAAGCCCGGAACAGGGAGCAAGAGAAGGTGCACCCTTTATTCAAAGTCATATCATAGAGGCAACTCAAAAAACCTTTGATGACTTTGCAGGTGGATCTATAGACGACCAACATTTACGTAATATTCTAAACCTTTAACTTTAAAACTATATTGTAATGAGAAAAATATTTTTAATAGGGCTAGCGCTAGGGTTAATGAGCGGTAGTACCCCCTTAAAAGAAAAAAAAATCCCTGCTGACGATGCAAAATGGGAATCATTATTTGATGGCGAAACACTCAATGGTTGGCATCGCTTTAACCGTAAGGGAGTTAAACCCATTTGGAAGGCTGAAAATGGGATCCTGTCCTTAGATCCTAAACTTCGCCCCAAAGGGGACTACATACATGATATTGTTACCGACAAAACCTATAAAAGCTTTCAATTATCTATCGAATGGAATATTTCTGAAGGAGGAAATAGTGGGATCTTTTGGGGGGTTCAAGAAGGTGAGAGTCATACCAAACCCTACACATCGGGTCCAGAAATTCAAATCATAGATAATGAGGGACATCCCGATGCAAAAGTAAGACCTAATTTCCATCAAGCAGGAGCGCTCTATGATATGGTACAACCTACAAAAGACGTAAGTAAGCCTGCTGGAGAATGGAATCATGTTCTCCTTACAATTGATCACAATAAAAACGAAGGAAGTGTTGAATTAAATGGAACCAAGATCGTTGAGTTTCCATTGCGAGGTGAAGAATGGGATTCCTTGGTTTTCAACTCTAAATTTAATGATGATTGTAACTATAAGTACTTTGGAAAAATGAAATCTGGAAAGATTGGATTACAAGATCATGGAAACGAAGTCTCATTTAGAAACATCAAAATTCGTGAACTTTAAGCTATAACATATGATCATGTCCATGACGGGTTTTGGGAAAACCGAAACCCAATGGGAAGATAAAAATCTCAGCATTGAGATTCGTTCCTTAAATAGTAAAAACGCCGATATCAACCTACGAACCCCCTCGTATCTGAGAGAAATGGATACGGAGATTAGAAAACGTATTGCACAAAAATTGCATCGAGGGAAGATCGATTTAAACATCTATATTGAATTTAACGGTCAAAATGCACCCTCAACAATCAACACTGCAGTTGTAAAGTCTTATGTCAATCAACTTAAAGCATTAGGGAATGTTTCAGAAAATGAAATGATAGCCATAGCCATGCGATTGCCAGATACCCTTTCCTCAGAAAGAGAAACCTTACAAGAAATTGAAAAAAACACCCTTTTTGACTTATTAAATAAAGTCCTAGAGGATATTGAAAACTACAGAACTGATGAGGGTAATGCACTAGAAAAAGACTTTATAAAACGCATTGCTCTTATTGAAGACCTCCTTAGATCTGTGGTAAAAACTGATCCTGAACGAAATGAGAAAATTGAACAAAAACTCCGTTCTGCCTTGGAAGATTTAAAAATCGAAGTGGATGCCAATCGCTTTGAACAGGAGTTGATTTTTTATCTTGAAAAGTTTGACATCACCGAGGAAAAAGTGCGTCTTAAAAACCATTTAGACTATTTTAAACAGGTCATGCAAAATGATTTTCCAAACGGAAAAAAATTAGGCTTTATCGCCCAAGAAATCGGAAGAGAAATCAATACCATTGGATCCAAAGCCAATCATTCTGAATTGCAAAAGATTGTTGTTCAAATGAAAGATGAATTGGAAAAAATAAAAGAACAACTCCTAAACGTCCTCTGATTTGAATTCCGGAAAACTCATCGTATTTTCTGCCCCCTCTGGAAGTGGTAAAACGACTTTGGTACGTCATTTATTAGCCCAAGATCTCCCCTTAGGATTTTCAATTTCTGCTACTTCAAGAAAACCCCGAGGAAAAGAAAAAGATGGAATCGATTATTACTTTATGAATGCCCTTGAATTTCAAAAAAAAATTGAAGAAAAGGCGTTCATAGAATATGAAGAAGTCTATCAAAACACCTTTTACGGAACCCTTACTTCCGAATTAGAACGGCTTTGGGCAGAAGGAAAACAAGTTTTATTTGATATTGATGTCGTAGGGGGTATTAACATCAAAAAAAAATACCCCCAAGAAACCCTTTCTGTTTTTGTAAAACCACCCTCCATTAAAGAACTTGAAAATCGCTTGAGAAAACGAGGAACAGATATTGAAGATACCATCAAAGAACGTTTGGCAAAAGCAAAAACAGAAATGGAATATGCAACTCAATTTGATCATTGTCTAATCAATCAAGACTTAGAGACTGCCAAAAAAGAAGTTTTACAAGTGGTTTCTGACTTCTTAAATTCCTAAGGGATGCCTACCTTTACTCTGTGAATAAAATTGGCTTATATTTTGGAACCTTCAATCCGATTCATAAGGGACACCTGGCGTTAGGGAACTATTTTGCGGAGCATACAGACCTTGATCAAGTTTGGTTTGTAGTGAGCCCACAAAATCCCTTTAAAGTCAAGGATTCGTTATTAGAAGATCAACACCGATTAGAACTGGTTCGCCTTGCCCTAAAAGATCAGCCTAATTTAAATGTAAATGATGTTGAATTTTCACTTCCCAAACCCAGTTATACCATCCATACCCTAGAACATTTAGTTCAAATCCATCCCGATAAACAATTTGTCCTGTTGATGGGCGAGGACAACCTTGAACATTTTGATCAGTGGAAACAATCTCAGAGAATTGTAGAACTAGTTCAAGTTTATGTGTACCCCAGAAGTCATGAAGTTGATGTTCCTAAAACAAGCCCGACCCATAAAAGAATTCAGTTTGTCAAGGCACCTAAATTAGCGTATTCGTCTACAGAGATCAGAAAAATCTTAAAAGAAGGAAAAAGTGCAGCAGCCTTAATTCCCTCTGCCAGCTGGGTATATTTAAACAAGAAAGGGTTTTACAAATAAACCTCAGTCCCTTTTTAACACTTAAATTATGAAACCTGAACAAAGTTATCATGTAGTTGCTGTACTCTAAACAGGCTTGAGTTGGCTTCTTTTTTCTAAAAATAAATCCACACTGTTTTTTTGTAGGTATTACAGTTGGGCTAGAACTTGGACAGTTCTTATTTGTCTATCCAAAAAAGAAATGTAAAACTAAAAGATCTTATTTTTTTAATAAAACATCTTTCACCAACCTTTTTGTCAAACCTCCGCGACTCCATTGATCTAAGTTGGGAAATTCATTTTGAAGGGTTTCTTTTTGATTAGCTACTCGCCGAATAAATTCTGTAATTCCTTTATGATTATCGGCTGCAATCATTTTAGTTTCTGATCCTTGGCTTATAAACTTTCCTGCCTCGGAATCGGGATCGCCTATGGAGAGTAAAGGAACTCCGGTGGCCATATATTCCAATAACTTCCCCGAGATCATTTGTGTTTGCGCTCCTTTAAAAATAAAATTCAATAATAAATGGGCGTTTTTCATCAACTGAACCGCTTCTTTATGAGAGAGGTAGCCTCTATTGATGACTTTGACATGCGGTAATGCCTTTTTAATTTCTGTGTAAATTTCAGTAGATATCTGACCTGCCAAGCTCAGTTGAATGGTATGCTGTTCTTGAAATTTTGCGATTGCCTTAATAACAGAATCGTATTCTTGATTATGTGTTAATAGACCTGTAAAAACAACATGGAAAATCCCTTTAGGAGGCATTCCCTTTACAGAGGCCATCAAATCGGCATCATAACCATTGGGAAGCGCAGTAAAAGTTTGTTTGGGTACTATGGCTTTAAGCTGATCGTGGAGTCTTCCTCCTAAGGTAGTAAGTATTCCATCCGCTTTTTGTAAAACCAGTTTTTCTAGGGCTTGGTCTTTTGCAATCGATTTTTGAGTTCTATACAAGGAGGCGTTGTAGAAAAGATCTGCCCAGGGGTCACGAAAATCTGCCCACCATGAAATTGGATAGGTGTCTTTTAAGGCCAAGCCTACCAAATGAGTAGAGTGCGGAGGACCCGTTGTGATCAAATATGAAAAAGATTCCTCTTTTAAAAGTTTCTTTGCCGCTTTCAGTGCAAAAGGAATCCAGCCTTTTCGTGCATCGGGTATAAAATAGTTCCCCCGAATGTAAGCTGCTATTTTTTGAAACAGTGATTTCGTTTTTACTACTCCTTGAGGAATACCCCCTCGATTATTTCCAGAAACCAAGCGAGAATACCAACGTAAAGGCTCTCGGGTTTGGGTTTTAATAACTCGAATTCCCTCTACTTCTTTCAAAAGGCTTGGGTCCAGTGTAGGAAAGGAGGCTTGCCTTTCATCAACGGTAATAACCACGGGTTCCCAACCCAATAGTCTCAAATGCTTAGCAAAATACATCCAACGTTGTACCCCCGAGCCTCCCGATGGGGGCCAGTAATAAGTTATAATTAAAATCTTTTTAGGAGTTAAACTCACTGTATTTTTTTTGCCTTCCATAAAGGTACGGAAGAACAGGCTTCCCCGTAAAATAAACTTTTAGCAACGCTCTGAAGGCGCTGAATGAGTTGAATGTAAGCGTCTTTTGGAATATTGGGGTCTGAACATCCTTTAATAATAATAGGCTTGTTTTGATATGGGGCTAGATCGATTGCCCTGATACAGTCCCAAAATAATTTTTGCTCTAAATCAATTAAAGTCCCCAAAACAAGGGTTTGTGCATAGGGTTTTAAATAAGCAGCCACTAAAAGACTAGCCCAAGCAGGTACTATTGCATCCGACGTACAATCCAATGCAATATGGTGATCTTGATATTGAGACCAATCATATCCTTTTAACTCCTCTCGGAAAGGTTTTTCTCTCAATAAAAATCCTCCTTCAAGCCACTGAGCCAAATCAATTAAAGTTCGAGTTCCTTTAGGAACGTATTCCTCTAAATCGAAGGTAATCAAAGCACTTTGTGCAACTTTATTGACAATCGTTTCTGACATGCTTATAACATTCCCAATTCCAATTTGGCTTCCTCACTCATCAAATCTTGCGTCCACGGAGGATCAAAAGTGATCTCCACCGCTGCTGTTTTTACTTGATCCAATGATTTTACTTTCTCCTCTACTTCCATTGGAAGCGATTCTGCAACGGGACAATTGGGTGTAGTAAGCGTCATTAATATTTTAACATCCAAGTCTTCATTGACAAAAACATCATAAATCAATCCCAATTCATAAATATCAACGGGAATCTCTGGATCATAAATGGTTTTTAAAACCGTTACTATTTTTTCTCCAAGGGCATTGGTATCAATCGTTTCTGACATAATTATTTAATTCAATTGTGTTTGAAAGGCCACAGCATACATTTTTATCTGTTTGATCATGGAAACCAGACCATTGGCACGGGTGGGTGATAAATGTTCTTTTAGTCCAATTTTATCAATAAAATCAGTGTCTGCAGCTAGGATATCTTTGGGATGCTGATCAGAAAATGCACGAATTAAAATTGCAATAATTCCTTTGGTAATAATTGCATCACTGTCTGCCGTAAAATTTAATTTATCTTCCTCTAACTCGGCGTGAACCCATACTTTACTCTGGCATCCTTTGATAATGTTGCTGTCTGTTTTGTATTCTTCAGCGATTAAAGGAAGTGATTTTCCCAAGTCGATCATGTATTCATAACGTTGCATCCAGTCTTCGAATAACGAAAACTCTTCTACAATCTCATCTTGAATATTTTGTATTGTTTTCACACTTAAAATTATAAAATTATTGCAACATGGCTACTGCTCTTCTGATTCCCGCTTCCAAACGATCGATTTCTTCAAAGGTGTTGTAAAAAGAAAAAGATGCCCGTATAGTTCCTGGGATTTCATAAAAGTCCATGATGGGTTGAGCACAATGATGTCCCGTTCGAACAGCTATACCCATTTGATCTAAAATACTTCCAATATCATAAGGGTGAATCAATCCTACGTTAAAAGAAATAACCGCTGTTTTTTCTGCTGCTTCTCCGTAAATCTTCAATCCTTCAATGCGTTGTAAAGCCGTTGTGGCATAGGCCAATAATTCGGCTTCATAGCTCGCGATGCGATCAATACCAATCCCGTTCATGTAATCCAATGCGGCACCAAAAGCGATACCTCCAGCGATATTAGGCGTTCCTGCCTCAAACTTGTGCGGTAAGTCTGCGTAGGTTGTTTTTTCAAAGGTAACGGTCGCAATCATTTCCCCTCCTCCTTGATAAGCAGGAAGTGCATTGAGTAAGGCTGATTTGCCATACAACATTCCTACCCCTGTAGGCCCACATAATTTATGCGCAGAGGTCACATAATAATCCACATCCAATGCTTGAACATCCGCTTTGATGTGGGGTGATGCCTGTGCGCCATCAATCAAAACTTTAGCGCCTTTTTGATGGGCTTTATCAATAATTTCTTGAATGGGATTGATTGTTCCTAGGGCATTGGAAACATGGTTTACAAAAACCAATTGGGTTTTGGAATTCAAAAGCCGCTCAAATGCATTCATATCTAAAGTCCCCTGATGGGTCATTGGAATGACTTTTAAAAGTGCTCCTGTTTTTTCACACAACATTTGCCAAGGTACAATATTAGAATGATGCTCTAAGGCGGAGATTAAAAGCTCATCTCCTTTTTTAAGGAGGGATGCATAACCCGAAGCGATACAGTTAATGCTTTCTGTTGTTCCCGCTGTAAAAATTATTTCATGAGGATGCGCAGCATTAAAGTGGTTTTGAATGGTTGCCCGAGCTTTTTCATAAGCATCGGTTGCCTCTTGACTCAATTTATGAACACCTCTATGAATGTTGGCGTTGTATCTGTAATAATAATCCGATATGACCTCAACAACTTGCCTAGGAGTTTGTGAAGTCGCAGCATTATCCAGGTAAACAAGAGGTTGGCCATTTACCTTTCGAGATAAAATTGGAAAATCTTCACGAAGTTGGTTTACATCAAACATCTATAGATCAAATCCTAAACTAACACCAAGTTTATTGGCAATTTGGCTATTAATTCGCTTCTTGAGCGAAGGCAACTGCACACTTTCTAAAACATTATTCGCAAAGGCATAGGTTAGAAGTGCTTTAGCTTCTTTCTTGGGTATTCCCCTTGAGCGTAAGTAAAATAAGGCCTCCTCATCTAATTGTCCAATAGTACACCCATGAGAACACTTCACATCATCTGCATAAATTTCTAATTGTGGTTTGGTATTGACTGTTGCTTTATCATCCAATAGAATGTTGTTATTCTGTTGAAACGCATTGGTCTTTTGAGCAATTTTATCTACCAATATTTGTCCATTAAAAACCCCCTCTGAACGTTCAGCAAAAATCCCCTTGTAGTCTTGGTGACTCTCACAATTAGGTTGCGCATGATGAACTAGGGTCGCATGATCAACATGTTGTTTCCCCTTTAAAATGGTTACTCCTTTGAGGGTAGAAAGTATGTGTTCCCCCTTATGGAAATAATTTAAATTATTGCGAATCAATTTACCGCCCAAAGAAAAAGTGTGTACGCTAGCATGACTATTTTTTTCTTGAATGATATACGTATTATCAATTAATGATGCCGTTTCCAAGTCATTTTGGAGTTTGTAATAATCCATAAACGCGTCTTGATGCACATAGATTTCAGTCACACAATTGGTCACTACAGGATGCTCTTTTAAGCTCTGGTGGCGCTCAATAATCTGAACTTGTGCATTCTGATCCACGACGATTAAATTTCGTGGTTGCAACCAGACCGCTTTTTCTTTCCCTGTGGAAAAGTGAATGATTTCTATTGGTTTTTCAGCAACAACACTTTTGGGAATATAGATATAGGCTCCTTCTTTGGCATAAGAAGTGTTTAGAGCCGTCATACTATCATCTTGATTTGCTATTTTATTGAAATAGGTGTCAATTAATTTTTTGTATTTCGGTTTGCTTAATGCTGCTGAAAGCAAACAAACATCAATTCCATCATGAGTAGTATTTGATAAAAAAGGACTATAAACCCCATCGATAAAAATAACTTTATAGGTATCTGTATCGTAGAGAAAGTATTTTTTTACATCTTTTAAATCAACATTGGTTTCATCATTTGGAAAAATTGAATAGTCCTGGTTGATCAGATTTGCAATTGAAGTATACTTCCACGCTTCCTCTTTTTTTGAGGGAAACCCTTTTGCTTCAAATATTTTTAAAGCATCGGCACGGGTTTGTTGAACCGACTCTGGAAAATCCATCCCGTCTTCAAAAGCCAAATGTGAAGAAACTAATTTTTCTTTGAATTCCATATTATGCTAATTCTTTGATCCAATCGTACCCTTTTGCTTCCAATTCGTGAGCCAAGTCTTTGGTTCCAGATTTTACAATTTTCCCATCGAAAAGGACATGTACAAAATCAGGAACTATATAATCCAAGAGACGCTGGTAATGTGTGATTACAATCACTGCATTGTCTTTACTCTTCAGTTTGTTGACACCATTTGCAACAATTTTTAACGCATCAATATCCAAGCCAGAATCGGTTTCATCCAGAATGGATAAAGTGGGTTCTAACATTGCCATTTGAAAAATTTCATTTCGTTTTTTTTCTCCTCCAGAAAACCCCTCGTTCAAAGAGCGTGATAGAAACTTAGAGTCAATGTCCAACAACTGGGCTTTATCTCTGATTTTTTTTAGTAATTCACTTGCGGGCATGTCCTCCAAACCTTTTGCTTTTCGGTTGGCATTGATTGCCGTCTTAATAAAATTAGTTACTGAGACCCCGGGAATTTCAACGGGATATTGAAACGAAAGAAAAATTCCTTCATGAGCGCGTTGCTCTGCGTCCAAGTCAGCAAGATCATTTCCTTTCAACAATATCTTTCCTTGAGTCATTTCGTAATCTTCATTTCCTGCGATTACTGAAGAAAGCGTGCTCTTACCTGAACCGTTGGGTCCCATTATGGCATGGACTTCACCCGCTTTTACGTCAAGGTCTATTCCTTTTAAAATATCTTTACCCTCTATTTGGGCATGTAAATTTTCAATCGTTAACATAGTTGGTTTTTTTATCCCACTGATCCTTCAAGGGAAATTTCTAGCAATTTTTGTGCTTCTACTGCAAACTCCATCGGAAGTTTATTTAATACTTCTTTACTAAATCCATTGACAATTAATGCAATGGCTTTTTCGGTATCGATTCCCCTTTGATTGCAGTAAAATATTTGGTCTTCACCGATTTTACTGGTGGTCGCTTCATGTTCAATCTGAGCAGAATTACTTTTCGCTTCGATATAAGGAAATGTGTGTGCACCACAATCATTCCCCATTAAGAGTGAGTCACATTGAGAAAAGTTTCTTGCATTTTCTGCCCGTGCCCCAACTTGAACCAGTCCACGATAACTATTTTGTGATTTTCCTGCTGAGATTCCCTTAGAAATAATGGTACTTCTCGTATTTTTCCCTAGATGAATCATCTTGGTTCCTGTATCGGCTTGTTGAAAATTATTTGTCACTGCTATGGAATAAAACTCTCCTATAGCGTGATCTCCTTTCAACACACAAGAAGGGTATTTCCATGTTACTGCCGATCCCGTTTCTACTTGAGTCCAAGATATTTTAGAGCGATTATGGCAAATTCCACGTTTCGTAACAAAATTAAAAACACCGCCTTTCCCTTCTTTGTCTCCAGGATACCAATTTTGAACTGTTGAATATTTAATCTCAGCATCGTCTAGGGCAATCAATTCAACCACGGCGGCATGAAGTTGATTTTCATCTCTTGATGGAGCAGTACACCCTTCAAGGTAACTCACATAACTTGACTCATCGGCGATAACTAAAGTACGTTCAAATTGTCCCGTTCCCGCTTGATTAATCCTAAAATAGGTTGATAATTCCATCGGACAACGAACACCCTTGGGAATATAACAGAAAGATCCGTCTGTAAAAACAGCAGAATTTAAGCCTGCGTAGTAATTGTCTTTGGGAGGAATTACGCTTCCAATATATTTTTTTACTAATTCTGGATACTCTTGAATGGCCTCGGAAATAGAACAAAAAATGATTCCTTTTTCTGCCAATGTTTTTTTGAAAGTTGTCGCAACAGAAACAGAATCCATAACAATATCTACTGCCACTCCAGAGAGTTTCTTTTGTTCATCTATAGAAATACCCAGTTTGTTAAAGGTTTCCAACAATTCTGGATCAACTTCATCTAAGCTATTGTATTTGGCTTGCTTCTTGGGTGCAGAATAGAATGATATGGATTGTAAATCCGGCTTTTTGTATGTTACATTAGCCCATTCGGGTTCCGTCATTTCTAGCCAGGAGGCATAGGCATCTAAACGCCATTGCGTCATCCACTCAGGCTCCCCTTTTTTTTCCGAAATTTTACGTACGATTTCTTCACTTAAACCTACTGGAAAAGTATCTGACTCAATGTCTGTATAGAAACCATATTCATACTCTTTCGTCTCTAATTCTTTCTTTAATTCTTCTTCTGTATATGCCATTCTTTTTTTTTAAAGTGAGAAACTTTCCCCACAACCACAAGTTCGTTGTGCATTAGGATTATTAAACACAAACCCTTTCCCATTAAGTCCACCAGAATATTCTAAAACAGTACCCACCAGGTATAAAAGACTTTTTTTATCCACTAATATTTTCACTTGATTGTCTTCAAATAATTTATCTTGCTCTTGGAGTGAATTATCAAATTTTAAGTCATAAGACAAGCCCGAACAACCACCGCTTTTCACACCTACTCTGACAAAATCTTGAATAGGATCAAAACCCTCTTCTTTCATCAAAGTGGCAACTTTCTCTTTTGCTGTTTCTGAAACCTTAATCATCCTAATGAAGAATTAATCTAAATAAAGCTCAAAGATAAGATATTTCTGTGGATATCATACTTTAAACGATTGATTTAAACTATGTTAAAATCAAGTCTTCTAATGCCAAATTGCTAGAAAAATATCTTTTCCTCCCCTAGAGATAGGGAAGTCTCCAGCATCACTTTCTGTGCTTCCAACTACTTGAATTTTTCCATCCTCTCTTTCATTAATGGCAAAGGCTAAATCCAACCCATTTCCATCGAGACTGTAAGTGTTTATTACACTCCCATTAGCTAGTGTATGCACTAAATGAACATTATTGGCTAAAAAAGAATCCTCAACATTTAGCTTATTTGAGGCTTGATGCCCTACCAATACAAGCGTACCGTCAGGTCGTTCTAGGAGGGTATTGGCTTTTTCAAAACCTTCACTACCAATTGTTTTAGATGACTTTAAAATGCCTTCTTTTGAGAAAAAGGCTAAAAAAATATCGGAGGATCCCATAGCCTTTTCAATATCACCATCACTACTGAAGGTTTGTCCAAGAATCACATAATCTCCGTTTCGGTTTTCAATTATTGCTTGTGCGCCATCATAATTCGAACCTCCAAAAGAGTGCTCCCAAATCAAGTCTCCAGAAGCATCCAATTTTACAATCCATGCATCATAACTTCCCCGTGGATCACTAATATCAACATCCTGACTTTCGGAAGCTCCCACTAAAACAAAATCTCCTTCTTTCGTTTCTATTGCATCATAAGAACGGTCATTACTAGTCCCTCCAAAATATCTACGCCATACTAAATTTCCATTTTTATCAACCTTATGACACCAGAATTCTCCAACTCCATGGCGTTGATTAAAATGCATTTGTTTACCCTCTTGACCGGCGCCATTAGAAGCCGTTACATCTAAAAAACCATTAAAAAAAAGTCCACCGTCCTGAGTTGCAAGAATATTGTATGCATGATCATGTCCCAAGAAACCAAAACTTCTTTCCCATAAAAGAGTTCCTTGAGCGTCAATACGTAAAAGCCAATTGTCATGTTGTCCTTGATTTAAGGAAGCATCACCATCATTACTTTTACTGTATCCAATTAATGCATAACCTCCTGTATTTAATTCGACAAGATCGTATCCCCTATCATCACCACTTCCCCCATAGGTCTTTGTCCATTCAAGCACAGAGGCTGAATTAAATTTCATGACAAAGAAATCGCTTCCTGCTCTTTCTTTTTCGCTAAAATCACCATTTATACTTTGTGTATTTCCAATGACAGCAAATCCCCCATCATTTGTTGAAATAATATTATGTGCTGTATCTTCTTGACTCCCTCCAAAGGTTACTACTTCATCCCAAGCACCAACTAAAGGGGGAAGATTAGGCCAATCACTTTCTGTAATAGGTGAGCAAGAAACAATCAAAACAAGAAATAAAAAAACTAAAAAATGCTGCATATTCAGTCGGATGCTTTAACCAAAAATAAACCTGAATTAATATCATTTACAGCAATTACTCCACTCTCAAAATAGGGATAAACATTCCAGACTCCTTCAAAATCTGCATTGTTATCTTGGGGGTAGGTGTCAAAAAAGCCCGTTTCCACAATCTGCTTCTCTTCAATTCCACTAATGTCCAAAACCCTTATGCCTGCGGTATAACTGGCTAAGTAAAAAAGGTCGCCTTTACTATATCCATTATGATCAATCGCATTGACTGCTGCAAAATAATTAAAATATAATTCTGGGTTCATTAAATCAGAGACATCAAATATTCGGGTTAGCGTCGGCGATCCATAACGCAATTCGTCTAATTCATCTCCCAAGAAAAAAAATCGATGGTCTTCTGAAAGATAACCTTGATGGGTGTATCCTCCATTTTGGTAGGTTATTGAATTAATTTTTTGAGGATTTTCTTTATCCGTAACATCTACAATTATAATTTGATTGTTATTCCCTCCATCGCTATTGCTTCCAAAAAATAATTCTTTGCCCTGATAAGCTGTATCAGGCCCTTTATAATTAACAATTTGAGCATCGTGTGTGTACGAATCATCGGCATATCCTCCAACAACTTTTGGGTTTTTAGGATCATTGATGTCTATAAATACGGGGCCTCCTTGATAAAGAGCGGAGCCAATGACATAGGCAAAACCACTTTCTTCATTGATTGCAATATTATGTGCATTACCAAAATCAGTGAGGCGCTTGTCTGCGCTAAAAATTTCTTTCTCAGTTAAACCTCTGAGTCGAGTTAAGTCAAAAACTTGAAGTCCGTGTCCCTGAGCCTCACTAACAATAAAGGCAAAATCATCAAACACCTTGATATCTCTCCATGGACTGGGGACGGTTGCTGTTGGTAATTTTCCTAAATAAAGAGGTGCTTCAGGATTACTAATGTCAACAAAAGCTGTCCCATCATCTAAACCCGAAAGCACATATTCTTTTCCAGTCTCTGGATCCGTCCAACCCCAATTGTCATTTCCTGAATTACTTTCAAAATCATCTAGCGTAACCCTAGATAATAAATCATATCCAGAACAGGGGTAGACCCCTGCCATTCCATTTTCACAGGGATAAAAAATATTGGCTATATCCTCTTGAGGAGAAGGTTGAGGGTTCTCGATCACAACTATATCCTCCATATCATTGTCATCAGTAACTTCATTCATTGTACAAAAGTCAAAAAAAAGAAGAATCAAAAGTAGGGCAAAGCGTTTCATGATTTTTTTTTAAAATTACATAAAAAACATTAAGTCAATATTTTCGAGACCCTTTTCGTTAGGATATGTATTTTTGCTTCATGTTAGAAAATAAAAACCCTTCCAAAACTACACTCGCTTCATTGGGTGAATTTGCCTTAATCGACCACTTAACCCAAACGTTTGAATTAACTCAAGAATCAAGTGTTCTTGGAATTGGTGATGACGCAGCAATTTTAGACTTAGCTGAAGGGCAGACTGTCGTAAGTACTGATTTATTAATTGAAGGAGTTCATTTCGACTTAAGTTATATGCCCCTGAAACACTTAGGCTACAAGGCAGTAATCGTAAACCTTTCTGACATTTATGCAATGAATGCAAAGCCAAATCAAATTACAGTTTCCATTGCTGTTTCCAATCGTTTTACCCTAGAAGCACTTGAAGAATTATATACTGGGATTCGTTTAGCTTGTAAAAATCACAAGGTCGATTTAATTGGTGGGGATACCACAAGTAGCACCTCGGGATTGACCCTTTCTATTACCGCAATAGGGAACGCAAATAAGAAGCAAATTACACGGCGATCTGGAGCGCAAGAAAACAATTTGTTAGTCGTAAGTGGAGATTTAGGTGGAGCCTATGCAGGATTACAAATCCTAGAACGAGAAAAAGCTGTTTTTAAAGTAAATCCAAACAGCCAACCTGACCTCAGTAATTATGCCTATAGTATTGAACGGCAACTTAAACCCGAAGCAAGAAATGATGTCATTGCGTTACTTGCAGAATTAAATATTGTTCCCACTTCAATGATTGATATTAGCGATGGGCTTTCTTCAGAAATTCTTCATCTCTCAAAAGCCTCAAATGTTGGATTTAAAATTTTTGAAGAAAAACTACCCCTTGATCATGAAGTCATCCGTATTTGTGAAGAGTTTAAGTTTAATTCAACTACAGCTGTGTTGAATGGCGGAGAAGACTATGAATTACTTTTTACCGTTCCACAAAAAGAATTTGAAAAGATTAAAAATCATCCTTTGTTATCTATTATTGGTCATGCCTGTGATCAAGCAACTGGATGTCAACTTGTAAATGGATTAGGACAACAGATTGAGCTAACTGCACAAGGATGGCAATCCTTTTCTGATAAATGAAGCTAGCCTAGGGCTACATCCAGCATCATCATAACAATAAATCCTAAGATAAATCCAAGCGTAGCGATATCAGTATATCTGTCTTGTTGGGTTTCAGGAATTACCTCTTCAACCACCACAAAGATCATTGCTCCTGCTGCAAAGGAAAGAGCATAGGGAAGCAAAGGAGTAAAAAAAGATACTGCAACAGCGCCAATTACCGCAGCTACAGGTTCAACGACGGCAGATAGTTGACCGTACCAAAAACTTTTAAAGCGACTTATACCCTGTCTTCTCATCGGCATAGAAACAGCGATTCCCTCGGGAAAATTTTGAATACCAATACCGATCGCCAATGCCACAGCACCAGCAATTGAAGCTTCTGGTATGCCTGCAGCTACCCCACCAAATAAAACCCCTACTGCAAGTCCCTCGGGTATATTATGTAACGTAATTGCTAACACCAATAAAGTGGTTCTATGCCAAGGTGTTTTGATTCCTTCACTTTCTTTAAAGTTAATGTGGATATGAGGTAATACTTTGTCCAGACCAAAAATAAAAAGAGCTCCCAGACCAAATCCGATTGCAGCAGGCATGACTTTGGTAAAACCTTCTCCGGGACTCATCGCAATCCCTGGAGCCAACAAACTCCAAAAACTGGCAGCTACCATAACCCCTCCTGTAAATCCCAGAAGTCCGTCCAATACAGCACGATTCATGCTTTTAATAAAAAATACTAAAGAAGCCCCCAAAGCAGTCAAACCCCATGTGAATACTGTAGCGTAAAACGCTCCCAAAACTGGGTCTGTATTTTGAAAAAACTCAATGACTGACTCCATCCTACTAATTTTAGGCAAAAATAAACACTTAAGTTTAATTGACTTGAAATATAAAGCTTTTAATTACTTTTACTACTTACTATGAAAAAGCAAGTTTTTGATTATATCATTTGTGGTGGAGGTGCTTCAGGCTTGTTATTAGTAAACGCTCTTTTAGAGGATCGTTATTTCGATAATAAAAGAATCTTATTGATTGAAAGAGAGACTAAAAATTCCAACGACCGAACGTGGTGTTTTTGGGAAACTAATCCTGGACATTTTGATTTTTTGGTTAAAAAATCATGGCCTAAAGCATCATTTAAATCCAAGGAACTCAACCTAAATTTTAAACTTGCCCCTTTTCATTATAAAATGCTTCGATCTAAAGCTTTTTATAATGAAATATATCAAAAAATGGAATCACACAAACAGCTGACCCTACTTAAGGCTGAAGTACTTAACATCAAAGAAAACCAGTCCACTACTAGAGTTAAAACAGATAAAGGAACCTTTGATTCTGAAAAAGTATTCAATAGCATTTTCAATCCAAAAGCATTGTACGAGCAGAAAAAATATCCTGTACTCAACCAACATTTTATTGGCTGGTTCATTAAAACAAATACCCCTACGTTTGATCCTGAAAAAGTGCTTTTTATGGATTTTGATATTCCACAAGAAGACCAAACCCGTTTTTTATATCTCCTTCCTACAGATGAAAAACACGCCCTAGTTGAATATACTTTATTTTCAGAAGGTTTACTTCAAAAAGAAGAATATGAAAAAGGAATCATGGACTATTTAAATGCTCAGGGAATTTCAGCCTTTGAAATAGAAGAAAAAGAACAAGGAAATATTCCCATGAGTTGTTTCCCTTTTGAACAATTTAATACCCCCAGCCTTTTAAATATTGGAACGGCTGGAGGATGGACCAAAGCCAGTACTGGATTTACTTTTAAAAATACAGAACGTAAAATAAATCGATTGGTTTCCTTTCTAAAAACAGAAAAGAACTTAAATCAATTTCAAACCAAAAATAGATTCCGATTTTACGATTTACTTTTTTTAGATGTATTATTAAAATACAATGAACAAGGAAGTAAATTATTCGAACGGATGTTTGCTAAAAATCACCCCGTAACTATTTTTCGTTTTTTAGATGAAAAGACTACTTTTTTAGAAGATTTAAAAATTCTTTCCTCGTTTTCACTCCAACAAATTAGATGGTTTTTAAGTGCTCTTGTGAAGCGTATATTCTAAAATTTTCGCTCCATCAAATTATTTCCAAAGGTTTTAAATGTACTTTTTCCCTTATCTGAAATCTGAATTTCCGCTAATTTATCAAACGCTAGTTGTGTATATTCAGATACTAATTGTTGACTGGCGCGGGCGGCACCTGTAGAATCAAAAATAGCTTTCACAGCAAAGACTTTATCCTGTTTATTTCCTACAAAATCAAACCATTCAACCAAGGATTTCTTTTCCTCGGAGGATCCAAGTTCCATAGCTTTATGATATAAAATGGTTTTCTTGTTTTCAATAATATCTCCTCCTAGCTGTTTTCCAAAATCTTTAGGATCTCCATAAGCATCTAAATAATCGTCCTGGATTTGAAATGCTAAACCTAACAATACTCCAAAATCATAGAGTTTTTCTGCTTCTTGATCGGATGCGTTTCCAATCCATGCGCCGGCTTTGAGGGCATACCCCACTAAAACTGCCGTCTTAAGCTTGATCATTTCCAAATAGGCTGAAATAGAAACTGTTGTTTGTGTCTCAAAATCAACATCATATTGCTGGCCCTCACATACTTCAAGCGCTGTTTTACTCAATTGTTTATTGAGCTTGGCGTACAAGGGATCTTCATACATCTCAAGACATTGATAAGCTTGAATCAGCATGGCATCCCCAGATAGGATCCCTGTATTTGTGTTCCACTTTTCGTGAACGGTAGTTTTTCCTCGTCGCAATGGGGCAGCATCCATTATGTCATCATGCATCAACGTAAAGTTGTGAAAAATTTCTACTGATAAGGCTGCTGACAAGGCCTCTTTTGGGTCATTCCCAAATGCATCGGTTGCCATTAAGGTTAAAAGTGGACGCAAGCGTTTGCCTCCCAATTGTAAAATATAACTTATAGGAGAATACAGTCCTTTGGGTTCTTCTTTTTGTTTATTTCCCTCAAGGAAGGAAGAAAAAAGATGCTGATATTTTTCTAATGACACTTTCTTTTTTTTTTGTAAAAATAGGACATTTATAAATACCCCCATATTAAAAAAACTTTAGAAACTTTTTTTGTGTATTAAGTTTCCTTGTATATCTTTGCAAAAAAAATGTGATGGAAAAAGAAATTGTCAAACGAGCGATTTCCCTTTTTTTACAATATGGATTTAAAAGCGTCACCATGGACGACATTGCACAGGACATGGGAGTCTCTAAAAAAACTATTTATGTGCATTTTCCAAAAAAAGAACAGCTCGTTTTAGAGAGTGCAATGAATCACTTTGATTTAATCATTGAACGTATCATAAGTATCTCAAAACATTCTAAAGATCCAATCATTGAACTATATCAGCTCAAAAAAGAGGCAATGAATTATTTGTCGAATGAAAAAAACTCCCCGCAATATCAACTTCAAAAATACTACCCCAATATCTATTCCAAATTGAAAGAGAAAGAGTTTAAGGCCTTGGGGAATTTATTTGCTTCAAGTATAGCCAAGGGAATAAAAACAGGATTATTCCGTCAAGAACTCGATATTGATTTTGTTTTGAGAATTTTCTTCAATGGTATCAGAGGAATTCGAGATATTAATCTTTTTCCAATCGAACAATATAATATAGACGAGCTAATGATCAGCTTTTCCGAATATCACCTTCGAGCAATTTGCACACCCGCAGGAACGTTAAAATTAGAAACCTACAAAAAAGAAATGAACCTATGATAAAACAAATAATCCTCATCTTATGCCTTGGTTTTGGCACCTTGCATGCCCAAAATCTCCCCGAATCCGTTTCATTGGAAGAAGCCGTTGCTTATGGTTTAGAAAATAACCGTAGAGTTATTAATGCAAACCTAGAGGTACAGAAAGCTTACAAAGAAAAATGGAAGACAATTGCAATTGGACTTCCGCAAATCACAGCAGATGCAGACTATCAAAATTTTATTGAACTTCCCACATCCTTAATCCCTGCTCAATTTTTTGGAGGAGAAGAAGGAGAATTTGCAGAAGTTCAATTTGGAACCCCTCAAACCATGAGAGCAGGCGTTACTTTAAACCAATTAATTTTTGATGGTTCCTATTTGGTTGGTCTTGAATCCATAAAAGTTTATTTAGATATTTCTGAGAATTTATTGGAAAAAACCGTACTTGAAATTCGTAAAAATATAATCAACAGCTACTTTAATGTCTTATTGACGCGTGAAAACATCCTTTTTTTAGAAAAAAATAGAGCAAATTTAAAAACCAATTTAGAAGAGCTAACCCAGTTATTTCGAAATGGTTTTGAGGAAGAAGAAAGTGTAGAGCAGCTCCGATTAACTTTATCCAGCATAGAAACTCAATTACGTTATGCCCAAAACGTAGAGCGCATCACATTAGACATGTTAAAACTATTGATGGGTTTCCCCACCCAATCCCCACTATTTTTAAAGGATGAGTTGGATGGGCTCACAACAGCAAGTCTTTTCGAATTTCCCACTGAAACGGCACCCAAAATAGAAAATAATATTGATGTAAAAATTGCGCAAAATAACTTCGCCTCTGAAGGCTTATTATACAAACTTGAACGATCAAAAAACTTACCTCGTCTCTCTGCCTTTTTGAATGGAAATTATACCGGTAACAGTGAGACCTTTAGTTTTACAGAAGCCAACCAAAAATGGTTTGGAGCTTCCATGCTTGGTGTAAAACTTCAAGTTCCTATTTTCAGCTCTTTCATGCGTCGTGCTAATTCACAAAAAGCAAAAATTGCAGTAGCACAAGCTGAAACTAACCTCAATGAAACTCAAGAAAGAATTTACATTGAAATACAAGCCGCAACAAATGAATATCAATTGGCCGTAGAAAATTATTTTACAACCAAAGAAAATTTAGCCTTAGCCACTCGAATTAAAGAAAAAAATCAAATCAAATACTTTGAAGGTCTTGCAAGTTCTTTTGAATATAGAGAAGCACAACTTCAACTTTATAGCGCACAAAACAACTACCTCAAATCTATTCAAAGTGTTGTTCAGAAGAAATTAAATTTAGAGACCCTTCTTAACCCTTCCCAAAAATAAAAATTATGAAAAAATCAATGATTATCCTCAGTTTTTCTCTTCTCCTTCTTGCTTGTAGCCAAGAAAAAGGGGGAACAAATGCTGTAAATCAAGCTCCAACAAATCTTGAAGAATTGCAAAATAAAAAAGCCAGCTACACAAGTCAAATAAGTGCTTTGAATCAAGAGTTGAAGCAGGTCAATGAAGCGATCCTTTCGCTTACTGGCGACGAAAAAAGAACTTTAGTTACTGCTTTCCAAGCGGAATCAAAAGTGTTTAACCACACTGTAGAAGTTCAAGCCAATATCAAAACACGACAAAATCTATTATTATCGCCTGAATTTAGTGGGCGTTTGGAACAAATTTTGGTCGTTGAAGGTCAAAATGTTAAGAAAGGGAAGCTATTAGCGGTAATTGATGATGCAGGACTTCAAGATCAGTTAGATCAAATGAACTTACAACTCGCTCTATCCAAAACTAATTTTGAGAGAACTGAACGCTTGTGGAATCAAAAAATTGGCTCTGAAATGATGTATCTGGAGGCCAAAACACGCTACAATACCCAACAAAAGCAAGTTGCTCAAATGAAAGAACAACTTGCAAAAACAAAAATCTACGCCCCTTTTGACGGAGTGATCGATGAAATCGCAGCAAGAGAGGGAGAAACCGTCGCTCCTGGAATGTCTCCTATTCTTAGAATTGTAAATCTCAATAGTATGTATGTGGAATCCGATGTCCCTGAAAACTATTTAAAAAATATCACCAAGGGAAGCAAAGCAACCGTTACCATACCGGTTTTAAATGAAACTCAAAATACCATCATTCGCCAAACAGGAAATTTTATACAACCGAGTAATAGGACTTTTCGTATCGAAGCGCCAATTGATAACCCAACGGGGTTAATAAAGCCAAACTTAAATGCACGTTTAAGTGTAATTGACTACGCCAACCCAGAGGCGATTATGATCCCGCTTCGAGTCGTTAGAGAAAATGCAAATGGAGAAACTTTTGTTTTTGTTTTAGAGACCCCTGAGGAAGATAATGGTTTTACTACCTCGCAACAATTTGTTACTCTAGGTAAAGCTCAGAACGAAATGGTTGAAATTATTCAAGGAATTGAACCTAACGCCTTGATCGTTGATGAGGGGGTTAGCCTTTTAGTAGCGGGGCAAAAAGTAACCCGAATTGAACAATAATGGCTAAATCAATGAAAACACCCAAAACAAAAGAATTTCTATTTGCCTCATGGGCAATCGATCATAAAACAGTGGTTTATGTGATCATGGCTATCTTTTTAATTTTAGGCATTAGTTCCTATTTTAATATGCCGCGAGAAACCTTTCCAGAGATCAATGACACCAAGGTTTTTGTGAGTACAATCTATCCTGGAAATACCGCTGAAGATATTGAAAGAACGGTTACTGACCCCTTGGAAGAAGCCTTAAAAGGCGTTCCAAATTTGGTTGAAATTCGCTCAACTTCGTCTGAAGATTTTTCGGTAATTGATGTTGAATTTGACGAAAACATCTCCATTGATGATGCCAAACAAAAAGTAAAAGATTTAGTTGATGGTATTACCTCAGGTGCAGACTGGCCCGTATTTAACAATGCAAAAGTAGAACCCAATATTTTTGAGTTGGACTTTTCTGAATTACAACCCATCTTAAATATTAGTTTACACGGAGACTACCCCATTAAGCAATTGAAAGCTTATGCCGAACTTTTGGAAGGCCAAATCGAACAATTACCTCAGATTAAAGAAGTTAATATCCGAGGGATTCAAGTATTTGAAGTAGAAGTAGCAGTTGATATTTATAAGATGACTGCCGCTAAAGTGTCTTTTGATGATATTTTAAATACCATCTCAAGAGAAAACACAACCATTTCAAGTGGCAATATTGTCAGTGGAGGTCAAAGAAGAACATTGCGCTTAACAGGAGAAATTAAAGATCCTGAAGACTTGAAACGTTTTGTGGTTAAAACCGATAATGGCCCTGTTTATTTGGGTGATCTTGCAGAGATTTCCTTTGAAGAAAAAGAAAAAACATCTTTTGCTCGCTCTTTTGGAAAAAAAGCAGTCTTACTTGATGTTGTTAAAAGAGGCGGAAAAAATTTAGTCATCGCTTCTCAAGAAATTAAAGCCTTGGTAGCAGAACCACAAAAAATTGGTTTGCCTTCTAATCTTGAGATTAAAGTTTCCAACGATCAATCCAACTTGACATTAAACCAAGTGAGTGAACTAGTCAATAGTATCATCTTTGGGGTGATCTTGGTAGTAACAGTCCTCATGTTCTTTTTGGGATTCCGAAACGCTTTGTTTGTGGGCTTTGCTATCCCCATGTCCATGTTTATGTCCTTTATGATTTTATCGGCATTAGGATATACGCTCAACACCATGGTTCTTTTTGGCCTTGTAATGGGGTTAGGAATGTTGGTCGATAACGGTATTGTGGTGGTAGAAAATGTTTATCGCCTTATGGAAAAAGAGGGAATGTCTAGAATCGCTGCTGCTAAAGCAGGTATTGGTGAGATTGCATTTCCTATCATTGTATCAACCGCAACAACCATCGCTGCTTTCCTTCCTTTAGGGGCTTGGCCAGGATTGATGGGAGAATTCATGATTTATTTCCCCATCACACTCTCTGTGGTATTAGGATCTTCTTTGGTGGTGGCTATTTTCTTTAATTCTATGCTTGTCTCCCAATTTATGGAAATAAGTGAACGAGAAATTAGTACTAAAAGCTTATGGAGAATTACGATTTTTATGGGAGGTTTGGGAATTATTCTTTTATTCGGATCACCTAATACACGGGTTTTTGGAAACTTAATGGTATTGATTCCTTTATTGTTTTGGCTTTATAAGTTCTTCATCAAAAAAATGGCCTTGACGTTTCAAAACACCTTTTTAGTTCGTCTAGAAAATGGATACAGACGCTTCTTATCTTTCGCTCTTGGTGGATATAAACCTTTCCTCTTTCTTGGGGGTACCTTTATCCTTTTATTTACTTCTTTTGCGTTGATGGGTATTTTCCCTCCCAAAGTGGAGTTTTTCCCAGACAATCAACCTCAACAGATTTTTGTCTTTATTGAATATCCTGAGGGGACCGCAATTTCTAAAACCAATGCCATTACAAAACGCATTGAGAAAGAAATTTTAACCGTAATGGAGCGTAACACTTACAACAAAGCTGGAACAAATATTCTAATAGAATCTATGGTAGCTCAAGTGGGTGAAGGAGCTGGAAATCCACAAATTGACAATGGAAACACCAATGAGCTCCCCAACAAAGGGAAAATAACCCTAACGATGCAAGAGTTTAAATTTCGTCAAGGTGTCTCTAGTGAATCCTTTAGAGAAGAAGTACAACAACAACTTATTGGAAAATTTCCAGGTGTATCAATTTCTGTAGAAAAAGATGCCAAAGGACCGCCTGCTGGATATCCTGTAACGATTGAAATTACTGGAAAAGACTACTTGGATCTGATCCAAACTGCGGAAACCATGAAAGAGTTTTTAAACCGAGTAAACATCGCTGGCGTAGAAGAACTCAAAATCAACGTAAACAAGAACAAACCCGGTTTGGAACTTACTGTCGATCGACAAAAAGCAGGGGAATTGGGTGTTTCAGCAGCACAAGTTGGTCAATTGTTGAGAACGTCACTCTTTGGAGCGAAAGCAGGTATTTTCAAAAAAGATGGAGACGATTATGATATTAATGTTCGCTTTAATGACGCCAATCGATACGATAATAATGCTTTATTCAACCAAAACATCATATTTAGAGATCCTGCTAATGGACGCATCAAAGAGATTCCTATTTCATCGCTAATCGAGCAAGAGAAAAAGAACAGCTTTAGTGCAATAAAACACAGGCAGCTCAATAGAGTAGTAACCCTTTATTCTTCTGTACTTGCTGGATATAATGCAAATGCAGTGGTTGATAATGTGAAACAATCACTCAAAGGATATAAACTTCCCGAAGGGGTCAATTTTAAATTTTCAGGAGAAATTGAAGAGCAGGAAAAAAACATGGCCTTCCTGTCTAAAGCGCTGGCCAGTGCTTTAGGTTTGATTTTATTGTTGTTGGTTTTTCAATTCAACTCTATCTCCAAGCCGCTCATTATTTTACTTTCTATTTTCTTAAGTTTCACAGGTGTCTTTTTAGGCTTAATGGCCTTCCAAATGCCCTTTGTCATTTTAATGACCATGATGGGAATCATCGCCTTGGCAGGAATTGTTGTTAATAATGGAGTGGTCCTTCTAGATTATACCCAATTGCTCATTGACCGAAAAAGAGGGCTTGAAAAATTGCCAGAGGGAGAAATGTTGAGTAAAGATTTAGTCACCGAAGCGATTGTTGAAGGAGGTACAGCGCGTTTAAGACCTGTTATTCTTACTGCAATTACCACTGTTTTGGGCTTGATTCCATTGGGGATCGGTTTAAACATTGACTTTTTCTCCTTATTTTCCGAATGGGATCCTAAGATTTATATCGGGGGAGACAATGTGGTTTTTTGGGGACCTTTGGCTTGGACAGTGATTTTTGGATTAACATTTGCTACCTTCCTAACCCTAGTCATAGTGCCTTCAACCTTCTCTATTGTTTATTCCATTAAACTTTGGATAAAAAGAGTTTTATAAAGAAATCCAAATCCTGAGGTTCACGCCTCAGGATTTTTTATTTTTGCAGCACATCAAGAAATCATGTATAGAACGCATCACTGTGGAGAACTCTCTCTGGAACATTTAAATCAAACCGTAACCCTATCGGGTTGGGTCCAAAAAAACAGAAATAAAGGCTTTATTATTTGGACGGATCTTCGAGATCGCTACGGCATTACGCAATTAGTTTTTGACGAAGAACGAACCCCAAAAGCTATTTTTGAAAAAGCACAAAGCTTGGGAAGAGAATTTGTCATCCAGATACATGGAACTGTAATTGAGCGGGAATCTAAAAATCCTAATCTCAGTTCGGGTGCCATCGAAGTATTGGTTGAAGATTTAACGGTCTTAAACCAATCCAAAACACCTCCTTTCACCATCGAAGACCAAACCGATGGTGGGGAAGAATTACGCATGCAGTATCGCTATTTAGATATTCGAAGAAGTCCAGTAAAAGAGAAGCTCATGTTTCGCTCTAAAGTATCTATGGCCGTACGAAATTATTTAACCGATGCGGGTTTTATTGATGTTGAAACTCCTTATTTAATCAAATCGACGCCTGAAGGAGCTCGAGATTTTGTCGTTCCGTCTCGGATGAATCCAGGGCAGTTTTATGCCTTACCTCAATCTCCCCAAACCTTTAAACAATTGTTGATGGTGGGAGGAATGGACAAGTATTTTCAGATCGTAAAATGTTTTCGAGATGAAGATTTACGTGCTGACAGACAACCGGAATTTACTCAGATTGATTGCGAAATGACCTTTGTGGAGCAAGAAGATATTTTAAATCAATTTGAAGGTTTAACTCAACATTTATTAAAAAGCATTAAATGCATTGAACCCAAACCATTTCCTAGAATATCCTACGAAGAGGCCATGAAAACCTATGGAAATGACAAGCCCGATATTCGCTTTGGGATGACCTTTTGTGAACTGAATGACTTGGCACAAGGAAAAGGATTTGGTGTTTTTGATAGTCAAGAGTTGGTAGTAGGAATTGCAGTACCCGGTGCCGCTACTTTCAGCAGAAAAGAAATAGATGCGTTGATTGACTGGGTCAAACGTCCACAGATTGGTGCCCAAGGTTTGGTCTATGTCAAATACAATGCCGATGGGACTTTTAAATCCTCTGTAGATAAATTCTTTAGTTCGGACGATCTAAAAGTTTGGGCAGAAAAAGCAGGAGCCCAAGCGGGTGACTTACTGCTGATCCTTTCGGGAGAGACAAACAGTACCCGAACCCAACTCAGTGCCTTGCGTATGGAATTGGGAGAACGACTTGGGCTGAGAAATCCAGAAGAATTTGCCCCCTTGTGGGTTACCGATTTTCCATTGTTAGAATGGGACGAAGAAAGCAAACGCTACCATGCCATGCACCATCCTTTTACTGCTCCCAAACCCGATCAACTCGAGTTATTAAAGACCAATCCGGGTGCAGTTAAAGCGAATGCCTACGACTTGGTTTTAAATGGTAATGAAATTGGCGGAGGTTCCATTCGGATTCATGACCAGGCCCTTCAATCTCAAATGTTTGACCTGTTAGGGTTTTCCAAAGAAGAAGCTCAAGCCCAGTTCGGTTTCCTGATGGATGCCTTTCAGTTTGGAGCACCACCACACGGGGGAATTGCCCTCGGACTCGATCGCTTAGTAGCTATTTTGGGGGGAGAAGAAACCATTCGAGATTTTATTGCTTTTCCAAAAAACAATAGCGGTCGAGATATTATGATTGATGCTCCGGCATCTCTTGATCAAAATCAATTGGAAGAACTGTCTCTAAAGACTACCCTCACTAAAAAAGAATAAAAAAACCCATGAAACTCATCTTACGGATTTTGTTTTTGATATTGTTAGGGGCATTGGGCACCGGAATGTATTACAAAAACCAAATTGATTTTAGCCTCGGAGAGCGAATCATTGGGTTTACCGTTTTAGGGGGTGCTTTTATTTACCTCCCGTTATTTTTATGCCACCACTGGAAGGGAAAACGCTTAAAAGACTATACCTTAAGTGATGACAATCTGAAGAAAATGAGAGAGAAATAAGGTTTAATTGTTTTAATATTTTTTCATGAAAAATATTGATAATCAAAGCCTTTGGTAAATAAAAATGTTAAAAAGTAAGCTTGCATAGATTTTAAGCTTACCTTTGCGGCATAATTAATAAAATAAACAATGACTGGTACAGTTAAATTTTTCAATGAAGCTAAAGGATTTGGTTTCATCACAAACGATGAGTCTGGAGAAGACGTATTCGTTCACATTTCAGCCCTAAACGGCGTGACCCTTAGAGAAGGAGCAAAAGTAGAGTATGTAGAAGAAGATGGTAAAAAAGGGAAGCAAGCTTCCAGTATCACCGTATTATAATTTATATATTATTACTAAGACTTAAGCGTTTCAGCGATGAAACGCTTTTTTTATTTCCTTTTTTTAGCAAAAAAAGCATCCAATAAGCCCTTGGCCTCTGCTGCCATAACACCCCCACTCAAAGACGTTTTAGGATGTAAATTCAACGCAGCCTGCTGAAATCCGCGTTTAGAATCTCCTGCACCAAAGACCACCCGATCCAATTGACTCCAGGCTAAAGCTCCAGCACACATCACACAAGGCTCCAAAGTGACATAGAGCGTACAGCCCACCAAGTATTTTCCATTTAAGTAATTTGCTGCTGCGGTAATGGCCTGCATTTCGGCATGCGCAGTAACATCATGCAGCCGCTCGGTCAAATTATGTGCACGCGCAATAATCCGTTGCCCAACTACCACCACGGCCCCTACGGGAACTTCATCTGCAAAAGCCGCTTTTTCAGCCTCAACTAAGGCTTGCTTCATAAAATACTGATCGTCTAATTCCATGTTCAAAAATACAAATTCCAAAGGCATGAGATCAATTTGCTTTTACCTTACCTTTACCCCATGTCAAGAAATCGTTTTGCATCCATACAAAACCCAGAGGAAATCAGGAAGCTTTCACAAAAAGAGCTCCCTGAATTTGCAGCGGCCTTGCGAAAAGAAATTATTCTTGCTTTGTCCAAAGGAGAAGGACATTTAGGCTCTAGTTTGGGAACAGTAGAGCTAACCGTAGCCTTACACTATTGTTTTAATACGCCAAAGGATCTTTTGATTTGGGATGTGGGGCATCAAGCTTACGGTCACAAAATGATAACCGGAAGAAAAATTGACTTTGAAAGCTTGCGTCAATATGGTAGCATTAGCGGATTCCCAAAAAGAGAAGAAAGCCCCTACGATTCTTTTGGCACGGGACACGCAGGCACCGCTATTTCTGCTGCTTTAGGAATGGCTTTAAGCTCAGAATTGAAGGGAGAAAACAAACAACACATCGCCGTAGTTGGAGATGCCTCCATTGCAAACGGTATGGCATTTGAAGCGCTCAACCATTTAGGAACTACCCAAGCCAATGTACTGGTTATTTTGAATGATAATGCCATGGGAATTGACCCCAGTGTTGGCGCCTTAAAACACTATTTTGAAACCGTACAAAAAGAGGAACCTACCACCCCTAACTTTTTTGAATCACTCAATCTAAACTATTCAGGACCCATCGATGGTCATGATATCGAAACACTCATTCACGTTTTTGAAAAACAAAAAAAAATGCAAGGGCCTCGTATTATTCACCTTGTTACCACAAAAGGAAAAGGCCTCCCCCCTGCAGAAAATGAACAGGTGACTTATCATGCTCCAGGAAAATTTAACCCCCTGACGGGAAAACTTAGCCGTCCAGAGGAACACCAGAAACTAAAATATCAAGATATTTTAGGACAAACACTACTTCATTTAGCAAAAACAAATGAAAAAATTGTAGCGCTAACTCCCGCCATGCCCACGGGGAGTGGCTTAGTACAGATGATGGAGACCTTTCCAACACGATGTATAGACGTTGGAATTGCCGAACAACATGCTGTCACCCTAGCTGCAGGTATGGCTACCGAAGGGATGATCCCCTTTTGTGTCATCTATTCAACCTTTTTACAACGTGCTTACGATCAAGTGATTCATGATGTTGCCTTGCAAGATTTAAAAGTCATTTTTTGTATTGACCGTGCAGGAATAGTTGGCCATGATGGCCCTACCCATCACGGTGTTTTTGACATTGCCTTTTTACGTTGTATCCCCAATCTTGAAATTGCTACCCCTAGAGATGCCCAAACACTTCAAAATCTTTTATATACTGCACAACTTGGAATTCCGCATCCCCTTGCGATTCGTTATCCCAGGGGCTTTAGTGAACAAATAAAATTCACGCCACAGTTTGAAAAAGTTGCTTGGGGAAAAGGACAATTACTAAAAAAAGGAGACACCCTTGCCGTCCTTTCTTTTGGTACTTTAGCCAAAGGTGTTCGTGATGCATTAAAAAACTATGAAAACGCTGAGGCTGTTTCACTTTATGATATGTGCTTTGTAAAACCCTTGGATACGGACTTATTACATTCGATTTGTAAAACCTATAAGGCAATACTGGTTTTTGAAGAAGGTGTAAATAGTGGAGGTGCAGGGAGTGCCATACTCGAATTTGCAGCACAAGAAGGATATCACCTTCCCATTCAACTGCAAGGAATTCCCGATCAATTTATCTCGCATGGAAAAACGTCACTCTTACATCAACAATTGGGATGGGATCCCTCAGGAATTTCAAAAAAAATTAGTCTGTTATTAAATAAAATACAATGATACCAAATCGTGTCTTAGGGTTTTATATATTTAGCCTATGAGTAACCAAAAACGCCTTTTCCTATTAGATGCCTTTGCCCTCATTTTTAGAGGATACTATGCATTCATCAAAAATCCAAGAATCAATTCCAAAGGAATGGATACCTCAGCCATTATGGGGTTTACCAATTCATTACTGGATGTAATTCGAAGAGAAAAGCCAGATCACCTGGCGGTTTGTTTTGACAAAGGGGGATCTACCAGTCGAACAGAACTTTTTACAGACTACAAAGCCAACCGAGATGAGACCCCTGAGGCCATTCGCATTGCAGTACCTTATATTCAAAAGATTCTGAAGGCCATGCATATTCCTGTGGTAGAAAAAGCGGGTTTTGAAGCAGATGATATAATTGGAACACTAGCCAAACAAGCTGAAAAAGAATATTTTAAGGTATTTATGGTCACTCCCGATAAGGATTTTGCCCAACTGGTTTCAGAGAACATCTTTATGTATCGTCCTGCGCGTATGGGAAATGGCATTGAAATATGGGGAATCCCTGAAGTACAAGCAAAATTTGAAATAGAACGCCCCGAGCAGGTTATTGATTATTTGGGAATGATGGGAGACGCTGTTGACAATATTCCTGGATTACCTGGGGTTGGAGACAAGACCGCAAAAAAGTTTTTGAAAGAATACGGAAGCATGGAAGCCCTTTTAGAAAACACCCATGAAATTAAGGGAAAACTAAAAGAAAAAATTGAAGCCAACAAAGAACTTGGACTGTTGTCAAAAGAATTAGCTACCATATTATTAGATGTTCCTGTGCGCTTTGAAGCTGGAGCGTATGCATTGAGCCCACCAGACGAACAAGCAGTCAGTAGTCTTTTTGAGGAATTGGAATTTCGTCGTATGGCCGAGAGTTTTAAAAAGCTTTTTGCCCCTACATCTACTTCAGAAACGCCTAAAGAAAAAGTCCCAGCTAAACCTTCACAAGAAGGGGAACAATTTGATCTTTTTGCAGCCCCAGGAAGTGGTACCATAACGGAAAGTAGTAATGATACTCGGAAAAGCTTAAAAAATAATCCCCATTGGTACCAACATGTTAACTCAAAGCTTGCTACAGCTCAGCTCTTAAAAGAGTTGCTTCAACAAAAAAGCGTATGTTTTGATACGGAAACCACTTCTCTGAATGCCTTGGAAGCCGAATTAGTAGGAATTGCCTTTTCATGGAGTAAAGGAAAAGGGTATTATTTATCTCTTCCAGAAGATAAAACTGAAGTACTTGAAATTTTAGAGCCTTTTAAAGCCTTTTTTGAACATCCGGAAATCGAAAAAATAGGACACAACCTCAAATACGACCTCAAGGTACTTCGAAATTATGATATTCAAGTAAGTGCCCCATTATTTGATACCATGATTGCCCATTACCTAATCAATCCTGATATGCGCCATAATATGGATATCTTGGCAGAAACCTATTTGAATTATTCCGCACAATCCATTACTGAACTCATTGGTAAAAAAGGGAAAAACCAAGGAACTATGCGAGCGGTGCCCTTGGAACAACAAACTGAATATGCTGTTGAAGATGCTGATATAACGCTTCAATTAAAGGAGTATTTTCAAGAAGAAATGACCACCGCCAACACATTAGCGCTTTATCAAAAAGTTGAGCTTCCTCTTGTTTCTGTTTTAACCCATATGGAATGTGAAGGAATCAATCTGGATGTCTCTTTTTTAAAGTCTTTATCGATTAGCTTGGCTGAGGATATTCAAAAATTAGAAACGACCATTTTTGAGGTTGCTGGAGAAACTTTCAATTTAGCCTCACCTAAACAACTTGGTATTGTTCTATTTGAAAAATTAAAATTGGTAGATAAACCTAAAAAAACCAAAACAGGTCAGTATTCAACTGCTGAAGATGTTTTGTCTTATTTAGCCAAAGACCATCCAATTATTGCCGATATACTCGATTGGCGTTCGCTTCAAAAATTACAAAATACCTATGTTGATGCACTCCCAAATGAGATCAATCCAAAAACAGGGAGAGTACACACCATCTATAATCAAGCAGTTGCAGCGACAGGACGCTTGAGTAGCAATAATCCAAATCTTCAAAATATTCCTATCCGAACGGAACGTGGTCAACAGATTAGAAAAGCCTTTATTCCTCGAGATGAAAATCATGTACTGATGGCAGCCGATTATTCTCAAATTGAATTGCGAATCATTGCTGCACTGAGTGGTGATGAGGGGATGCTTTCTGCTTTTCAAAACAATGAGGACATCCATCGTGCGACAGCAGCTAAAGTTTTTAATGTTCCTCCAGAAGAAGTGACAAGAGAACAAAGAGGAAATGCTAAAACTGTCAATTTTGGAATTATCTATGGAGTGTCCGCTTTTGGTTTAAGTCAACAAACCAACCTTAATCGTTCTGAAGCAAAAGAACTCATTGAGACCTATTACAATACTTATCCAAAATTAAGAGCCTATATGCAAGATCAAATTGATTTTGCAAGAGATCATGGATATGTCTCTACGGTCTTGGGAAGACGACGTTATTTAAAAGACATTAATTCTCAAAATGCAATTGTAAGGGGAGCTGCAGAACGAAATGCTGTAAACGCCCCTATTCAGGGAAGTGCAGCCGACATCATCAAATTAGCCATGATTGCCATTCAGAATCGCTTACACAATGAAAACTGGAAATCTAAAATGCTGCTACAAGTCCATGATGAACTTGTCTTTGATGTTCCCAAAGAAGAAATAGAGTTGCTTCAAGAGATGGTAAAAAAGGAAATGGAAAATGCCTTTGAAATCAATGTCCCTTTGGTCGTTGATATTGGAATTGGAAACAATTGGCTAGAAGCCCACTAAGTGAAAAAAAGAATGCTTTTCACCCTTATAGAAAATTAGAATAAAAAATTTTCCCAAAGTAATTTATAATTGTACATTTGCAGCCCGTTGAAACAATTTTTGACGGATAAAATTATTTATTGTGAATACATTAAGTTATAAAACAATTTCTGCCAATGCCAACACTGTTAACAAAGAGTGGGTTGTCGTAGATGCAAAAGATCTTCCTCTTGGAAGAGTTTCAGCCATTATCGCTAATTTTTTACGTGGTAAATACAAAACAAATTACACTCCCCATGTTGACTGTGGTGACAACGTTATTGTTGTTAATGCAGCACACGTAACTTTGAGTGGAAATAAATGGGAACAAAAAGAATATATTCGTCATACTGGGTTTCCTGGTGGACAACGTAGTCTTACTGCTGTCCAATTGCACAATAAAAAAGACACGCGTCTTGTAGAAAACGCAGTTCGAGGAATGCTCCCAAAAAACAAATTAGGTGCTGATTTATTCAGAAACTTACGTGTTTATAGCGGTGCAGAACACCAACAAGAAGCACAAAATCCAAAAACCATTAACATAAACGACTTTTTATAATGGATACTGTTCATACTATTGGCCGTCGTAAAACCTCCATCGCTCGTATTTTTGTAAGCGAAGGAAAAGGTTCAATCACGGTTAACCAAAAAGATTACACTACTTATTTCCCAACCCCTACGTTGCAGTACAAAATCCAACAACCTTTTTTATTAACCAATACGGAAGGAAATTACGATTTAAAAGTAACCGTTAAAGGTGGCGGATCTAATGGTCAAGCCGAAGCGGTTCGTCTAGCAATCTCACGAGCGCTTTGCCAAATTAACGAAGAACACCGTACCGAATTAAAACCAGAAGGCCTATTGACACGTGATCCTCGTATGGTGGAACGTAAAAAGTTTGGTCAAAAGAAAGCAAGAAAAAAATTCCAATTCTCAAAACGATAATTGGTATTCGTTTTGCCTTGTGCAAAACAAAGTTCATTCATTTATTAATTAACCAGTTGCTTAAAAACCGCCACGGCGGATGTTAGTTTAGCATCTAAACAAGTATAAAAACTTGTTGCTATACAAAAGGAACGTAAACTAAAACACAATGGCAAAACCAGAAGTAAATGACCTGTTAAACGCAGGTGTCCATTTCGGTCACTTAACCCGTAAATGGAATCCAAACATGGCTCCTTATATTTATATGGAGCGTAACGGTATTCATATCATCAACCTTTACAAAACTGCTGCAAAGATTGAAGAAACCAATGAAGCCTTAAAAAAGATTGCAGCCTCAGGACGAAAAATCCTTTTTGTTGCAACCAAAAAACAAGCGAAAGATATCGTTGCTGAAAAAGCAAAAGCGGTAAACATGCCCTACATTACAGAACGTTGGCCTGGTGGAATGCTTACAAACTTTGTAACCATCAGAAAAGCCGTTAAAAAAATGGGAGCTATCGATCGTATGAAGAAAGATGGTACTTTTGAAACTCTTTCGAAAAAAGAGCGTTTACAAGTGGATCGTCTTCGTGCTAAATTAGAGAAAAACTTAGGGTCAATCACTGATATGACTCGTCTTCCTGGTGCGCTTTTCATCGTAGACACTACACGCGAACACATTGCTGTAAAGGAAGCTCAAAAATTGAAAATTCCAATTTTTGCAATGGTAGATACCAACTCTGACCCACGTGATGTTGATTTTGTAATTCCTTCCAATGATGATGCTTCAAAATCAATCGACAAAATTTTAGGCCTTGTTACTGGAGCTCTAGCAGAAGGACTTAAAGAACGTCAAAGTGAAAAAGAAGGAACTAATGCAAGTGACGCAAAAGAAATGGAAGCTGCTGCTAAAAAAGCAGAAACTGCCGACACTGCTGTTGAAGCAGCTCCTCAAGCTGAAACTCCAGCGGTAGCTGAAGAGAAGGCTCCAGAAGCACCTGCTAAAGATATCCAGGAAGAAAAAAAAGACTAATCCACTTATAAATAAATAGAACTGTGAAAATTACTGCATCTGAAGTAAACAAACTCCGCCAGGCAACTGGAGCGGGAATGATGGACTGTAAAAAAGCACTTGTTGAAGCCGAAGGCGATTTTGACAAAGCTGTAGAAGGTTTACGAAAAAAAGGACAAAAAGTAGCTGCTAATCGTGCCGACAGAGATTCTTCTGAAGGGGCGGTTTTAGCGAAAGTAAACGATGATAACACCAAAGGTGTTATTGTATCTCTTAACTGTGAGACAGATTTTGTTGCTAAAAATGATTCTTACTTGGCATTGGCAACTTCTCTTACTGAATTAGCAATGGGCTGTGACTCGTTAGAAAGCTTTTTAGCTGCTGAATTTCAAGGGGTGACGGTTGCTGAAAAATTGACTGAACAAACTGGTGTTATTGGTGAAAAAATCGAAATCGGTGGGTTTGAAATTTTAACGGCTCCCTTTGTTGGTTCCTATATCCACGCTGGAAATAAAATTGCAACGTTAGTCGGTTTGTCTTCTGCTATCGATAATGCTGCTGAAGTTTCTAAAAATGTAGCTATGCAAGCTGCAGCGATGAATCCAATTGCTTTAAATGAAGACGGTGTAGACGCCTCTGTCATTGAAAAAGAAATTGAAATTGCAAAGGATCAATTACGTCAAGAAGGAAAGCCAGAAGCAATGTTAGATAATATTGCCAAAGGAAAAATAAAGCGTTTCTTCAAAGACAATACTTTAGTGAACCAAGATTTCATCAAAGACAGCAAAATTTCTGTTGCTGCTTATGTAAAATCTGCAGGTGATGCTGATGTAACGGCTTTTGCACGTGTGGCTCTAGTATAATATTAGCCTTACTACTTCTAAAGCACCCAATTGGGTGCTTTTTTTATACCTTTCAGTCATGAAGAGTAAATCCAGATGCACTTGGTGTATAGGAGATACACTGTATGAGAACTATCACGATACGGAATGGGGTGTTCCTCTTTTTGAGGATCAAGCTTTATTCGAATTTTTGACTCTAGAAACCTTTCAAGCGGGCTTGAGTTGGATTACCGTTTTAAGAAAAAGAGAGGAGTTTAGACGCGCCTTTAGTCAATTTGATTATCAAAAAATCGCCTCATTTGAGCCCTCAAAAGTACAAGAGCTACTTAACAATCCAGGAATTATAAGGAATCGATTAAAAATAAGTGCGACCATCAATAATGCGCAGGTATTTCTGAAGATTCAAAATCAATTCGGGAGTTTTTCGGACTATATCTGGAGATTTGTAGGGGATACACCCATTACCAATACTTTTGAACGTTTGGAAGAGATCCCTGCAAAAACCCCTTTGGCTGAGACCCTGAGTAAAGACCTAAAACAGCATGGGTTTAAGTTTGTAGGACCCACCGTTATTTACGCCTTTATGCAAGCCACAGGCATGGTCAATGACCATCTGAAAGACTGTTTTAGATATAAGGAAGTTAAATTAAAACGGTAAATCGTCCTCCACTTCATTTGCATCCCCTTTAGCAGGCTCAAAAGAAGGAGGGGGCATAGGAGGCATTTCAGTTGGAGCAGCGCCCTCGCTTGCTTCAATTCGCCATCCTTGTACGGAATTAAAATATTTAGTTTCCCCTTGAGGGTTTACCCACTCACGGCCTCTTAAATTGATTCCAATTTTTACGTTTTGACCTACTTGAAAATTATTCATTAAATCACACTTGTCTTGGACAAATTCAACTAAAATATGTTGAGGATATTGTTCTTCAGTGGTAACAACAACCTCTCTTTTTCGAAAACCATTTGTTCCATAGGTTTTCGTCTCGTCAATCCATTTTATTTTTCCTGCTACTTCCATAGTTTGTTTTGTATTAAAACAAAAATAACAAAACTTTTTTCGGTCGTGGCTTGAAGTTCTATCAATTTATCAAATTCATGTATATTCGTAGGTAATCCTTGTGTATGAAGTTGCTTCGCATCTTAAAAAATCAACGAAAAAATAGCGGATACCTTTTTGCATTCATCATTGTTGCCTTGATTTTATGGAATACCAACCTGTTGTTTCAAAATTTGAGCAAAGAACAAAGAACGAAGATGGAGCTCTGGGCGATGGCTCAAGAAGAATACATCCAAAATCAAAGTTTTAGTAATCTCACTTTTGAAGTCCTTCAACGCTCGGGAATCAATCCTATGATTCAGGTTGATGCAAAGGATAGAATTTTAGAAATAAGAAATGTAAACTGGGATGAAAAAAAGCAAGACTCCACCGCCTTATATAAAATTTTAGCCCGAATAAAAAAGGAGAATGATCCTATTTTAATTCAATACAAAGACGAAACAGGTGCCTTAATGATTAATCAAAAACTGTATTATGGAGACTCACAGGTCTTGAAAAAATTACAGTATTATCCCCTTGCTCTATTGTTGATTATCTTTCTATTTGGCGCTGTATTATACTTTGTCTTCAAAACAGCAAAAATTGCAGAACAAAACCGATTGTGGGCAGCAATGTCTAAAGAAACGGCGCATCAAATTGGAACACCCCTGACCTCCATGATGGGTTGGATTACTTTATTGAAAGAGAAACAAAAAAACGATGTATCCGTATTAGAAATAGAGAAAGATATTGAACGCTTAAAAGTGATTACAGACCGTTTTTCCAAAGTAGGATCAACTCCCGAACTCTCTCCACGAAATCTTATTGAAACCCTTTCTAATACAGTAAAGTATCTTCAGAAAAGAAGTTCAGAGCATGTGCAGTTTACCTTAGATCTCCCCAAAAAGGGCATTATAATTCCTTTTAATCCTGAATTGATTAGTTGGACATTGGAAAATTTGATTAAAAATGCAATTGATGCTATGAAAGGAAAAGGAACTCTAGGTATCCGCGTTACTGAATTTGATTTACATGTTGAGATTCTAATTTCAGATACAGGAACAGGCATGCCAAAAGAGATTGCTTCTAAGATTTTTGATCCAGGGTTTACCACTAAGTCTAGAGGATGGGGACTAGGGCTTTCTTTGGCAAAACGAATTGTAGTTGACTTCCATCAAGGGAAAATAAATGTAGTAAAAACAGCCTTAGGTAAAGGAACTCAATTTAAAATTGCATTAAATAAAACCGTTTAAAGCGATTGAAGTGTGTCAAAATATCCTGCGATGGCTTTTGCTGTCGCGTCCATTTCATCGGAAGTCAATTGTATTCGTTTTTGAAAGGTCGCATCTTCCATACTTTGTAAAGGAATTAAATGGACGTGTGCATGGGGTACTTCAAGACCAATAACCGACATTCCTACACGCTTACAGTCTATGGCTTTCCTTATTGCTAAAGCAACGTTTCTAGAAAAAGACATCAGTTGAAGATAGGTTGTTTCAGGAAGATCAAAGACTTTATCTATCGCCACTTTTGGGACACACAACACATGTCCTTTTGTATTGGGTTGAATATCTAAAAAGGCATAACAATGGTCGTCTTCCGCCACTTTATAGCTAGGGATTTCTCCTGAAATAATTTTAGAAAAAAGGGTGTCCATTAAGAACGTGTAATGGAAACAATTTCCAATTCAATATTACCATTAGGAACAGAAATGACGGCAATCTCTCCTACTTTTTTACCCAGTAAACCTTTACCAATAGGAGAATCTACAGAAATTTTACCCGTTTTCAAATCCGCTTCACTTTGGGCAACTAAGGTATATTTCATCAACGCTCCATTGGCTTTATTTTTTACTTCAACTGTAGAGAGAACTAAAACTTTTGAGGTATCCAATTCGGATTCATTAATAATACGTGCGTTAGCTAAAATATTTTCCATTTTAGCAATATGCATTTCCAACATGCCCTGCGCTTCTTTTGCTGCATCATATTCCGCATTTTCACTTAAATCGCCTTTGTCTCTAGCCTCAGCAATCGCCTGAGAAGCCTTGGGACGTTCTACATCCTTTAAGTGATTTAACTCGGCGCGTAGTTTTTTTAAGCCTTCTTCTGTGTAATAAGATACTTTACTCATGTTTTCTACGTTTTCTATTATAAACAAAAAATCCTCCTAACTGGTGGATGTATAACAAATATAAACAATTGCGGGAAGTCATTACAACAATTTTTTCTTTGAGATTTGGAATAATACTAGGCATGATACTCTTTTTAGGCTGTGGGAAATCAGAACTAGAGCGAAATCCATATTTAGCTGACGTTCGTTTTCAAAGAGAAATCAATCTTAGTCTTCCATTATATAATGAATTGAATTTTGTTGGAGGGAGTTATTTAATTGAAAATGTAGGGATAAATGGAGTTTTAGTTTTCAACTTAAATGGCGCTTCTTTTTTAGCTTGGGAGGCCACTTGTCCCAATCATGTCCCAAAGACCTGTTCTAAGCTTACTATAGAAGGTGTTTTGGTCAACTGTAGTTGTGAAGCTTTTCAATACAGTTTAGCCACTGGGCAACTGCTTAATCCAAATGAAAACCTAAACCCCCCTCGAGGCTTACTTTTTTATCAAGTTCAAAATTATAATGGTATTTTAAGGGTCAGTAATTAATCTTTCAATCGGATGAAGAGTATTCAATGGAACCCTATTTTAAAAAATAATAACAATTGGCTTGTAGGATTTTTACTACTCAGTAGCCTATGCTCAGCACAATTATTAGAATTAGATTACAGCAAAGGTAAAAGAGAAGAATCCAGTTTACGAATTCATTTTATCCGACAAGGGATTATTGGGATCAGTAGTTTGCAGCATTTTGATCTAGGTGCTGAAGTTTTTAAAATCCGCTATGATGGAAAAAAAGGAACTCAAGTTTCTTTCGCTGTCTACAGTACTCAAACCCTTTGGAAAGGAAATAAAATAGATGCCTTAAATACTTTTGAATTCGTCATGAATCCTATTGGAGGAACAGCAAATGGAAACTTTTTTACCAGCTTTCTCCTTTCACAAAAAGAGTATTCAAGTTCGAAAATTGGAGTGTCTATCGGAACAAAATGGGTTGAAGGACAACCCCTCCCCAATTTTAGAAATAGTACCTTTTTTGATAATTACAGTCGCATGGGTTGGATTTACCAACATTTACTAGCTGAAGATCCTTTACAGAATAGTAGTCTTTATTTTTGGAGCTATCCTAATATCCAACTGCATCAATCAACGGAAGAGAGTAGAGCTCTTTTTTTTAATAACGAACTGCCCTCTCTTGCTTACGGATACGGAATTGAGTTGGGGTTGGAATACAACGCACAGCTCAAATTAATTTTGATTGGACAACAGCTCGTCAATGCAACTTCAAAAAGTGACTTTGGAAAATTTATTTTCCGCCTATCTGTGGCCTATCGTTTCAAAAGGTAATTGTCAATCCGCTTAAAAAGTGTATCCCCGCTTGTGGATAATACCCCGCTCCTTCAATAGTTAACGTTTGTCCTGGATTGGAAAAATCATCGTCATAAGTATAAAAATACCCGTTTGATTCGTATTTTAAATTGAAAATGTTGTTTATCATGGTTGTCCACTGAATTTCTTTAACCCACTTATTGGGCTGCCAAATAAACACTGCATTTATATCAGAGACAAAATAAGCTGCCAAAGTGGAGTTTTCCGAGTCAATATTACCCATGTATTGCTTTCCGACATATTTAGATAATACTCCTATTTGAAAACCTGTAGAGGGCGCAAAAACGAGTGCATTACCTGCCACAACATTGGGGGAAAAAGCCAATTGTGTTTTTCCTAAGCTTTGAAGGATACCATCTCTTTTAAAATAAAAATCTAAATTTTGATTACTACTCAACGCCAGGTTTGGCTTCCACAACCACTGCGTTGCTAGCTGAATTGTTGCATCTACCTCAAGCCCAACCCGTCGGCTTTCTCCCACATTTTGTCGAATAGGTGCACCTACTTCATCCAAAGCCCCTGTCAATACCAACTGATCTTGATATTCCATCCAATATAAATTTGCCTGGACTTGTATTTTTTCGTTCTTCATTCTCCATCCGAATTCAAAGTCATTTAATTTCTCGGGTTTAGGGTTACCGTTTTCATAATCGGTCCGGTTGGGTTCTCGCTGTGCTTTTGCATAGGAAAAATACAGATTTTGCTTTTGAGACAAACGATAGGTAAGTCCCGCTTTAGGATTAAAAAAAGTAAATTGATCCTCCACTTTAAACGCTTGAGGTCCGGAAATGGTTCCGTCTACTGAATAGTCTATTCCACGGACTTGAAGGTCCAAAAAACCAGTCAATTGTGGAGTCAAATTTTGTGTGGCTTTAACAAAAAAACTAGCCTCTGTTTTGATCCCTTGATTTTCATAAAAACGATGATTGGGTTGAGTATTTCCAAGCATTTGTCCCCAAAGTAAATTTCCAAAATGGTCTCCTATGTAGCGACTGTAAAGTCCTCCGAAATTTATTGTTGTTTGAACTGTTTGATAATTCAGTCCTAAGGTCATTACGTAATAATCATTATCCAACCATTTTTGACTTGTGTTTTCTGTATTCTCAAGGGTTGTTTCTCCAAGATCAATGGGTTTTAGTTGTAGGTAATTAAAAGATGTATTCCCCCCAAAACCTATGTTTTGATCGTACCAGAGATCATTATATTCCTCGTAAAAACCTCGGCCGTAGGTATAATTCAACCCAAGTGATGCACTCCAAAAAGAATTTATTTTTTCGTCCCAATGCAATTGATAATGATCTTGAGTATAATCGTCTACTTGATTTTCATAAAAACCAGAACGATTTCCATTGTTATCGTAAATTTCTCCAGCTGGGTTGTAGGTACGGTCAGAGGCTAGAGTTTGAGCGTCCACTCCATACCAAGACTGATACGTAATTTCATGTCCTCCAAAAAAAAGCGCTTTAATTAAAGTGTTCTCATCTTGAAAAGCGGCCTGAAAAAAGTAGGCATCCAAATGAGAAGCTGCCCGGTCAATATAGCCCTCAGAATTAATTTTTGACAATCGCCCAGAAAAAGAAAAATGATCATTTAGCATTCCGGTAGAAAATTGAAATGTGTTTTTAAGTGTATTAAAGCTCCCTATGCTACTCGATATTGAAGTAAATGCCTTTGGCTGTACTCCAGCGGTTTCCACGTTTAAACTAGCTCCAAAGGCAGCAGCACCATTGGTTGAAGTTCCGACCCCCCGCTGTAATTGAATTTGCTCAACAGAAGAAGCAAAATCGGGTAGATTAACCCAAAAAGTCCCTTGTGATTCAGCATCATTATAAGGGATTCCGTTTAATGTCACATTCACTCTAGTGGCATCACTTCCGCGCACACGGATTCCTGTGTATCCAATTCCAGCACCTGCGTCACTTGTGGTAACCACCGCCGGCAAATAGTTTAATAAAATAGGGATATCCTGCCCTAAGTTTCTTGAAGCAATCTCTTTTTGAGTAACGTTTGTAAAAGTTACAGGCGTGTTCTCTTTTGCTCGGATTCCTGTCAATTGAACTTCTTCTAACGTAATTGTAGAAAGTGAGTCTTGACGTTTTAAACTGACTTTTGATTGTTCTTGGGCGTGGAGTCCAATTGAACTCGCCAACAGTAAAAAACTTAATTGCAATGATTTCATTCGAATAGAATTTATTCAAATAAAAGGAGTAATTATTCTTGGTTAAAAAAGTTAAACTAAAATTTATATTCCCTTGGCAGCATTACCTGCCCAGGTTCAATGGGTATGATCTCAGCCTTGCGGCACCCCTTTGAGATTGGGTACAAATTTATGTAAAAAAATTTATATTAAATTAAGTCCGCAACTGTTTTTACTGGATGAAAAGTTTCTGAGGGGAGCTCAATAAACAAGGAGTTCCACTGCGCCATTCCCCCATTCCAGAGTCCTGGCCATTCAAGAATTTTGATTTTATGATTCTCTAATGTTTTATCACTGACCATAAAGCGTTGTTCATCCCTAAAATCAAATAATGAAAATTTTTCTCCCTTGAAATTGGTAATACCACAAACTAGCATCACGGGATTAAAATGTGTGCTTCCTTCAATTGCCTCCCTATGTTCGGTCTTTGTGGCGTCTAACTCTACCCCTTCTATGATTTGTAAGGTTTTACCTCGGGCTTCCCTTTTCCAAAAAGGACCTCCTCCTTTGGCCCCCTTGTTGGGTATCATTCCACAAATTCTTATCGGTCGATTGAGATAGTCAAAAACAGCTTGGTGATCGAGCTTACTTTCTGCATTGAGGGTATATTGTGAATCAAAATATTCTCGAATAAAACCTACGATAGGATCCAATACTGATTGCTCTTTTTGGGCTTCCAAATGATGAAGATGCTTGAATAGACTTTCTTGTATCTGAAGTAGTTTCCCTGCCAAAATTTGTTGCCAACGCTTACTTGAATCGTTCTGCTCTCCAATCAAAGTATTATCAATATTTTTAATCCAAACACAATCTGCATCTAAAAGGTTTAAATTTTCTAAAAGAGCCCCGTGACCTCCTTTTCTAAAATCAATTACGCCCTCTTTATTTCTGACCCAATGGTTATTCTCATCGATAAAGGGTGTATCTGTTAATCGGTTTTGAAATGAATACTCTACTTTCAAAAATTCATTTATTTCTGCGGATTGTGACGCTCTAAACTGTGCTTCCACTTCTTTAAACAAGGCTCTGTGTTCTTTTGAAATGGTAAAATGCAAATGAACCACTCCTTTTTTATCCATCACTTGGATAGCTTCCTGTAGTTGAGCATAAAAAGGGGTTAATTCTTGCCCAACTTCATCGACAAAAAATGGGATTAATGCTTTGGGTATCTGAGGATATTGAAGACGCTCATCGTATAAAAGAACCTCAACAAAAGCATCAAAAAAACCCTCAGGTGTGGTTGCTTCTGGAAATTCCTCCATTGAAATTTGAGCTTGAACAGAACTAAAAAAAGGTAATTTTTTTAAATTTTGATAAAGGGGTTTCAATGCCTTCCCTTGTTCAGAATCCAAATAAGAATCAAGCCTAAAGTTTGGATTCTTTCTTGCATTTTTATATTCAAAAAAAGGACTAAACATTCGACTTGCTGCTCCTGATGCAGGGATAAACTTTATCCAGTGAAGGGTTCCATCTTGCTTATTGAAAAACGCAAGTGCCTGTTTTTCTTCATCCAAACTCAGTTTAGTAATCCCTTGATTATCTAGGGTTGCTGGAGAAATTCCGGAGAGTAAAGGAGTGCCTCGCTGTAAATAATCCCATTGGCGTTGAACTAATTCAACCGAACGGCCTTCAATTTGTAATTTTTTTTGATCTTCTGTTGTAATCATTTTATGGTTTGGGTATTAAGTTGTTCAAGTGTCTTGATGGCTAGCTTCATTCTGTTCTCATGTGATCCTTTTAGGTGTGTATAGGGTACTTGGTTCTCTATTAAAAGGTTTTCAAAATGGGAAAACATTAAGGTTCTCTCCTCAGGTCGATCTCGGAGATCATCGGCTTCCCATGGAACGTCTATATGGGTTAAAAAATAATAATCGTACTTAAATTCACTAGCCCATGTCATTAATTGGGGATTACAATATCCTTCAAAATGTGTTTCTGACCAAGCGCGAGTCACTAAAACGTTGGTGTCACAAAAAAGAAAACGCTCCGCATGAGCCAAGGCTTTATTTTCAAGAGTAAGTTGTCCTTCTGCAATCATTAATAAATCATCTAGTGTGCACACTTCTTGACTCTTATCCCATTTTTCTTGCAAATAGGTTCTAGCAAATTCCGGTACCCAATGGCTATTAAAGTGATTTGCCAATGCTTTCGCCATTGTGGTTTTGCCTGTAGACTCTGGACCAAAGAGTACAATTCTTAAGCAATTGCTTTGCTGCTGTTTAAGATTTTTTTCCATTGGATATAACCAAAAATTGCAATAATTGTAAAGATAAGATACTGTAAGCTTGTAAGCCCTAATTCCTTATACAAATAAAGGGGAATAGAAACGATATCCCCAACGATCCAAAAAATCCAATGTTCAATTTTCTTTCTTGCCATTAACCACATTCCAACAAAAAATAATGCCGTGGTAAAAGTATCCAGCGGTGCAGTCCAATCATTCCAACGATCAAATAAAAGATAAATCCCTCCAACCAATATAAGGAGTACCAAAAATAGCATAAACCCCCAGCGCTTTTCCTTACTTTTCATTCTTGCAATGGGATGTGCAATCACTCCTTTTTCCCTGCGAGTCCAAAAATACCATCCATAAATACTCATGATAAAGTAATAGGCATTGATCATAAAATCTCCTATCAATCCTGCTTCCAGTAATAAGTAGACAAAAATTCCAGTAGAAATCATACCACTTGGGTAAACCAGAATATTGTCCTGTTTTGCAAACCAAACACTTACTAAACCCAAAATTACTGCAACACTCTCTAAAGTGATATGCAAAAGAGAATAGTTTTCATAAGGGGTTATTAAAAACTCAAAAATCGGGTTCATACTGACTTCGGTCTCCTTTAACTAATTTCAATTGTAAAATAACCGCCTCTTCATTTTCAAAAACAGTTTTAATTTGCGGTATTAAAAACGCCATAAGTTGGTCATAATCCCCGTAAATCTGAGTACTTAATGGATTTTCTAAAACCGTGAATTTAGAATTGCGGATGGATTTAATAAAGGTTTTGATCGTTGGAATGTAATCCTGTTTTAAAGGAGTTAAAGTAAGTTCTGCTGAGAGTTTCATTATTATATTTTTGGCCTTGCTACAGTTAAACAGTAATCGTGAAAATAACGAAAATCAAGTTCGTATTCCCACGTTTTTTCATTGTGAAAGATTCGTCCTTTTCCCTCTTTTGAAGTGGCTTCAAAAGGCTCAATTAGTAACTGCTTGTTAAAGTGAATGCCCACTATTCTATGGGCTTTATAGAGTGCTTCTTTGGCTGTCCAAATTTGAGTGAGGTACTGAATATCAAATTGCTTAGCGCCTTCTACTGTTTCTTTTTCATGTAAAAAGCGAGGGGCAATTTTTTTTATTTTTTCTTGATAATGCTCTAAATCCACTCCCACTGGTGATGAAGATAAGGCTATTGCTGCAACATTTTTAGTATGCGTAATCGAAAGGTGTCTTCCATCGGTTAAATAAGGGGCGCCTTGCAAATCATATTGATGTATTTGAGGCTCGATTTCAAAAAATTTCAATAGTTGTCGAATTGCTAAATAACCCTTTCGATGAACTTCACTTTTACGCTGAGAAAGTCGAGTAAGTGCTTTGAATGATAAAGCTAAGCCCTTTCTTAACTCTAACTCAGTTTCGGTGATTTCCCAAACTCCAAGATGAAGCAAATTCTCAATATTCTCTCTGTGGCTTATTGGCATTTGATTTTGTTTAGAAAGGTTGTACTTTTGCGTTCTAAAATAACAAAGGTACAATTATGGAATCTAATACTATATCCCCCTTGTCTTATAAAGTAAAAGACATTTCACTTGCAGCATGGGGAAGAAAAGAAATTTTATTAGCCGAAAAAGAAATGCCTGGCTTAATGGCTTTACGTGAAGAATATGGCCCTGCTCAACCCCTTAAAGGAGCGCGCATTGCAGGCTGTCTCCACATGACCATTCAGACAGCAGTTCTAATTGAAACCCTTGTTGCTTTGGGAGCAGATGTTACTTGGAGTTCTTGTAATATTTTTTCAACTCAAGATCATGCTGCTGCTGCCATTGCCGCTGCTGGAATTCCCGTTTATGCCTGGAAAGGAATGAACGAAGAAGAATTTGATTGGTGTATCGAACAGACCTTATATTTTGGAGATGATAAAGCGCCTCTTAATATGATATTAGATGATGGGGGAGATTTAACCAATATGGTATTAGATCGTTTTCCAGAAATGGTAGCCGGCATCAAAGGACTTTCTGAAGAAACAACTACGGGAGTACACCGCTTATATGAACGTGTAAAAAATGGAACCCTTCCTATGCCCGCAATCAATGTCAATGATTCCGTAACCAAATCTAAATTTGACAATAAATACGGATGTAAAGAGAGTGCAGTCGATGCAATTCGTCGTGCAACAGATGTCATGCTTGCTGGAAAACGTGTGGTGGTTTGTGGCTATGGGGACGTAGGAAAAGGAACTGCTGCTTCTTTTAAAGGCGCTGGAGCCATTGTTACCGTAACCGAAATTGATCCCATCTGTGCCCTTCAAGCGGCCATGGATGGATTTGAAGTTAAAAAGTTAGCTAATGTGATTGGAAATGCAGATATCATTTGTACTGCTACTGGAAATAAAGATATTCTTAAAAAAGAATCTTTCCTTGCACTGAAAGACAAGGCTATTGTATGTAATATTGGACATTTTGATAACGAAATCGATATGGCGTGGTTAAATGACAACTATGGTGCTTCCAAATCCGAAATCAAACCACAAGTAGATTTATACACCCTTGAGGATAATAAACAAATCATTGTTTTGGCAGAAGGACGCTTGGTAAATTTAGGTTGTGCTACCGGTCATCCTAGTTTTGTAATGAGTAACTCTTTCACCAACCAAACACTCGCTCAACTGGAACTATGGTTACACGCTGACAAATATGAAAATGATGTTTATATGTTACCTAAACACTTGGATGAGAAAGTAGCTGCACTTCACCTTAGTCATTTAGGGGTAGAGTTGGAATCACTTTCTGAAGAACAAGCTGACTATATAGGCGTAACTGTAAAAGGTCCTTATAAGCCAGAATATTACAGATATTAAACTCAACTTTGAATTGATTCAAGCCGGAACTTTTCCGGCTTTTTTTTTGATGTCATTTTTAGTGTAAAAGCGAGGCTGTTTTATAATAAAAACAATATTACTAAAGAATAACCAAAATAAAACCTGTAGTTAAAACTACAGGTTTTATTATGTGCATTAAATCTTGTAGAAACTATGCCTCAAAAGGCTCAATAGAAACATAAGATTTGTTGTCTCTTTTCTTGGTGAACTTTACAAATCCATCCACTTGAGCGTGAAGGGTATGGTCTTTTCCAAGATAGACATTTTCGCCTGGATTATGAGCAGTACCACGCTGACGGATAATAATGTTCCCTGCACGTGCTGCTTGACCTCCAAAAATTTTAACTCCTAAACGTTTCGAGTGTGACTCTCTACCGTTTTTTGAACTACCTACTCCTTTTTTATGTGCCATGATAATGGTTTTTGGATTTATTACTTAGATAATGCCGCAATTAAGTCTGCTTTTTTCATTGCAGAAATACCTTCAATACCTTTTTTCTTCGCCTCAGCTTTTAGCTCAGCTACAGTCAATTTACTGTAGTCCACTGCTGCTGCCTTGGGAGCTGCTTTCTTTGCAGCGGGTTTAGCGGCTGTTTTTGCTTTTGCCTCAGCAGGTTTTGCTTTGGCTGCGGCAGGTTTGGCTGCTGTTTCTTTTTTTGCTTTAGCTCCAGAAGCTTGGATATTTTCAATCACTAATTCTGTTAAAGCTTGGCGGTGTCCGTTTTTCACACGGTATCCTTTACGTCGTTTTTTCTTAAAAACGATCACTTTGTCACCTTTAAGGTGACCGATCACTTTGGCTTCAACAGAAGCTCCAGTGATAGCCGGGGCGCCAAGAGTCACTTTTTTTCCATCATCTAGCAAATAGACTTTGTCGAAAGAAACTTTCGCTCCTTCTTTGTCTGCTAGACGGTGTACAAAAAGCTTTTGGTCTTTTGCAACTTTAAATTGCTGCCCTGCTATTTCTACAATTGCGTACATTTTAGTTTATTTTAATGGACGGCAAATATAGGATTATTTTTAATAATAAACAATGTCTTTTTGTCCCTTAATGTTTATCTACCGAGTACTTTCCGGCTCCTGCGAAATAAATCAAAATAAAGGCAATGAGGTAAAGAAAGGCTTTTTCCTTTTTAGCAAAAGCATCTCCGTCATGTGCAATAATAAAAGCAACTAACATATTGATTGTAGCAAGAAGAGAAAACCATCGGGTTTTCCAACCTACAATCAAAAGTAAAGGTGCAATAAATTCAGCAAGAGTACACAGGATTAATGAAGCCGTTGGACCAATTCCAATAGGGTCTCCAAAGCTAAAATCTCCTGCTAAAACCTTTAATAATTTTCCATAACCATGAGTTAGCATCGCACCACTAACGCCCACCCGAAAAAGTAATAATCCAAAATTGATAGCATTTGTTTTCATGATTTGAGGGTTTTAATTAATCTTAAAGATAATCAATATTTATAAAAATGACTTCACGGTCTTTTCTATAGCTTCTGTGAATGGCGTAGTTTGGGTCCAACCTAATTCATTTTTAATTTTTGAAGCATCAATCGCATACCGAAAATCGTGACCCAAACGATCTGTAACATAGGAGATAAGTTGTAAGGATGTTCCCTCTTTACGCCCTAGTAAGCGATCTGTTACCTCAATTAAAGTATTTACCATGTCCATGTTGCGGATTTCATTATTTCCTCCTATGGCATAGGTTTCTCCTATTCTTCCCTGATGTAAAATAAGGTCTATGGCTTCGGCGTGATCTTCTACATACAACCAGTCACGGATGTTTTCTCCTTTACCATACACGGGTAAAGGTTTGTTTTCCACAATATTTTTAATAAATAAAGGGATTAGTTTTTCTGGATATTGGGCTGGCCCATAATTGTTAGAACAATTAGAGAGCACTGCAGGTAAATCATAGGTGTGAAAATAAGCCCGTACAAAATGGTCCGAAGCTGCCTTTGAAGCTGAATAGGGAGATCTGGGATCATAAGCCGTTTCTTCGGTAAAAGCACCTTCTTTTCCTAAACTACCAAAAACCTCGTCGGTTGAAATGTGATAAAAACGTTTATTAACCCGATGATCTTTCCATTGGTTTCGTGCTGCCTCCAATAAATTCAAGGTTCCCATTACATTGGTTTGCGCAAACCCCAACGGATTTTTAATTGAATTATCGACATGGGATTCGGCTGCTAAATGGACTATCCCATCAAATTGATAGCGCCCAAATAAAGACGTAATGAATGAAGCATCTGTGATATCTCCTTTTACAAAAGTATAGTTCGGAGCTGTTGCAACATCGGCTATATTATCCAAATTTCCAGCATAGGTCAGCGCGTCCAAATTTACTAGCTGCGTCTTTGGGTACTTCCTTACCATTCTTCTTACCACATGAGAACCAATAAATCCTGCTCCTCCTGTTATTAAAATCGTTTTAAAGTCCATTACTTTTTAAAATTTGTATGCATTTTTTTAAACTGTCCTGCCACTTTGGAATGGTAATCCCTAAGTCTTTTTCTATGCATTGGGTATCCAAGATACTGTATTTTGGGCGTTTTGCTAAAGTGGGGTAGTCTGAACTTGGAATTCCATGTATTACAGTAGTTGGCTCTACTTCATTGATAATCGCTTCAGCAAACGCTTTCCAACTACACACGCCCTCATTGGCATAATGTAAAATGGGGAAGTTATAGATTGTGTCGTTTGAAATGAGTGTGAGAATCGTTCTTGCTAAATTCAATCCATAAGTGGGTCTGCCCCATTGGTCGTCAACTACCTTTAGTGCTGATTTTTCTTGAGCTAAGTGGGCTATGGTTTTTACAAAGTTGGTTGCAAAAGGGCTAAACAACCAAGAGGTTCTTACTATCACATTTGAACAACGGCTCGTTGAAAGGAGCGTTTCACCCTCCAATTTTGATTTCCCATAGATCCCTAAGGGGTTTGTTGCTGCCGCTTCGGTATAGGGTTCAGTAGATTGTCCATCAAAAACATAATCGGTAGAGAAATGAATGATTGAAAGATTTTTATGCTCAGCAAAGTCAATTAGATTTTGAATCCCGTCTACGTTAATTTTAAAGGCATTTCCTTCCTCTTTTTCTGCTTGATCAACCGCAGCATAAGCTGCACAATTGATAATCCCGTCAAAAGGCTTGTGCTTAAACCCATTTGAAATGGTATCCAATCGAGTAATGTCTACTTCATTTTTCTTAGCAAAATATAAATCAACTTCAAGGAATTCTTTGGCCACCGCCTGAAAACACTGTCCTAGTTGACCCGAAGCTCCTGTGACTAAATAACTAGGCATAAAGGTCTTCATTATACTCAAAAAGCGTTGCCTCCGCCAGAGTGGGATGGTTTTTATCTTTCTCGGATTGAAGCCATTCTGATTCAGGGATTTGCCAATCAATTCCAAGTGCGGGATCATTTGGAGTTATACTTCCTTCACTTTCTACCTTGTAAAATTGATCTACTTTATACATAAAAATAGAGGTATCGCTCAAAGTAATAAATCCATGGGCGAACCCTCTAGGAATATAAAGTTGTACTTGATTATCAGCACTTAATTCACAGCTAAAATGGTGTCCAAAAGTGGGAGATCCTTTTCGAATATCTACAACTACATCTAATACTTTACCTTGAATCACGCGGACCAATTTGGTTTGACTAAAGGGAGGTAATTGATAATGTAAGCCTCTTAAAACCCCTTTTTTTGAAAAGGTGTGATTGTCTTGACAAAAAGCTGTTTTTCTGCCCAGTAGGTTTTCTACTTCTCTTTCGTTAAAACTTTCCATGAAAGCGCCGCGTTCATCTAGGTGAACTTTGGGCTTTAAAATAAAAACCTCCTTGAAAGGAGTGGTTTCGATATTCATGATAGGTCGTTTAATTGAAGTTTAAAATTATGCTTTATCGCTGTATTTTTTCATTAAATAGCCTCCGTATTCGGTTTGCTTCATCTTTTCTGCGCCCTCCAAAAGTTGTTCTTTAGTGATAAACCCTTTTTCAAAAGCGATTTCTTCTAAACAACCTACTTTCAGTCCTTGCCGTTTTTCGATGGTATGGATAAACTGCCCCGCCTCCAATAAAGATTCATGGGTTCCCGTATCCAACCATGCAAAACCGCTGCCCAATACCTCTACTTGTAAATTTCCTTGCTCTAAATACGTTTGGTTAACAGCCGTTATTTCTAGTTCTCCTCGCGCAGAAGGCTTGACTTGTTTTGCGATTTCAATGACGGAGTTAGGATAAAAATACAAGCCTACCACCGCTTCATTACTTTTTGGGACTTGTGGTTTTTCCTCTATGGAAATGGCGTTGCCTTGATCATCATATTCAATAACACCATAGCGTTGGGGATCATTAACGGTATATCCAAAAATGGTGGCCTTTGAACCAAGACTTGTTCTATGTTTAACCGCTTCTAACTTTTGCGAAAAATCTACTCCATAGAAAATATTATCTCCTAACACCAAACATACCGCTTCCTCTCCTATAAATTCTTCTCCCAAAAGAAAGGCCTCCGCCAATCCATTGGGCTTTTGCTGTGCTTTATATTGTAAGCTGATGCCCCATTGACTTCCGTCTCCCAATAGGCGTTCATACTGTCCTAAATCTTCTGGAGTACTTATAATCAAAACCTCCCTTATGCCTGCTTCCATAAGCACAGACAAGGGATAATAGACCATGGGTTTGTCATAAACAGGCAATAGCTGCTTGGAAACACCCATAGTGACTGGGAAAAGTCGGGAACCAGTCCCTCCGGCAAGGAGAATGGCTTTCATGTGTAGATTTTTTTAAAGATAAGAAAGTTTTCTGTTTTGACTACAGCCCGTAGTTATTTCAAAACTACCCTTTGCTAGGCCCTGTATTTGTTGATTTTTTATGTTATATAACATAAAAAATAACGTATATTTAAATGTAAATTTAAGTTAGAATGTTTTATTTTAAATGTTAAATGAAATTTAAAGTTAGTTATAATATTCATAAATAATGTGAAAATAACACAATAAAAAATGGGTGATTACAACCATAAAATAGTAGCTAATGTTAGAGATCAACGGGTATTACTCACCCAGATCTCTAACTACATAAAACAGGCACCTTTGAGGAGACTTAAAAGAAGTGGCTCCCTTGGTCTGTCCAATAACTCTATCAGGAATCTAAAACGTTTTTATGATTTAATTCAGGAATTTGAATCTGATTTTGGTCAATCAATCATGTTAAATACAATAGATCACATGTTAGTTAATGCATTTAAAGAGTGGCTTTTAACTGAAAAAGAATATTCACTTAATAACGCTGGTCTTCAATTAAAGCTTCTAAAAATGATTTGTAAAGAAGCTGAAAGAATGAGTATTCATGTAAATCCTTATACTAGACACATAGAATCGTTTACTCAAAAAAGTAAAGATCGCGTTTTACAAACCATTTCATTTGAAGAAATAAAAAAGATAAAAGGAATTAGAAATTTACCTTCCACTCTTGAAAATGCTAGAAAATGGATACTTATTGGGCTGTATGTAGGCCAGAGGGTTTCTGACTTATTAAATCTTAAATCATCACAGCTTAGATTCATAGAAAGTGGCGTTTACATAGATATTAATCAACAAAAAACTGATAAATTTGTTACGGTTGGTGTGGTAGATAAAGAAGTCATTCAAATTTTAAAACAACGTTTTCCGTATGCTATTTCTGCGCAGTTATTTAACAGGCAAATCAAACAGATTTGCCAGATAGCTGGGTTAAATCACATGGTAAGTGGTTATAAATTATGCCCTAAAACAAGAAGGAAAAAATTGGGCACTCATCCAAAATATAGCCTTATCTCCTCTCATGACTTAAGGCGATCCTTTGCTACTAATTACTTTGGGAAAATTGAAACCCCAATACTTATGCAAATTACCGGTCACTCAAAGGAAAGCACTTTTTTAAGTTATATAGGCTCAAAGGTTAATAAGGATACTTACGCAGATGCTTTTATGAAAGTAGCGGCTACTTTGTAGGGTCTGGAGTATCGCTCCAGACTCCTTCTTTTTTTCTTTCAATAAGTTTGTCAAATGTAAATTCGTCTCTAACAGGTTTAGTTTTAGGAAGAATATAATTTGAAAGGCTTTGAAGAAGTTTTACCCTATCAGACATAGAGAGATCTTCTTGATGCATAATTAAATGATCCAGAACTCCTTCATAAAGAATTTCCATTTTTTCTTTAATGTTTGGGTCCAATACTTTTGAAGGACCTCTTTTACTTCTTTTACCTGCTTCTTTTGCTGTTTCTGTATTAAATGGCATATTTCAAAATTACGGTAAGATGTACCGTTTTGAAAAATAAATTACATTAAAGTTTTTAACACATTTAGTTAAAACTATTGAAAGTGACGATTCTTTTAAAAATTTCTTAATACAGTTACTGAAAATTGAAAATCTTAAAAGTACTTTCATTAATGACCCAGGAGACGATGTTTTTGATATAATCATTATTGATTCACATAATGATCGGCTTAAATATTTAAAAAAAATATTAAGAAATTTATCTAAAAATGGTTTTGTTATTCTTGATGACTCTGAGAGATGTGATTTAAAAAATTTAGAGATTAAAAACCTTAGAGATTACTTTTTATGGATTAAAAAAAGAATCACTGATGGAAAATCAAACTAAAATATTATTTTTAATGATGTTTTTTTAAAGATTTGAAATGATAATTAAATCATAATTTTACATTAGGTTAATATATTGAGTTATTTTTTTAGTTTTAAACAACAATATATTTAAGAAATTTATTTCAATCCCATTTAATTTTAATGCCTCAATTTGTTCTACAAAAACAATCAATTTGCTTTTAATGCCTTTATTACTAATCCCACCAGTGAGCATTTTTATTAATTTTTCATTTAAATAAAATGAAGACACATTATTGACTTCTAAAAATCTAAGGCATAAATCAAAATCCCCGGCAATTTTAAAACTATCATTATAGACTCCAAAGTTTTCATAAACCTCTTTTTTACAATAAAATGTGGGATGTGCAGGCATCCAGGAATTTTTCATTAACCCTTTTTTAAATGGTTTCGAAATCCAATCTCTAATTACTTTTCCTTTTTGGTTTACATACTCTAAATCTCCGTATATAATATCTTTTCTACTATCTTCAAAAGCATTTACAATTTTTTGAATTGAATTATTACAGAAAAAAACATCATCTGAATTTAAAAAACCTATAATATCACCACTTGCTAATATTAATCCTTTATTAAAAGCGTCGTAAACTCCATTATCTAATTCTGAGATAATTTTTGATAAATGATGAAATTTATTGCAAATTTCAATTGTGTTATCTGATGAATCTCCATCAATTATAATATGCTCAATATTTTGATATGACTGGGATTCAACTGATTTTAGGGTTTTTTCTATTGTTGAACTAGAATTATAAGAAATCGTGATGATAGATACTTTCATTATTAGTGTTTAAATAATGATAATAGTTTGTTAGAAAACATTTCCTTGCTAAATTTAATTTTAATTTCATTAATATTCGAAGGGGTGAAATTATACGAAAGCTTAATACCATCAACGATACTTTGGACTGAATTTGGATCAATGTATATAGCTGCTTCTTCAAATTGTTCAGGCATAGCATAGTTATTTGATACTATAATTGGGCAATTAAATAATAAAGCCTCTATTGGTGGAATATTAGTTGGTCCAAAAAATGTTGGCATAATTAGCGCGTGTGACTTTTTGTAAAAATTTATTAGTTCTGAAACAGACAAGTAATCATATATTTCTACAAATTCACTAATTTTATTTTTAATAATTAATGACTCGATTTTTCTTCTAAAAGAGTTTTTTTTTCCACAAAAAATTAATTTGAAAGAATATCCCTCCTCTTTAAGCAACAAAAATGCCTTTAATAATTTAATATGATTCTTATGTGGCCAAAAAGATGCAGGATAAAAAATATTATTTTCTCTATCAAAAGTTTTATCATCAGAATCTAGAAAGTCATAAATATAACTAGGTGCTATAAAAGGTAATATTTTTACAGAATTAGAAACAACAATAGGGTATGATTCTATGAATTGTTTTTTTCCTAGGTTAGAATCAACAATTATAGTTTGAGTATTTGTAGACACTAACTTATATAACTTTTCTCTATATGAAAATTTCAAAAAACTTGAGCTTTCTTTGTAGTTTGGCTCATACTTATGCATTAAATCATGAACACTAACAACATTTCTTGGATGGTTTGTATAAAAAAGAGGGATAGCTGTAGTAAAAAAAACATAATCGTAATGTGAAACTTTAATGTTATTGAGCCGAAAAAACAACATATTTGATTTCAAAAGAAAAAAATCTAAAGAAAATATTAGTAATAATTTCGAAAGTATATTATACCCTCTATAATAATTTATTTTTTTAAAAGAATCACATTCACTTTTCCATTCATCATAATTAGAGGCAACATCACAACTTATTTCTTTAGAGTTTTTTAGTGCATCAATAATTGAAAAGGTATATGAGGAGATGCCTGTTGAAGTTTTAGAAAATGGGAAAACTATGAGTACTTTCATTTTTTTAAAACATAGCAATTGTAATAATCCTCTGAAGATTTCGAATTAAAATTTAGCCAATTATAACAGTTTAAAACCTCAAACTTTGATTCTTTACTTATAAAGTTAATTTCCTCTTCTGAAAAAAATCTCATTTTGTGAGTTTCTGTTTCATTGTATTTTGTGTTATTTTCTTTATTGTAAATGTTTATTTCAAAAACTATTTTTGATGTTGAGTTACTAAAATCATTTTTTGGAAAAGCAGTCCTTTCAATTTTTAATGATTCATTTTCAAATGAAGTTTTCCTAATGACTGGGGGATCAAGAATTACCGCTGGTTTATTCCAGCAATCGAAAATAAAAATTCCTCCTGGTTTTAAACTAGAGTATATATTATTAAAAACTTTAACTAATTCATTTAGATCTGTTATGTAACTTATTACATGAAATAAAGAAATACAAACATCATATTTCTCTTTAAATTGAAAATTTGATATGTTTCCAGCATAAAAATTTGCATTTGGAATATTTTTATCTTTTGAAATAGCAACCATTCGTTCACTTAAATCGATTCCATCAATTTTATATTTAAGTTTTGAAAAATAAACTGCATGATTTCCTGTTCCTGATCCTAATTCCAGCATTTGTTTCGAACTAGAACAATTTTGATCAATTAACTTTTTTATATAACTAACTTCATTTGCATAGTTTTTATTAGAATATAATAAATCATAATACTTTGAATAATTCTGAAAGATTTGAGTCATAGCTAATTTAAAATTTTGTTTAAAGCTTTAATAACGACTTCTATTTCGTTATCTGTGAGTTTAAGGCCTGACGGGATATAAAAACCATAAGATCCTAACTCCTCGGATATAGGCAGAGAAATATTACTTGTGTCAATATTAAATTTTTTAAGAACTGGTTGTAGGTGAAGGGGCCAAAAAAAGGGTCTTGTGCCAATTCCTTCTTTTTTTAAAGCATTGATAACTTCATCATACTTCAATTGGTTTATTCCTTCAAGTACAATACCAAAAACCCAAAAAATATTTTCAGAAAAATCTGTTCTAACCAGAGGTAATCTGATATTTTTAATGTCCTTTAGACCTTCAAGATATTTATAGCCAATTTCACGCTTTCTTTTTAAATTAAAACTTAAATTTTCAAATTGAGCTAAACCAACTGCAGCTTGTAAATTTGACATCCTTGCATTATAACCTAAATCTGTATGATAAAATCTCCTGTTTTCAACAAAACATAAGTTTTTTAATGATTTAACTTTATTGTAAATGTTCTCATCATCTGTTAAAATCATACCTCCCTCTCCTGTAGTAATATGCTTATTGGGATAAAAACTTAATGTTGACACGTCGCCAAAACTACCACATTTTTTATCATAATATGTTTGACCTATAACTTCTGCAGCATCTTCAATTACTCTTAAATCAAACTTTTTAGCAATTTTTAAAATTGGATTAACATTAACGGACAATCCATAAATATGAACTATCATTATTGCCTTGGTCCTTTCAGAAATAGATTTCTCAATTTCTGATATATCCATATTCCAAGTGTCTTTTTCTTGATCAATGAAGATTGGTACTAGTCCATTTCTCAAAATTGAACCTATACACGAAATTATGGTGAAAGATGGCAGAATTACCTCATCCCCCCGTTTTAAATTTAAAGACTCGACTGCTAGATCAACAGCTACAGTTCCATTAGAAACCGCAACAGCATATTTTCTGTTAAAATATGTTGCTAATTTATTTTCAAATAAGCTAATAAAAGGACCTTCTGATGAAATCCAGCCAGAATCTATACATTCGTTTAAATATTTTTTTTCATTTCCAAAAAAAATTGGTTCGTTAACTGGTATCATTAAAATCTGATTTTATCTTTATCACCCGCATACGGGCCTTGTTTAACTTCTATCATTTTAACATCTTCTGTAACAGAAAATCCATGACCACCTTTAATTAATAATATTATATCGCCTTTTTTAAGTGAAATAGATTCTAAATATGCTTGTTGTTCAGAATAAAAATCAACCTTCAATATTCCATCTTTAATAATTAGAACTTCTTGGGTGTATGCAACAGTTCTTTCAATAGGTTTATGTATATGTGGCTGAATAGTTTTGCCTTTTGGGTGGCTCATATAAGCTAATTGTTGAGAAAGATTTTCTTCTGTAAAAAAAGTAATCCCTTTTTTATCAAAAGTATTTCTTATTACAATTGCAAATAGCTCACCATCAAAAATATATTCTTCCATTGTTTATAATTTTTTAGTTTAAAAAAAACTTTTTGAAATATGTTTTTTGAAATGTGTTTTTTCATAAATCGCATTACTTTTTTCGATGACTCATTTTCTGAATTCATTAACGAGGGGAGATTTAATAAAACCTCGATACTAGAAAAATCTGATTGATATTCTTCCAATAATGTATGAGTTCCTGTTCCATCTAAACCTTTATTTAATACCAATGTTCTGTTAGGGTATAATACTAAACCATTATTTAGGAAAACTGTTAAATACCAAAGAATAGCCCAAGAATTGACTCGACCAGAGTATTGCCTATTTAATATTTTATTAAAATTATAGCTGTTATTTAAATTAAACTTCTGAATCTGTTTCTTATTAAGCTTCATTTTTTTACCCATTAAGTAATTATAATCAAAGTTATTCCAAGAATCTGACCAAGTTGCCCAGCCCCAAGAATTAGTACAAGACATATAAAAATTAGAGGGGCCAATTTCTTTGTTCGTGTCAAAAAATAAATGTCCCGAGATTTGAAAAACATTAGAGAAATTTTTTAACTCAGTTAAAAAATAATTAAAGAATTTTAGTATGCTTTTGTCTACTATCAAATCATCTTCAAAAACAACTACACTATCATTACTTTTTAAAACTTCAGTGACTCCATAGCAAATTGATTTAGCCAAACCCAAATTTTCTTCTCTGAAAAAATATTTTACATTAAAACCCTTTAACATTGATTTTAAAATAGCTCTTGTTTTAATAACATTAACTTTATCAATTGGATCATTATTTTTAGCACCATCAGAAAAAACATAAATAGGAGAGTGTTTAAATTCTTCACATAAAAACAAAGAATTTAATAAACTAATTACTTTTTCTCTTCTATTATATATAAAAATACATATTGGACTATAATTCATCTTCTTGTTCTAAAAAGATTTTGTTTGTTTTAATAATACCTTCTTTTAAACCAATCTGGGCTCTCCAGCCTTCATTATGAAGACGCGAACTAGATACTTGAACTTTCTTTAGATTTTTAAATTCAAAATCAGCAACTACTTTTTTTACATCTTCAATTTGTTTTTTATCATTAATGCTTTTTGGTCCATCTATGAAAATATAAAGATCTGAATCATG